>Ga0208977_1000178_pt1 | contig 70153 bp, 61 predicted proteins | sample RifOxyA2_FD_184030 | JGI IMG/M metagenome (GOLD analysis project Ga0208977, IMG submission 184030) | Groundwater microbial communities from Rifle, Colorado - Rifle Oxygen_injection A2 (SPAdes) | ecosystem: Environmental > Aquatic > Deep subsurface > Groundwater | place: Rifle, Colorado, United...
GGAAATAGTATAAGTTACATCGGCTCCGGTCCCGTCGTTAACGGCGCCGGTGGTGGAAGGCGCGCTGGGATCGATGGTCTGGCCATTGGAGTTCGTGGCTCCGGACTGCAGTCCCGCTCCGTTCTCCGCCTTGACCGTTACATAATACTCATTATCGTCCACCAGCGTCAGACCGGTTTGTGTAAACGAGGTTCCCGTACCGTTGTCCGTCCAGGCGATAAAATCGGTGCCGCCCGCGAATGTCCCTATAGCGTACCAGTATCTGGCTATGCCGCTGTGAGGGTCGGAAGACGTGGTCCAGTTGGCCGACAGCTGGGTCAGCGAAGCGGACCAGGCGATATCCGCGCCCGTGCCGTCGTTCACGGAGCCCGGATTGGAAGGCGTGCTTGTATCTGAGGTCTGGCCGTTGGAATTGACGGGGGGAGACTGCAGGCCCATGCCGTTCTCCGCCTTGACCGTGAAATAATAGGTAACCCCGTCCGTCAGGCTGAGTCCTGCCTTGGTGACGGAAGTGCCGGTTCCGTTATCGGTCCACGGTACAATATTTGTGGCGCCGGCTGTTGCCCCGATAGCGTACCAGTATCTGGCTATGCCGCTGTGAGGGTCGGAAGAAGCCGTCCAGTTCGCCGACAATTGGGAAGATGAATTTATGTAGGAAATGTCCGATCCGGTACCGTCGTTTATCAGGCCTGGCGCCGAAGGGGAACTCGTATCTACCATCTGGCCGTTGGAATTGACCGGGGTGGTATACAGTCCGGCTCCATTTTCCACCTTGACGGTAAAGTAATAGGTAACCCCATCCGTCAGGCTGAGTCCTGCCTTGGTGACGAAAGTCCCGGCGCCGTTATCGGTCCAGCCGGTCAAACTGGTTCCCCCGGCGGCAGTGCCTATGGCGTACCAATACCTGGCTATGCCGCTGTGAGGGTCGGAGGAGGCGGTCCAGTTGGCGGAAAGCTGTGAGCTGGAGTTGACGTATGCTGCATCCTCGCCCGTGCCGTCATTAACGGCGCCTGTAATTGAAGGCGAACTTGTATCTACCAATTGGCCGTTGGAGTTTATAATGTCGGATTTTAGTCCGGCGCCATTCTCCGCCTTGAGGGTGAAGTAATATGTCTGGCCGTCGGTTAAGCCCAGTCCGGTTGTGGTGGTGGAAGTATTGGTTCCGTTATCGGTCCAGCCGGTCAAGCTGGTTCCCCCGGCGGTAGTGCCTATGGCGTACCAGTATCTGGCTATGCCGCTGTGAGGGTCGGAAGACGTGGTCCAGTTGGCCGACAACTGGGATGATGAGATGGCGTAAGCCGCGTCTGTTCCAATGCCGTCATTAACGGCGCCTGTAATTGAAGGCGAACTTGTATCTACCAATTGGCCGTTGGAGTTTGTGATATCGGATTTCAGTCCGGCGCCATTCTCCGCTTTGAGGGTGAAGTAATATGTCTGGCCGTCGGTTAAGTTCAGTCCGGTTGTAGTGGTGGAAGTATTGATACCGTTGTCCAGCCACCCGACCACATTGGTAGCCCCGGCACTGGTGCCTATAGCATACAAATATCGCAGCAGTCCGGATTGCAGATCGGTACTGGCGGTCCAGTTGGCTGAAAGCTGAGAAGAGGCGCTTGAGTAAGCTATGTCAACCCCGGCCCCGTCATTAACGGCGCCTATTATTGAAGATGAGCTTATATCAACGGTCTGGCCATCGGAATTTGTAACCCCGGACTGCAGTCCGGCTCCGTTCTCCGCCTTGAGGGTAAAGTAATATGTTTGTCCGTCGGCTAAACTTAGTCCGGACCTGGTGACGGAAGTGCCGGTCCCGTTGTCGGTCCATTCTGCGACCTCCCTCCCGCCGGCTGTAGTGCCTATAGCGTACCAGTATTTGGCTATGTCGCTCTGCGCATCGGAACTGGCATCCCAGTTTGCCGAAAGCTGTGATTGTGCCCCTGTCCAGGCCGAATCAGCCCCGGTCCCGTCCCTGACCTGCGGAACATCAGTTGGCGGGGTATCGTCCACATGCACGAATTGACCGTTGGAGTTAGTCGCGGAGGCCTGTATTCCCACCCCATTTTCCGCTTTGACCGTAAAGTAATATGTGACCCCATCGACCAGGCTAAGGTTGTTTTTAGTGACGGAGGTGTTTGCGCCGTTATCGGTCCAGATTACTATATCCGTATCCCCGGCCGAGGTGCCTATAGCGTACCAATATTTGGCTATGCCGCTCTGCGCATCGGAGGAGGCCGTCCAATTGGCCGACAGCTGGTTTGTTGCTCCGGTTTCGGAAACATCGGCGCCAATGCCGTCGTTTACGGAAGCGATGGCGCCGGGAGGAGAAGTGTCCACGGTCTGACCGGTGGAACTGATCGTGGGAGACTGTAGTCCGGCTCCGTTCTGCGCCTTGACCGTGAAATAATAAGTGGTTCCGCTGGCCAGGCTTAACCCGGTCTTGGTGACGGAAGTATTGGTCCCGTTGTCAGTCCAGGGTGTTACACCCGTAGCGCCGGCCGAGGTGCCTATAGCGTACCAATATTTGGCTATGCCGCTCTGCGCATCGGAGGAGGCCGTCCAATTGGCGGAAAGCTGGGAAGAGGAAATTGTGTAAGTTATATCGGCGCCGGTTCCGTCATAAACGGCGCCCGGGGCTGAAGGTGAACTTGTGTCAACTAGCTGGCCGTCGGAATTAAGGGCGGAAGACTGCGCGCCCGCGCCGTTCTGCGCCTTGACCGTGAAATAATATGTAGTGCCGCTAGTCAGACCTAGCCCGGTCCTTGTGACGGAGGTGTTGGCGCTATTGTCTGTCCAGGTTGTTATATCCGTAGCGCCTGGCGTAGTGCCTATTGCATACCAGTATTTGGCTATGCCGCTTTGCGCGTCGGAGGCGGCTGTCCAGTTGGCCGAAAGCTGTGAAGAGTAGCTTGAGTAAGCTATGTCGGTTCCGGTCCCGTCGTTAACAGCGCCCGGGGCTGAAGGCGGGCTGATATCAACGAGCTGGCCATTTGAGTTGACCGGGGTGGTTTGCAGGCCCGCGCCATTTTCTACTTTGACCGTGAAATAATATGTGGTTTCGCTCAAGCTAAGACCGGTTTTAGTGATTGAAGTATTGATACCGTTGTCCATCCACCCGACCACATTAGTCGTCCCGGCGCTGGTGCCGATAGCATACAAATATCGGACCAGCCCGGATTCCGCGTCGGAGGCAGCGGTCCAGTTGGCCGAAAGCTGGGAAGACGAACTTGAGTAAGAAATGTCCGCCCCTGTCCCGTCATTCACCGGCGCGGGGCTTGACGGCGAGGAAGTATCCACCATCTGGCCGTTAGAATTAAGGGCGGAAGACTGTGTACCCGCGCCATTTTGCGCCTTGACCGTGAAATAATAAGTGGTTCCGCTGGCCAGGCTTAACCCGGTCTTGGTGACGGAAGTATTGGTTCCATTGTCAGTCCAGGGTAGTATGCCCGTAGTGCCTGGCGTAGTTCCAATGGCGTAGTAGTACTTGGCGATTCCGCTCTGTGCGTCGGAGGCGGTGGTCCAGTTGGCGGAAAGCTGGGAAGAGGAAATTGTGTAAGTTATATCGGCGCCGGTTCCGTCATAAACGGCGCCCGGGGCTGAAGGCGGGGAAGTGTCCACGATCTGACCGTTGGAAGTTGTCGCCACAGACTGCATCCCTACGCCGTTCTCCGCCACGACCGTAAAGTAATACGTCTGGCCGCTGGTCAGACCCAGCCCGGTCCTTGTGACGGAGGTGTTGGCGCTATTGTCTGTCCAGGCTGTTATATCCGTAGCGCCGGGCGTAGTGCCTATCGCGTAATAGTATCTGGCTACGCCGCTCTGTGTGTCGGAGGCGGCGGTCCAGTTGGCCGAAAGCTGTGAAGAGTAGCTTGAGTAAGCTATGTCGGTTCCGGTCCCGTCGTTAACAGCGCCCGGGGCGGAAGGAGCGCTGATATCAACGAGCTGGCCGTTTGAGTTGACCGGGGTGGTTTGCAGGCCCGCGCCGTTTTCCGCTTTTACCGTAAAATAATATATCTGGCCGTTCGTTAAACTTAGTCCGGATTTGGTTGCGGAAGTATTCGTCCCGGTGTCGGTCCAACCCGCGATATTTGTACCGCCTGCCGTAGTGCCTATGGCATACAAGTAGCGGACCAGCCCGGATTCCGCGTCCGAGGCGGCTGCCCAGTTTGCCGACAGTTGTGCGGAGGAATTGACATAAGTTATGTCCGTGTCGCTCCCGTCATTTACAGGGCCGGGACTTGTGGGTGCGGTGGTATCAACGCGCTGTCCGTTGGAATTAAGCGCGGAAGACTGCCCGCCCGCTCCGTTCTGCGCCTTGATCGTGAAGTAGTATATCTGTCCGCTGGTCAGGCTTAGCCCGGTTTTGGTGACGGAAATATTGGTTCCGTTATCGGTCCAGGTTAAAACATTCGTGCCGCCTGCCGTGGTGCCTATGGCGTACCAGTATTTGGCTATGCCGCTTTGCGCGTCGGAGGCAGCCGTCCAGTTTGCGGAAAGTTGTGAAGCGGAATTCGTGTAAGTAATGTCAGCGCCAGTACTGTCATAAACGGCGCCGGGGGCTGAAGGGGGGGTGGTATCCACAGTCTGGCCATTGGAAATTGTCGGCACGGATGGCAACCCTACGCCGTTTTCGGCCCCGACCGTAAAATAATATATCTGGCCGTTTGTTAAGGTTAGTCCGGTCTTGGTTACGGAAGTATTGTTTCCGTTGTCGGTCAGGCCCAGCACATCCCCACCGCCGGGTGTGGTGCCGATAGCGTACCCGTATCTGGCGATGCCGCTCTGCGCATCCGAAGCGGCGGTCCAGTTGGCTGAAAGCTGGGAAGGGGAACTTGAGTAAGTTATATCCGCGCCAGTGCCGTCATAAACGGTACCGGGGGCTGAAGGCGCGGTGGTGTCCACGGTCTGGCCGTTAGAGTTGGCCGCGGCGGTTTGCAGCCCCGCTCCGTTTTCCGCCATGACCGTGAAGTGATATATCTGTCCGTTGGTCAGGCTCAGTCCGGTCCTGGTTACTGAAGTAGCGGTTCCGTTGTTGGTCCAGCTCAGAATATTCCTGTCGCCTGCCGTTGTGCCTATGGCATACCAGTATTTAGCGATGCCGCTCTGCGCGTCTGTGGAGGCTGTCCAGTTGGCCGACAGTTGGGTGGTGGAATTGACATATGTTGTGTCCGCGCCGGTCCCGTCATTCACCGGGGCGGGACTTGTCGGAGCGGTGGTGTCCACGGTCTGGCCGTTGGAATTAAGGACGGAAGATGGTGTGCCCGCGCCATTCTCCGCCTTTACCGTGAAGTAATATATCTGCCCGCTGGTCAGGCTTAACCCGGTTTTGGTGACGGAAGTAGCGGTTCCGTTGTTGGTCCACCCCACCGTATTTGTAGCGCCTGCCGTAGTGCCTATTGCGTAATAGTATTTGGCAATGCCGCTTTGCGCGTCTGTGGAGGCGGTCCAGTTTGCTGAAAGCTGGGAAGAAGAACTACTATAAGCTATGTCCGTCCCAATTCCAGCGCCGTCATAAACGGCGCCCGGGGCTGAAGGCGCGGTGTTGTCCACGGTCTGGCCGTTGGAATTTGTAACCCCCGACGGCAGGCCTACGCCATTTTCTGCCTTGACCGTGAAATAATATATCTGTCCGTTGGTCAGGCTTAGGCTGGTTTCCGTGACCGAGGTGGCGGTTCCGTTATTAGCCCAGGTTTTTACGTTGGTTCCTCCGGCCGTGGTGCCTATGGCGTAATAGTATCTGGTAATACCACTCTGCGCGTCGGAAGAGGCAGTCCAGTTGGCTGAAAGCCGGTCGGAAGTGTAAACCACATCGGCGCCGGTGCCGTCATTAACGGTGCCCGGGGCTGAAGGCGCGGTGGTATCCACGGTCTGACCGTTGGAATTTGCAACTCCGGATGGCAGTCCGGCGCCGTTTTCCGCCTTTACCGTGAAGTAGTAGATCTGCCCGTTGGTTAAGCTTAGCCCGGCCCTGGTGATGGAAGTAGCGGTTCCGTTGTCGGTCCATCCAACCACATTAGTCGCCCCGGGGCTGGTGCCTATAGCGTAATAATATCTAGCCACGCCGGATTCCGAATCGGAACTGGTCCCCCAGTTGGCGGACAACTGTGTGGTGGAATTGGCATAAGTTATGTCGGCCCCGGTCCCGTCATTCACCGTTCCAGGGCTTGTCGGGGCGGTAGTATCAACCCGCTGGCCGTTGGAATTTGTAACCCCCGATGGCAGTCCCGCGCCGTTCTCCGCTTTTACCGCAAAATAATATATCTGTCCGTTGGTTAAGCTTAGTCCGTTCCTGGTGACGGAAGTAGCGGTTCCGTTGTCGGTCCACCCCAGAATATTTGTGCCACCCGCGGATGTGCCTATAGCGTAATAATATTTGGATATGCCGGATTCCGGGTCGGAGCTGGCGGTCCAGTTGGCCGCAAGCTGCGTGGCGGAATTGACGTAAGTTATGTCGCCCCCGAGACTGTCATAAACTGCGCCCGGGGCTGTAGGCGGGGTTGAATCACCGGCTTGGCCGTTGGAACTTGTAATGCCGGATTGCAGCCCTACCCAGTTTTCGGCTTTCACCGAGAAGTAATATGTCTGCCCGCCTGCAAGCGTGAGCCCGGTTCTGGTAACCGCAGTGACGTTGCCGGCATCCGTCCAGTTCCGCACATTTGTCCCTCCGGGCGTAGTGCCGATGGCGTACCAGTAGCGTCTTATGCCGCTTTCGCCGTCGCTGGCGGCTGTCCAGTTAGCCGAGAGCTCCGTGAGGGAAGTCACAGCATTTATGTCCACGCCTGGGGTCGTGCCGTCATACACCGTCGTCACGTTGGAGGGCACTGTGGCATCGTTAGTCTTTGAGGTGAATGCCTTTAAGCAGACGTTGCGGTTCGGAGTAGTGGCGTTAAGATCGGTCCAGGTGGTTCCGGCGGAGCTTATATAGCTTTGCCCTAAGCTGGCGGTAGCTCCGCTGGAATAATTGGCTACGGGTCCCTCGATAGGTATAGGGAAGTTGTATCCCGGAGTCGTCATCTGTACCACCACCGTGAATGTTTGGCCGTTGGTAAGAGGTACTTTAGTGGTAAGCGGGACGGTATGATAGCCGGCGTATGCGAAGGAGCCTGATTGGCTGCTCATCAGGGTCCCGGAACGGGGGGAACCCGCCGCAGAGTTCAAGTAAACATAAACCGTATAACTTGAGTTTAAGGCCCTGGTATAAAAACTGACCGCGTCCACCTGAGTGTTAGCGTCCGCTGCGGTAAAAAAGTTAGCGAACCAGCCCGTGCCTGAACCATATCCTGTGCCGCCGGTGTTTCCAAGCGGATCGTGCTGGTATACCCGGTAATAGTTGCTATTAGATTCGGCGCCGATGAAGACGGCGTTATTCTTAAGATTTGCATCGTAATAAGAGACGTAAAAATACCCGCTTTCACCCCAACCGGTGCCCCAGGAATTTTTAACAATAAAAGCGCCGTTCCCGGGGGGAGTGGTAGTAAACTTGCTGGCTGCGAAATTATCATCCCATCCTACTATGGTCACGGCGTGGTTAGTTCCGCTTGTCCCGCTGTAATAGTAGGATTTGTAGGCAGAACGATAATAGGCCGTATTCATATAGATACTGGTCTTCAAAGCGCCATGAGTGGTGAGTGCCCACTTTATATTGTCGTTATCGGTGGAACTTCCCCGATCCGGCAGGAGTAGAACTTCCTGCACATGCTTCTGAGCGTTGGGTGAAGGGTATGTTGGCGACTGTTTGTTGGTGGTTACGGTGTAGGGGTCGGCTGTTTCAGTCCAGGGGCCGCTCCAGCGGGCAAGGTAGGCGACAGACATATCTGTGGTTCCACCCCCACAGGGTGCAATGTCAAAACCGGCGGTGTCATCCAGATTGTTCTCGGAAAAATCCCAGGAATCGTCGGTAAGTATTTTGGATTCCAGTGAGGCCATAGTGGCGAAGGTCCAGCATGCGCCGCAACTCCCCTGGTCTTTTACCGAAGTTACCTTACCAAGACTGCGCAGGTCGTAAGAAGCCGCGTAACCCTCCAACTGGACTTGGTGTGTTCCGGGAGCCGGTGCCGGGTGTTGCCCTGTCATATGGGAGATGTCATTCGGCGACGGCAAATCCCCCATGGCGTGTTCGGTCGGGGCCGCCGGTACAGCTTTGACCCTGCTGCGGGCGGCCGTATAAGCTATAAATGCCGGGCTTAGCGGTGCCATGGTTGGCTGTTCTTCTTGGGCTGAAAGCTGGAAAGGAGTGAGAATGATTGTGACTGCCGGAGTCAAAAGGAAAAAACTCCACGCGGCTGAGCGTATGGAGGCATATTGAAACAACCGTTTTGAAAAGTAGTATTTCATTAGGCAAATTCAGCCGCGCATAGCAATAAAGCGACCGTTCTGTATTTTCTCCGTGACAGCCGGAACCAGTGGTGCCTTATATTATGATATCAATAGTATATAGGGGGGATTGATATCTGTCAATATCCAAAATGTTACACAAAATCGGAGGGGGAATGGGTCGATAAAGAGAACCGGCCTAGGAGCCTGTCCGACATAAGCAATTTCGCCTGCAATTGCCGCTTTTTGCGGGACCCCTTCCGGGGAACTTACCCACAGGTGGACACCGCACTGCGGTTTCCCCTACTGCGCCATCGCGCTGCTCAACTTGCAGGTTCACTGGAGCCTGCTCGTTTCGCATCGCTTCGGCTCGGCTTCAAAATCGGCAAGCCTATGGCAGTGCCGTATCAGGCGCTATGCGTTTCAGACGGCCAATTTCGTCATGAAAGCTTTATGTCGGACAGGCTCCTAGTCGGGTTTAAGAAAGCGGGAATGTTTCGCAAAAATTGATATTATTGGTTTGGGTAAGAGTTTGGCAGAGAGTGTCCTGGAGTTTTATGTCGAACCCTTTAGATTATAATCCGGCAAGGATGATGATGTATGGAACCGATTATTATTGATGTACGAGAACAGGATGAGTTCGCCGCCGAACATATTCCCGGCTCGATATGGGTGCCCTTATCGCAGTTCGGCCGCTCGGCGCCGGGCGTGCTCCAGTCGCTGGCCGGCCGGCGGATAACGCTTATGTGCCGCAGCGGGAACCGGGCGAAGCTTGCCATGGAACAGATCGAGCAGCTCGGCTTCGGCGGCCAGCTCTCCGCGGAGGTTTACCCAGGCGGGATACTTGAGTGGGCCAGGCAGGGAAAAACCGTTGAGACCCGCAAGAGCGCCCCTCTGCCGATCATGCGGCAGGTGCAGCTGGCGGCCGGCCTGGTAGTCCTGGTTTCGGTCATGCTAAGTCTATATGTGGACAGCCGTATCGTGTGGGTGGCCGCGTTCGTGGGAGCCGGCCTCAGTTTTGCGGGGCTTACCGGGTTCTGCGGTCTGGCCCGGCTTCTTGCCGTTATGCCCTGGAATAAATCGGATTCCGGCGTCTGCCATGGGACCGATGATAAAGGATGCTGCTGATATGAAGTATAGATTCTGGGAATTTTCGGGTTAGAGGGCGGCTTCAGGTTCTGTGAGAAGATGCGCGGTATATTTCTATTGAGGAGATTTTCGTAATATGACCATGATCACCGAATTAGATGTTGTTGAAGCGCGGGTTCTGGGCTCGCTGGTGGAAAAATCTCTTACGACCCGGGAGCAGTATCCGCTTACTTTTAATGCGTTGCTGAACGCCTGCAATCAGAAGACCAGCCGGGAACCCGTGATGACCCTGGACACCGAGACAATGGGCCGGGCCGTAAAAACGCTCATCGAAAAAAGGCTGGTGGAACGCTTGCAGGGTCCCGGAGACCGCGTGCCTAAATTCCGGCATGATATATATAAGCTGTTGAACGGGACGGATCCAAAGCTGGTCGGAGTTATAACAGTGCTGCTGCTGCGCGGGCCGCAAACTCCCGGCGAGATCAAAGGTCGCACGGATAGGCTTTGTGAGTTCTCCGGCACCGCGGAAGTGGAAGGCCTTTTACAGCAATTATGCGCGGCAACCCCGGACCCTTTTGTGGCCCGCCTGCCCCGCCAGGCCGGACAGAAGGAAGCGCGTTTCCGGCATCTTTTTTCAGGAGGCGCTTTGGAAGAACCGTTTCAACCCGCCGCCGGGGCCCCCGAGTCCCCGGACAGGCTGGCTCAATTGGAAAAGCGGGTGGAAATCCTGGAAGCTCTTGTTAAAACCCACGAAGAACGCCTCGCCAAGCCGGAGTAAACCCGAAACGCGCAAAAAACGCCGTTTATCGGATATAATTCATACTTGTCCTGCGCTTGGGTGCGTGTGCTATAACCCGCGCGCGCCGGTTTAAAGTGAGGCTATCTCCGCCGGTGAAGCCGTGTTATTTAAGGTGCTTGGAGATAATGCCCGCCAGTTCGAACATATTGATCTGCGGTTTGCCGAAGATCTTCAACAGTTTGGCGTCGGCATTGATATTCCTCTTATTCGTCTTATCCTGAAGGCCGTTCGCTTTTATATAGTCCCACAGTTTCTTTATAACTTCCGTCCTTGGAATGGGGGCGCAGCCGACGACGTCTGAAAGTTCCGCGTCGGGCTGAAGCGGTTTCATGAATTTGGGATTTGCCATAATAGTCTCCTCTTTTGCTCCGGCGCCGCTAACTTTGCGGCTTTCCGGAGACTTCGGAATGATAACGCCTAAATATTACCAAATTCTCCGCGGGGTATAGGGGATGTTGTTCGCGGCGCGGGGGCCGCGCCGGGCCGCTTACTTTTTTCTGGCTATCGCTATCAGGCTCATTCCTAATGGGGGCCTGAAAATTTTTTCGACTCTGGAAATCAAGGGCACAAGCTTGTCGAATAAAAGAGGCTGCATGATCGGAAAACTTTTTCTCCGTAGGATCCTGCCGTTTACGAACCAGCCGAAGATTCCTGGAAAGTTGCTGAAAAACAGTTTTTCAACGGTAAAGCCCCCGCTTTCCAGTTTGGATTTCAACTCCTTTTTGTCGTATCTTCGGTAGTGGTCCACATTTTCGTCCAGCGTTCCGAAAAGCCGGTTCAGGGCCGGTACAAAGAGCAGCAAATAACCTCCCGGCTGGAGCAGTTCGCGCATGTTTCGCAGCGCTTTTTCGTCGTCTTTGATGTGTTCCAGAACATTGACCGAAATTACCGCTTCTATCTTATGCCTGGCCAGCGGCAAAACGCTGTCATCCGTAATGTCAAAGTTGTAAACCTCCATTTCCGGATGATCTATCTGTAAATGTCGGATGAAAAACAATGAAGCGTCGATACCGATCAGCTTTGAACAGGAGCCAAGGAACAGCCGCGTTAAATTACCGATGCCGCAACCGATCTCAAGGACGGTCCTGTCCGAGATATATTCTTTAAATATTCCATGGATCCACTTGTTATAGTTGTGGGTCAGTGCGCACGTTCTCAGCGCTTCGTAGGCGAAGCGATCCATGCCGTTGTTTTCCGTGTCCGACCCGGTATTCGAATTAATAATAGTCCTCCGGCAATTTATAGGCCTGAAAACCGGCGCTGTTGCGCGGCCGGAATATAATCCTATCAAATTATAGCGGTAGTAAGCCCCGGGGAGTCGCGAATAACAGATAGTCTCGCGTCCCCAAAATTAGTCTTGCTTCGGAATAATGAGGTTTTACAAGATATAATAGAACCGGATTCTTCCGACGGTTTATGTGGATCGCGCGGATTCACGCGTAACCCTGTGTCCGCCCCATTCGGGGGTTTTCAGACAAGCGCTTAAAGCGAATCCCTCCGGGACGGCCGCGAATGTTTGAGCCGGAGCGCTATGCGCGACAGGCGAGTTCGCAAGGCCGGCTTTAAGCGCGCAGGCTCCTGGGCCCTGGAAAACCCCACCCGGGGCGGACACAGGGTTACGTGGGAATCAGCGATAAGGAACTCGTCTGTTCGCCATGCTAAACCCGGAATAGACGTTTGGAATTGAGATTATTGCGCCGGGACTTAGTAAAGGAGCAGCTTGACGCTTCACATAACAGGGATTTACGATAAGGGTGACAGGCCGCGCGGGGGCGGCTGCGAAAACTGTCCGGGCCCGCATCGCGGATAATCATGTTTTAGCGGACCGCTAATAAGAATCAGTTCCGTGCCGGTTTTTTTTTACATCTGACCGTCGCTTTTTACTTTCAAGGCGGCGTTGTTTTGAGCCGTAAGAAGGTCTTGTGGGATTTCTGCGTTTTGGGGGGCGCGATGCGCGTTCCACCAGTGCCCGCAGCCGTTCCCGCGCCGCCTGGCGGTTCTGTTCCTGCGTCCTGTGCTCTCCGGCGATGATCAGAATATCTCCGTCCGCGGTCAGCTTTGCTCCGGCCAAAAGCTTCAGCCGCTCCCGCACCGCTGCGGGCAGACCGGACAGGGCTGGGAAAAAACGAAGCTGCACTGCGGTGGCGACTTTATTCACGTTCTGTCCGCCATGCCCGCCGGCCCGGATGAATTTCTCTTCAAAAGAGCCCGGTATCGGAAAAAAATATGATTTATGTTCGGCCATTAATTTGTATCTTACAAAAAAAAGGCGGCGGAGGGGCTGGCCGGCTGCTTTCGGGTTGCAACTGCATCACGCGTCGCTTACATAGCCCAGCTATGCTGCGCTCTTCGCTTCAAATTCGGCCAGTCAAAAGTCAAAAGATGTGAGACGCGCTACACTAGAGCCTCTAATTTTGGGATAATAATAGACTGGAAATTTAAAATCGCAAGGATACCGCTATGGCTGAAAACAAACCGGAAAAGATCATCTACTCGATGGTGGGGGTCAGTAAGTTCTATGACAAGAAGGCCGTTCTTAAGGAGATTTACCTTTCCTACTATTACGGCGCCAAGATCGGGGTCCTGGGGTTGAATGGTTCCGGCAAAAGTTCTCTTCTGCGGATCCTTGCCGGTAAAGATCCCGATTTTAAAGGCGAAACGGTGCTTTCCCCGGGCCATACGGTGGGATTGCTTGAACAGGAACCGAAGCTGGACGAAAACAAGACCGTGCGCCAGGTGGTGGAGGAGGGTGTGCCGGAAACCATCGCCGTGCTCAAAGAGTATAACGAGATAAATGAAAAGATGGCCGAGCCCATGGGCGATGCAGCGATGAACGCGCTGATCGAAAGGCAGTCCAAGGTGCAGGAAAAAATAGACGCGCTGGACGCCTGGGATATAGACTCGCGCCTTGAAATGGCCATGGACGCGCTCGGCTGTCCCGACGGCGATACCCAGGTCAAGGTCATCTCCGGCGGAGAAAAGAGGCGCGTCGCCCTTTGCCGGCTCCTGTTGCAGAAACCCGACATCCTTCTTTTGGACGAACCCACCAACCACCTGGACGCAGAATCGGTGGCCTGGCTGGAACATCACCTGAAGGAATACAAAGGCACTGTTATCGCCGTCACGCACGACCGCTATTTCCTGGACAATGTGGCCGGCTGGATCCTGGAGCTGGACCGCGGGCACGGCATTCCCTGGAAGGGCAATTATTCCTCCTGGCTCGAACAAAAACAGGACCGGCTGCGCGTGGAAGAGAAGAGCGAAACCGAAAGGCAGAAGACCCTCGCGCGCGAACTTGAATGGATACGGATGTCGCCTAAGGGCCGCCGGGTCAAATCCCAGGCCCGTATAACCGCCTATGAAACTCTGCTCAGCCAGGGCAACGAAAAGCTGGCCAAGGACCTGGAAATATATATTCCTGCCGGGCCGCGGCTGGGTGGCATAGTGATAGAGGCTCAGAACGTAGCAAAAGCTTACGGCGAGAAAGTACTTATGGAAAATCTGAGTTTCAAACTCCCGCCCGGCGGCATCGTGGGCGTCATTGGGCCGAACGGCGCCGGTAAGACCACTCTATTTAAGATGATCACCGGGGCTGAAAAACCAGATGCGGGTTCTTTCAAGGTCGGGGAAACCGTTAAGTTGTCCTATGTGGACCAGTCCCGTTCCTCGCTGGACCCGGCGAAGAACGTCTGGGAGGCCATCTCGGGCGGCTTGGACGTGGTTAAGCTCGGCAAGCAGGAGGTCAATTCTCGCGCGTATGTGGCGCGGTTCAACTTTATGGGGCCCGACCAGCAGAAAAAAGTTTCGGAATTATCCGGCGGAGAGCGTAACAGGGTCCATCTGGCCGTCATGCTCAAAGAAGGTTCCAACCTGATCCTTCTCGACGAGCCGACCAACGACCTGGACGTAAACACCATGCGCGCCCTGGAAGAGGCTTTAGAGAATTTCGGCGGCTGCGCCGTGATCATAAGCCATGACCGCTGGTTCCTGGACAGGATCGCCACGCACATCATGGCGTTTGAAAGCGACAGCAAGGTATTCTGGTTCGAAGGTAATTTTTCAGAGTACGAGGAAAACCGCCGCGCCCGCCTGGGCGAAGAGGCCGCCGTTCCGCATAGGATAAAATACAGGAAACTCACCCGATGACGGGCGAGGTGTTTTAAAAACGTTTTCAGAATGTATAAATATTTTCAAATGAAAATATCTATTTTCATTTGAAAATATTTTAATACGGTTTTAGGCATCTCCAAGAATCCCAAAACAATCCCTCCAATGAAGAACCCAAAAACATGGTTCCCGCCTATCTTGGCATAAAAATTGCTCTGTATGGGGCATAACGCCTGTCGGTGGGCATAAAAGGCGGCACGGAGGAGAAATAAAGACATGAATAAAGCGATAAAAACTACGATATGTTCGGTTATCTTCGGATTCAGCACGGTCGGGCCCGTTTCAGCGCTCGATCAGGGTGCCGCTAAAAACGTTATCATGGAAAATCTTTTCATCGCGGTTGAAGAGGTGGCTGCGATAGATATAAATAATGGCGCCTCCAGGGCTCAGGAAGTATTAAATGAGTTATACGCGGGGATCGGCGCCGCTAAGAGCGCAGCCGTCCCGGTTTATTTCGAAAACGCGTCCGCCTCGGCAAAGCCGTACAATAGCGCCGGCCGCAACGGAAAAAACGCTCCGGCTTGCAAAGCGGCCGAGTTCGAAACGGCCCCGGGGATAACAGAATCTGCCGTGCTGGTTTATCAAAAATCAGCGTATGCGGCGCAAGAAGTTGTAGAGGATGAGGGGGCGGATAAAAAAGACGACGATGAGGCCGCCGCAGAGGAAGATAAGCCTGATTCCGAAACGGAAAGTCATTGGCATCAGCCTCCTCAGGGAACGATGTTGGGCCGATTGGCCGCAGGCGGCATCGGTATCCTGTTCGTTCTGCTTCTTATTCTTATCTGTTTGTAAAAAAAGCGGGTTTTGAACCCGGCGCCGATTTGTTCTCCTTAAAACGGCGTATAAAAATCCGGGGTATATTTTTAGATCTTTTAATTTCTCGGATTTTAGAGATGCTTAACGCGAAAGGTGCGGGGGCGTGTGATTGAAGGGGGTGTGCAGGCGAAATCGTTCCTTCAAGGCGGGTGGCTTTTATTCCGCGGCTGTTCCCTTTTTAAGGATCTCCAGGGCGCGGTCGGCGTCGGAGACGTTCAGGAGGATGCGGCCCGTTTTCCCTCCCAGGGCGGTGCCGTAAACGGTGGTGATGTTGATGCTGTTGGCGGCCAGCATTCTGGTCATATTAAGGAGTTCGCCAGGCTTGTCGGTCAACTCTATTGAGATCATGAGCGATTCCACGGTCGTGAAGCCCGCGTTGGTAAGCACATAGCTGATCTTCTTCTCCGCATCCACGGTGACGCGGACCACGCCGGAGTCGTCGCGGAGTTCGGAGGCGATACCTATTATATTTATGCCTTCGTTTACAAAGAGCTCTATAAACCCGCTTAGCGCGCCGGGAACATTTGGAAGAAACACGGTGTATTGTCTGACAATTTTGACGGCCATTTTAGGTATCTCCCTTTCTTATCCGCTATCATTAATGTAATAAATTTTGCGCAAAATTAGCAACAGGTAATTATTTTATATAATTGCGCAAGCGGGATTTGCTCCGTGAATCCGTTCACGGGGGCGGCGGGGCTTTTCGGCAGGGCTGACTAATGGTGTATAATTTCTTTGTCGCAACACTAAATGTCTGAAAATAAAAAATCGTTATTGGTCAGCGCAGCCGCGTGGATGCTTATGCTCATGGGGGGGTATCATGGAGTGATGGCCGCCCACAGTAATTTCTCGCTGGCCGCCATGTTTTCTTCTCCGAGCGTTCTGCTGGGGCTGGCCGGTTCCACCGTCCCGGTGGAATTGCCGCCTCTGGCGCGCCTGGCGGTGGAACACATACGGCTGGTTTTCGTTTTTTATTTCTTCGTTTCGTTGACCGTGGCCGTCACCGGGTTCGGGCTCCTGCTGCGGAAGGCCTGGGCGTTAAGCGCTTTCAAATGGCTTTTTTATATCGGCGCGGCCTCCTGCTTTATTATGCTTCTTTTCCCCGGCCTGGCGGTGCCCAAGCCTTATATTTACGGCGGGGTTTCTCTAACCCCGGAGTTTAACGCGGCCGTTGCGCGGATAAAATTTCAGCTTCGGCTTATCGCGCTCCTCCTTGGCGCCTGCGCTTTTTGGGTCGGTAGAAGGTTTGAAAGGCCGGAAATAACCAGCGAGTTTGTCCGCCGTCCGGGAGCGCTTGCGCCGGTTGATCCCGCGGACTGAAACAGCGGGCGGTTTTCGGGTTTAAGCGATAACTTTATGAGAAACTTAAAAATACGGATCCTGGCCGCGGTTATTCTGACGCTTCTGCCCTTTTCCCGCGCCGCCGGCGCCGGGTTTAAAATGGACTGGGTGGAAAGCGAAGTGATCCTGGATCGGGACGGCCGCGCGCAGGTTTCCTACGCGGTCAGATGGACCGCCACGGGCGGCCGGCTGCACGGCTTCTGTTTTGAGGGTTTTCAGGAAACCCCGGTCTTTGATCCGGAGAGCGCCTATGCCCTGGACGCGGCCGGTAATAAATACCCGCTTGAAATAAACAGGATCTCGGATAAAAAATACGACGTAATTCTCGGGGAGGGCAGGGCTTTCACCAGCGGCCAGATCACATATTTCTTCCGCTACGCGGCGGACCTGGAAAGTTCCGGCAACCTGACTCAGACCAGGGACGGGAATAAAAACCTTACCGTCTTCAATTGGGCGCCGGTGCAATGGCGGGACCCGATGGAGCACCAGGCCGTGACCGTACGGTTCCCGGTAACGGTTCGCGGCGAGGATCCGGGCGCCGCTTTTTTGGAGAAGATAGGGTTCAGGACCGAAAAATTCGTAAATGAGCGTTACCTGGTGGACTTCCCTTTAGTGAAGGATTCTTCTGGGACCGGCGTTTTCAGCGCGCGTTTTTTCCGGCGCGATCTCGGGAGCCGTTACCATTTTCAGATACAAGTCTATCTGGACGCGCGGTATTTCGGCCTTAAAACAATGGCTTACGGCGGCTTGCTTAAGGGGCCGCCGCGGAAAACCGGCTACCTGCCGGCCGGAGAGAAATACTATTTCAATCGTCATTTCCCCGGCGGCATGCTGGCCGCGGTGCCGGCGGGCCGCGGCGAGGCGCTTTTCCTGGTAATGATACTTGCCGCGGTCTTTTGCGTAATTCCGTTTTTCATAATGGCTGTCAAGCATAGGTCCATGTTGACCGCGCAGGAGGGACTCTCCGCGGTCAATTGGGACGGAGTTGATTGGACGCCGCCCAAAATTCAGGTGAGCACTTTTCGCAAACCCGGCAAAGTGGCGGCGGATCTTACGCCGATAGAAGCCGGGGTCCTGCTGGAGATGCCTGTGGGGGAACTGCTGTCGCTTATCGTCGCCAACATGGAGCGCAAGGGGCTGCTGGAAATAAAGGGGATGGAGCCGCTTCGGGTGGCAAGAAGGTCCCGCGGCGCCGTTGTCAGCGGCGACCCCTACGAGACGGTGCTTCTTAACTCGATAAAACCGGATGGGACTCTGGATCAGAGCGTGGTGAATGAGACGGTAAAGACCATCGCCGCCGGCCTGGAACAGAAGCTCTGGGACGCCGACTTGGCGGCCACCAAAGCCTATTACAAAAAAACCCTGGACAACTACCGGCCCGGGAAAGCCGACACGGATAACGACTATTACTGGGGCGGTTACCGCCGCCACTACAACGGCTACATAAATCCTATCTATGCGCGGGTGGAGGGAGTGAACAAAGATCTGGGCGCCAAAGTGCCGGAACTCGCTTCCTCCTTTGAACATTTCAGGACAACGCAGGCTTGTTATGAGGGAGCTTTTAACCGGTCGGCTTGCCATGACGCCTGCCATTCGGCTTGCCACGCCGCGTGTCATTCCGCGTGCCATTCTGCCTGTCACGGGGCCTGTCATTCCGCTTGCGTGAGCGGCGGACATTAGAGGCGGATAACCCTATAATAAAAAGCGGATAACAGAGAACTGAAAGCGATGGAAAATACCGGAGAGGACTGGGTAAACAGAACGGACTGGATAGACGGCTATGTCGCGCGCATAAAACCTTATGTGCGCGTGCGCCGCGCCGATTCGCTGCTTATAAAGATACCTAATCAGGCCTATAAACTGAACCCGCAGGGGCTTAAAGTTCTGGAATATTTGATGGAAGGCGGGAAGATCGCGGATGTGCTGGCCGGTTATGAAGATAAGGAAGCGGTGTCGCTGGATCTTTACTGTTTCTTCAAGGACCTGACGGCGCTTTTAAAAGGCTGTTATAATGAGAAGGAAGAGCGGCGGGCTGTGGAGAAGAAGCCTTTTTCTCTGCCTTACAATTCCCTGCCGGTCTTAAGTGAGATCGCCGTCACCTATCGTTGCAACCTCGCCTGCAGATTCTGCTACGCGGCCTGCGGGTGTAAGAAAGACGAGGCTGTTCCCGATATTCCCGCCGGGCGGCTGAAAGAAATTCTGGATATTATCAGCAAAGAGGCGCAGGTTCCCTCCGTGAGCTTCACCGGGGGGGAGCCGCTGCTGCGCCCGGAACTGCCCGGGCTGGTAGAATATGCCAAAAGCCTTGGCATGTGGACTAACCTTATAAGCAACGGCACTTTGCTCACTCCTGAAAAAGTTGCCGCGCTCAAAGCCGCCGGCCTTGATTCCGCCCAGGTCAGCATCGAGGGCGGTGCGGCCCCGACGCATGACCGTATAGTGGCGCGGTCCGGCGCGTTCGACGCGGCGGTGAGCGGGATAAAAAATCTGCTGAAAGCCGGAATACGGGTGCACACCAATACCACGGTTTCGGCGCTGAACAAAGATTCCCTGCCTGACATCGTGGAACTGGTTAAAACTTTGGGGCTTGGTAAATTTTCCATGAACATGCTGATGCCGGTAGGCTCCGCAGGCGCGAACCTGGAAGAAACTTTTATCTCCTACACCGAGATCGGTCCGGTTATAGAGGAAATCCGCGGCCTGGCTGAAAGAGCGGGGCTGGAATTTATGTGGTATTCCCCGACTCCGATGTGCGTTTTCAACCCGGTGGCCAAAGGGCTGGGCAATAAGGGCTGCGCCGCCTGCGACGGGCTTTTGAGCCTGGCTCCGAACGGCGATATCCTGCCCTGTTCAAGTTATCCGAAACCGATGGGTAATATTCTGGAGCACAAAGGTTCTTTCAGGGAATTGTGGGAAAGCGTGCCGTTCAAATTTTTCCAGAAAAAGGGCTTCGCCCATGATCTTTGCAAAAAATGCGAGGACTTCGCCGTCTGTAACGGGGGCTGTCCCCTTTACTGGGAGAAAGCCGGTTACAAAGAATTGCTGGAAGCGGGGAGAAAATCATGAACCTGTTCCCTCCGCCCGAGAAAGACGGGCAGATAAAATTCGTGGCGGCCAAAGGCCTGGCCTATAAGCCGCGTATGTGGTCGATCGCCGCGCTGTTGCTGATCGGCCTGGGCCTGCAGTTGACGGTGTCTTTCTGGGCGGGCCTGGCGGTCCTGTCGGCCGCGTCCCTGCTTGGGATGGTAAAGGGGTACGACGCCAGGCCTAAGGGCGCCTCCGTGCCGACCTGGGAGCGTGTTACTCCGGACGAATACACGAAGGTAAAACTTAAGGCCGAACAGCTTAAGCGGTGGGATGAGGATGTCTTTGATATCACCAACACGTACGGCGTATTGATGTTCGGCGCGGTCTGCGCCGCTTGCGCCGGCGCGTATGTCATTCTGGCCGCAAATTTAGGTTTCCCGCACGGCTATTGGTTCTTTGTGGGGTTGGACGCGGTCATTGTTCTCCTGCCGCTCTGGCTTACCGGCGTCAGGGAATACCTGCGCAAAGACAAACTTATCATAAAGATAAATCTTCTGGAGAGCATGATCGGGCTTCTGACCGCGCCCAGCGAGGTGCAAATATATCCGATGCTGGCGCTGGCCGGAAAGGGAGAGGGGAAGGCGGAGCCTGAGGACGCAAGACTGCTGGTGAAGCTTGTCGGGGCTCCGGCGGCTTTTTACGGGATGCAGGCGCAGATTTCCATCAACAGCGTGCAGGGGAAAGATTATCCGTACCTGTATTGTGTGCTGATCGGTAAAAAAGGCGCCGGTCTTTTAGAGGGTTATGAGCGGTTTATACAAGCGCCGGAGAAATCCTTCGGCGCTTCGCTCCGGAGATTTTTACTGGGCGGATCGGGAGTGTCGGGGCAAAAGCTGGTTTATGAGCCGCAAACAAACCAGGCCGCCGATCTCCTGGTGGTCCGCCAGTTCGCGGAGGGGAATATAGGTTATTCCACCTCCGGGCAGGCCGCCGCTTCTATAGTAACGGCGGCGTTGGAGCTGGCTAAAAAACTTGTCAGGGCCAATGCCCCGGCCGCCCCATCAGCGTCGTTTAGACAGGAGTGAAAGTATACGGTTATGGCTGCATATAAGCGGTTAACCCGAATCCTGCAATTTAAGCCGGTTTCCATTGGCAAACCGGCGGCACAAGAAAATGCAGGATTCCCCGCAACCGCGGGTCGTGAATTTTCAGCGCTATGCGCGAAAATTCACGAGGGCGTATCCGTCGCGAAGCGGCCCCTGAGCACTGAGAAGGGGAAAAATGCAACTGCATTTTTCAGGTTAATTCTGATGATATGCTGTTTTAGCGCCGCCGGATGCGGCACCGCGCCTAAAAACAGGTTCCTGAATCCGTTGATAATAGAAGCGCAACATATTCCCTTGCCGGTGATTAAGCAGAAAGTTTTCGCCTTGATGGAAAAAAACCTGCGCGAAGGGAATGCCACGCACATATCGGTATATTTTCAATCCCTCAAGACAGGCTACTGGTTCGGTTTTGACGAACATGAAAAATTCAAGCCTGCCAGCCTGATGAAGCTGTATCTGATGATACATGTATTGCATGAAGCCGAAATAAAACCGGAAATATTAAAGCAACGGGTGCGGATAGTCAGCCACGACCCGCTTATGTACCCGGAAATTTTGCCGTCGCGCACGCTGACCGCGGGAGAAGTGTATTCGGTGGAAGAGCTGTTGCTGCATATGATCAAATATTCCGATAATAACGCGACCGATCACCTGTATTCGATTTTCAAGGGGCCCGGGTTGCGGCAGGTCTATGAGGATTTCGGACTGGTAGTTGACGAGAGCAGCGACGACGATATCCTTACCGTGAAACAATTTTTAATGGCGCTGCTGTCTCTTTATAATTCCACTTACCTTAGAAGGGACATGTCGGAAAAAGCCCTTGAATATCTTGCCCAGTCGGAATTTAAGGCGGGCATTGCCGCGGGGGTCCCCCATAATATAGCGATAGCGCATAAGTTCGGAGAGCGCGCTATCGGAACCCAGGATGGAGTTTTTGTCAAACAGCTTCACGACTGCGCAATTGTGTACCATCCCGATCACCCTTATCTTTTAGGGGTTATGACGCGCGGTGAAGATATGAACAAGCTTGTCGCGGTAATTAAGGGCATTTCCAGGCTTGTATATAAAGAAGTGAACAGCCGGGATGTCGGGAAATAAAAGATCGGGCCGGCGGGGGAAATAGCAAAAGGGCGAACAGCTCCGGTTTTTACAACTGTCGCGCGATCAATAGCCCGCCTGAACTTTGACGGTTTTTGCGGATTCGGACAGCAAAGGCCTATTTTGTCCTGGGTCTTAAGACCATCTCAAACTGGGAACATTGACCCTAGCCGGGTTTCGTGGTTCTTTGTAAGATAGAGGTAGCAGATGACAATTACGGAGGGAGGACAAATGGTAAAAACGATGTCGGTTATGGCGTTTGCGCTTTGTGTTTCTGTAGCTGCAAATGCCGCGGATGTGAACTTCAACCAGAACATAGATGTTAAAGCTGTTATTTCCGATATGCATGCGGCGCCGGGTTTTTCTGTGCCGCTGCCTAAATATATAAGCAGCCAGAGATGGACTTCTGATTCCGGGTCTGTATGGATAAGCCCGTCCATGAGCCCTGTAAACACGGTCAACCTCAGCATTCGCGAAGAAATAGAAGAATGCCATCAGGAACCAGTGCAGACGCTTGTGCCTAATTATTGTCCGCCTCCTGTCGGTCCCGGACACGGCGGTCCCGGTGGTCCCGGACACGGCGGTCCCGGCGGACATCACCGTGGAGTGGTATTGTACGGGAACTATAATGGTCATCACAACGGCGGCGGTTATGGATGCGGATATCACTATGAAACCCGCTATGAAACCCGGTGCTCCACTTATTATGGCGCTACCATGAATAAGCAGTCGGTGGTTACAGTGAACCGCAATCCGCAGGAAATGCTTCCCTGGGAGAGCGATAACTTCACGGTAACGCTCAACGGCTACGGCATGAACATTCAGCAGCCCGGCGATCCGGCGTTTGCGTATTCCACCAACAGGGTGGGTGATAACTTCAACATTAATATCGGGAACAAAGTAGCCAGCGCTCCGGACAGGAACGGCATTGCGGTCGGAGCATTCTCAGTGTCAGGCTCTAAATTCAGCCTTGCGCTCAGCGATAAATGGTCCGCGTATTATCAGGGCGAGAAGATCAGGCTCCATGTGGAGCTTTATAAAGAGAAAGGCGGCAGCGATTCGCTCTTCGACATCCGCGACCTGGAGTTGGACACGGCCCCCAGCTATGAGATCGGCTTCAAGGACGTTGAAAAAACCGGCATGTTCTATGCGACGGTAAAGTTCACCCGCATAGGCAATGTCTCAACGCAGCAGCAGATGGATATGGGCCGCACGCAGTCTATCCCCAAAGACTACTGAGATCCGGCTTAAATAAAAAAACCGCTCCGAAGCATGGGGCGGTTTTTTTTGTCTTGCCGCGGGCGTTTGCGGCTAAGCAATGATCACGCAATAAGTTTTTTGAGCAAGGGGCTTCCCCGCGATTTTAAAGTTATACCGGTCCCGATGGTCGCGAGATGTTTTCCATGGATTGTTTCTTGGTATAATTTAAAAGGAAATAATCTCTTTTAGCCCGAATCCTGCGGTTCAACTTGGTGAAATGCGGGGTGTATGCCGCGCAAAGCGCACCGGAAGCTCCGCGAAGGGAAAAATTCAACTGAATTTTTCAGGTTAGGCGTTTGGCGGTTCCCATGCGTCCACCGGCCACAGGTTCCCGTGCGCGGGGCGGAAACGGCAGGGTTTGCCGATAGTGTTGCGTCTGCGCGGGGTTTCGGGCGGTTTCTCTTTCATCGTTTTTCGGAGGCGATTATGTGGAACTATACTGAAAAAGTTTACGAGCATTTCAAAAACCCCAAGAATGTCGGAGAGATAGAGAACCCCGACGGAACAGGCGAGGTGGGAAGCATTATTTGCGGCGACGCTCTTAAACTGACGCTCAGGATAGATAAACCCACCGAAAAGATCCTGGACGCGAAGTTCAAAACTTTCGGCTGCGCCTCGGCCATCGCTTCCTCATCCGCGCTGACCGAGATGATCAAGGGCAAAACACTCAATGAGGCCGCCAAGATCACTAACAATGAGATAGCCGAGTACCTGGGCGGCCTGCCCAGCGAGAAAATGCACTGCTCCGTTATGGGGATGGAAGCCCTGGAAGCGGCTATCAAGAACTATCGCGGCGGCAAGGCCGAGAAGGTCATTGTGGGCGCGGGCGAGCGTATCGTGTGCAAGTGTTTCAGCGTGACCGAGGGCAAGATCGTGAGGGCTATAAGGGATAACAACCTGAAGACCGTGGAAGAGATTACCAATTTTACCAAGGCCGGCGGCGGATGCCGCCAATGCGTGGGCGAGATAGAGAAGATCCTGAAGGATTATTGGGCCCGGGCCGAGCACAAGACATTCTCTAAAATGACCGTGGTGGAAAAGGTTAAAATGGTGGAAAAAGTGCTGGCCGAGGAAGTTAATCCAAAACTTAAACTGGACGGCGGCTGGATAGAGCTGGTGGATCTGGAAGGTGATAAGGTAAAGGTCCGCTTCCTGGGCATGTGCTCAAGCTGCCCCTCTTCGGCTATGACGCTTAAAAACGTGGTTGAAAAAGAATTAAAGGAAAAGATAGATCCGGCGCTGGTAATTGAAGCTCAGTAATAAAAGTATGAGACTGTGAGCGTGATCGCGGGGCGTGGATCGCCGGTTTATCGGAGCAGGCTTATGGAAAACCCAAAAGTAATTTATTTAGATAACAACGCCACCACGCGGGTGGCGCCGGAAGCGGCCGAAGCGATGCGGCCTTTTTTTACCGAGGCGTACGGCAATCCCTCCAGCATGCATTTCTTCGGCGGCGGCGTGCAAAAACACCTTGATGAAGCCAGGCAGAAAGTGGGAGCGCTGATAGGCGCGGCCCCCGAAGAGATTGTTTTCACCAGCTGCGGAACTGAAAGCGATTCTACCGCGATCTGGTCGGCTTTACGCGCATATCCGGAGAAAAAACATATCGTGACCACCAAAGTGGAGCATCCGGGAGTGCTGAACGTGTGCAAATTCCTCGAATCCCAGGGCTGGCGCGTGACCTATCTGCCGGTTGACGGTGAAGGCCGGTTGAACCTGGAAGATCTGAAACTTGCCGTGACGCCGGAAACCGCCATCGTTTCCATCATGTGGGCGAATAATGAGACCGGCGTGGTTTTTCCGGTGGAAGAGGCTGCCCGCATCGTTCACGCCAAAGGGGCGCTGTTCCACACCGACGCCGTGCAGGCCGTGGGTAAGCTCCCGATAAATCTTAAGGACGCCAGGATAGATATGCTTTCGCTCTCCGGGCATAAGTTTCACGCTCCCAAAGGCATAGGCGTGCTGTATGTCAGAAAAGGTGCGCGCTTCTCGCCGTTCATGATGGGCGGACACCAGGAGCGGGGCCGCCGTGCCGGCACGGAGAATGTCCCGTATATCGTCGGCCTGGGTAAAGCGGCGGAACTCGCGCTCAATAACATGGAAAAAGAGAACGTCTATGTGAAGGGCTTGCGCGACCGGCTCCAGGCCGGGCTGGTCAAAACTATTAAAAATGCGCGGGTGAACGGAGGGGGGGCAGAACGTCTGCCCAATACCGCCAACATCAGTTTTGAGTATGTGGAAGGGGAATCCATCCTCATCATGCTGAGTGAAAAGGGCATTTGCGCCTCGTCCGGCTCGGCCTGCACTTCCGGTTCTCTTGAGCCTTCGCACGTGATGCTTTCTATGGCCGTGCCGCAGACTTACGCCCACGGGTCCATCCGGTTCTCTTTCAGCGTTTATAACACCGGGGAAGATGTGGACGCGGTATTGAAAGAGCTGCCCCCCATAATCGAGCGTCTGCGGGCTATTTCGCCTTTTGCCGACGGCAAACCCCTGTTCGGCATGGACGCCTGTGAGGCGCATAAACACTGCTAGTCCGCTAACCCCGGGAAACGGGGTTTTTCGGGCTAGTCGCAAGTCTCAAGTCACAGGCCGTAAGATTGTTTTAACAGCGGATAATTTATAGAATAGGGAACGCAGATTTAACGGGCCCGTAGCTCAGTTGGTTAGAGCAGACGACTCATAATCGTCGGGTCGTAGGTTCAAGTCCTACCGGGCCCAGTAATTTTAAAAGGCCGCCTTGATAAAAGGCGGCCTTTTAATTGGAAAACGGCGGACGGCGAGGTCACTTCTTTACGGCTTCCCCATTCTTATTAAAGGTGTATTCCTCGGCCGGCATCCCGCTTTTGTTGTAAACCTTAAGCGAACCGATCTCGTTTTTCACGAAGACGAACGCTTTCTCAAGTTTTCCGTCCTTATTGTAAACTTTGACCATGCCGTCCGGCACCTTACCGGTTTTTGAGGTGATATTTAAATCGTTATCAAGAGTCAGCTTTGCTACATATTTGTCATTCAGGTAGAAAGTAAATCGTTCGCCTCTGGCCAGGCTCTGGATCTTAGCCGTCACCATGGATTCCGGCGATGTCTGGTCGGATTCCGTTTCGGGCGCCGGTGTTTCCGCGGTTTTGGGTTTCTCCGCAGTGCGCCCGGCTATGTAAAAGAGTTCCGATCTCAAGTCTCCGGTTTCATCGAATTCTCTGGAAAAACCGTCCTGTATCCCGTCCTTGAAGGTCTGCTCGAACATGAGTTTGGCGTTCTTGTTAAAGAAGCGTACCGCCCCGTTGAGCCTCCCGGCCTGATAATAAGCTTCGCTCTGAAGAACTCCGTTGGGATAATAGGCCTTGAGGGGGCCGGAAGTTTTAGTGTTGATGATGGTTTTTTCGGTCTTAAGGTTCCCGTCGTTATAATATTCTTTATAAGAGCCGTCCTTGATAAACCCCTGCAGGCCTAACAATTCGCCTTTAGCGTCAAAAGTCTCGGTGGCAATGGCGATATCGTTTTCAAAATAAATTTTTTCAAAAGACAGGGAAATAGTGCTGAGGGTCACGGTTTTAAAAGTGCATTTGGGGTCCGGCCCGGGCCCGGCCGGGAGTTCGGCGGGAGCGGTGGCGGCTGAGCCGGACGGGGTGGAAAGGGATATGGTCTCTATCGGAGGCGTAACCGCCGGACTGGAAATGGAAACCGCGGCGGTTGAGGATTTGAACGGTTCGGCCGCCGCTATTACAGGCGCTTCAATATTTTGAATATCGTTTTTGTTTATATTCAGGCTGCCGTACTTGGTTTTTATCAGTTTCACTCCGTCCATCTCGCCTTCCACGGAGCCTTCAAGGCGCGTGCCGTCCTTGAGAGTTATGATGTCGGCGTACCCGTTAAGCGCAGTCAACAGCGAAACGATGAATATTGATGCTTTCATTTGCTCCTCCGCATACCGGCTGGGATGCCGCTGAAGTGATGCCGGTTTCCGCAAGCCCAATCCTTACTTTATTTTAGCAAATGCTCCCCCATATTTTGCCGGATAGCGTTATTGGCGGCGCCGATCATACGCGCGGGGGAATTAGATTACGGGTACGATACGCGCAGGAATAGACTTGGCCGCCTGTTGCGCATAGCGCTGGGCCGCGTTGATGAGCATAGCTCTTAATGCGGCACGCCCATAGGTCAGTTACGGCACAGCCATAGGCTTGGCCGCCTGTTGCGCATAGCGCTTGTTACGGCACAGCCATAGGCTTGACATAATGATACTTATATGGTATCATTATATTATGAAACTTATAAACAGGGATGTGGATTACTCGGTGAGGGCGCTGGCCCATATCGCCGCGAACGCCCCCGAAGTGGTGCCGGTTACCCTCATGGAGGATAAATTGGGCGTTTCCAGGCCGTTTTTGAGGAAAATACTCCAGAAGCTTAACAGGGCCGGGGTCCTGCGGTCTAAAAAAGGCCGAGGCGGAGGATTTGTTCTGGCCAGAAAACCGGACAGGATATTTTTAAGAGAGTTGATAAATATTTTCCGCGGCTCCATTGCCCTTAATGATTGCATGTTCGGCGGCAGGCTTTGTCAAAACCATAAAACCTGTCTTCTCAGGCGCAAGCTGGGAATCATAGAGAAGAATATGCTGGCTGAAGTTGACGCAATAACTTTGAAAACTCTTATAGCCTGAGGTTCGTATATGAAAAAACGAAAAATAATAGAGATAGATGAAGACAAATGCGATGGCTGCGGGCTTTGCATCCCCAACTGCCCCGAGGGGGCGTTACGGGTGATAGACGGTAAAGCGCGGCTGATAAGCGATCTCCTCTGCGACGGCCTTGGGGCCTGCCTGGGCGAATGCCCGCGGGGGGCGATAAAGGTTGCGGAGAGGGCCGCGGAAGAGTATGACGAGAGAAAGGTTATGGAGAATATGGTAAAGCAAGGCGCAAATACCGTTCACGCGCATCTTAAACATCTGAAAAACCATGGGTTGACGGACTTTCTGGCGCAGGCGGTGGATTTTTTGAAGGAAAAAGGCATCGCAAATCCGTTGGAGGAAGATATGAAAAATAATCACAAATCGTCCGGGGGCGGGGAATCTCCCTGCGGCTGTCCGGGGGCGCGGGAAATGTCTTTTGAGGCCGCCGACGCAAGCGGTGAAGCCGGCGGCGGCAAAGCCGCTGAAATAAAATCCTGTCTGCGCCAATGGCCGGTGCAGCTGCACCTGGTTTCTCCTATGGCGCCGTACTTTCAAAAAGCCGATGTGGTACTGGCCGCCGATTGCGTAGCTTACGCTTACGGCAATTTTCACAATGAATTCCTGAAAGGCAGGGCGCTGGCCATCGCCTGTCCCAAGCTTGACGAACGGCAGGAAGATTATATCGAGAAGATAACAGCCCTTATAGACGAAGCCAGGATCAATACGCTTACCGTTATGACCATGGAGGTCCCGTGCTGCATGGGTCTGTTGAATATGGTGAAGTTGGTTATGCGCGGGGCCAAGCGCAGGGTTCCCGTCAAGCACATTATCGTAGGTATGCGGGGCGGGATAAAAAGCGAAGAATGGCTCTCCGACTAGCCCTCTAATCCGAAAAATTCCCCCGCCGGTCCTCCGGCGGATGTTTTCCAGCCCGGTATCTTATCGATAATATTTTCATTTGAAAATATGTATTTCAAATGAAAATGTTTTGTCGCATGGCCGCCCTTCGTAACCCCCTGTAAAACGATAATTGCCAAATGAAAATCAGTACAACCGGTTACAACGCCGTGTTGGCATAAAAATTGCTCTGTATGGCGCGTAAGTAAACCGGAAGAGGAGAAAACAAAATGAAAAACAAACTGATAAACGCGGTGGTAACGGCCGGTATAGCGGTATTGCTGATCGCGGCCGCTTCAAAAACGGGTGCTAATGGCGTTCCAGGCGCAAAAAATGCGGGTGCCGCCATGCTGATCGTTGCCGTACGGTAACCGTATAACGGCGGCCCTAACCCCGGTTAGGGCCAAAGGCGCTTCCGCCGGGAGTGATTTTATGCAAAACTATACTTATGATGTTCCTTGTGCTTCGTGGGATTTGCCCCCAGAGTATCTATGGCCGCACCTTAATCCGGTGCAGTCAGGGGAAGTAAAAACTATTTTGCTTCTCCTTTTTACTCTCGCTCAAGCTTAATGGGAAAGGCCAAACCAAACTATCGGAGGGAATAGAATATGCAAATTTCAAAGTCTACCTGGACCGAATTCTTCTCAAATGCAAGACAAGCCTATAATGACTTTCCAGAAGCAACTTTGCTTAGGTTCCTTCCTGATGTCTCCAAAGGATATGCTCTCGATGTCGGGGCCGGACTTGGGCAGAATTCCGTCTTTCTTGCGCAGCAAGGCTTTAGTGTGGAAGCTCTTGAAAAAGATCCGGACATCGCTGTCGAATGCAAAGAAAAACTGGCCAGAGAAAACTTAAATATTAAAATCATCACCGCCTCAATTGAGAATCAGGAATTGGAAGAAAACAAATATTCATTAATTGTAGCTGCCTGGGTTTTCCAATTTATTTCACCGAAAAATGTACTACCTGTTCTGAAAAAATTGGAAAAATCTCTTGTCCCCGGTGGATTTTTGTATATCGGCACTTTTTCAACCCAAGGGATAGACTATACAAGTGTGCAATCAGGTCTTAACGGCGAAGACAAAAATACTGTTAAACTTAGTAATGGGCTAATGATGCATTACTTCGAGCATGGTGAACTTGAAAAAGAACTAGCTCATCTCGAAGATATAATTTCCATTTCCGGGACATTAAGAGATTATACGCATGGCGAACCGCATACACATGGGATTATAGAAATCGTAAGAAGAAAACCATCCTTTAAATGAATGGTTGGGTCAAAGAACTGACAACGCAAGTAAACAACCTAATCGGATACGGGGCATAACTTATGACACCATCATTATTCAAAGCCGAATGGAGCACTCTCCTGATCCTCTCTACTATTGTGCTTTCTATAGTTCTTCTGACCGCGTCTTTTTTCTTACTGAAGACCTTCAGCGTTCCCGCGACAGGAACAAGGATTATGGGGGTGTTGGTCCTGATAACCCTGTTTGTGACCATGATCCTCTCATACCTGCTGTCTCCTCAAGGCTATTCTATAGGGGAAGAAAGCCTGACCATCGTTAGACAATTAAAGCCGATAACTATTCCCCTTGTGGATATTACCGAGGTGGAGGGCCCGACCCCCGGGCTGACGTATGGCTCCATACGACTGTTGGGCAACGACGGCCTGTGGGGGCGCTACGGAAAGTATCAGAGTGCCAGGCTGGGCCCTTATTACCTATACGTGAGAAGCGGCAAAAACCCGGTTTTGGTACAGGGCCCGCAAAAATATGTGGTCGGCCCGGAGCGTCCGCAGGAATTTGTGAAAACTCTGAACCAGGCGATTGCCGCCGCAAAAGCCAGGAGGAACGTTAAATGAAATTGATAGCTTTTGTCTTTTTAACCGGCTTGCTCTCGTCAGTTTGCAGCGCGAACGATGTTCAAAGTTTAAAATCCTTCGCTGGCTATCGCCTGGATTACGAAATAGACTATCCCACGGACAAAAACATCTCAAGGGTCGTGGTTTTGATACATGGCTCCGGACCGCAGGATATGAAGGAGGACCTCAGTGCGGTTTCCGCACCGGGAACAAAGAACTACTTCTTCACGGACCTAGCTAAAGCCCTTACCTCCAGGGGTTTTGCCGTTCTGCGCTACAATAAAAGAATGTATCAGTTATACGAACAACTAAAGAAAGACCCGGCTTTCGCGAAAACCTCGAAGTTTAAAAAGCTTTCCCGCAATCAGCTTAACGCTATTATAAAGGACGCCGAAACTTTCGTCGGATTCGCGGCAAAAAATTTTCCAAAGGCTAAGGTGTACTTGCTCGGGCATAGCGAGGGGGCCAATGTTTCCCTGCAGGTAGCCGACAAAAGTAAATTTGTGGAGGGTGTGGCGCTTATAGGATTCATTACGCAGGGGCGGGACACCGTCATCTTTGATCAGATAGTAAATCGTCCCCTCCAGTACTTTGATTCTTTGGACACGGACCGGAACGGCGTCTTGACCCGGGAGGAATTAAGCGGGAAAGAACCTGTCGCGAAAAGTATCTCCGGTCAGATGGCAATCCTCGACCTCAATAAGAACGGGTTTTTGGAACGCTCAGAATTTATGGGCGGGAATCTGAGCAATATCTTGCTGGATGCCTCTAACGCTATTGAGTGGAGACAAGAGGAAGCGGCGCTAAAAAGACCTGCAACTATAATACAGGAGGCCGCTTTCGATATCTCATTCTTCCAGGGTGAGTTGGACAACCAGACTCCCTCCTATAACGCCAAAGCGATACAACTGGCGAACACTCTGAAATGGAAAAAGACAAATCTGCACTTCAGGTTTTTTGAGGGGCTGGGGCACGCCCTGGACAAGAGAACAGACTACATGGATCTGATTTTCAAGCCGGCCGATCAGCAGGCGCTGTCAGTGTTGGCCGCCGACCTGGATTCTCGCTGGAAATAATTCGCTAACACTTCCTTTCCGGGGTCCTCAGAAAACGGAAAATCGTGGCGACATAGACATTGAAAGTGTCGGCTATCTCATGGGCGGCTTTTCCCTCCTCAATCAACCGTGGCGCCAGCTTAAGTTGTTCGGGATTAAGCTTGGGCGGCCGCCCAAAGCGCACTTTCCCGCATTTTTAAATTCCCCCTCCCTGTGGGGACGCACTTGAATCAGCGCAGATAGTGCGCCTTTTTTGTAGAATACGTATTATGGATTAGGGTTAAAACGCATGTTTGACAGTGTTGCTGGAAAGTGGTAAATTTGTATCTGCAACCGTTTTTCAAGGGGATTTAAATGAAAAAAATATCAATTCTGTTCGTTTTTTCCGTTTTCCAGGCCGCCGCGCTGGCGGCGCAAACCGGGCCGGCGTTTTCGCAATTGGGCGCCATGTCCCTGGCAGCGAAATCAGATATCGGGCTAATGCTTCCGGATGCGTCCGCCGTCCCGCGGATTAAAAAGATTCTTATAATATTTGATACTCAAACCGGACGGTCTCATGCCGTGACACCTGTCAGTGGAGGATTTATCTATGCCTCCAATGGGCAATTTGTCCCCGCGGTTTATAACGGTAGCGGATATATTCTGCAAACAGGTCAATATTGGCCGATTGTCGGCGGACAGCGCGGTATGCGCGGCGTTAATCCCCCCGCAGAGGGCCGCTGGGGCGCCATATTGAAAAAAACTTTGGCCTATGGGATATTTACCGAGGATGACGGCGAAATTCCAGCCAGCAGGTACCTTCAGGACATCGCGGGACCTAATGACGGTTCGCATAAAGCTGATTATTTCAGCGTCTGGGGCTATACAAATATGGAAGGCGCGTTTTTCCCGGATTTCGTAACCATGGTTTCGGAAAACTGGGAGGTAACTCCGGATGGCAACTGGCGCATAGACCAGTGGCTCCACTGGGTGGGCCTTGACGGCGTGGCGCAGAAAGCTACGCACGCGGTGATAACCGAGGCCATGAAAGGACAGATCCTGGATATGCAGACGGAAACGCTTGCCGGCGGGGACCCCCGTGCGGTAGAAAACCGCAACGGCCTTATAGAGAAATGGTATCTCTATTCCCCGGTAAAGCGCTGACAGCTTAAAATTTAAATCATGCCGGTTGAGAAAATCCCATGGGCTTATGCTCATGGGATTTTTTTTGGTAATAGGACGGGAAGCTTTCGCTGAAGATGTCTATCATCTGTCGCAGGAGGAGAAGGCCAGGCAGGCGTTATTCCCTCCGAAGCCCATGGAGTAGGAGAGCGCGGCTCCTACTGGAATGCGTCGCGCCTTGTTGGGGACATAGTCCAGGTCGCAATCCGGGTCCGGATTTTCAAGATTGATGGTGGGGGGGACTACTCCATTTGCCACTGCCAGGGCGCAGACGGCAGCCTCGATCCCTCCCGCAGCGCCCAGCAGGTGGCCGGTCATGGATTTGGTGGAGCTTATGGCGACTTTCCCGGCGCGTTCCCCCAAGGCCGTTTTGACCGCGCTGGTTTCCGCTCGGTCTCCGGCCCTGGTTCCGGTGCCGTGCGCGTTGATATAGTCTATCTCTTCGGGCGTCAGGCCCGCATCCTCCAGCGTCAGCCGGATGGCGCGTGCCAGGCCCTCGCCGTTTTCCGGAACCCCGGTAAGGCTGTAGGCGTCGCAGGTCGCGCCGAAGCCCCGCAGCTCGCAATACGCTTTGGCTCCGCGCGATTTGGCGTGCGTTTCGGACTCAAGCACCAGCATCCCCGCGCCTTCGCCGATAACGATGCCGTCCCTGTCCCTGTCGAAAGGGCGGCAGGCGCGTGCCGGTTCTTCGATGCGGCGCGACAGGATGCCGGTGGCCTCGAACATCGCCATGCAGAAGGGGGTCAGGCAGGCCTCCGTGCCTCCCGCGAGCATTATGTCCGTGCGGCCGCGGCGAATGGATTCGAAGGCCAGCCCTATGGCCTGGGTGGAGGACGAGCAGGCCGCCGATACGAATAGTCCGGGCCCGCGCAGACGGAAGCGATGCGATAATATCCCGGCCAGATTCCCTGCGGTAGTGTAGGGAGAGGCTTTCGAATCTACGGCTCCTGGGCCGGCCTCGATAAAACGGGTGTGAAATCCTTCCAGAAGTTCCGCGGCGCCGCGCGAAGAGCCGATAACGACTCCGGCCCGGTCATTGTCCGCCTTCTCCAGCCCCGCATCTTCAAAGGCCCGGTGCGCGGCGGCCAGGGCGAACCGGGATGATAGATCGAGTTGGAGATCTCTGGGCGAGAACACTCCATCTGGGAGCCGCCCCGCCTCCGCGCCGATGGGAACGGGCGAGGCCTCAAGCCGTCCGACCCGGGCGGCAAAGCAGCGGCCGGCAATCAGGTTATCCCAGAACGCGCGGCGGTCCCGGCCCAGCGAGCAGATGGGGCCGAGCCCTGTGACCAGAACGCGTGGGATCGACATGAGAGCATTGTATAATACGCCGTGGATGAATTCAATCGCCGGATGTAAGATTGACTATGGGAATGGCATAATGGGATAATATTTTTATGAAGAAATCAATGAAAAGCCTTCCGGGTACGGTTCGCCACGACTGGACGTTGCAGGAGATAGAGGAGCTCTACGCGAGCAGCCTTCCGGACCTGGTTTTTTACGCTCAGCAGGCACTGCGCGCCCATCATGACCCGAACAAGGTCCAGATGTGCGCCCTTTTAAGCATCAAGACCGGAGGCTGTCCGGAAAACTGCGGCTATTGCTCCCAGAGCACGCATCACGGGGCCGCATCCGCCGGAACGGCGCTCATGGATACCGAGGAAGTGCTGCGCCGCGCGGCCCAGGCTAAGGCGGACGGGGCCAACCGCATCTGCATGGGCGCGGCCTGGCGCGAAGTTCAGGATGGCCCGGATTTTGAAAGGGTCCTGGACATGGTCCGCCGCATTTCGGCCATGGGTTTGGAGACCTGCTGTACCCTGGGGATGCTGACGCAGCGCCAGGCGGAGCGGCTCGCCGAGGCCGGACTTGTCTCCTATAATCATAACCTGGACACTTCCCCGGAATACTACGCGAACATCGTCAGCACGCGGACATATGAGGACAGGCTCCCCACGCTCGCGCATGTGCGCAAGGCCGGCATTTCGGTGTGCTGCGGCGGGATCATCGGTATGGGCGAGAGCCTGCGCGACCGGCTGCGTCTCCTGCAGGAACTGTCCTCCCAGACCCCGCACCCGGATTCCGTGCCGATCAATATGCTGGTGCGCGTAAAGGGGACGCCCCTGGCGGAGGCGCGGGAAGTGGACCCTTTTGAACTCGTGCGCATGTTCGCGCTGACCCGCATTCTGATCCCCAAGGCTTATGTCCGCATAAGCGCCGGCCGCGCGGAGCTCAGCCGCGAGGTCCAGGCGCTCTGTTTCCTCGCCGGGGCCAACTCCGTTTTCTCCGGAGAGAAGCTGCTCACCACCCCCAACCCCTGTTCGGATGAGGATAGAGAGCTTTTTAAGGCCCTCAAGCTGTCCGCCGGTCCGAAGCGATGAAGCCGCTGGGAGCGGCGCTGGACGCGCTGAAAGTCAAAGGTCTGCACCGCAGCCTTCCCCGGGAATTTTCCGGCCTGATCGATCTTTGCTCCAACGACTATCTCGGCCTTTCCGGGCATCCGGAGATCCGCGCCGCCATGGTTCGGGCTCTTGAGAGCTTCCCTCTTGGCTCCACCGGTTCCAGGCTCGTCCGGGGCAACCATCCGGTCTTCGAGGAGACCGAAGCGAAATTTGCGGCTTTCAAAGGGGCAGCCGCCGCTTTGCTTTTTTCCAACGGCTATATGGCCAATATCGGGCTTCTCCCGGCTTTGGCGGGACCGGAAGATACCATCTTTTCCGACGCGCTCAACCACGCGAGCCTTATAGACGGCATACGGTTGAGCGGCGCGCGGAAAGTAGTCTATCCACATCTTGATCTGGCCGCGCTTGAAGACGCCTTGAAAAAAGCGCCGGTCTGCGGCCGCAGGTTTATCGTGACCGAGAGCCTCTTCAGCATGGAAGGCGACATCGCCCCGCTTGGCGAGCTGGCGGGCCTTGCGCAGAAATTCGCGGCGATGCTTATAGTGGATGAAGCTCATGCGGTCGGGATTTACGGCGGGAAGGGAAGCGGCCTGCTGGAAGAACAGGGCGTGCGCGGGCCGGTCATAAGCGTAAATCCATGCGGGAAGGCTTTGGGCCTGACCGGCGCTTTTGTCTGCGGTCCTAAAGAGATTATCGAAATTATGGTCAACCGCTGCCGCAGTTTCATCTTCTCCACGGCCATGCCGCCGCATCTGGCCGCCGGTCTGCGGACCGCCGTAAGCGTGGTAGAGCGGGAAAAAAATCTGCGCCTGCGGTTGCTGGAATTTTCCCGCGAAGCGCGCGAACTGCTTCAGGATTCCGGGCTTTCGATCGGAAACTCCCGGTCCCAGATCCTGCCGGTCATGATCGGCGAAAGCGCCGCGGCCGTGCGGGTCTCCGAGGTTCTGCGCGCCGGGGGCTACGATCTTAGGGCCATCCGCCCGCCCACCGTGCCGGAAGGGACCGCGCGCCTGCGTATGACCATCACTCCGGGACTGGATTCTAAAACCCTCAAAACCGCCGTTGAGAAGCTGTGTCTAGCCGTTAATGGGCAGACTTCATCCCCGCAAAATTCCGCCAAACGGCGGGCGTCCCGCCAATGAGGGGCGTCTTTATCACCGGGACGGATACGGGGATCGGAAAGACCGCGCTCGCCGCCTGCCTGCTGCGCAAATACGGGGCAAGAAAAGACCTGCTCTACTGGAAACCCATACAGACGGGTATACCGGACGATGATGATACCCGGACCGTCAGGCGTCTTTCCGGGCTTCCTGACGGGAATTTTCTGGATTTCGGGATACGTCTCAAGAAACCGCTTTCCCCGCACCACGCGGCCGCTTTTGAGAAGAAAACGCTTAAGCCCGGATTTCTGTTTGAAAGGCTCCGGCGGCTGAAGCTCAAAGATCCGGTGTTCGTGGTGGAGGGCGCCGGAGGACTGCTGGTCCCGCTCAATGGACGTGCCATGATGGCCGATTTTATCCGGCGGACAGGGCTTCCCGTGGTCCTGGCGGCCCGATCGGACCTGGGAACCATTAACCACACTCTTCTTACCCTGGAAGCGGCGCGGGCAAGGCGCATCCCCGTGGCCGGTGTAGTTATGATCGGCCCGCTGAATCCGGGGAACAAGGCGTCCATAGAAAAATACGGCGGCACGAAGGTGCTGGAAGAAATCCCCTGGCTGGAAAGCCGGACATTGAGAGCGTTTAGCGTTTATGCTGAAAGACGATTCGACTCCCGCGGGTTCCTCGGCAGACTATTCTGAGAGGGACCTAAAGGCCATCTGGCACCCCTACACCCGGCTGCTTACCTCTCCGCCGCCGCTCCCCATTGCGCGCGCGGAAGGCGTGCGCCTTTATGGCGAGGATGGGCGGGCCTACATTGATGCCGTCAGTTCCTGGTGGGTCAATATCCACGGGCACAGCCACCCGCGCCTGTGCCGGGCCGTTTGCGAGCAGATAAAAAAGCTAGACCACGTGATCTTTGCCGGCTTCACGCACCGCCCGGCGGTGGAACTCGCTGAAAAACTTCTGGCCGTGTGCCCTTCGGGGCTCTCCCGGGTTTTCTACTCGGACAACGGTTCCACGAGCGTGGAGGTCGCCCTGAAGATGGCGCTTCAGTACTGGAGCAACTCGGGCCGCCCGGAGAAAAGGGGTTTCGCGGCTTTCGGGAACGCGTATCACGGCGACACGGTCGGCGCCATGTCCGTGAGCGCGCGCTCGGTGTTCACCCGCGCCTTCGCCCCCCTGCTCTTCGAAGTTTCCCGTGCCGCGGCTCCGGACTGCTACCGCTGCCCGAAGGGGCTTGCCCCCGCGGCCTGCCGGGCCGAATGCCTGGACGATCTGGAAGCGATCCTGGCGGAACGCGCCTCCTCCCTCGCCGCGGTGATAGTAGAGCCGCTGCTCCAGGCCGCCGGAGGCATGCTCATCGCTCCGCCCGCGCATCTTAAGCGCCTGCGGACGCTTTGCGACCGCTACGAAGTTCTTTTCATCGCCGATGAGGTTATGACGGGTTTCGGCCGGACCGGGAAGATGTTCGCCTGCGAACACGCGGGAGTGAGCCCGGATATTATGTGCCTGTCGAAGGCGATCACGGGCGGGGTGCTGCCGCTGGCCGCCACCCTGTGTACCGGGAAGATTTACGAGGCTTTTTTAAGCGAAGATCCGGCCAAAACCTTTTATCACGGGCATTCCTACACCGCCAACCCCATCGCCTGCGCCTCGGCGCTGGAAAATTTCAGGATCTTCGAGGATGAACCCGTGTTCGAGCGCATCCGGTGGATCGAACGCAGGTTTACCGAAAGACTGACTCCGCTGAAGTCCCTTCCGCACGTAGGCGACGTGCGCGTTCTGGGAGGTGTGGGCGTCGTTGAACTTGTGCGGGACAAGAAGACGAAGGAGGCGGGGGGCTATCTGGATAAGACCGGAGGCGAGCTTGCCGCCGAGTTCTTAAAACGCGGCGTGCTGCTCAGGCCCCTGGGGAACGTACTCTACGTCATGCCGCCTTACGTCATCTCCGAGAAAGACCTGGACTACGTTTTGGACCAGATCGTAGATGTTATCGAAGAAGTTTAGGAGCCTTATGTCGGACGGGCTTCTAGTGGAGAAGATGGGCCTGAATTCGGTAATTGCGGCCGACTATGCGCGGCTTGATTTTGAGAATTGTCTTTAAAAAGATAAAAGTAGTAAAATAAAGGTATTCCGGCAGTATGATAACGGCGCGGTGGCCAAGTGGTAAGGCGGAAGTCTGCAAAACTTCTATTCGTGGGTTCGATTCCCACCCGCGCCTTTTAAAATTTGATGGGAATCGAAGCCGACCCGAGCGCATCCGGTGGATGAAAAGCTTCGCGTCAGCGAGGGCGGCCGGGTTCAGGCTTAAACCTTCAGCCTTTTCGGGGGTGTCATGCATCTTAGCCGTTTGGCGATGTCGGTGGGCCAGTCCGCCACATTGAAATTGAACGAGCTTGCCAACAGCCTTAAAGCCGAAGGCAAACCCGTGATCCATCTAGGCGGCGGAGAGCCCGAGGAAAAAATACCGCAGGGCGCCTACGACGCCGCGGTAAAAAAACTGGCAACCAGATATGTCCGTTACACCGCCACCGGGGGCATCCCGGAACTTAAAAAAGAAATAGCCGCCTACACAGAAAAGAACTACGGCCTTAAGCCCGCCGCTAAGAACATAGTGGTCTCCGGCGGGGCCAAGCAGGCTATTTATAATTTTCTGATGGCGGTGGTTGATCCCGGTTCCGAGGTTGTTTTCCCCGCGCCTTATTGGGTCAGTTATCCTGAGATGGTGAAGCTGGCGTATGGCACGCCTGTGATCGTGCGCCCGGAGCCTGGTAAACTCCTGCCGGATATGCAGGATCTGGACCGGTATATCGGTTCCAATACCCGCGCGGTGATGCTGAACAGCCCCAATAATCCTTCCGGCATGGTCTATCCGGAATCTTTCGTGCGCGAATTGGTTGAGATCTGCGAATATCGCGGCGTCTATCTGATGATGGACGATATCTATAACCGTCTGGTGTTTGACGGCGCGGCCGCGCCCAACGCTTTTTCCATGTCCAAGCGGCCTTTGGACGAATCCATAATCGTTTCCATAAACGGGGTTTCCAAGACCTATTCGATGACCGGTTTCCGTATCGGCTGGAGCGTGGCCGGCGAGGCGGTTTCCCGGGCCATGGTAAAGATCCAGGCCCAGGTAACTTCCTGCCCTTCGGCTCTTAGCCAGGCGGCCGCCGCCGGCGCTTTGGCCGAACAAGGAACTTTTGTGGATGACCTGCGCGCGCAGCTTGAGAAAAAGCGGGACCTGCTGATGGGGGAGCTCAAAAAACTTAAAAAAGTGAAACTTCACCTTCCGCAGGGCACCTTCTACAGCTTCCCCGATTTCAGCTCTTACGAACCCGATTCGGAAAAGCTTTCCAAGCTATTGCTTGATAAGGCCATGGTGGTTACCGTGCCCGGCAGGGAATTCGGCCTGGACGGCCATCTGCGCATCAGTTACTGCGGTCCGGAGCGGGATATTATTGAAGGCGTTTCAAGGATAAAAAAAGTCTTGGACGGTTAAAGCTGTCTATTTTCCACCAGGAGATTCTTAATATATGCCCGATACCATGGCGGCGGACACGGGGCGGATAGCCGCGGATCTTGAAAAAATAGGAATAAAAACTTCCGGAGGAATTTACAGGAATCTTTGCCCGCCGGTACTTTACGAACACATAATCTCCAGGGGAGAGGGTGTAATCGCCCATAACGGCCCCGTAATAATGCGCACCGGCATACATACCGCCCGCGCCGCCCAGGATAAGTTTATAGTGAAGCGGGAGCCAAGCGCGTCACATATCTGGTGGGGCGATTATAACACGGCTTTAGACGCGGCCAAATTCGACCGGCTTTATGAAAAGATAACCTCCTATTTGAAAGATAAAGACGTTTATGTCCGGGACTGTTATGCCGGCTCGGACCTGAAACACCGTATGCCGGTGCGCATTGTCACGGAATATGCCTGGCATAATCTCTTTGCCAGGCACATGTTCCTGGGCCCGGACGGTGCGGCCGCCTCCCAGAAACACGAACCCGGGTTTACCGTTATCTGCGCCCCCGGCTGCAAGGCCGACCCCGGCGCGGACGGGGTCGGAAGCTCCACGTTTATTCTGGTCAATTTTGAAAAGCAGGTGGTGATCATAGGCGGTACGGCATACGCGGGCGAGATAAAGAAATCCGTTTTCACGGTTATGAATTATCTTCTGCCTCTAAAGGGCGTTATGCCGATGCACTGCTCAGCTAATATCGGTCCGAAAAAGGATACGGCGATCTTTTTCGGTTTGTCCGGTACCGGTAAAACCACTCTTTCTTCGGACCCTGAGCGCCGCCTTATAGGCGATGACGAGCACGGCTGGAGCGATGACGGTATTTTTAATTTCGAAGGCGGGTGTTACGCCAAGGTCATCCACCTTTCCCCGGAAGCCGAGCCGCAGATACACGCGTGTACGCGGCGCTTCGGCACCGTGCTTGAAAATGTGGCATATGACCCCCGCACCAGGGAGCTGGATCTGGACGACGGTACCATAACCGAAAACACCAGGGCCGCTTATCCGCTGGAAGGCATAGACAACGCCATACGGGGGGAATATTTCGCGCACCCGAAGAACATCGTTATGTTGACCTATGACGCCTTTGGCGTACTGCCGCCTATTTCCAGGCTTTCCTATGAGCAGGCGATGTACCATTTTATTTCCGGCTATACCGCCAAAGTGGCCAATACTGAGATGGGCATCAAAGAGCCCAAGGCCACGTTCAGCACCTGCTTCGGGGCCCCTTTCATGAGCCATCATCCCTCGGTTTACGCTGAGCTCCTGGAAAAGAAAATGCGCGCGCATAAGGTGAACTGCTGGCTTATAAACACGGGCCTGGCCGGCGGGCCTTACGGGGTTGGCAAGCGCATAAGTATCCGGCACACCCGCGCTCTTCTGAACGGCGCGCTGGGCGGCGCTCTGGAAAAAGTGAAGTTCCTCAAAGATCCGGTCTTCGGTTTCGATATCCCGGCGTCTTGCCCTGGCGTACCGGCCGAGATAATGGCCCCCCGCTCGGCCTGGAAGAATACCGCGGAATATGACGCAGCATATGCGGAATTAGCCGGGCTTTTCGCCAAGAACTTTAAAAAATTCAACGTCGCAAACGAAAACATAGCGAAAGCCGGTCCCCAAATTTAATCCGGAAGAGCCGTACACAAACGGGATCTTCCGGGTTTGTTGAAGGATTCCTATTGGCCGTCTAATAGACATAGTCCCTGATACGGCACAGCCATAGGCTTGACAAATACAAGGGAAAATAAGGTAATATCTCTTAAAGTAGCAACCAACCCCATAGGAGGAAGTACACATGCCCGCAGCTAAAACAAACTCGAAGTTCATGGCCCCCATCACCCCGGACGCGATCCTCGCCGAAGTCGTAGGCGCTAAGCCCATACCCCGGACCGAGATCGTAAAGAAACTCTGGGCCTACATCAAAAAGAACAACCTTCAGGACAAGAAGAACAGAAGGATGATCAATGGCGATGAGAAGCTCACCAAAGTGTTCAATGGCAAGAAACAGGTAAGCATGTTTGAAATTGCCAAACTGATCGGTAAGCACGCGAAATAAGCCGCCGCTCCAATCAGAATCAATATTAACGCCGTTTCCGAAAGGGAACGGCGTTTTTATTGGTGTGCTCCGCTAGATGCGGTTGAATAGGATGTGCCCGGTTCTCATGATGGGTCTTTAGGCCCAGGCCGGGGTGGGCCGAAGGTTGCTTGATTTTAGTCAACATGCGATGTATGCTATTAATAAGGAAGTACCGGTCGGGAAATTTATAGGAGGTATTATGAAAATTGAAAAATTAATGATGATGGCTCTGGTCGTCACCTCCCTTAATTGCGGGAATTTGCTTATGGCTGAGAGGAACGGCGGGAACGCGAGGGTTATCCCGGTTTCGATTTATGGAAATGACGACCGGCAGGATGTCGTGGATTCGGCCTGGAACATGCAGGCGCTTTCCGGATCGGTGGCGGCTCTTTTTCCCGATTACAGCCTTTTGAAAGATACGGGGACCGGTTCCTATAGCCTTGTCAGTACCGCAACCCTCGGTTCCCTCCGCGGTATGGCCGCCGGCCAGAGATTCACCGATCAGGTGGCCGCGGCGCCTTGTTCAGGGGCGCTTGTGGGAGACGACTTGATCTTCACCGCCGGTCATTGCATCATGGAGTCCCAAATCGGGTTTTTCGATTGCGCCAAGGATAAAGTGGCCTTCGGTTTTGCCGTCACCGAGAACGGCGGTTCCGCGCCGAAGGAATTTCCCCAAAAGGACGTCTATGGCTGTAAAGAGATAGTTTCCTGGAAACTTGATGCGGCGACCCAGTCGGATTTCGCGGTCATCAAGCTGGACCGCAAGGTCAGGGGGCGCATGCCGCTCGCCATCAACAGGGAAGATGATCTTGAGGTCGGGGACGGGGTGTTCGTTATCGGCTACCCGTCAGGTTTGCCCATTAAGGTGGCGGGGAACGCCAAAGTGCGGAGCATGCCGGCCGACGCGCCTTATTTCAACACCGATCTTGACACTTTTCACGGCAATTCCGGCAGCCCCGTGTTCAACGCCAGGACTTTCAGGATAGAGGGGATCTTGGTAAGGGGCGACAACGATTATGTGAGCACCTCAAGCGGTACCATGACGGCGATTTTCCCCCAGGATGAAGGCAGGGGGGAAGATGTGACCAGGATAAGCGAGATAAAAGACTTGCTGCCCGTCACCATATTGGAACGGTACCTGGACAGTAAGGAGCGGAATGATTCCAAGCCCGCTCCGGCGGCCAAACCGCTTCCGCAGCTGGACTTCTCCGGTTCCGACGCCCCCTCGGTTCAACCGGCCGTATATTACCCGGATCCCGCGCCTTCCAGGGTTGAGACGATGGAAATTTAACCTGGAAATTGTAATTGTACTACGGAAAAACCCGGCCGCTGTTTTAGCGGCCGGGTTTTTTTCGGTCAGTCCCGTCTTCTGTCTATGATATATGAACTGCCGTCGTGATTCTTGGCGGCTTTCTTAAGCTCCGAGCCGATATTGCTGACCTGGGCGAAGGAAGCCAACGGGCGCAGGGTGTTGTGGACGATGCCGATGGCTATGGCGAGGAAAGAGAATTTTTTAATATTGCTCTGCCGGTCCGTTGAGATAATGTAGCCGCGCGCGCGGTCTTCCTTGGTGTAAAAAGAGGGGGCGATCTCGTCGAAGGCTTTAACGATGCGTCCGGCCAGTTCCTCGGCTCTTTCAAAATCGGTGACGATTATAAAGTCGTCACCGCCGATGTGGCCGATGAAATCCCTTGAGTTCTCGTTCTGGATAGTGAGCTTCACCAGCAGATTGGCGGTGGCCTTAAGAATGCGGTCACCGGATTCGAACCCATAGATGTCGTTGTAGGCTTTGAAATTGTTCAGATCCAGATAGAGCACGGCGAAGGGGCCGCCCTGTTGTATATCGCGCTCCACCCTGGCCTGGATGGACGGGTTGCCGGGGAGCTTGGAGAGAGGGTTGGTGTCCAGCACCAGCTTGTTGCGCTTCAGGATCATGCGTATGCGGGCGACAAGTTCATCCGTGTCCACGGGCTTGATGAGATAGTCGTCTATCCCCATGCTCAGCCCTTTTATTTTGGTGTTTTTCTCGCTTAAAGCGGTGCAGATTATGATCGGGATATGGGCGAAAAGAGGGTTATCCTTAAGGTCCCGCGCCACGCTCAGCCCGTCTTTTATGGGCATATTGTAGTCAAGCACCACGATGTCGGGATGCATCTCAAAAGTGACTTTAAGGGCCTCCTGCCCGTCGCTGGCGATACAGACTTCGAACCCCGCGGCTTCAATAGTTTCTTTCATCAGCAAAAGCAGTTCCGTCTGGTCGTCCGCCACCAGAACCCTGGGTTTGGCCGGTATGGCTGTTATGGGCGTATCCATGGCCTCCCGGACCGGGCCGCCGCCTATTTCTTTCGCGATTATAGAGAGCAGCAGGTCGCCCGGCATTTCCTTCGAAATTATTTCGGGGAGGCCTGTCAGGATGCCGCGTTCCTGGAAATTATTGAGGCGGAGCGCGCTTAGCACTATGATGGGGATCGCCGCGGTGGCCGCTTCGTCCTGCATCTCGTTCATGATCTGGAAGCCGTCTTTTTTCGGCATCATAATATCCAGAATGAGCACGTCCGGTTTCTCGGCTTTTATGCGCGACATGATCTGGAGCGGGTCGTTTATTACCACGGGGTTGTAATTATTGGCCTCCAGGAACATTTTTATAAGCTCCGAGAATTCTTCGTCGTCGTCGCCCACCATTACGGTCACGGTCCGGCCGAGCCCCGGTTCGGGAGCGATGCCGCGAAGCGTGGATTTGAGGAGCTCGAAATCAACGGGCTTGGTAAGGTAACCCTTAACTTTCGGCGCTGGACCCGTTACAATATCCACTTTTGGCGTCCGGGAAAAGATGATGAACTTCTGATTTTGCGTAAAGGGATTTTTCTTAACTTCCGAGATGAGATCCAGGGCGTTGAACGCTTCGATGATGATGTTCAGGATAACCAGGTCCGGCTTCCAGTCCTGAACGGCGGCCAGGGCCGTCTGGTAGCCGGAGCAGGTCTGGACGCCGTAATTCATCTGCTTCAGGAAAACGGCAAGCTCCGCGGCATTGGCCGCGTCGCTGTCCACGATGAGTATTTTCTTTTTTAAGTCCTCATCCATAAAATAATTTTAACATTTATTCGTCCCCGTATTTGATAAAATCTCAATATGGCCGACGGAGATGATATAAATTATTACAAATACGCCCAGATAGGACTTGAGCTGGCCGCCGGGGTGGGGCTTGGCTTCTGGGCCGGTTACAGTATGGACGCTAAATTCGGAACTTCGCCCTGGTTCATGCTCTTTGGAGCCGCCGCCGGCCTGGCCGCCGGTTTTTATCTTATCGTCCGGGAACTTCCGCGTGAAAAGGATTTTAAGAGCGGAAAGAAGGGCAAGCCATGATGGATTCAGCCTGGTCGGCCGCCGCATGGGGGGGAGCTTTCGGGCTTATGAACGGGGGGCTGTCGCGCCGCGCTCTTCAGAAGGCGCTGGATAAGGCCGACAAGGTTTTTTACGCGGTATTCGCCGCCGGTTTTTTCTGGAGGCTGGTTTTTCTAGCGGGGGCGGTTTGGTTTCTCCGGGATAAAAAATATATAATTTTGTTGCCGTTTTCCGGCGCGCTGATCTTTACGCAATTTATTTTCGAGGTCATCCCTTTAAAGAAAGGGCGCCGTCAGTCATGAGAAGATCGGATCGCAGGTATTAAGCGCGGGGTGCGACAAAGAAGATGGAACTAAAAACAATACTTGAGCACCATATCGTGGATCATATCTGGAGCTTCTTCAGCCTTGGTCCGTTGACCCTGCCGTTCTCAAAACACGTGCTGATGATGCTCATCTCCGCGTCCATCCTCTTGTTCGCGCTGCCGCTTCTGATCACCGGTAAGCGCCCGGCCTTCGCGCCTTTCAGGTCCATAATAGAAATTATCGTTCTATTTCTGAGGGACGAGGTGGTGGGCCCGAACCTCGGTTCTAAAACAGCCGCCTATCTTCCTTATTTCGCCACGCTGTTCTTTTTTATTCTGGTGATGAATTTGCTGGGGCTGCTGCCCTACGGCGCTACCGCCACGGGCAATCTCGCCGTGACCGGCGGCCTGGCTGTTACTACTTTCTGTCTGGTTAATTTCGCCGGTATGAGGGAGCAGGGCGTGGTGGGCTACTTCAGCCATATCGTGCCGAAAGGCGTGCCTCTGTGGCTCTACCCGCTGCTTTTCCCGATAGAGCTCATCGGCCTGCTGACCAAGACCTTCGCCCTGGCCATCCGTCTCTTCGCTAATATGATAGCCGGCCATATCGTCATACTTTCTTTTATAAGCTTCATTTTTATCTTCGGCGCGGTGCACATAGCGCTAGGCCTCGGCCTTGCCGCGCCTATCTCCGTGGCGCTTGTCCTGTTTATTTATATGCTGGAACTTTTTGTGGCGTTTCTCCAGGCTTACGTGTTCACTTTTTTGACGGCTATATTTACGGGCGCGGCGATGCACCCGCATTAGTTTCTGATATCTAAACTATGGAGGTAGTAAAATTATGAACGACATGATGTTTTTGGGACTTGGTTATATCGGCGCGGGCCTTGGCGCCGGCCTTACGTTGGTGGGCGCGGGCCTTGGTATAGGCAAAATGGCCGCCAGCGCTCTTGAGGGTACGGCCCGCCAGCCGGAAGCCGGCGGCGCTATCAGGACCACCATGATCATCGCGGCGGCCCTTGTGGAAGGACTCGCTTTCTTCGCGCTGGTCATCTGCCTGCTTGCCGTGATGAATTTCGGTATGCCCAAGACCGAGGCTCCGGCCGGCGCGGCCGCGCAGGTGGAAGCGCATAAATAGACGCGGGTCCCATGCCGCGGACCATAGACGGGGATATTTTTATGTTCCTTAATAAGCGTATGGCCCGCGCATTGTTCCCGGTCCACTGGAGAATATTATGGAAGCATTGATACGGCCGGAGTTCGGCCTGATGTTCTGGACCATCTGCATCTTCATCCTGCTGGTCCTGATCCTCTCGAAAACCGCCTGGAAGCCGCTTCTGAAGGCCGTGGAGGAGCGTGAACACGCCATCCGCCATGACCGGGAAAGCGCGGAGAAAGCCAGGACGGAAGCCGAGAAAATAAAGGCCGACCTGGATCAGCGCATGGCCGTGTTCAGGGCGGAAATGGACCGCCGCATCGAAGACGCCGTCGCTGAGGGGGGCAGGGAGCGGCTCCTTATAATAGAGGACGCCCGCAAAAGCGCCTCATTGCTGATTGAAACCGCCAAGAAGGAACTGGAGGCCCAGAAAAACGACCTTGCGAAAGAGCTTAAAGATAAAGTGACCGAACTCGCTTTTCTGGCCGCGGAAAAAGTCCTGCTTAAAACCATAGACCAGAAAGCCAACAAGGCGCTGGTCGGCCATTTTTTGAATGAACTTGAAAATAAGGACGCCAAATATAAACTGGGGTAACAAAAAAGATGAAAGCCGCGGATAAAATGCTGTCAAAGCGCTACGCCAGGGCCTACATGGACCTGGACGGGGCCGCTTTTGATAAGCACGGCGAATCCGCCGCGCGGGCCCGGATAGCGGAGCTGGAAAAAATACGCAATGCCGTCAGCCAGTTCCGGCGTTTATTCCTGCACCCGCTGGTGGGCTATGACGATAAGAACGAGGTCCTGACCAAGCTCCTTTCCAGTGTAAGCGTCGGAGATGTGACAAAGGCCTATGCCCAGCAAACGGCCAAAGATCCTGTCGCCCCGCAGGCCGCCGCGTTCGTGCGGCTGCTGCTCAGGGAAAACAGGTTTTACCTGCTGGAGCCGGTGCTTGAAGACTGTATGAGGTTTTATAACGCTTACGCCGGGGTCGCGCGGGCCGAGGTGGTTTCCCGGCACCCGCTTGACGAGGAAGAGCTGCGCCATATCGCGAAGACGCTTTCAGCCTCCACCGGCAAGAAGGTTCATGTCACGCAGATAGTCTCTGAAAGGGTTATAGGCGGCATGGAGATACGGTTCGGCGATTTGCTGATAGACGATACGGTGAAGGGCAGGCTTGAAAGGCTTAAAAAAAACATACTTTCGTTTTGATACGGAAACCGGGATCGGATTCGGTTTTTATTTGAGAAAGATATAAAAGGCGGAACAATGATACGACCTGAAGAAATTACGGACATTATAAAGAACAGGATCCAGAAGTTCGTGCCCGAGGCCGAACTGTCAGAGACCGGACAGGTTCTGCAGATGGGCGACGGTATCGCCCGCGTCTATGGCCTGAATAACGCCGTCATAGGCGAACTGGTGGAATTTGAGGGCGGCGTCTCCGGCATGGTTCTTAACATAGAGCGCGAGAACGTCGGAGTTGTGGTGATGGGGCACGACGCCCTTATTAAGGAAGGCGACCGTGTGAAGCGGACGAACCGCGTTATGGACATGCCGGTGGGGCCGGAACTCATAGGCCGGGTGGTGGACCCTCTGGGCAATCCTATCGACGGGAAGGGGCCCCTCAACGCGAAAAAAAGGCGCCCCGTTGAAGTCATAGCGCCCGGCGTTCTGGAACGGCAGCCCGTCAGGGAGGCCCTCCAGACCGGTATCAAGGCCGTGGACGGCATGATCCCGATAGGCCGCGGCCAGCGGGAGCTCATAATAGGCGACCGGCAGACCGGCAAGACCGCCATCGCGATCGACACTATAATAAACCAGAAGGCCGAGCCAGCCGACAGGCGTCCTATTTGTATTTATGTGGCCATCGGCCAGAAAGAATCCACCGTCGCCAGGGTGGCCAAGACCCTTGAGGAGCACGGGGCCATGGAATATTCCATTATCGTTTCGGCCACGGCTTCCCAGCCCGCCTCGCTCCTTTATCTGGCGCCTTATTCCGCCTGCGCGGTGGCCGAAGGCTTTCTTTGGGAAGGGAAGCATGCCCTGGTGATCTACGACGACCTCTCAAAGCACGCCCAGGCTTACCGGCAGATGTCGCTTTTGCTGCGCCGCCCGCCCGGCCGCGAAGCTTACCCCGGAGACGTGTTTTATCTCCATTCCCGGCTTCTTGAGCGCGCCTGCAAACTCTCTGATAAGAACGGCGGCGGCTCCATAACGGCCCTGCCCATAATCGAGACACAGGCCAACGACGTTACGGCCTATATCCCCACAAATGTGATCTCAATAACGGATGGACAGATCTATCTTGAGCCGTCCTTATTCCATTCCGGCATCAGGCCGGCGGTCAATGTCGGCATTTCCGTGTCGCGCGTGGGCGGCTCGGCCCAGATCAAGGCCATGCGCCAGGTGGCGGGCCGGCTCAGGTCCGACTTGGCCCAATATAATGAACTGGCCGCCTTCTCGCAGTTCGGCTCCGATCTGGATAAGGCCAGCACGGAACAGCTTAAGCGCGGCGAGCGTCTGGTGGAACTGCTCAAGCAGGACCAGTATAAGCCTATGCCGGTGGCCGAGCAGGTGGTAGCCTTTTTCTCCGGAACGCGCGGCTATCTGGACGACGTTGAACTGGCCAAGATCAAAAAATTCGAGACGGGGCTGCTTAAGTTCGTGAAAGACAGGTACGCGAATATTCTTGACGAGATAGTCCGGAAAAAACAACTGGACGTCGAGCTTGAGGGTAAGCTGGCCGATATTCTTGTGGAATTTAAAAAGAACTTTAATTGACCGGTTAAGAGGCATTAATGAAATACCTGGTTACGGGCGGCGCCGGTTTTATAGGGGCTAATCTGGCCTTCACGCTTTCCGGCGAACGGAAGGCGAAAGTGGCCATCCTTGATAATTTCTCTTCCGGAAACTTTAAGAATCTCCACGGGTTCCAGGGAGATATCATAACCGATGATATCCGGAACGACGCCTGGTTCGACAAAGCGGGCACAGTGGACGCTGTTTTTCATGAAGCCGCCATCACCGACACCACCATCCACGACCAGAATAAAATGATGGACGTCAATGTGGAAGGCTTCAGGAATGTGCTGCGTTTCGCGCTGGAAACCGGGGTAAAGCGGGTGGTTTACGCCTCTTCGGCCGGCGTCTACGGCAACGGGGCCTGCCCCATGAAAGAGGACCAATTCCTCACTCCGGAGAATGTTTACGGGTTTTCCAAAGCGATCATGGATAATGTGGCGCGGGAATTTGCCGAGGCGCACAAAGACATGACTTTGGTCGGTCTGCGCTATTTTAACGTGTACGGCCCCCGCGAATATTATAAGGGCGCCGCCGCCAGCATGATGTACCAGCTTTATCTGCAAATGAAGGCGGGGAAGCGGCCCAGAATATTCAAGTTCGGCGAGCAGATGCGCGATTTCGTGTATGTCAAAGATATCGTGCGCGCCAATCTTAACGCTTTGGACGCGGAAAAATCCTGCGTGGTCAACGCGGCCACCGGCGCTCCTGAAAATTTCAACAAAGTCATAGATTGCCTTAATAAGGCTATGGGCACGGACATCGCCCCGGAGTATTTCGATAATCCGTACGGTTTTTTTCAGCTTAAAACCCAGGCCGATCTCAGGCACGCAAAAGCCCTCCTGAACTATAGGCCGGAATGGAACCTGGAGAACGGGATAGCGGATTACGTTAAAGAAATGAAGAAGAGCGGGATTTAGCGGAAAAACAGCTAGGCAGCGAGACGGCTAGGCGGCTGGACAGCTAGACGGCCAGATAGCTAGACAGCGAGACCGCTTGGTTGCCTAGCCGTCTAGCGAACAAAATTATGGCGTCTTTAAGAGATATAAGAAAACATATTAAATCGGTCAAGAGCATAAAACAGATAACTTATGCCATGAAGATGGTCGCCGCGGCCCGCATAAGGCGCGCCCAGAATTCCATTCTCTCTTCGCGGCCGTTCGCCGTTAAAATGGAAGAGCTGATTGCCGATCTGCGGGGCGACATGGAAAGCGAGAATTTTAAAACCTCCCCCGCGCGCTCGCTTTTCGACGAAAGGCCGGGGGCGCTTTCGGCGGGCCTGGTGCTTGTCACCGCGGACAAAGGGTTGTGCGGATCTTTTAATTCCAACCTGCTCAAGGCCGCCGCGGGCTGGCTTAGGGAAAACCGCGCTAAAAAGATCCGGGTTATCTGCGTCGGGCGTAAAAGCCGGGATTTCATGCGGCGGCTGAAGGGGCTGGACCTTGAGATAGCTTATGAGATGGTCGGGATCTTTCCGAAAGCCGGGTATGTCCACGCGGATCTTCTGGCCGGGAACGTCCTCCGGCTTTTTGAGCGGCCGGACCTGGGGAGCGTCACCCTTATATATAACGAATTTAAATCCATGCTGGCCCAGCGAATAGTCAGGACGGACCTGCTGCCGCTGAAACAGCGCATCAACCAGGAGCGCCGTTCCGCCGAACATAAATTCAGGGACTTCAGTTTTGAGCCGGGAAAACGGCGGCTGCTCGAAACCCTGCTCCCCAGGCACATCAGCGCCCAGCTCTATCGGGTGCTGCTGGAATCCCAGGCCGCGGAGCTTGCCGCGCGCATGAACGCCATGGAGGCGGCTTCAAAGAACGCGTCCGAACTTATAGACGGCCTTACGCTCAGGCTCAACAAGATGCGCCAGACCATGATCACTACCGAGCTCAACGAGATAGTCAGCGGCGCGGAAGCGCTGGGCGGATAACGGTTTTCAAAGATTTCACTGTCACGCTACTTTAAAGGAGCGGCTTATATGAATATCGGCAAAATAGTCCAGATCATCGGCCCCGTAATAGACGTGGAATTTAAACAGGGTGAATTGCCCAGGATCTATAACGCCCTGAAGGTCAAATACAAAGAGGACGGCCAGGAGAAAACTCTTGTGGCTGAAGTGGCCCAGCATCTTGGCGACAATACGGTGCGCGCCATTACCCTCGGCACTACCACCGGCTTGAGCAAGGGTATAGAGGTGAAGGATACAGGGGGGCCGCTTAAAGTGCCGGTGGGCGAAGGCTGCCTCGGCCGTCTGGTGGACGTTCTGGGCGAGCCCAAAGATTCCCTGGGCCCGATAAACACCAAAGAGTATCTTCCTATACACCGCGATCCTCCTCCCCTGACCGAGCAGCGCACCGAGCCGGAGATATTCGAGACCGGCATCAAAGTAGTTGATCTGCTGGCGCCCTTTATGAAAGGCGGCAAGATCGGACTGTTTGGCGGCGCCGGAGTGGGCAAAACGGTGCTTATTATGGAATTTATCAATAATGTCGCGCGCGAACATCACGGCTACTCGGTTTTCGGCGGCGTGGGTGAGCGCTCCAGGGAAGGCAACGACCTTTGGATGGATATGAATAGCTCCAAACTTTCGGACGGCAGCACCGTGCTTTCCAAAACCGCGCTGGTTTACGGCCAGATGAACGAACCTCCCGGCGCCAGGGCGCGCGTTGCGCTCACCGCGCTGACCCAGGCCGAATATTTCCGCGACGTTAAAGGGCAGGACGTGCTTCTGTTCCTGGATAACGTATTTAGATACGTGCTGGCCAACGCCGAAGTTTCGGCCCTGCTGGGGCGCATGCCTTCGGCCGTGGGCTACCAGCCTACGCTGACCACCGAGATCGGCTGGCTGGAGGAACGGATAACCTCCACAAAAAAAGGTTCCATTACCTCCATACAGGCGGTATACGTTCCGGCCGACGACCTTACCGACCCCGGAGTCGCCAATGTTTTCACTCATCTGGACGCCACGGTGGTATTATCGCGCCAGATAGCTGAAATGGCTATCTACCCGGCCGTGGACCCGTTGGACTCCACTTCCCGGATCCTGGACCCGAATATCATCGGAGAGGAACACTATCAAACGGCCCGCGGCGTGCAGAAGATCCTGCAGCGGTACAAGGAACTGCAGGATATAATCGCCATTTTGGGCATAGATGAGCTTTCCGACGAGGATAAACTGATAGTGTCCCGGGCCAGGAAAATACAAAAATTCCTTTCCCAGCCGCTTTTTGTCGCGGCGGCTTTCAATGACCGCGAGGGAAGATATGTCCCTCTCAAAGAGACTATCAGGGGATTCAAAGAGATCATACAGGGCAAGCTGGACCACCTGCCGGAGCAGTTGTTTTATCTGGCCGGCGGTATCGATGAGGTGCTTGAGCGGGGGAAAGAGCAGGAGAATAAGAAGTAGGCGGGCTGCCGCACTATTGCCGCTATTTAAGAACCGCTTATGCCGAACAAACTTTTATTAACCATCTTAACTCCTGAAAAAGCCTTTATTACCGACAAGGAAGTGGACTTCGTTTCCATCCCCGCTTTTGAAGGGGAAATGGGAATACTGCCAGGCCATATCTCTTTTGTGGTGCAGTTGAAAGAGGGCGTGCTTAGGTATAAGGACGGGCATAAAAAAGAGATCTTCGCGGTGTTGAGCGGTTTTGCCGAGGTATGCGGAGACAAAGTCCTGATACTGGCGGAAGAAGCCGAGCTTGCCAAAGAGATAGACGAAGAGCGCGCCAGGCAGGCTTACCAGAAGGCCAAAGACGCTCTGGCTATGCGCGGCAAGGATATGGATCTGGACGCGGCGCAGGCCGCTTTGAGGCGCGCCGTGGTCCGCCTGAAAATAGCCGAGTTCAAAAAAAGATATAAATAATGGAAATTGTCCAACCGCAGGAAAGCCCGCGTCTCCTTTCTTTGGATGTGTTCCGGGGGATCACCATCGCCGCCATGATAATCGTGAACACGCCCGGCAATCAGGAGGCGTACACGCAGCTGCGCCACGCCGAGTGGAGCGGCTGCACCCTGACCGATCTGGTCTTCCCGTTTTTTCTTTTTATTTCCGGGGTCTCGCTGGTGTTCTCTCTTTCAAAGCGGCTGGAGCGCGGCCGGACCAATGGTCTTGCGGCGCAGATCCTGCGCAGGACCGCCATAATATTCGGCCTGGGGCTTTTTCTAAACGCTATTCCGAACTACCACCCTTCCACTATAAGGATCCTGGGCGTCCTGCAGCGGATAGCCATCTGCTACGGAGTGACTTCCATTCTTTTCATTAAGACAAGCCTTAAAACGCAGATAGGCATCGCCGCGGCCGCGTTGCTGGGCTATTGGCTCGCCATGACTTACATTCCCGTGCCCGGCTTCGGCGCGGGCGTTCTGACTAAAGAGGGCAGCCTGGCTTCGTTTATCGACAGGGCGCTGCTTGGAGCGCACACTTATAGGCAGGGAGTATACGACCCCGAAGGCATACTCAGCACCGTTCCGTCTCTGGCTACCGCGTTGCTTGGCGTTTTCACCGGATTCTGGCTTAGGAGCGGGAGGGATGACAAGAGTAAAATATATGGCATGCTTGCGGCAGGCGCGGTTCTTGTCGCCGCCGGCCGGCTCTGGGGGATCTGGTTCCCTATAAATAAGGCGCTCTGGACCAGTTCCTATGTTTTATACACCGCCGGCCTGGCCTTGTGGGTATTCGCGCTTTGTTATCGCCTTATAGAAGTTAAGGGTATAAAGGGATGGGGGCGGCCGTTTGAGATCTTCGGCATGAACGCCATAGCCGCTTATGTCGCGCCCATACTGCTGGTAAAATTCCTGGTCCTTTACAAGCTGGATGTTCCCGGCGGGGAACCTATCCAGCTGCGTATCTGGCTGTGCGACCGTATTTTCGGGGCCTGGCTTTCTCCGTTGAACGCTTCGGCCGCTTTTGCTTTCTCCTACGCTCTCCTGTGGCTTGCGCCTTTCTGGCTCCTCTATCGTAAAAAAATCTTCATAAAAATATAGTCCCGAAAGTCGCCGGAGTTTTAAGTTTTTAGCCCCATTATCCCGAATCCTGCAGTTCAACTTGGTTTCCATTGGAAGATTAGGGGAACAAAAAAAATGCAATACCTGCGTAGGTGCCGTATCAGGGCCTATGGCCAGCAGACGGCCAGGATTCCCCGCAGTAGCAGGGTGTATGCCGCGCGAAGCGCACCTGAGCTCCGCGAATGGAAAAATTCAACTGAATTTTTCAGGTTAGTGGCTATTTTGTTTAATAACTACGAGTATACGGTGAAACACAAAGAGGGCCCCAAAATAGCGGAAATTTCCCAGCAGTGAGTGCTCCTAGAGGGAAGGCAAGGTATGGTTAAAAATTCACGACGGAGTTACTACTATGGATTTCAGGCTCATCCTTGGATTAGAAAATGCTTAATATGGTGAGCGGTTATTCGTAATGGGTCCACATACGTAAGATCTTTATGAGGTGTTCGGTTTTGTAGACCTGGTAGACTAGGCGGTGCTTGATGTTAATGCGCCGGGAGTAAGCGCCGGCGAGATCACCCACGAGTCTTTCGTAAGGGGGGGGATTCTGGAATGGGTTAAGGCGTAAGACCTCAAACAGAGCGTCAACGCGGCCGCGAAGCCCGGAGGCTTGGATCTTCTTAGCGTCCTTGTAAGCATCCCGAGTAAAAACAAGTTGCCAGCTCACCATGGCAGCTTCTTTGAGCATTTGGCAACAGGGGTCTTCATGTTTTTAATGAGGGACTCGCGCATGCCAGGGACGGACAGGAGATAAAGCGTCTCTTGGATCGCTTCCCAATCTTCTGAGGAAACAAGGACCGCAGAGGCGCGGCGCCCTTTTATCTGTACCGGCCTGTGCGAAATCATAGCCGCATCAATAAGGTTGAAGAGCTGCGCGCGGGCCTGGCTGGTGGTTATGGTAATCATATCCTTATTGTACCAGATATGGTACCACTCGTCAAGGGCTTACTTTAACGGTTTCCTGTGCGCACGTCAAAGCAATAGTCAGGGTCGTCTGCTTCAAAGCAGTATATCGCTTTATCCATCTTATCACGGTTTATCTTGCTGAGTTGTATTGCAGGCTTCAGGTAACCGTTTTTAACAAGGCCTACGACACCCAGAGAACCGAGCAAATCCTTCGTAAAACTTTTTGCGGTAACATCTTCGTGTGCCGTGTTTGCCCATTCTTTTATATCCCGCGGCAGGAGAATCAGATCCACAACTTCGGATAGCGGGCCGAGCGCCTTGCCGCCGGGTATTTTATCCAGCAGTTGTAGAGTATCCAACACACTTATGGATATGCTGATATAAAGAGTATTATTAATCACGATTTCTTTATAATTGACCTTTCTGCGCGGGCTGCGCACCGTTACTTTTTTGTTGGGAACGATATCGCGTTCAGCATCGACATATTTTTGGCTGTTGTGGACTATGGTTTTGTAATTTCTCTTCGGATATTTCAAGGCCGCTTTGAAAATTGTTTGCACTCTTTTAGCAATTAGCTCATCGATATGACCTTTGCCTGCGTAACGATAAGCCTTAGACAGCCGTTCGTCGGCCGGGTTCTTATACTCTAGGGTAGTCGCGATGTAGTCAACCTCGTTGTATTTTGTAGTCAAGTTTTCTATTTTCTTTTTTATCACATCCTTGTCAGTCTTTTTCTTCGGATGCAGTGACCTCAGTTCGGCAACAAGTTCCTTGCACACTCCCATATGGAATTCAATCGAGCGGCGGAAGCATTTATCGAAGGTGCACTTAGGATAGTTGTAAGCCTCATTGTCAGTCCAATGCTTCATAAGCATCTTATAATTTATGTTTCGCAATTTCGCGTCATTCGAAACAGGCTTCGCAAAAGAATTTCCGATGAATAGCGAAAACGCAGCTATTGCCGTCAAAATTTTAATCCGCCGGTTCATATTATCCCCTAATGTTAAACAGCAACCCTGTCAACCCATCTGCGGGCGACAAATGTGTAATTTTTACTACACTACTATTATTATCTCTGCAATAGCAGTGGCGGAACAAAGCCACTTGCCGAAGCATGCAAGAAGACACTCAATACTGCCTCCAATTCCTCCGACATCGGCCCATAGTCGTTAACATGTATAATCAAATCCTCCCCCTTGCGATTGTTACCTCTTTGTAGTTTTATAGGATATTTCTTATATTCAGTTTTAACTTTATTATTAATCGGACCAGTGATCCATATCGCATGGTTTAGAGATTTTTTATTAGATTTTTTATCATAGTCAATTCCACCGGAAAAAGATGTTGCCCCATCATTTCGGAACGCGGTGAAGCCGACATCTATGCCGCTCAACAGATGAATTTCTGAACATAATTTAGTGTTTTCTATACACGTATAGATATATCTATAGTCGTGTTGGCCATTCGACGGTTTTTTGTCATTCAGAAGTTTGCTATCATCTCTTCTGCCAGCATACCTAAAGGCTGACATCGGTGTAATTATCAATCCCGCGCTTTTATTCAAGAGTATTAGTTCTGATTTTGGTTTGACTGCTCCTTCACCTTTATTAAACCTTACCTTATAAACCAAATCATTAGCCCAAATGTTTGAAGTCAAACCAAGTAGCATTATAAATACAAATAAAATTCTCATTGGATATTCCCCCTATTCATCTTATTTATTGCTTCTACTATAAAGTATATGCCACAAATCCTATGCCTGCAAGGGGTATTTTGAATTTGTCGAAATTTTTTTAAAATGTCATGATTGCGTTTTTTATAAATATCATGGTTATGTGCTAAAACCCCATAAACCCGAGAGCTTGCACCTATAATTCCCGTTTCGAGTCGATTTGAATGCCGGTTCGCTTAAAAACCGAGTTTTAGCACCTGTAAGAAAGTTCTAAAATCGTCCAAGCCGGGGAGCCTTGGTTGCCCGGGATTCTGTGTGGGAATATCGCCGGCAGTTTTCGGAAGGCCGAAGGATGGGGTGTAAGACGGTAAAAACGCACTCCGGTCCGGCTACTTTATCGCGCTGTGTATGGCGATGGCGCCGAACATGAGAGTGTGGGCTTCCACTTTTGAGAAGCCCGCTTCCAGGATGATCGCGGAAAGTTCTTCTGGCGGATAAAAATCCGCTATAGTGCCGGCGAGGAAGTCGTAAGCGGCTCTGTGTGTGGGGGATAGGAACCGGACCGGGACGGTAGCAAGCCGGACATACGCGTGGAATAGGGAGCGAATGAGACGGTTGCCGGGTCGGCTTGTTTCAAGGTTCACGAATACGCCTCCCGGCCTGAGGACCCGGTGGAATTCGTTGAAATATTTTTTAAGGCCGGCGCCGCCGTCGTTCAGGTTGCGGGCGGCGAAAGAAAGGGTCAACGCGTCAAAAGTTCCGTCGGGAAAGGGCAGGGCGTCCGCTTCGCCCCGGATGAAGCTGACGGCGGAGGTTTTCGCGCGGGCCTTTGAGAGCATGGCTTCATTAAAGTCCAGGCTGGTAATAGAGGCGCGGCCCATTGAAAGCCGGTTAAGCTCTATGGACAGGCTCCCGGTGCCGCAGCACACATCCAGGATATGTTCCGGTTTTGAGGCTAAAGCCAGAAGGGCGGCTTTGCGCCGCCAGCGTCCGTCAAGGCCCAGCGTGAGGAAAACGTTAGCTGCGTCGTAACAATGAAAAATGCCGTCATAAAACCCTGATATAGCGTTGGGGTTTTTATCCGGCATTTTTCAATTAATATCGAAGAGGTAAAACTATTTCTTTTCTTCGGGCTTATTGTCGGCTTCGGCGACGAACTTTTTGATCTCTTCAAAATATTCGATTATCAGCCTGGCTTTTGAAAGACCGAAAGAGAACGGATATTTATCGGTGTCGTTCCTTTTCAGCACTATCACCGGCTGGCCCTTGAATTCTGTTCTTTCCACTGCCATAATACTTCCTCCCGGCGCTGTTCTTCAGCGGTATCCTTTCCTGGGGATCGGACCACAGGCGGACACCGACACCGCAAGCGGGTTCCTCTACGTTTGAGGCACACCGTGCTTGATACGGCCCTGCGCACGTATTGGACAACGCCCTAATGAATTATCATAACACAAAAAATCCATTATTTCAACTATATTAAAAATAAGGGCCTTGAAGACTATGTGGCGCGGAATTCGGAACAGTCCCGCGCGCGGCAAATCATAAATTCAAAAGTTTCCGACGTCAAAACAGATCGCCGCCGGAGCGCGCCGGCCCATAGCTCCCCTGTTTCCATCGATTGGCCGCTTAGTAGTTGCAGTTCGGATCATCAAAACAGCTGATCATGTCGTCAATCTGGCGGTTTTTCTCTTCCCAATATACTGTTGTTATCTGTACTGTGGGCTTAAGCCAGCCGTTTTTGATAAGGCCTACTGGACTCAGGCAGGATAAAAAATATTTTGTCAGGCCTATCGCGCTGACGTCTATGCCATTCTTTGCTGTCTCGCGCCATTCTTTAATGTCATTCGGAATAAGGATCACGTCTATTATATCAGTAGCGGTTCCAACAGCCCGCCCTCCCGGTATTTTTTCAAGGAGTTCAAGTTTATCCAGGATCGATGTGGCAATTCCCACATAGGTGATGCCGTTGACAACCGCTTCCTTATACTCAAACTCGTCGGTTTTGTTGTGGTTCTTGCCCGCGTGGAAGTATTTCATTTTCCTTGATTTTGAATTGTGCAGTATGGTCCTTATATTCTTACTCTCCAGGTAAAGGTCTAACTCGGTCAAACTGCACAATTAATTCCGGCGAAAACTGTACGCTTTTGGACCGGCGCTAATACCTACTTCCATAGCTTTGCCCACCGCTTTCCATCCGATGTCGTACAAGACCGCAATAACTCCAGAATTTATGCTTATCCTTGAATCGCTGCGCTAAATCTGCACATCCATGTGCATGCCGTGGTCTCGGACGGGGTTTTTAATTTAAAACCAACCGCTATCGGCCGGCGGGAACTGGTTTTCACCCCGGTCCCATGTCCGACGGATGAACAACTGGCCGATATCGTAACAATAGTCCGCAAAAAACTTATCAGGTGCATTTGCCGGTCCGGCGATTTAAGCCGGGAAGCAGCAGCGGATTTGTTGTCCTGGAAGAATTCAGGGTTTTCAATACACAAAGAAGTAGCCATTAAAGATTGGGACAGGGAAGGGCTTGAACGTCTGCTCGGGTATTGCTCGCGCCCCGCCCTTTCGTAGGCGCGGCTGATTTATGCGGCCAAGGCTAATATGGTTATTTATCGCTGTGAACCGAGGGCGGGGAAATCGGAACTGTTAACCATGTCGCCCATTGAATTTATGCGGCGTTGGGGTTTGCTGATGCCGGCCCCTAATAAGAACCTAATCCATTATTACGGCGCTCTCGCGCCCAGGTCTCCGCTGCGGCCCTTGCTTATAGCGAAAACGGTAAAGGAAACAGACCGGATTGCACTGCGGGAAAAGGTTAATAAGCTCAAAAAGAAAGCCAACTCTTGGGCTGCCTGCCTCGCGCGGGTTTTTGAAGTGTTCCCCCTTATCTGCCCCAACTGTAACTTGGAAATGAAGCCGGTTGCTGTCATACTCAATGACAAAGAACTCGTACGGCTCCTAACCCACCTGGGCCTGCCGGCTGAATTCCCGAAGTTTAAGCCAGCCCCTCAATCGTCATTATATGAACACGCCTGCGGTCCGCCGGACGACTGCCAGCTGGACCCGCAGGTTGATTACGAAGCTGTAGACCCTGCTCCGGCTGACGACTGAACCAAACAACGCCCCACCTTATAACACGCCCGGCAACAGCCGGGCGCGGGGGTTTTTAAAAAATTCCAGAAACCCAGCCCGAATTTTTGTATTATGGCGGTAAGGAAAGATTTCCGCGAATTTTTTAAGCGTGAAAAGATTAAGGTTGGGGAAGAACTTGCGATAAACTGGTCTTATATTTCCTACAGATAACTCCGTCTTCACGCTCTACGGCAGGCCGGTGATATGGGGTGCGTATAAAAATTATGATTTCGCTATAAACGGCGACACGGCAACGGCATCGGAATTTTACGGGCATATCGAAGCGCGCGGCAACGTCAAAGGCTGGGTAAAATCGTCGGACAAAGCGCCTCTGGAAGAAGCTTTCAGGAAATAATATGCGTCTCATCTGCGAACAGCTGGAAAAAGATTATAAAGACCGCAAGGTGGTGAAAGGCCTCAGCCTTAACATCTCCTCGGGTGAAATCTGCGGCCTGCTGGGCCCTAACGGCGCCGGCAAAACAACCACTTTTTACATGCTGGTCGGATTTATAAAACCCAACGGCGGACGCATCCTGATAGACGACCATGATGTAACCCATATGCCAATGTACGAGCGGGCGCGCCTGGGCCTGGGTTATCTGGCGCAGGAGCCCACCACATATTCCATGGCCTCACCGTGGAACAGAACCTGCTGGCGGTGTTCGAACGCATAACGTCTTCGCGCCTGGAACAGATGCGCAAAAGTTAAAAATCTGCTGGAGGAATTCGGCCTCTGGCAATTGCGCAAGCAAAAAGCCTGGACGCTCTCCGGCGGCGAAAAGCGCAGGCTGGAAGTGGCCCGCGCAATGATAAATGAGCCGAAAATAATACTGCTGGACGAGCCGTTCGTGGGAATAGAGCCTATAACGGTGAGCGATTTGCGCAAAACCATAATGCAGCTGCGGGATAAAGGCATAGGCGTGCTGATAACAGACCATAACGTGCGCGAAACCCTTCCCCTCACCCAGCGCGCATACCTTATCTACGACGGAAGAATACTCATAGACGGCAAAGAGGAAGACCTCCTAAACAGCGAAGAAGCCCGCAAGCTGTACCTGGGCGAAGATTTCAAGATGTGAGCCGAAGGACACTTGACAAAAAAAGAACGGCGCCGTAAAATATTAATGTGTTTCAGCAGAAGGTGAGGACGCTATGCCAAACAAATTAACCATAACGGCTGCAATGGCTGCCGTGTTAATTTTTGCCGTACCGCCGATTTGCAGGGCTCAGTTCCATCCGGGTTCGGTCAAAACCATGTTCGGCGCACTGATGACCTGCCCGAAAGGCCAGGTGCAGTATAAGGGAAAATGCCAAGCCTGCACGGCGAACTCCTCGGTTCGCGACGGCAATTGCCAGTGCAACAAGGGTTACACGTCAAAGAACGGCAAATGCGTCAAAAACGCGGCTGAAAACAGTAAAGCTGCGACCCAGGCCGCTATAGCGGCGGCATCCAAAACTTCCGCCAAAACCCCGCCGGCGCCTCCGCCCGCCGTGAACTGCAAAGACGCAAACACCAACTGGCTGTCATACGCGATTGGGAAAAAAGTGGTAACCGCGCATCCAACAACCACCGGCGCCTGCGCGAATGGCGTCCTGGTATACAATACTATGTGCGCCATCGTCAGTACCGATACGGTCAAATACGATAACATCCGCAACACCTTCGTCCTATGCTATAACGAAGCAGCCAAAGCCGAAGCTAAACGCAACGCCGAAAAGGAGTTCGTGGAATTCGTCACCGGCCAAACGGCAAAAGACGCCTATTCGGGCAACGTGCAGAGCAGCAAGGTAAAAACCGCGCCCTGCGACATCATAAAAAACCCCTGCTGCGACATCTTCGTGAAACCCAACAAATTCCAGTCGCGCTACGGCAAATCGTTTTTCTGCCTGTGGGGCCAACCCCAGTGGGTTTATCCGAAGCTGACCAAGCCCACAGAGTCTCCCAAATATTCCATTTTCGGCGCCAAAGGCAAGCTCGCATTCCCCAGTACAAGTTCGGAATACGCCCAAATACTGAAAGAACTCAGCGCCGGCGAAATAGCGAATGCTAAATACCTGTCCTCAATCCATAAACAGCCCGCCAAAACAAAGATACGCGAACGCAGGGACATTGTATGCTTTAACGACCCCCCCCCCGGCAGCGAAAAAGGCAGGGTAGCACACCGCGGAAAAAACTCCAACAAAGTGAGAAACCACACCACCAGTTGCTACCTGGACGGGCTGCTGATGGAACAGGCCTTTGTGCCCGCCACCGGCGGCTGTTTCGTGCCAAGCAAAAGACAATCCTGTTCAAACGCGCTCGAACGCGAGGAAATATGCAACAGATATGGCAAGACGTGGGGCTCCTATTTGGCTGAAGTGGTTCAGAATGAAACGCGCGCCAGCGGGCTGAACTCCTCCTACGACCCCCAACACATCTGGACTGACGCCGCCTTCGGCGACCCGTATTCCGGCCTGGAAGGCTATTACGACGGCATGGCCCGCAAATGCGCCGAGGGGAAAGCATCCGGCGGCGCCTGCACGCTGGCCTGGGCGGGCACGGTACTGTCGGGCACGCTGAAAAGCGTTTCCAAAAGCGCCGAAAATTGCGGCGCCTGCCGCTGCCAGAGTGTTTACGACAAACGCACCAGAAAATACAGCACCGAATGCTGCGCAAGGCGCGGCCCGAACGGCTGCCAACTGGGCTGCGAGGCAGCCTGTACGGACTTTTTCTGTCAGACCGCCGCCGCGTTCATTGAAATGCGCAACCCCTTCGCCTCCGCCGGCGGCGGCGCCTCCAAGCTGGCAGGCGCATGCGCCAACATTATGGGCGGCTATACCGGCACCAACACCTTTGGGTCCAGTTCCGTATGGCGCAAGCTACTAATGGGAGGCGGGACGATGAACGACCTGTTCCAAGACCTCGCCGAGAACTATGCCCAAAGCATGGCAGGCTGCCTGGCCCGCAACACGAACGCCGCCACCGTGACGCGCTGCATGGACGAAAACAACCCGTTTAAGTAACGCCCACCACCATCAGCCGCGCGGCTCTTGTCGTACTTGCAGCCTATGGCGTATTGCAAGTGCCAGCAAACTACGCTTCGCTCGCAATGACAATTATCATTAGATTGTTCCGCATGCTATGCGGCTTTGCGGAACAGCTCTTTTATTTTGCCATTGCAGGTCGTGCAACGCGCAATGATTACCAGGTTAGTAGTTGCAGTTCGGATCGTCAAAACAGCTGATCATGTCGTCAATCTGGCGGTTTTTCTCTTCCCAATACACCGTTGTTATCTGTACTGTGGGCTTAAGCCAGCCGTTTTTGATAAGGCCTACTGGACTCAGGCAGGATAAAAAATATTTTGTCAGGCCTATCGCGCTGACGTCTATGCCATTCTTTGCTGTCTCGCGCCATTCTTTAATGTCATTCGGAATAAGGATCACGTCTATTATATCAGTAGCGGTTCCAACAGCCCGCCCTCCCGGTATTTTTTCAAGGAGTTCAAGTTTATCCAGGATCGATGTGGCAATTCCCACATAGGTGATGCCGTTGACAACCGCTTCCTTATACTCAAACTCGTCGGTTTTGTTGTGGTTCTTGCCCGCGTGGAAGTATTTCATTTTCCTTGATTTTGAATTGTGCAGTATGGTCCTTATATTCTTACTCTCCAGGTAAAGGTCTAACTCGGCAAATTCGTTATCTACATAGGTCTGGCCGTTAAGGATCATCTTTTGATAATCAGGTTTTTTAAAAGATTTTTGAGCGTTTTTTTTCAGGAGATAACTGGCTTTGAGCTGCTCAAGATATGCGGTAAGGACAATGTTGACGTTGAAACCGATAGTTCCCAGATAGTGGGTGAAGACGTGCTGGTGTCTATCATAAATCCCAGAAAGAGCTGTTTCAGGGTTTGTGGCGATGGCGGTAAATTCTATCGCCTTTTTTATATCTTTAGCGCTGGGTTTTGTATTGTTCAGCGTGCGCCTTATATGTTCTACCGCGTTGCGTTTTATGACCAGGGGGTCCTTAGCGGTTAATTTACGTTTCTTTATGACGATATCGCTGGCGTCAATAAAGGGTTTAACCATTTTTTCAAATGTTTTATTGAGGTTGTTTGCATTCTGGGGTGACGCAACCACTCGTTGTTTGATCAACCGATAATCAGCGAACTTGTCGTCATTAACTACTATTGAATTTTCATCCGGCCACGCTTTGCCTAGCAAGTCGCCATATTGCTGTTCTAAAACGGTTGGAGGTTTATGTTCGCATCGCTGATGATATTCATACAGCGCATCATCATAGCCTTTATGTCCCTGATAGCACTTCCCCTCAAAAAGAACGACGCCTTTCGCGCATTTGCCATTTTCAGGATTGGACACCGTAACGATCTTCTTCCCGGCCCTAGGCTCATTTTTATCGTAGTCATATCCGTCGTACACCGTCTGAGTTATCGCATAGGCATACCAGTTGCGAGTACTGCATTCATCCGTTATCCCGCTCATAGCCGGAACAGGGGGTAAACCGAAGGTTAAAACCAGCAATATAATAACCGCGATTTTTGCGCCCATAAAAATCCCCTTAATGACCAATATTAGCCCCAAAACTTTGGCAAGTGTCCTGTTGCTATAAAGCAGCATCACTATAATGTAGGCGACTCAGGACCTTTTGTCAAGAGCCCTTTGCCCCTGCCCCCCTGGTCCCCCTGGGTCCCTTGACAAACAGCCTCGCCCCCTTTATACTATTTTAATAAAGAAACGAAAAATAGGACTGCGTGCGTCTGTTTTTCGTGGGTTTTGGCTTTGTCTGTAAATATTATGTAACAGGTGGCATTTTCGGGGGCTTTTATGAAAATTAATAGACAAATCCCATATTTTGCGCTGATTGCGGCGGCAGTTTTGTTCGTATGGCTGCAACGGGCAGCGGCTTATACGCCCGTCAGGAGTTCTATCTGCCATGCCGCGGATAAGCCCGGCGGATCCTATAGTAGCATGATAACTGACTCCTGCTTTGAAGCTTATCTGGTGGAAGAGGCCTATTGGCAACGTGAAAAAAAAGCGAAAAAAAGTTTCGGCATATACTCGGAGCGTGTCAATTATTATTACTGGGAATTCACTAATTTTTTGAAAAAAAACAAGATAAAAGCCGGGCCAAATAAGGGTAAAACTTTTCATCAGATCTATGGCGCAGATTATGCGCTTATGTACCATAAAATTTTCAACAGCAAGCAACTTGCGGCTAATCGCCCAGACTTCATGCTGGACGCGCAGAAATATCTCATCCCTCCCTCCAAACAAAGCGCCGGCTTTAAGCCGATGGGTGATTTTAAGCCGTATTCTTACGAATATATGCCTCCCCAGGAGGTGCGGCAGCTGGCTTCTTCGCTTCGCCCGCTTGTAATCGCGCGGTGCGATGAAGTGTTTGAGCTTAAAGCCAAAATTGATAAAAAGTGGGCCCTCCCGCACTTGTTTACGGTGTTGCCGGCCATGGTGATGCCGCGGATTATTTCGGTGCAGATATGGGGAGCGCAGCGCTGGCCTCAGCCTTTTCCGGGTTTTATGCAGATGAAAGATAAAGTTGAAAGACTTGGGAAACTGGCCAATGCGGCCGCAAATTTCAAGTATCCGGGCTGCGATAGTTTTAAGGGGTTGAACATCGGGGATATGGACGCACCCTCCCAGGAGGTGCTCAGGCAGGCGCCCGGTATCTGCGCGCAGGTAAAAAAGTGTGAGGGTAAAATAAACTGCGGCGCCAACAAAAACACGCTGATACTGCATTACAAAGCGGAAGCGAAAAGTTTCGAGTATCTTTATGGCGTAAGAGAGAGCTTTACAAAAGCACAGCTTGAGAAAGAGATGCGGCGTTTGAGACAGGAGGCCATCCGGTTGCGGGCCGCGCGTGAAAGCGCGGAAAGAACCAAGTTCGAATGTGACACCAGCCAGGAAAGCCTTCTCAACGTGGGGTACGCGCTTGAATACTACACTGAAGTGCTTAATAACCGTAACACCGGGATGCCGGGCAAGGTGTTGTCGTTTATGGGAGCAGGGCTTATACGTAAAAGCGGTCTTGCCGAATTGCAATGCATTTCGCAAAAAACCGGCTGGGATTCCGTGTTGCACAAGGATGAAATGATGGGCGATAGCATTACCCTCGCCGCCAATCTTTTCAACTGCTTCCTGAATATGGCTGGTCCGGCGGTAAAGGTTCCCCCGGTGATTAAAATTTTCACTAAACCAATAACAAAAGGCCTCAATAAGGCGAACGGCATTAGTGTGTCATATCCGCCGGGAACGCAGGTTGTGGGTTATATCCTGGACGGCGCTTATATCGCCGCCAGCGCGCCCGGTGAAAGCTTTGCGAAAACCGCGGGCAAAGTTTTCACTGTTCTGGCCAAAGAAGGAACGACTTTCATGGTGGAAGGCGTGGTGCCTAAAAATATCATGGTGAAGAAGTAGCCGCCGATAGATGCGTTGAAGTCTCGGTTGTTTTCGGGGGGTGCGGGGAATTTATGAGGAAAAATATTTCGGCGGGGCTGTTGGGGATAGTTTTTATTCTCGGCACGGGGCCCGTTTCGGCGGGGACACTGGGCAAATGCGACGGCGACGGTTGGCATCGCTATGCGGTGGATGTGGGCGCGGAAACTGTTTTAAACGTCAAAGAAGAGAAATGCTGGAAACTGGGAAAGACGTGGACTAACAAAAAATGCTACAGCCGAAATAATAACTACTTTAAGAAATTTGACTACTATTTGAGTCATTGCGAGGGACCCCAGATGACTCCGGAGAGAGAACAGGAGTTAAGTGATGCCGCAGCGTTAGACCGCGCGCAAATGAAAGCTAAACGTCTCTTCGGTTCCAACCAGCCCGGCTCAGTAACCGGTTTAAATCCATGTCGTCATGCCGCCAATACCGGCGAATATATCGCCTGCCAGCGCAATTACATGTCGCCCGAATACGAGGAAACCATTGCAGACGCAACCAAAGACATAATTATCGGCACAAAAAAATTTGTGGTGGGTACGCTGGAATGGTCGGCGTTCACACAGCTCAAGCCGTTTATATTGGCGGCGAACACCAAGTACGCTCCTGAGTGCGACAGGTTATTGCAGTTATCGCTCAACCCAATAAAGGTGGAAGACAGCTTTCCCAGCGTGGTGAGCATCCCGCTTGTAGGGACGTCTCTGGGCGCCATCTCACTGCTGGGCGGCATCGCGGCGCAACAGTGCTATTTCGCCCATGAATATATCGGGTGCATGGGCAGTAAATATGAAACCGACAGTGGGGTCATTAAAATGCTTTCCGTGGTAAATACCAACCACACTTACACCAAGTGTTCGATGCTTGCCGCCACCAAACTGCCGGAGTTTAACGACAAGTTTAATAACTGTATTGAAATGATATCCGTAGGCAAAAACCGCTCTGACCGGACTGTGGCCTGCCACGCCGCAATGTCGCAGCTCGCCGATACCGCCAACAGGCTGACCCCGGTGGACGTTCCTTTCGTGGCGGATGTGGCCATCAGCGTCAATAATGACCTTTCGGGAGTTAAATATTGTAAAAAATTCCCTACCAGGTGCAAAGGCGTTTATTTTAATTATGCCACGGAAGACGAGGAGAAAACCGGGGAGGCGGTGCTGTTTGTGTAGAAGCTCGCCTCAACCATTGTGATTACGGCCGGCACCGGTTACACGGTGGGCAATGCGTCCGCTAAAGCGGCAACCAGAAAAGCATTTAAGAAATCGGTAAATAAATTCGTCAGGGAAGTGGCTAAGGACGGGACGGCGCCGGTTATTATTCTAATCAGTAAAAAGGCGGTTAAACACAACGGTAAATCCAAAATAACGACTGAAACGCGGGCACTTACAGAAAACGCTTTAGCCAGTTATCTCGACGGTAAAATCATTTCCGGCGCAAGCCAGGCCGCGCAGCAGGTTGGCGCGAAACCATGCACTAAGCACGCCTCTCGCGGAGACGACGGCAAATGCCGTTGCCAAAATGGGTACACCATAAAGAACGGCGAATGCGTCACAAAGATGAAGGTTCCGCAGTACAAAGTAAGAGGGTGAAAAAACGGACGAACGGTCTGTGCGGGATTTTATGGTGCAGGGGGGGGCTTGACAATTTTCAGCTTACTGCTTAAATATATGAAAACCTCTATTGCACTGCGATTATTTGTGTCTGCAGCATTTATTCTAGGCAATGCCTCCGCAGCTGTTGCTGGCAAAGCCAAATGCCATCCTGTTAAAAACAATACAGCCCGTGAATGGGCCAAGTATGCGACAAATGAGTGTGTGGTATCCAAAACTACCCCGAAGAATAAAATATGTCTTAAGGGGAAGGGAGTGTATATTGACGGTTTTTGCTATCACATTACCCCAAGCAATAATTACGATAGCACTTGGCGTTCCTACGTTCGTGAATTCAAAAAATGGGCGCAGAATATTGCTGAAAAAAACGAGGGCAAAGCTATAGAGTGGGCGGCTACGGGGGCGGCTTTTGCAATTGTAGGTGGTGAAAATAAAAAATTTGATGTGATCCCTCCTGATTGCGACCAGATTTTGGACAATCCCTGCTGCGCTTCTAATCGGCCTAAAGAAATGCGTTCGTCTAACGGGAAACTGTTTTATTGTATAGCTGGAAAGAGGGTCAACGTTGCCAATGGAATAATCGGTCAGTCAAATCCTAAAACCGGCACGATTTTTGGTGAAAAATCAAAAGATGTGGTATTCCCTTTGTGGACTAAAAGCGAGCATAAGGGGACCGAGAAAGTTGTCTGTTTCTCTAACGGCAACAAAAACAACTGTTACTACAAAGGATTGCCAATGGAGCAGTCGTATATGCGTAGTGTCCCGGGTTTATGTTTTGGCCCATCCCTGATGCAGGCTGAAACCAGTATTTTTAAACAATACAAATTCTGCAGGAAAAAAAAAGAAGATCCTGACGCATTCATTAAACGGCTTATAGCGAACGAAGGTAAAGCCTGCGGGCAGAATGTGGGCTATGAGCCTAACTATGTTTGGACCGATGCCGCCTTCGGCAGTGAGGATTCTGGCGTGAAAGGGTTCTACACTGGTATGTCAGAAGTGTGTGAAAAACAGAAAGGCAAAAAGCGGAAAATGAAAGGAGTTAACGTAGCCTCCTGTGGGTTGGCGCATGTCGGCAATTTTTTCGCAAATGTAGTGTCTGCTATCCCATCCAGTTCAGCCAATTGCGGAGGATGCAAGTGTGTGGACTATGAGAAAGGCCGTTGCAAGAAAACTGATTGTAAAAAGGCCTGTGTGGACTTCGCTTGCCAGACAGTCGGAGCTTTCTTTAATATGTACAAGCCGTTGCCGAGCAATAAACTACTTGGCGCTTCAGCAAGTGTCATTGGTGGATGTACCGCTTTTATGGGTATGCAAACCGGCTCCAATGGTCCTAGTGCAAACAGTACGGTTTACACTGCCTACCGAACTTTACTGGGGAAGGGTAGTTTTAATGATTTTATATATGCCGTTACTACAGATGCCGGCTCCGCCATGGCGGGTTGTGTGGCGGGGAAAAAAGTTACGGCGAAGTTAGTGAATTCCTGCATAGATAAAACATTTAAAAAAATAGCTAAAAATTAGCATAGATATATCCAGATTTTCAGATTCGGTGAATTTGTTTGTTTCCTGACTTTCGAGTTGCCCTAGAATTCGCCTCCTCTCTCGACGAGAGCCTCTTTGATTTTGGGTGTCCCATTGGTAAAATATAGGGATGTTCGTAAGGAAAAAGCGCAATAAAAGCGGCTCCGTCAGCGTTCAGGTATATAAAAAAGACAACGGCTACAAAGTTGTCCAGACCATCGGTTCCTCCCGCGACGCAAATGAGATAGAGCGTCTGGTTATACAGGGTCGCCAGTTTATCAAATCCCTCCTGCCCCCAGGGGTAAGGGAAGCAGATAGGGTGTTGCAAGAGAATAGAAATGTCCTGGTTTGCGTAGAATAGAACTGGCCTAGGAGCCTGTCCGACATAAGCAATTTCGCCTGCAATTGCCGCTTTTTGCCTGCGCCTTCGCACCGCTCAACTTACAGGTTCATTGGAGCCTGCTCGTTTCGCGTTGCTTCGGCTCGGCTTCAAA
>Ga0208977_1000182_pt1 | contig 68868 bp, 52 predicted proteins | sample RifOxyA2_FD_184030 | JGI IMG/M metagenome (GOLD analysis project Ga0208977, IMG submission 184030) | Groundwater microbial communities from Rifle, Colorado - Rifle Oxygen_injection A2 (SPAdes) | ecosystem: Environmental > Aquatic > Deep subsurface > Groundwater | place: Rifle, Colorado, United...
TAAGTGTAATTGCCAGCGGTGAAGAGAACATTTGGTGCAATATTACAATAAAAGACCGTATGAACAGGGACTTGGAATTCTTTTTTCTTGACGGTGTAGAAACACAAAGTGTAGATATAAGCCAGGCCTTAGCGAATAAAGGAATTGACCCGGAAGTTGAGCCTTATTATATGGATGTATTTGTCCGGGCAGAAGCAACCGGCATGATGGGAACAGGAAACGCAACTTTTAGCGGGCTAATGTTTGATGCTTATGCAAAGTCAGATAAAATAGCAGGAATAAATGTTTCTGGAGTAACTGGCCAAAAAGGCGGTTTTATAGCGGTAGACAAAACCAGCTTATCTGTAAAGGAATATGATACAGCAAACCAGTTAGTAAAAGAAATAGGTGCAGGTGTATTAACTAACCCTGAAGACACAGCCAAAGACAGTCTGGGTAATTATTATGTAAGCGATGCAGGGGATAACACCATAAAGGTATTTGATAAAAACGGCAATTATTTATCAGCAAAAACAATAAGCGGATTTAGTTCAATAGGAAAAATAGCCTGTCTTGCAGGAACAGGCGTGGCAAGCGATAAGCTATATTGTATTGACGGTAATTCAATAAAAGTATTTAATTTACAGACAAACGGATTAATAAATACCATAGGGGCAGGTTTAAATAATCCGAAAGGTTTGACAGTTGATACGGATGGCAATGTTTACATAGCCGATACCGGCAATAACAGAATGATTGTTTATGACACAAACAACACTGAAAAGTTGGTTATAACAGATAATTTAAATATGCCATTAGCAGTGGATGTAGACGATTATGGAAATATTTATATTGCGGACACAGGAAATAACAAGCTTAAGAAATATAAAAGCACTGGTGAATATGAATATGCATTAGGCGGGATAGATTTTTCAAATCCCGTAGACATTCAGTTAAATAAAGAAGATAATAGAACAGTGTATGGATTATCCAAATCACCCCGCCCTGCCATGTATGTGGCCGACAAAAACAATAACAGAGCGGTTGTATTATATGATTTTGTAAAACCATATTTTTGTTTGCCTCCAGCTGTAAAACTAATATTAAATAGTGAACAGTTAACAGTAAACAGTGAAGAAAACGAAACCTATTTTATTACTCCGGAAAATATACAGTATGATTTGCAAACCGGTAAAAAATCGCTGGTAATTAATGGTACTGCAAAAAGCTACGGCCTGGTAGCAAATGTAGGTACTGACAGCTGGGTGCTTTCATGCGGTGAAGGGAAAAACCCAGCCCAATGGACAGAAATAGCCTCAGGTACACAAAACAAGGAAAACGAAACACTTGCAAACTGGGATATAACGGATGTGCTTGCATCTCAACAGTTTGCAATAGCAGGCGGCGGTATATATACATTAAAACTTACGCTTTCATACCAGGCAAAAATATTAAATATCCCGTCAATAAAAACCGAAGAACATAAAATTACAATAATTCTGCCTGACTGGTCAAACATAGCTGACAGTTTTGAAAACAGCAGTGAAGATTATTTCTGGCTGTCTGAGTACCCCGATTTTATGCCGGATTTATGGACAGCAGTAAAGTCTAACCCCGCCGCAGGCGGTAGCTTTGCTAAAGTTACTGATGCTTCTGTAAGCCCTGTAACAAGCTACAAAGCAACTATACCGCAGGGTGGCTATGCTTATTACCTTATATCGCCTACTCTTGACCTCAGAGGAAAAACCAAAGCCGGGTTAAAGTTTAAAACCAAATATAATTTACCCGGCAATCCAGCCAACCCATATTTCCGTGAAAGCGCTTACGTAGAAATTTCAAAAGATAACGGCGGTACCTGGGAAAGGGTATACCCAGTAAACAGTTATCCTGATAATGCATATTCGCTTTACAGTGATATGAAACTTCAGGGTTATGCCGGTACAAATGATACTTGGACGCAGGAAATATTTAGCCTTGACAAGTATGCAGGCACTTTAATAAAAATGCGTTTCACAACAGACAGGGATGCCTCATCTGCTGGTGAAGGCAATTGGTGGATAGATGATGTAGAAATAGGAAGCGATATTGCAGTAAATCCTGTGGATTACACAGGTACAGCAGTTTCAGAAATTACAGAAGATTTTCTTCCGGGGAAAACTAATTGGATAAAAGGAAGCTCAGTTTGGGAAAACTGGCAGTTAAATGGTTCAGAATATAATAGTGTGCCATACTCAATATCCATAGACAATAATTATCAGAGAAACCAATATAAAACCAATCAAAAAGAGTATTTGTACTCACCAAAAATTGACCTTACAAATACAAGCCATGCAGTACTATCTTTCAGCCAAAAATATAATTTTGAAACTGATAAAGACGGCGGCAAGGTGGAAATATCTATTGATAACGGGCAAAACTGGCAGTTATTGACGCCAAATGGCGGTTATTCTTGTGCTTTAGTAGATGCATTAGGCACAGCAGGTTTTGGCGGTACAAATACAACCTGGTCTAAAATAAACTTTAATTTGGATAGTTTTACAGGAAATACGGCTATATTAAGATTATGTTTTGCAACTGACGGCCAAAACATTCCTGAAAACGGCGGTTGGTGGATAGATGATGTGTATGTAATTACAAGAAACAGTTTTGTTGATAATGTAGAAGGTTCAGAAGCAATGCTTTGGCAGAAAGAAACAGCGCCTGGCAAACTTGGGCAATGGGAAATAACAGAAGAACAAAATGTAACCCCAACCCACAGCTGGAAAGCGGGTATACCTGACGGAAATTATGATACTCAATATCCTGACTGTTGGATAAAATCACCTCTGATAGATTTAACAAACACACAAAGTCCGGAATTAAGATTTAAACACAAATACAGTTTTGCTCAAAATTATCCCGGTTATGTTTATGGTAAAGCAGAAATATCTGTTGATAACGGCAGTAACTGGAGTCAAATAAACCAGGGTTATTATGAAGGAAACAGCGGCGGCAGCTGGATAGACGCAAATTTAGATTTAAGCGCTTATACAGGCAATGTTGTAAGAGTAAGGTTTCATTCAATCAGGCGCGGCAGTGAATGGGCCAACGGCAGTTACTGGTATTTGGATGATATAAGTATAGGCGAAATTGACACTACTGCACCTGTAACATCTCTTATACTTGGCATTCCAAGCCATGTAGATGGTGAAAACAACAAATATATAGATTCTGTCACAGAACTTTCTTTACAGGCAGTTGATGAAGCCAGCGGTGTAAACTCTACACAATACCAGATAAACGGCGGTGAGTGGAAGAATTATTCTGTTCCTTTTAAGCTTACAGATGAAGTTGATTCTACGCCACCTTCCGGCATAATAGGTTATTGGGATTTTGAAGAAGGTGCCGGTGATACAGCAGTAGATACCAGTGGTAATGGTAATAACGGCACAATTTATGGCGCTACCCGGGTTCACGGGCCTGAGGGTACAGACAGTAATGCCCTGTCTTTTAACGGTATCAACAATTATGTAAGTATACCAAACAGCGCTTCTTTAAACGTTGCTGATAATATTACAATAGAGTTTTGGTTTAACCCGGCTGATATTCCTTCATATGCAAAATATCCATTAAGTAAAGGAACAAACACAGGAAACTTAAGTTACATATTTTATTGGATAGGCCATCCCGCCTGGTTACCTCAAAAGTTACTTATATTAGGAAATACCGATGGTATTTGGGGCAGAGCTTTAGCTCCGGAATCATCGGTTATACCGCTAAATGAATGGACTCATCTAGCATGGACTTATAGCAGCACAGTTGGAGGTAAATTATTCATTAACGGTGAAAAAGTTGGTGAAACAGCGCCAATAGGCCAATTAACAATAAACACAAATCCTATCGAGATAGCCCGGGCCTGGGGCAATGAATATTTTAAGGGAGCAATAGATAATCTTGCTATTTATAATCGCGCTCTAACAGAACCCGATGTTTTAAACAGATATTATCAGGTTTTAAATAAAATTCCTGAAGGCAATCATACCGTAAGTTTTTACAGTACTGATAACAAAGCCAATACAGAAAATCCGCCGAAAACGGAAACAGTAATAGTAGATAACACACCGCCTGAAACTAAATTGTATTTTACAGGCACATGGTTTATTCTTGACCCGCCAGTAGATATATCTACAGAAACATATACAACCGATACAAGCACATATACACCTACACCAGAACCCGAACCTGATCCAGTAGAAAACACCACAATCAGTAGCCGTGATAACCCCGAACCGCATAGGTTCGGTAATCCCGGAGTTCCAGGTAAAATTGATATTACTTATGTCCGGCCTGATACAGTATTTTTATTTCAACAAACAGATACTTACAGCGGTGTTTTAGAAACAAAATACAGAGTTGATGACAACCTAACCTGGGAAATATATGGCTCGGGATTTACATTAGGAGATATTGCAGAAGGCGAACATGAAATACATTTTTATAGTGTCGATAATTTAAATCATACAGAAACAGTTAAAAAACAGCCGGAAGACATAAATTTATTAGTGCTTGATAAAAGCCCGCCAGTGCTATCTGCAATAGAATTTGGTGTTCCTTATTATAGAAATAGTCAAACAGGAACTGATTATATTACTTCCGATTCACCCGTAAAATTAACAGCTTCTGACGGTGATGGTTCAGGTGTTTTAGAAATTAAATGGATGCTGGATAATTCCGGAACCTGGAATACTTATTCAGGCGATGAGTTAACAGTATATATGCGCGATTATTCAGTTTTAGACGGTGTTCATCAGATAAAATATTATGCAACAGATAATCTGAATTATGGCGATGAATTAAATGCGCTTACGTTTGATTTTATGGTAGATAATACACTGCCTGTAACACAGATAACTGTAGGTTTGCCGAATTATGAACTTGAAAATAAAATATATATGAATGAAACAACGGAAATAACTTTAACCGGGTCTGATTCCGGGGCAACAGCAAGCGAGCTTAAACGGACTGAATGGAAAATAAATGGAGGTAAATGGGTAAATTATCTCCATCCGTTTACTTTAGTTGAATATGGCACTGAACCGGCTTTACCTGTGGGATGTGTCGGCCACTGGAAATTTAACGAAGAATCAGGAGACACGGCAGTTGATATTAGCGGTAACGGAAACGATGCTGTAATATACGGAGCAACAAGGATAGTAGGTTCAGACCTTTTAACTGGTACTGCTTTATACTTTGACGGAATAGATGATTATGTAAGTATTCCAAATAATAGCTCGTTAAACATAACCGAAAATATTACCATAGAATTTTGGTTTAACCCGGCTGATATTCCTTCATATGCAAAATATCCATTAAGTAAAGGAACAAATACCAGTAACATGAGTTATATTTTTTATTGGTTAGGGCCTGCCAGCGGTGTAGCAAACCAAAAGAAACTATGGGTAACAGGTAAGGCTGAAAGCGGATGGGGCAGTAACTTAGGGCCTGTAACACCTGAAATAATGATAAACGAATGGACACATGTAGCCTGGACTTATAGTTCTTCAGATGGTGGTAAAATATATTTAAATGGAGAAAAAGTAAGTGAGGGGCCGTCTTTTGGGACTTTAGCATCAAACACAAATCCAATAGAAATAGCCCGGGCCTGGATACCTAACGAATATTTTAAGGGTTCAATAGATGATTTAGCAATTTATAACCGGGTATTAACACCTGAAGAGATTACCACCAGAAGCGAAGGCACCGCGACGGTTGAACTAACTGAAGGCGAACATGAATTATGTTTCAGGAGTATAGACAATTCGGATAATATTGAAGATTATGAACCGATAAAAAAACTCATAGTGTTTGATAAAACTGCACCTGAAATTACAAATATCTCAATAATGCCTGATAAAACCAGTGTTAACCCTGTTACTATTACATTTAAAACTTCAGAAAATTTGAAAGAAAATCCGCAAATTACAGTAAACGGCAATCAATCAGTGTTTGGTTCTTTTGATTCAAATACACTAACTTACAGTTATATATATTCAGTAACTGCCGGTGACCAACAGGGTGAAGCAGTAGTAAGAATAGAAGCGCAAGATTATGTAAGCCATATAACAGTAAATGAAACCGGCAGGTTTATTATAGACACAATAGCGCCTGTAGTATCGTTAAATTCTCCGGTACCAAAAATATTTAATCCAGCAGCCGGTGAAAAAACCACTATACCTATAGAAATAAATGAAGTATCGCAGGTAACAATTGAAATATATAACGCAGCAAATTTAAGTCTTATAGAAACACTTGGCCCGTTTGAAAACCAACAGGCAGGTGTTCATCCGTATGTTTGGTCTGGATTGACAGGAGTATCAGGTGAAGAATACTATTTTGTAGTTAAAGTTAAAGATTCACTAAATAATCTTACTACTGTTGACAGCAGGGATAACAGCTTTACAATGGAGATTCAGTCTAATCCTACAATATCATTATTGTCAGGTGAAAATACGTTTGATTCTCCTGATCCGATTGACCCACAGGCAAGCGAAACAATACAGTTTTCATACCAGTTATATGCAAACGCCGGCTGGAATTTAGAAGTAACTATTGGAATTTATGATTCACTTGAAGTTTTAAAAACTCAGTTAGGCCCTATTATTCAAATGTCAGGTATAAACAGTATTGTTTGGGATGGGAAAGATGGTACAACACCGTTAGATTATGGTACATACAAATATCGGATAGAAGCCCGGGAAGCTAAAGTTAATGGTTCAACGGTATATTCCGGCAGGTCTGCAAATGCACGGGAAGGAACATTAACCCTGTATTCAAACACAGCGCCAGCACCTAAAAAAAGTGAAGATGAGAAAGTGGCGGTATTGTCAGAACAACCTGTAACCATTATTGATAACCCTGTAATCCCACAGGATGCGCAAATAGCGTTAATATTAGCAGGTCAGCAGGGACAGTATTTGGTAAGCGGAATATATGATTTAGGGCCTGTTGGAACTACCTTTCCCGCTAACGCACCTGCAATATTAAGTTTCAGTTATGACCCAACATTTTATGGCGACCAGATAGCGCTATATACTTATAATCCAGAAACCATGCTTTGGGAAATGGTAGAAAACCAATATGTAGATGCGGGAAATAATCAGATAATAGCCCAGTTAACACATGTTTCATTATATGCAGTATTTAAGATAAGGGATACCGCAAAGCCCGAAATTGTAAACCTATCAGCAAACCCGGTAGTATTTTCACCGAACAATGACAGCAAAAAAGACATGACTGTAATAAACTATACATTAAAAGATAATATTTCCAGGCCAATCCCGCAGTTGAAACTAAACATTTATAACCAACAGAACGAGTTAGTCCGAACAATAGTAAACAATAACCGCAGGTTGTTGGGAGAAAATTCAGAAATTTGGAATGGTAAAAATGATTTTAGTTCAATAGTTATTGACGGTATATATGCATACAAAATAAAAGCGATTGACCAGTTTGGGAACATTTCGGAAGATGCAACAGGAGAAGTAACCGTTGATAACACTGCTCCTGTTGTCCAGTTGTTAGCACCTATAGGCAGTGAGAAATTTATAGCAACAGTTAACAAAATTAATGTAAATTTTAATGTAACAGATAATTTAGATCCAAATCCTGAGGTTAGTGCATATCTGTATAATCAAACCAGTGGAGAGAAGCTAATTGTGTGTAAGGGAAATGAGATAGAACCATTAAGTATATCAGCAGGAATTTGGAAATTGACAGTAGAGGCAGTTGATTGGGCAGAAAATACAACCAGTTCAACCACAGCAAGTTTTGAAGTGATACATGATGTTAAACCACCAAGAAGTCAATGGCAAGTGGTTAGTGGTAAGTGGTTAGTGAAAGACGAAAAAAATTATATATCTTCACAGACGCAAATTGAGTTAACTGCGGTAGATGATTTAATAGAATCGGGAGACGGGGTAGGGTTGGGAGTGGAAGCGATAAAGTTTACGGTTGACGGTTTACCGTTCACGGATTATATTGAACCACTTACGCTTACAACTGAAGGAGTTCATACAATAGAATATCAGGCAATTGATGTAATAGGAAATACAGAAACCTTACAATCTATAGTTGTTTATGTTGACAATACAGCACCGGAAAGCAAGCTTGAATTAATAGGTATGAAGTATGAATCTTTTGGAAATACAATAATTTCGCCAAATACGCAGATAGAATTAACAGCAACAGACCCTGTAGTAGAAGAAGTAGCTTCCGGGGTGAAGGAAATCAAATATTCAATTGGCGGTTCACCATTTACTGCTTATAACTTACCGTTTACCATAAGTACCGAGGGAATTCATACAATTGAATATTATTCATCAGACAATCTTGATAATACGGAAGGTAAAAATGTATTCACCGTTACAGTAACAGTGTTACCTGTATATGCATTGTTAGGAACAGAAGGGATAAATATTAACGGAAATGTAAAGGTTATAGGTTCATTAAGAAGTAACAACCAAATAGAGATTAATGGGAATCCAGGAATAACGGGTGACATTTATTGTGAAACAATAGCAATAAAAGGAAACCCGTTGGTAACAGGTGCAACTTATCAAAACGTAGGCCCAATTATTACTAATCCCGTAGATTTAACGCCTATAGTAGATTCAGTAAGCCAGTTCAACAATAACAATACAATCCCATTGTTAAACAACAATAAATCAGCAGTAGACAAAAAAGGCGTATTAGTGCTAAAGAGTAAAGAAGTATTAGCACTTACAACAGGGTTATATTATTTAAATGGTATGGAACTATCAGCGGAATCAAAACTTGAAATAACAGGTAAGGTTGAGATTTTATGCACTGGAAAAATAGTGTTAAGCGCTAATGCACAGTTGAATTATAATAATAACCCGTATAATTTAACAATTTATGTAAGCAGTTGGGGCATAAATATCTGGGAAGAAGATAATAAGAAAAGTAAAACAAAAGAAGAAAAAACAGAAATTAAGTTATCTGGTAATGCTTTGATAAATGCTTTAGTATATGCACCATATTCAGAAGCAAGGTTATCTGGTGAAAGTGGTTTTACCGGAAGTATTTTCTGTAAAAATGCAGATATCACCGGAAATGCAAGGGTATATGATTCAGTGAAAGAAGAAGTAGTTGAGGTAGCGGAAAATACTACACAAGAAGATACTAAAGGTAATAAAAAGGCTTTAAGTATAAAAGTTTTAGATGCAACATTTAGATTAAGAGATATTTATGCGTATCCAAACCCAGCAAAAAACGGAGCAAATTCAATTATACACATAGAATGCGGTATTGCAGATAATGTAGAAATAAAAATATATAATATTGCCGGTGAGAAAATAGCGCAGCAGCAGATAGATGCCAGTAATCCGCAGATAATAAATAATACGTACTGCTATGAATACACATTAAATGCAAACACAGTAGCCAGCGGTGTGTATATTTATTATATCCTTGCAGAAAAGTCCGGGGAACAGCCAATAAAAGTAATTAAGAAACTGGCAGTAATACAGTAAGAAACGCTAAACTCTGAATGCTAAACTAAAAAGAAAGTGGTTAAGTGGTTAGCATAGGTAAAACATAAAAACAGTAAACTACTTAATCCCGTCTGACGATGCAAAGCGCGGAAAAGGAATAATAAAATGAAAGTAATTATAGGGGGGTGCAAACAGCTGATTATCTGTGATTTGGATAATGGCGCTAAGATTACAGATTTCTGGAACAGCGATAAGCTGGGAGAGAAAAAAAATTCACGGTTATTTGAAGATATTGATGAATGTAAGCAAACAGCAGAAAAACTCCTGCTTACAAGTTCCGGTGACGGCGGCGTGCTGATCCTTGATAAAAATACATTTAAAGCTGATTTTATAGCGGAATTGAAAAATGCCCATTCCCTGGAGCTTCTGCCAGACGGGAAAGTTACGGCAGCGGCTTCTACCGGGGGTGATTGTTTATGCCTGTATGAACCTAAAGATGCGGCTTTGCTGGCTAATCCTGTACAGAAAATTGATTTTTTGCATGCGCACGCCTTGCGCTGGGATAAGAAACGCAGCGTATTATGGGCGGGTGGAAATAATACAATCATTGCTTATAGTTATGACGGGGAAAGTTTAAAGGAAAAGAAGCGGTTTGATAAAGTTATTGCTGAAATTCATGATATGTCATTTTTAACGGAAGATAGTTTTATAGTTACGGGTGATGAAAATGTAGTGATATTTGATTTAAATACAGGTAAGGTTAAAGAATTCGAAAAACTTGTTCTTTGTAGAACTGTGAAAAGCTGCAGCGTTAATGCTGAAGGTTTTTTATTATATACCCAGGCGCTTGAAGAATGCTGGTGGACGGATTCGTTTTTTGTAATTTCTCCGGACGGCACAAAAAAAATGTATAAATTGCCGTCAGGCACAGAATGGTACAAGGCAAGATGGTATTAATCAGTTGAGAAGTTGATAGGTTGATAAGATAACTACCAAACACCGCTTATTGATATTTATTGAGGGAAATATGAATAAATTAAGAAAAAAGAATTTAAAAATTATTTTGTTTTTTTTGGCTTCTATGCCATTAACCTTTTCTTCTGCTATTAAGGCAGAAAACATTCACCCTGATGCAGGAAGTACCGGCGCAACATTTTTAAAATTAGCACCAGGTGCCAGTCCGATAGCGTTGGGTGAAAGTTATAGTGCTGTAACAAAGGATTCTTTAGGCCTGTATTATAATCCGGCCGGTATTGCAGATTTTGATAAAAAAGATATAAGTTTCAGCCATAACGAGCTTTATGAAGGGTTAAGACATGATTTTTTAGGATATATTAATCCTTTTGATAACTATGTTCTGGGGTTTGGTGTAACAGTATTTAATGTAAAAGATGATATTGAAAGCAGAACCGGTGCCGGAGAAGATGATATTTATGACCCCATCACGCTTCCTGCGGGTTATTACGGAGCTAATGCATTTTGTTTAACCGGCAGTTATGCCCGCACTATTACAGAAAAAATATCCGCAGGTGTTTCCTTAAAGCTTGTTAAGGAAGCTATTGAGTGGGAAAATACCTATAGTGTTGCCGCAGACTTGGGTTGTGTCTGGAAAATTAGAAGTTCAGAAGAATACGAACACCCTTTAACAGCGGGTTTTAGTATAAGAAATATCGGCCCGGGAATAAAATATCTTGAAAAATCCTTCAGCCTGCCGTTATCCGCCAATGCCGGTATAAATTATTTATTAAGTGAAAAGATACAGTTGTTATTTGATTTGAATCAGTACACTGATGATTATCTTAATATTTCAGGCGGGTTTCAGTATAGCCCGATAAAACTGATTACGTTAAGAGCCGGTACAAAATACAGGCTTTATGACAATCCTTCCAAAGGGCTGGCTTTCGGTGTAGGGTTGAATTATAACGATTTAAGGTTTGATTATTCCATGAAGCCGTTTAATACCTTCGGTGTGACGCATCATATTTCCCTGGCCATGAGGTATGATAAGCCGGTATCAGAAGCAGAAAAGCAGCAGGTTAATATGGAAAAAACTGAACAGCCGTTTGTGTCTTCTGCGGGAGTTATAGTTGAAACCATTACATCAGGTGCGGGGAATAAAAACAGGCAGTACCGCGTGGAATATTCAAAAGATGACCTGAGAATTTATTTCAGAACACCAAGAGGTACTGACAGAAACATAACCATAGAGGTATTAACAGATACCGGTATGCAGGAATTCGGGGATGTGCTGGTGTTTAAATCCTTTGAAATTAAGTCCAACCTGAAAAAGTTTCCGGCTAATACAGTATATGAATTTAATGTTTCTAAGGAATGGATGGAAACAAACAGTGTAAGCATAAGCACTATCCGTATTTATGACAAGGAAACCAGAAAATTTATTGACTGGGATATAAACATTATTACCGACGACCCAGACTTGTACAGAATAAGAGTTGATAACCTGCCTTCTATGAACTTTGCCGTTGTGTTTAAACGATAATATAATGAACAAAGAACTGTTTGCCCGCAACCTGCGCATTCACGCGCAGTTATATGAACTCTTAAAAGAATTCAGCCGTGCCGGTATTGAGGTAATTCTTTTAAAAGGTATTGCTCTCATTGAATTATTCCCTGATTACATGCATGAAAGGGAAATGGAAGATATGGACCTGCTTATAAAACCTTCTAAAATAAAGAAAGTGCGGGAAATTATTAAAGCGCTGGGTTATAAAAAAGCGCCTCTGGATCCGGACGCTTATTATAGAGAAGGTACTTTAGCCGCCATAGACATTACGGACGCTCTATGGTACCTGTCAACAGAAGAAAACGCCGATTTATGGAAACATTCCTTAAAAATCCCGGTGCAAAGCGCTGTTTCTGATGTTTTTTATTTAAATCCGGTTGATTTTTATATTCATGTCCAGGCCCATGCAAGAATTCATCATGCAAAAAATGACGAAAAGTGGCAGAAAGACCTGGCAATACTTAAAGAAAAGTTTAAAGACAACCTTACAGATACCGGTTTAGATATATGGATTCAGAAATACGGCCTTTCAAAAGCGCTTTCAGTTTCTGTGACGGATATTCCCCGAATAGGGCATATATCACGGTTTGCTTTTTTACCGTTAAAGAAAAAAATGATTTATTTGTTTAAAGCCATTTTCCCGTCAAATGATTTTCTTTTGAACAGGTATGATTTGAAAAATGTATTTGAGATAACCCTGTACAGGTTTTCAAGGCCGTTTCTTTTGTTTTTAGAAACATTTAAGCTTTCATTAAGTTTTATAAGTAAATCGGAGAAAAAAAATGCATGATAATTACCACGAATCTCAAAAACCGTTGAAAAACAATCAGCCGGTTGAAACAATTAGTTTAGATAATATTGTGCTGAAAAAAAGGCCCACCCTTAGGAAAATAATGATGAGAAAAATCCGCAGAAAAAAAGTCATGGGTTTCAGCGGATTGTCCTGGATAATGCTGTTGATTATTCTGGCAGGCTCCATAGGTGCAGGGGCATTGATTACTTATATTACTGATAATGCTATTAAAGAAAAAGATAAAAAACCAGGGCCTTCAGGAGGCGCTCCTAATATGGAAGAAATGAAGCAGAGAATGATGAGCAGGCAGCAATAAAGTTAAAAAGCTATAAAGTAATAAAATAAAGGAGATACTGTGCTATGTTATGTAAAAAGTGTGCAAAAGATATTTCGTCAGATGTTAATTTTTGTCCTTCCTGCGGCACCGTTGTAATGGAAAAATCATATAAAGAAGAAAAAGAAGTTTATGCACAGGTTTTTTATGAGTTTGATAAAAAAGGATTGATTCCTACCTGGAGTTGGACAGGTTTTTTATTCGGATTTATTTGGTATTTTTTTAAAGGTATGTGGGTTAAGGGCCTGCTTATGCTTACTATGTCCATTTTTTCTGGCGGAGCGCTATGGTTTCCGTTTCTTATTTACTGCGGAGTATTAGGCAAGTGGGATTATTATTTATTGAAAACAAAAGACAAACAACTCTGGTAATGAAGAAGTGATTATGTGATTACGTGGTTACGGTAGCAACTTATATCAATTGATAAAAAACAAAATAATAGTTATTAAAAGCTTTTCTAACCACTCAATCACATAATAACTGTTTTTTAGTAGCTGCCCAGGGTTCCATTTTTCTTGCAGGAATTTAACGCAAGCTTCAGGCAGGCAGTTCCGGCAATATAGAGAATAAATCCGCTGAAAAATACTATTAAAAGATAACCCGGATTTAGCGTGCCGTCAAACAAAAGTTGTCTTATAAAAGCCAGCGCATAAGTAGTGGGAAGCAGATAGGAGATCTTTACAAGCCATAACGGCAAAAGATTTGAAGGAAAATAAACTCCGCTTAAAAGGTCAGTTAATGTAGATATCAGCCAGCCGGCCGGGTCTCCGCGTTTAAAAACTAAAACATAACTTGCATTTAACAGCCCCAGCCCGTAAAAAGAGAAAATTACAACCAGCCAAAACAAAACAAGGTAAAAAATCTTTAGCAGGCTCAGGCTTATACCGAAGAAAAACACACCAATTAAAATATAGGCCAGAAATTCAAAGAAAAAAAGTACTGTTTTTGAAGCAAACATAGAAAACAGAATGCGTTGATGGCCTTTCGGACATAATAACAGGCTTTCCAGCGTGCCCCAGTGCTGCTCCTGCCTTATGGAATCTGTAATACCGCTTAAAGTAAATTCAAAAATTTTAGAAAACAACAGCCCCGTAAACACAAAAGGAAAGTAGTTTTCGTTTACCATTTTGCCTAAAAAGAAAAAAACCGCAAACTGAAAACCAACCGTTGCCAGCTTTACTAAAAAATGAAGCCTGTAGGCTTTTTCTATTTTGAAATCACGGATTAAAAAAGCCAGGATTATTTTTAACGGCATCTGTTTTTCCTTCTGAAATTATTGTGCCTTCCTTGAGGATAAAATAGTGTGTTGAAAGGTTTAAGATTTCATTAATATTATGTGTAACAAAAAGAATGGTTGTGTTATTTATGGAGTTTATATTCTTTAAAATATTATAAATGTTTTCTGCAGAGGTGTTGTCCAGTGACTTGGAAAGTTCATCGATTAAAATTACTGCGGGATTTTTAATTAAGGCGCGCGCCAGGGTTAGTTTTTGTTTGGTTCCGGCAGAACAGAATAGAAACTTCGTGTTTTTAAATTCTGCAAGTGATAACAATTCAAGCATTTCGGCTATTTTTGTGCAGTCCGTTTCATAAAGCCGGCAAAAAAACTGCAGATTTTCTTTTACTGTGAGCTGGGCATAAAACCCGTATTCAGAGTTGAGGGCTATTCCGGTATTTTTCAGGCATGAAGTCCGGTTTGTTATGCAGTTAACCCCGTTTATTTCTGCAGTACCTATTGAAGGCAGAATAAGGCAGGATAATATTTTTAAAAGAGTTGTTTTTCCCGCTCCGTTAGGACCTGTTAAGGCAACGATAGCGCCTTTTTCGATATCAATGTTGATATCTGCAAGTACTTTTTTGGTTCCGAATGTTTTGCTGAGGTTTTTAATACTAATCACTTAACCACCTAATTACCACTTGATTGTTTCATTCTATCTTTTTAGTTTGACAAATTCAAATATTTTCGTTATACTAACTCTAATAATTATAATTAAAATATAGTTATTGGATTAATTATGGTTGAATTTATACTAAAAGACAACGTTACGCTTATGGCAGTCATCCTTCTCATGGGGGGATTAATATTGCTTGTACTTGTTTTAAGCAATATTTTCAATAAAACCCAGAACCTTCCGAAAGACCTTCAGGAGGTGGAGCAGCAAAACGATGACGAGGAAGGCTCCGTGCCTGTCCAGAACGACAGCGAATTATCTCTGCTTGAGGCTCATCTCAATTCCATATCCGAAGAAATAACAAACATTAAAACAAAGATGGAAAAGTTAGATAAGCTTGATAAACTGGAAAAACTGGATAAAATCGAAAAACAGGTTTCAACTCCTCAGAAGGCTGAATTAAATTTTGATCCCGAATATTTCAAAGAACAACTGGCAAAGCTTAACGCTAAAATGGATGCGATTTACCATGTCCTTTCTTCAATAGGAAAGGAATAAGTAAATACCGGATTATAGGATAATCGGCACCTTAAACGCTAAATGAAAAAAAACCCCGCCGTAATACTCCTGGGCCTTTTAATAATTATCACTGGAAGCACTATCTTTTCGCAGGAATCAAAAGAAACAAAACTATCAGAAACAACCCTCAGTAATGACCTTTCCTATTACAATAAAACCGCATCCCAGAACAAACTAAACGACAATGACCGCTATTACATACTTCAAAAAATATATGATAAATATAAAAATTCAGATGTAAGTTTAATAAGTCTTGAAGCAGAAATATCCAAAGTTAAGCCCGCAAAGAAACCTGCCCAGGCAGAAGCCACTCCACAAACAAATACTTCAACGTCAGAAACTACAAAAGTTCAGGAACCGGCTGTTGCTGTAAACAGTTCTGCATTACCAGCAGCTGATCCTGCTAAAGAAAATGAGGTTCCTGCAAAAACTCTCGCAGAATCAGATATTAAAAATTATAAAATAGACCAGGGCGACATACTAAGCATTAATGTTATGCCGGCAAAGGAATTATCGGTAGAATCAGTAGTAAAACCGGATGGTACCATAACCATGCAGCTGATAGGTGTAATAAAAGCTGAAGGGAAAACAGTAATTGACCTGGAAAATTCTATATCCCGGGCCCTTTCAGTATATGTAGCAAGCCCGAAAGTCTCTATCGGGATGAAGTATTTTAATAAACGTCAGATTTTTATTTTAGGTGAAATAAGAAAACCCGGGTCCTACCCTTTTAAAGAAAATTTCAGATTGTTTGATTTGATAACAGCTGCCGGCGGGCTGACCACTACTGCAGGGAAAAAAAATATTAAAGTGCACCGCGGTGAATCTCTGGAAAGAAAAACTATTGCAGTAAATCTGGAAGAAATAATGGCCACCGGGGATTTTTCGAAAGACCTGGTGCTTCAGTCAGGCGATATTGTGGAAATTCCCAAAGAAACAAAGAAAGTATCGGTAATCGGAGATGTCCGGTCTCCGGGAAGTTATGAATGGCGGGAGGATTTATTTATTCTTGATGTGGTATCCCTGGCCGGTGGCCCGAACGATACCGCAAAGATGAATTCGGTTAAAGTGTTCAGAGGCACAGAATCTGCCCGGCAGACATTTGAAATAGACTTAAAAAGAATTATGGATGGGGAAACTCAGCTGGATATGAGGCTGCAATCAGCAGACATTGTATATATCCCCAAAAAACCTCTGGCATCAAACCAGTGGTTTGTCAGCAATCTTTTGCCCTGGCTTAGTTTAGTAAGCATGGTATTTGTAATAATTACGTTTACGAACAAGTAAAAAAAGATAGTTGATAAGTTAATAGGATGACATGTTGATAGGAGACGGTTGTACTTATAAACTTATCATCTTATCAACTTATAAACATTAGTTACGTATCAAGGAATCTAAAATGGCGCAGTATGAATTAAGTTTGTACGATTACTGGCGGATAGTAAAAAGAAGAAAATTCATTCTGTTTTTTACTTTTACTTCAGTCATGCTTTCCACTTGGATATTTACAAGTATGCAGACTCTTGTATTTCAGTCCGTTTCTACCGTAAAGGTAGAGCCGTCACTTATTGTGCCGGGTATTGCCACAGAAGCGGCGGGCTGGGACGTACTGACTGCCATAAACACTGAAGTGAAAATTATTAAAAGCGCTGTTGTTGCAGAGAGAACGGCGCATATGCTTAAACTAATTAACGAAAAAACCACTCCCGCAAAAAAACAGGAGATACTGGAATCCATTCAGTCAAAAATAGATGCAGAAAGAACCCCGGATACTAACCTTATAAGAATTACCTGCATTTCTTCCGACCCTGAAGAAACCGCGCGCCTGGCAAATGCTACGGCAGAGGTTTATATTGAAAAAGGTGTAGAAGACAGAAGCCGCCGTGCCAGGGAATTACGCGAATTTATTCAGAAGCAGATGGTAGACGCAGAAGTAAAACTGAAAGATTCCGAAGATAAAGTAAAAAAGTTTTCTGAAAATAATAATACCAAGGGTATCGGCAATTCCCTTACGATGAAACTGCTGGATCTGCAGACCAAAAGAACCGACCTGCTAAAAAATTATACAGCCCATCATCCGGATGTAGTGATGATTGACCGGCAGATAGAATCCATGGAAGACCAGTTAAAGCAGCTGCCGAAAGAAGAACTGGAATATGCCCGGTTGATCAGGGATTTAAGGTTAAATGAAGAGCTTTATACCATGCTTGCAAAAAGATATAAAGAAGCCCAGATTTCTGAAGCTGACAGAGACCAGAGTGCATTTATTGTTACCCCTGCCATGGCACCTACAGCACCCATAAAACCCAATAAATTTGCCAATTACTCCATTGGTGTCCTGATTGGAATATTTATGGGTTTCATCTTTGCCCTTTTAATTGAACACCTGGATACGTCAATCGGCACTATTGAAGACGTGGAAACTTATATGCAGATACCGGTTATCGGCATAATCCCGCGCGTGGAAACAGAGTTCCATAAAAAATACGGTATCGGTTTTAGTTTAGGCCAGGAATCAACGGATGCAGAACTGCGTGCAAAACTCATTGTTTACCATTCCAGTAAATCGCCTTTTGTAGAGTCTTATCACACTCTAAGGACCAATATTAAATTTGCAAAAGAAGAATCCTTTACTTCCGGGAGCACTATGCTTTTTACTTCAGCCGGTGTAATGGAAGGCAAAACCCTGACCTCTATTAATTTTGCGCTGGCTGCTGCTCAGACGGGCATAAAAACAATGTATGTGGAAATGGATTTAAGAAGACCGTCCATACATAAAGTTTTCGGCATAAAAAGAGTACCGGGTTTTACAGACTGCGTGTTAGGTAAAAAACATCTCAATGAAGTAATCCGCGGTACTACGGATTTTCTTTTAGGAGAACTGGCCCTGGAAAAACTGCTTAAAACGCCGGGACTGGAAAACTTGAAAATATTGCCCTGCGGAACCATACCGCCGAATCCTGTGGATGTGCTGAATTCTCCTTATGTAAGCACAATGATTGAAGAACTTAAAAAACAGTTTGACCTTATAATATTTGACTGCCCGCCGGTTCTGCTTTTCGCCGACACTATGGTAGTGTCAAAATATGCGGATACCTGCGTGCTGGTTTACCGCGTAGGCAGAATTCCGCGCGGAGCCCTGAAAAGAACAAAAGATCAGCTTATAAATGCAAAAGCAAAAGTAGTGGGCATAGTATTAAACGATATAAAATCAACTGACATGGAACCCAGATACGGATATTATTACGCCTATAAGTATTACAGCAAAGATGAAAAAACCTCCAAAGTAAAGTGAAATGCAAACCTCAATAAGCCGCATATTTCTTTTCCTGGGAATCCTGATAATATCAATCATAGTAGGTAAAATAGTAACAACGCCGGGGCAATTATTGCCCCTGATGGGCCTTGTAATAATTGCGTTTCTTATTGTTTCATTCAGAAACCCTGAAACCGGGCTTATTATTCTGGTTTATTCCATGCTGTTGTCTCCTGAAATAACCCTGTCCCAGCTTCCTGGAAGAACTATTGCTATAAGGCTGGATGATTTTATGATATTGGTTCTTTTAATTGTCTGGCTGGCACATATGGCTCTTAAAAAAGACATAGGTTTTTTCAAAAAAACACCGCTTAACCGCCCTATTATTCTTTATGTTATCATCTGTATTTTATTTACTGCCCGGGCTATGATGATAGGTTTTGTTCAACCTGTAAAAGCCACATTTTATGTTTTAAAATATATAGAATATTTTGCGCTCTATATGATGACGGTAAATCTTGTTAAAGATAAAAAGTTTTTAAAGAAACTGCTTTTTGCCGGAGCTATTACCTATGTAATAGTAATCATTCACGGTTATGTGCTTATACTCCAGGGCGTACCCAGAATTTATGCCCCGTTTGACGTAGACCCTCTTTCAAAATCCGGAGAATGTGCTGCATTAGGCGGGTACCTGCTTGTGCTTATGTCTGTGCTTTTAAGTTTATTCTGTTTTACACCCAACAAAAAATCAGCAGTTACTTTTTTTACTCTATTTGCTTTTTCTCTTCCTGTCATGGCTGCCACTTTATCCAGGGCATCATTTTTAGGTTTTGCAGTTCTGTGTGTAATTATTATCATCTTTGCTACCCAAAGAAGAATGGTGGTCATAGGTACGCTGGTTTTTGGCCTGGCCATAGCCCCGATTTTTCTTCAGTATTTTGTAGATAAAATGATACAGGGAATGATGCAGGGTTACTCAAGCGGCGGCAGCACTATAATGTCAAAAATGGCCGCTCTTCCAAACAGCGTAAGAAATAGAGTGGGGGAAACTTTTGCCAGTGATGGCAGCGGCGGCGAAGCGGAAATGATGGGTATGGAAGTAAGAGAAACTTCAGCACTTCTTCGTATAGAAAACTGGAAGAAAGGGTTATATATCTGGCTTCCTAAACAGCCTTTTTTCGGGCACGGGATAACGGGAGTAGGTCTGGTAGATACCCAGATTCCTCTGACTATAGGAGAGTTGGGTCTGGTGGGTCTAATGGCTTTTCTATGGTTGTTGTGGAAAGTGGGAAAACATGCCTTATACAATTACAGAAGCATAGATGACTGGCTTGCTAAAAGTTTATCTTTGGGGTTGTTTGCGGCATTAATTGCATTGTTTTTTCAGTCAACCGCTGTAAATACGTTTATTACAATTAGGATTATGGAACCATTCTGGTTTCTAACCGGGCTGGTAATGGTATTGCCTGAAATCTATAAGGATACTCCCAGTGAATGATTCTACGGCAAAAAGAACCGCTAAAAATATTGTTTTCCTTAACATCTCAAGCATTGTTGCCAAAATAATAGGTCTTTTAACATCCATTATTATTGCAAGAAATTTAGGGGAAGCTCTTTATGGGCAGTTTACTTTTGTCTTTTCACTCACAAGTTTTTTTCTGTTGTTTAATGATTCCGGCATGAATATTCTGACTGCCCGCGATGTAGCCAGGGATAAGTCATTGATAGGAAAATATTTTTTTGAAATTGGTATTTTAAAAATATTTATCGCATTAATTCTTTCTGGAATATACTTTCTGCTTTTACAGCTCTTTCCTTTTGAAAAAGGTTTGAAGTATGTTTTGATAATTGGCCTGCTCTATGTGATAGTTAAGTCTTTCGGCATATTTATCAGTGCATTTTTTATGGCGCACGAACGGCTGGATATCTGTGCCTGGCTGGACTTGTCTTTCACTGTTATTGTTTTCGCGGGTGTTTTATTAATATCAAAACTGCAGGTTCTGACGCTGGATAAAACATTTTTTATTTATTTATTTGCTATTACAATCTGGTTTATTGCAGGACTTGTCATATTTTTAAGCAAATACAGGGGGTTAAAGCTGTCCGTAAGCAACAGCTTTGAATATCTTAAAAAAGGAAATATGTTTCTGCTATCAACGCTTATAGGCGTAACTATAATGCAGGCGGATGTGATAATATTGAGAACACTTAAGGGCGATACCAGTACCGGTTTTTATGGAATAGGCCTTACTTTTCTTGTAGGCCTGCTTTTTATCAGCACCAGCCTGGGGAGCGCTCTTTATCCGGTGTTCAGCCGGTTTTTTAATGAATCAAAAGAAGCTTTGGAGAGATATTTTAGAAAATCCATGGAACTGCTTCTTATAATTGTGCTTCCTGTGGCGATGGGCGGGTGTGTGTTAAGCAGGGAATTGATAGTGTATATATATGGCAATAATTATCTGCCTGCATACAGCAGTTTTATTGTAATTATGTGGGCCTGGTTGTTTTTATCTGCAGGGACTATTACTTCAACATTTCTCCAGGCGACTAACAGGCAGCACCTGCAGGCAAAAATCAATCTTTATGCCATGCTTATAAATCTTGTTTTATGTTTTGTACTGATTACTGAAATGGATTATTTAGGCGCTTCCATAGCACGCCTGGTAACTATGGTGCTTATTCTTATTTTGTCTTTGTTTGTTTTAAGGGACAGTTACAAAGTATTGGACCTTTTTAAAGTATTATTAAAGCCTTTGCCGGCAGTTGTTATTATGGGGTTATTTATATATTTATTCAGAAATTTAAATTTAATTGTATTAATTGCATCCGGAGGAATTATTTATCTTCTGATGCTTTATATAACCAGAGGCATTGATAAAGATGAATATGAGTTACTTGCCTCTTTAATCAAACGATAGAAAGAGCTTTGTATGGAAAAACTTAAAAGTGTAACTATTGGTATAATAAATTATTATACCTGTGATTTAACGGTTAAGTGCATAAAATCAATATATGAATCCGGCACAAAAAGCAGTTTTGAAATCTGTGTAGTAGATAATGGTTCCAATGACGGACTGGCAGAATTGCTGAAAAAAGAATACCCGGAAGTAAGATTTATCCAAAATGAAAGAAACATGGGTTTTGCCTATGCCAATAATCAAATTATCAAACAAACACAGTCAAGCTACTATCTTTTACTGAACTCAGACACTGTAGTACTAAAAGGCGCTTTGGATAATATGGTTGAGTTTATGGATAGAAATCCTGACGCCGGTGCTTCCGGATTTAAGATTTACGTAAAAGGCATGACTGTTTATAAGTCCTGCAAGAGATTTCTTGATTATAAAACATCATTTGTTATAGATACTTTTTTATATAAGTTATTTCCGTCATTGATTGAAAAGTACTATTTTAGCGAATTTGAATATGAGAAAACCATTGAAGTTGATCAACCCATGGGTGCGGCTTTGATTGTTAATAGAAAAACTATAAATGATATAGGACTGCTTGACGAAAGGTTCTTTTTCTTTTTTGAAGAAGCAGATTGGTGTATGAGAATGAAACAGCAGGGCTGGAAAATATATTTTAACAATGATTCTCATGTAATACATCACAAAGACTACAGGGGCCAGAGGGAAAATCTTGACAGAATTTATTTGTGGCATCGCGGAAAGTACATTTATTTAAATAAATACCATGGCCCCGTAAAGACTATATTAGTAAAAGTATTTGTGAATATCTCGAGCCTGTTATATATTTTAAGATGGGCATTAGTATTAAAAACAGAAGAATGCAGGTTTTATTGGATGGTAATAAAAGCAAGTGTATAAAAAACTACTAATTATCTTATTTATTGCAGTGTGTTGTTTTCTAATTTTGAAAACTATTGACGGTGCAAGGCCTGTATCAGAAGATATTGCTGTTTATGCCCTGCTGGCCCAAAGCCTGGTTTCAGGCCAGGGATATAGTGATTTGTGCTATTCTGGAAATCCCGTGCATACAAAATACCCGTTTGTGCTGCCATTGATATTAATGCCTTTAATAACCAATTTCGGTTATAATTTTCTCATTATGAGGCTGTTAATGTTTTTGTTTGCGGTAGGAATAATTATTTTTTCCTATGTATTATTTAGAAGACAAAGTTCAGGTCTTCCTGAATTGGTGGTTTTATTTGTTGCATTTTCTTCTTGGTTTTTATACTACACCTATAACCTTGCAATTGACATACCATACCTGTTTTTTTCTCTAGCAGCATTGTATTATCTGGATAAATATTTTAAACACTCAACCCAGGTTGGTTTATATTTGTCATTTATTTTTATCGTGCTGGCTTTTTATACAAAGGTTACTGGTATAGCGTTGATAGCAGCGCTGGCGGTTTATGCAGCAGTGCACCGGAAATATGTAAAGTTAAATAAGGTAATTATCCTGCTCGCAAGTGTTTCACTTGTTTGCGCTTTATGGTTTATAAGGTCAAAATATCTTGAGAGTTCAAACTCCGGTGTTTTTAACAGCTACTCAAAAGAGTTTTTTGCTGTGACTGATTTTTTTACTTATGAAAAACATGACGGCAGTTTATTGGGTACGTTAAAAATAGTTGTAAAGAACATTTATGCGTTAATGTTCTATGCATTTCCGCAGTGTCTAACGGGACTGACCATAGACAAACGGAATTATTTAGCGGTAATACCGGGAATAATTGTTTTAATGGGTTTCATAAAAGCTGTAAAACAAAAAATTGGCATTATAGAAATCTACTTTATTACGTATATTGCAATGCTTATGCTGTGGGCGGCGTTTGCAAAAGCAGGCACCCGATACATTGTAGGGATTTTACCCTTTGTTTTTTACTACTTTTTAACGGGTATAAATATGATTGTCTGGAACAAAAGAAAAATTGCTGCAAGTATTTGCGCATTATTTATAACAGTAAACGCAATACTGTCTTTTAATTATGCTTTCAGGCAAAACAAGGTGAATAACTCAGAATTCCTGACTATGTGCGGCTGGATTAAAGATAATACGCCGGAAAATGCTGTCTTTGCCAGCGAAAGCATGCAATACTGGCTTTATATGTATTCCGGCAGAAAGTCAGCACTGCAGATACCCGTAACCAGAGATACCAGCCTGGTATATGATATTATCAAAAGCAACAACATCAAATATCTGACAGTTTCTCCGGAATTTATGCTGTCTTATGATGTAATTGAGCCGGTGATAAGAAAAAATGCAAATAAGTTCAAGGCGGTTTATAACACTAATGGAAACATCGTTTACAAAGTACTTTAACAAAGCGCTCAGGTATTTCAGGCCTTTTGACTGGGTGAATGTGGAAATCACCTCCAAGTGTAATCTCAAATGCACCATTTGCCCCAGAAGGTCTTTTAAGTCCTGTGATGAGCATATGACCAGGGATTTATTTCTGAAAATTGCCCGGGAATTCGGCCTGTTTAAAATGGTGGACCTCACAGGCTGGGGTGAACCACTGCTTCACCCGGACATATTTGAATTTATAAAAAAAGCAAAGGACAAAAAGTGCATTGTAAAATTTACTACAAACGGGCAGGCGCTGGATGAAGCAAAAACTCAAAAACTGGTAGAGCTTGGTGTAGACTGGATGGCATTTTCTGTTGACGGTGCTACAGAAGAAACCTACAAAAAGATACGCGGTGCCAGCCTGGAAAAACTGCTTAATAATATTGAAAGGCTGAACTATTTTAAGGAAAAATATTCAACAGGTTCGCCTTTAATTGATATAGCTATTGTAATTAACAAGCAAAACTTAGAAGACCTGCCCAAAATGGTTCAAATGGCAAAAGATTTAAAAGCACACAGGCTACTGGTAAACCAGCAGCATGTAGTATCCAGAGAAGAAGAGATTGATTTGCTGCTATATAAAATTGATGAGCAGCAGTGTATTGATGTGCAAAAAAGAGACAATATAGTAAAAGAAAGCAGGGCTTTGGCCCAAAAACTTGGAGTAACAATAGAGTTTTGTTTTAAATCCTTTGAACCGCAGGCGCCGGGCCTGTGCCCGTTAAATATAGAAAAAACCATGTTTATTTCCTGGGATGGCAACGTTTCTCCCTGCTGTGATTTGGGGCATCCGGTACCCGGAGTTATAAGCAGAAACAAAATAATTCAAAACACGCAGTTAGTAATAGGAAATGTAAATAATAACACAATTAAGGAGATATTCAATTCTTCAAAATATAAAGAGTTCAGGAAAATCAGCAGGGAAGCTGTTGCTTCCGAGTGCAGGCACTGCATGTTGCTTAGGGGAATATAGTGATTAAAAAGTACGGAAAAAGTACATTAGACCACGTGTTAAGATATCTGCCCGTAATTGAATATCTTAAAAATCATAAAAAAGAGACTGATAAAATTCTTGAAGTTGGTGCTAATATTTTGGGTATCACTCAGTTTTATCCGTTTGAAATTACTGCTCTTGATGTAGATCTTTACCCGGACAATCAACCGCACATTAAAAGAGTAACCTGTGACGCTGCTAAAATGCCGTTTAATGATAACAGTTATGAGTATGTGATTTCCCTGGATATGCTTGAGCATATAGAGGCATCAGCAAGAGAAGCTGTAATAACAGAGCTTCTTAGAACAGCGGGCAGGGCTGTTATTTTAGGCGTGCCCTGCGGCCACAGTGCCAGAAATCATGAACAGAAATATAATAACAGATACAAAAAGGTTTTTGGAAAAGATAACCCGTTTCTGCAGGAACATATGAAATACGCTTTTCCGCAGGTAGAAGAAATATCAGCTGCTGTTAAAAATGCTTCAGAAAAACTAAAAAAATCAATCAGCATAAAAGTAAAAAACAACGTGAATGTATATTTGTGGTATTATTCAAGAATTTCAAATCTTCCCGGCAACTACCTGCTGCTTCCTTTAAGGGGCAGGTTCGGCCTTTTGCTTTTGTTTTTATGGAAACATTTTAATTTTGGAAGCTGTTACAGAAAAATATTTACAATTGAGATAATATGATAAACAGTGAGAAGTTGAACAATACAGTGCCTGACAATGCTATACTTTTAAAACTTAAATCCATAGTTAAGTCATTCTGGTATGCCGGCAATAATGTAGAATGCCTCTGTTGCGGCTGGAAAGGCAGGAAATTTCTTGAATTAAACGGCAGGGAAAATGTGCAATGCCCCAGGTGTTTTTCACTGGAAAGACAGCGCCTTACATGGAGCTACCTGCAGAAAAAAACGGATATATTAACAAATAAACATGCTGTTTTACATTTTGCGGCTATAGGCCCTGAAAAGATAATCGGTGATAGGCTGAAAAAAATTAAAAATTTATCCTACCTGAGCGTTGACATAAGCAATAAGCAGGCAATGGAAAAAATGGATATCACAAACATAAAATATCCGGACGGTTTTTTTGACGTTATAATATGCGTTCATGTGCTTGAACATGTCGCAGATGATAAGCTGGCATTAAAAGAACTTTATAGAGTCCTGCAACCCGGCGGCTGGGCAATAATTATGGCGCCGCTGGATAAAACCCTTATACAGACAATACAAGACATTTCCCTTACCGATCCCCTGGAGCAAAAAAGAAAGTTTGGGTTGGAAGGCCATATAAGGCTCTATGGAATTGATTACAAAAATATTCTTGAATTATCCGGATTTAAAGTAAAAATTGAAAATTATGCCGCAGAGTTTACGCCAGAACAGGTTAAGAAATACTCATTAGACATAAGTGACGATATATATATATGCACAAAACATCAGAGTAAGGGTTGATTGAATATGAATATCTGTTATTTTGGAACTTTTGAGCCTACTTATCAGCGCAATAGAATAATAAGGAAGGGCCTGGAAAAAAATAGCCATGAAGTAATTTTGTGTAATACGCAATATTCGGGTTTTATGAAAGTGTATGTTAAGTTGTTTTTTAAATGGCTGAAGCTTAATAAAAATATAGATGTAATTATAGTAGGGGAAACGGGTTTTGTGCTGATGCCTCTGGCAAAAATGATTGGTTTGTTGTGGGGAAAGCCCGTTATTCTGGATGCTTTTTTTTCCGTTTACCAGATGAATGTCTATGACAGAAAGCTGATTCCTGAAAATTCCTTTGCGGCAAAAAAAATGTACCTGATAGAAAAAATCGGTTGTTTATTGGCAGATGCAATAATTCTGGATACTTTTGCACACATAGATTATTTTAAAAGAACATTTTTTCTTTATCATAAAAAATTCTTAAGAATTCTGGTTGGAGCGGATAGTGAGGTTTTTGATTGCAAAAAATATCAGCACCAGGTGCGGGAAAAATGCTTTACTGTGCTTTTCTGGGGTACTTTTATTCCTCTGCATGGCATTGAATACATAGTGAAAGCCGCTAAAAGGCTTGAAAACCAGAAAGATATAGTTTTTAAAATTATTGGCATGGGCCAGACTTATCAGGAAATAGTAACAATAATTAATGAACTGGATATTAAAAATATTGAGCTTATCGGAACTGTTGATGAAGGTATTCTTCCAGGATTGATTGCTAAATCAGATATTTGTTTAGGCATATTTAATAATTCGGATAAAGCAAGAAACGTGCTGCCTCATAAAGTTTACCAGGCGCTGGCTATGAAAAAACCGGTTATTACCGCAGAAACACGTGCCGCTGCAGAAGTACTTAAAAACGGTGAAACAGCAGTATTTTGCGAAATAGCAAATGATGAATCACTGGCTTACGAAATAATGTACCTAAAAAACAGCCCGGAGCTAAGAAATAAAATTGGTGAAAAAGGCTATACATTATATATTGAAACATTAACACCAGAAAAAGTAGTGAAACCTTTTTGTGAATACGTGAAGGCCAGGTGGCTGTAAAAAATGGATTTATCATTTATTCTTACATTATTCGTTTTTATAACTGCACTGATATTTATATTTTCAAACGGTTATAACAATTCCGCAGACATTGTAGCTACCATTGTATCTACTCAGTCATTATCTCTTAGAAAAGCTGTTGTGCTGGCGGCAATATGTGAATTTTTTGGCGCTGTTTTTCTTGGTACAGGAGTTGCAAAAACCATGATTACCGGAGTCATAGACCCCATGGTTTTGCAAAGCAGCCAAAGTGCCGGAGTGACTATGATTTTTGCATCCTTATTAGGAGCAGCTTTATGGAATATATTTTGTACCAGGCTTGGGTTTCCTGTTTCCGCGTCACATTCGCTTATAGGCGCGCTTACAGGAAGTATGTATATCGGCTATGGCGTTCATTCCATAAAATGGTATGGAATTCTAAAATTAATTTTAATAATGATAGCAACCCCGTTTATTGGCCTGTTAATAGGTTTTCTGGTAACAAAAATTACTTATTTCCTTGTCGAAGGCAGTACCCCGCGGATTAAAAAGGTATTCAAAGTTCTGCAGATATTGTTTTCTATGCTTATGGCATTTTCGCACGGGGCCAATGATACGCAGAAAACCGTGGGTATAATAATGCTTTCACTTCTGGCAACGGGTAATGCCGCTGCGGGTACTGTATCGTTATGGGTAAAAATACCCGTAGCTGTTTTTATGTCTTTCGGCATATTATTCGGCGGGGAACATGTTATTAAAACAGTGGGTGCAGGAATATACAAAATCAGGCAGATAAACGGTTTTGCAGCGCAGTTTTCAGGAAGTATAGTCCTGTATTTTTCTACGGTATTTGGATACCCGGTGTCATCAACACATATTATTTCATCGGCTATTATGGGTACGGGCTCTGCAGAAAAAGCAAAATATGTAAAATGGGATAAAATAATTGAAATTGTATTTGTGTGGGTTATTACCATGCCTTTGGCTGCAGTGGTTTCAGGTTTAATACATTTATTGTTAAAGAAAATGCTATCTATATAACACCGGAGGATAATTTATGTTGTTTTGGAAAAGAAAAAGGTTTGATTTTATTGGTATGATTATTTCACAGTCGCAGAAAGTACAGGAAGGGTTAAGCCTTTTAAATGAGTTCATGCAAAACCCTACAAAGGAAACCGGTCAAAAAATTTATCAGATAGAAGAAGAGGCTGATGAATTGCGAAGGATACTTATTGATGAGCTTAACAGGTCTTTTGTCACGCCTATAGACAGGGAAGACATTTTTTCTCTTTCAAGGACAATTGACGACATGATAGATTATGCCAAATCTACAGTAGAAGAAATGCTTTTGTTTGAGGTAGAAACAAATGAGTACTTTATTGCGATTTCAAAACTGCTGCTTGATGCCAGCAGGGAGATAACAGCTGCTTTAGGCACTTTTAAGTCACATCACGGTGTATGTTCAGAACATATAATAAGGGCAAAAAAAATTGAAAATTCTGTAGAAAGAAAATACAGAGAAGCCCTGCTTGAACTTTTTAAAACTACGGATGTTATAAAAATACTTAAAACCAGAGAGTTGTACAGGCATCTTTCCAATGCCGCAGACAGAGGCGATGAGTCTGCCAATATTATCGGCGACATTATGATTAAAAATGCCTGAAAAAGGCAAGAGTTGAAGATCAGAGTTTAATCAAATACTTTAGTTGGAATTCAGGTTAGCATATTTTACAAGAAGTTTTTTCATGTTGCCGTTTTCAAATAAAACAGTAACTTTCATTTCTTCTTCTTTTCCGCTGATGTTTACAATCCTGCCGCTGCCGAATTCCGGATGTTTTACTTTCTGGCCTCTTCTAAACCCTGTTTTAGGGTGTCCTGCCGAGTGGTGCCTTGGTGTGTCTGCGATTTTATTTATACTTTTCATTTCAGTGTTTAACTGAGCCTCCTGTATAAACCTTGAAGGTGCATTGAACCTTATCTGGCCGAATAAACGCCTTGCCTGGGCGTAGGTTAAAAACAAATTATTTCTTGCTCTTGTCATGCCTACATAGCATAAACGCCTTTCTTCATCAATATTATCTTCCATAAGGGATGAGGCAATAGGAAAAAGCCCTTCTTCAAGCCCGGTAACAAAAACTGTGTCAAACTCAAGGCCTTTGGCTAAATGAAGCGTCATAAGCGTGACGTTGTCCGCGTTGCTGGTTTTATCAAAAGTATCAATTTCGCTCATCAAAGTAATACTGGCAAGAAATTCTTCAATATCTGTTTTGTTTGTGGTTTCGCTGTATTCCTGTATGGCGGAAATAAATTCCATCAAGTTTCCTATTCTTTCCTTGGATTGTATAGAGTCTTCAAGTTTCAGGTCATCAAGATAGCCCGACTCATTTATAACTGCGTTAGTCAGGTCAATACCGTTGGACTGTTCTTTTAACTGCCTGAAATGGTTGATGAGATTCTTAAATTCTTCCACATTTCTTGCAGTTTTGGGCATTATGTCTATTTTGTTAGACTGTTGCAGGGTTTCCCAGAGCGATATGTTATTTTTTGCCGCATATTCTTCCAGCATTTTTACGGTTGTTTCACCGATATTTCTGTGCGGGACATTGATGATGCGTTTTAAACTTAAGTTGTCGTTAGGATTTACAATGACTCTAAGATAGGAGATGATGTCTTTTATTTCCTTGCGTTCATAAAACTTCAGGGTTCCTACTATATTGTAGGAAATTCTTTCTATTCTGAAAGCATCTTCAAAAACACGGCTCTGGGCATTGGTTCTGTAGAAAACTGCAAAGTTTTTATAAGCAACATTGTCGTTTTCATGCATTTCTTTTATCTGCCGGGCAATGGATTTAGCTTCCGAAACCTCATCACTAAAATCAACGGCTGTTACATTGGTTTCGGCTGCCTTTTGGGTCCATAGGCGCTTTTCTTTCCGGCTGGGATTGTTTTTAATAACGTTCCAGGCACAATCAAGGATGTTTTTTGTTGACCGGTAGTTTTGTTCAAGTTTTATTATTTTAACTTCAGGATAATCCTTTTCGAAATCAAGAATATTTCTTACATTAGCTCCGCGCCAGGAATAAATGGCCTGGTCATCATCGCCAACTACGCAGAGGTTTCTGTGTTTGCAGGCAAGGTTTTTAACCAGCATATACTGGGCTTTATTAGTATCCTGGTATTCATCAACCAGGATATATTTAAACCGGGACTGGTATTTTTCCTTCAGCTCGGGATAATTGTAAAAAGTATCCATAAGCCTTAAGAGCAGGTCACCGAAATCAAGAGCGTCGCAGCTGTTAAGTTTTTTCTGGTATAAAGTATAAACATTCGATACGACCTGTCTTAATTTGTCATTTTCCGCCAGAGCGTAGATGCCGTAGGAGACGGCGTCTATAAGGTCATCCTTGGCTCTGGAAATAGCATTCTGTATAACTGCCGGTTTGTAATGTTTTTCATCTATATTAAGTTCCTTCATGCATTGCTTAACAAGGTTTCTCTGGTCTGTTTCATCATAAATTACAAAATTTTTATTAAGTTTAATGTAACCGGCTTCAGACCTTAAGACCCTGGCGGCAAAAGAATGGAATGTAGATATCCAGACATAGGCGCCTTTATCCTGGGCCAGGTTAATAACCCGGTTTTTCATTTCTCCGGCGGCTTTATTGGTAAAAGTAATGGCAAGAATATTGAAAGGGGGAACAGCATTATTTAGTAAATGCGCTATACGGTAAGTTATGACCCTGGTTTTGCCGGTACCGGCACCTGCCAGAACCAAAAGAGGGCCTTCTGTATGCAATACAGCTTCTCTTTGTTGTTCATTAAGGTCACTTGTAAGATTTATCATTTTTACCCGCCTTCGCAGAATGCCCGAGTTCTACTCGGGATGAATGCGTTTTAGGGTATCCCCTAGAGCTGCTTATGCAATACGACAAAAAGCTGTGAATATTGCAGAAGCGGTTAGCGTTGGGGGATGTGCTTCGGCGGGTTTTGCCGAAGCTGAAGCGGTTGCTACAGTGCTTCACTTATGGACTAATTTTACTGCGATTTCAAGATGTGGTGTATGAGGGAACATGTCAAACGGTTGTACAAATGTTATTTTATAATATTGGAGGAGGTTTTGCAAATCATTGAGTATGGATTCCGGTTTGCAGGAAACATAGATTATCGATGACGGGTTAAGATCAATAACAGCCTGTACGGATTTCTTTTGCAAACCCGCCCGTGGGGGGTCTATGATGACCGTTGAAAGCTTGACTTTAAACTTTGAAAAATCAAACTTACTAAGGTAATTTTCTACCCGGTCGCAGACAAATTCACAGTTCTTTATTGAGTTCAAATTTGCGTTTAAGGCGGCATTCTCAATAGATTTTGGGTTTAATTCTATCCCAATAATTTTTTCAAAAACTTTTGATACGTAAAGTGCAATCCCTCCGGATCCGCAGAAAAGGTCAAATGCGGTGGTCTCTTCCGAGTGGCCAGAGAGTTCCCTGAGAGTATTATACAGTTCTTCGCAGACATAACTATTGGTCTGGAAAAAGGTGTAGGGAAAAATCTTATAAGTCAGTTTTCCTATTTTTTCATCTATAGAGTCATTGCCGTAGATCAGATAGTTCTGGTCTGCCAGTGCCACATCAGACTTGCTGTTGCTTAACCCAACGGTCATGCAAGCCAGGCTAACATTTGCTTTTTTAAGCCTTTCTGCAAGATTAAGTGCAAGTTTTTTGAATTCATATTCAAAGACATAGGGTGATACAGAAACTATGAGGTTACACATGAGTTGTTTGGTTTTTTTTGTTTCTCTTAACACAAGATAGCGCAGTATCCCTGTTTGTTTTTTTATGCTGAAAATAGGAATTCTGTTGTCCATTGCCCACTGGCGTGCCGTATCAAGTATTTTCCCGGTGTTTTCTGAGAAAGCAGAACATTCCTTAATATCTACAATTTTATTATACCTGGCTTTCTGGTGCAGTCCCAGGGCAAAAGCTCCGGATTCATCATCAAAAACAAATTCCATTTTGTTTCTGTAGTAAGCATCAACCGGGCAGGGGGCTATCTGTCTGATAACGTTTGAATTATCGCATAGAAAATGAAAGGAATCGTGAACCAGCTTCTGCTTGGTTCTTAATTGGTCTCCGTAGGGAATATCCAGGTGCGAGCAGCCGCCGCAAATACCGAAATGTTTACAGTTCATTTTCATTCTCTCATTCTTTTAAGGTAATAAATAGCTTTTTCGTCATTGGGATTGGTTTTCAGCACAATGTTGAAATGTTCCGCGGCATCCTTAAGTTTTCCTTCGTAATAATAAAGAATACCGATATTGCTGTGGGCGTCAATTTGGGCAGGGTTTACAGAAAGGGATCGCTGATAATATTCAATAGCTTTGAGCCTGTTTTGGGAAAGAAAATAAATGTTGCCGATATTGTTATAAGGGCCGGGATTTGATGGATTGAGTTTTATTGCTTTTTCATAGTTTTCTATGGCTTTACCGAACATTCTTTCTTTTGAGTAAGCCCAGCCGAGTTTTTCATAAACCTTCGGTTCGCCGGGGTGTTGCTCAGAAATTTTTTCAAGCCCTTCTATGGTTTTTACAGGCTCAAGTATTTTTTCGTCAAAAAAATCAGGTTTTTCGTTCAATGACTGTTGGACAAGATAGGGTTTAAGGATTTGGGGCAGCAGTCCGGCTCCTTCAAACAAAGGTTTAAAGTTTAATTTATTTTCTTTATAATCATAGTGAATAAAGGAACAAATATGGATCCGGTTATTTTTTTCAATACCGATAACTCCGAAAACAGCCAGAATTATTACAGTAATAATTAGAGAATAGACTTTTTTTAATTGAAAATTATAAGTGAAAAAAGTGTTGCCGAAAGAACAGAGTAGGCCGATTACCAGAAAAAGGTAAAAAGCAGAAATTATGAAGCGCATATCAACAGAGAAAACATTCTGTGCCAGGATTGCTGCCGCACTGCATAAAAGCCCTGAAAGCATATATTTATTCCGGGGTTTCTGTTTGTAAACATCAAAGCCGTATTTGAAAAAGAAAAATATTATGGCAAAAAAAATCGCAAAGCCGATAATGCCGGTTTCCGCGAGTATCTGAACATACTCATTATGGGCATCGTTTATTATTTGCTGCGACTGGGGCCAGATTTTTAGCAGTTCCGGAGAGGCAAAGGCAGGAAAATTAATATGGAAAGTACCAGGCCCGGTGCCGAATAAGGGGCTGCTAAGCCATAAACGCAGGGTGTCTTTCCATATTAAGGGATGGGCCTGGTGCCTGAGCCATACCTGCCAGGTAAGTAAGGTAAACCCGGCTATGGAAATACCGGCAATTATGAGAAAAGTAAGTTTGAGTTTCTTTGATTTTATATTGATTATGCCGAAAAGTACCGCTGAGAATGCAAAGGCAATCCAGGCCGCTCTTGTCTGCGTGTAGTAAAGCGCAATTAAAGCCGAGAAAATAATTATTATCAAAAAAAAGCGGTAGCTATTAAAGCTAAAACTGGATTTCAGGTCTTTTCTAAAAGAGTTTAAAAGCAATCCTGATACAATAGGAATAAATATAATCAGGTGTGCAGCAAAAAAAATAGGGTTTCCAAAAGTTGATGCGCAGCGTCCCATTTGCGGGACGCTAAAAACAACTCCGAAAAATCTTATGTTTCCGAAATGCTGCATAATTCCATAAATCACCGCTATGGAAGACCCTATTAATAAACCGGCCAAAACCAGGTTTCTTTGTTTGCGGCAAAGAGATTCGTCGGGACTGATAATGTTTGCGGATAGAAAAAATATAGAGGAACAAAGAAGCATTCTTTTAAATTCGTTGAATGCCACTGATTTATTATCGCTGAACATATAACAGGTAAAGATATAAATTATGTACATCAGAATGGGGACATTAAGAGGGTTAAGCCGTATGCGGATTGTTCCTGAATTTAAGATTTTAATAATAAAAACAAGAATGGCGGTAAATATACCCAGCTCAATTACCATTAATTTGGGCCGGGTAATCTGGACATCGGGCAGGATGGGCGCTAGAACTAAGGTAAGAGCGAGTACTACTGCCGGAATATAATCTGAAAACGGCAGTTTTGCAGGTTCTTGTGGTGTTGTTTTCTGAATATGCAGTTTATTTTTTTGTTTTTTCATCTTCATATTAAATACAAAATAAGGAGGCTAAATTCAAATAAACATTGAAGTAAACATCAGGTAACAACAGGAAAATATGGAATATAATTAAAATTATTAGTATGAGATTTGATTTTAATTAAAAGTTCAAATATAATGTAGCTAATGAAAGATATTAAAATACCACTTTTTATTAAATTCTTTGCTGTTTTAATAATCCTTAGCGTAGGCCCTCTCGTTGTGGTAGGCATCAGGACTATTAACATAAACAAAGATGCCCTTCAAACCTCAATGCTTGAATTGCATACCCAGCTTGCAGGTTCCTTTGCAGAAAAAGTAAATTACCGCCTTTCAATTATCCAGAATGAAATCCCGTACGTCACCCAGATTCTTGCCGTCAATGATTACCAGCTCAGGGATGTAATACTGAAAACCATTATAGATTCAAATAAAAGTATTTCATCCATATCTTTGCTGGATAAAACTGGTGCCGAAAAAGTAAAGGTTTTTAATCTCCTTATTGATAAGGATGCAAAGCTTCTTTCATTAAAAGATGATGAAACATTTAAACTGCTAAAGGAGCAAAAACTTGCAAAGGCAATAAGCGCCATATATTTCATAGATAATAAACCGTTTGTAAACATGTATTTTGATATTGGAAAAAACATTACCGTGCTCATGATAGTAAGTTTTGAGGAACTGTGGAACGAGCTGATTGAGTTAAGGCTTGGAAAAACCGGTTATGCATTTCTGATAAATGCAAAAGGGCAAATTATAGCACATAAAGACAAAGAATTAGTCCTTAAACCTCAGACTTCCATATCCATAATTAGCCAGGCCATGAATGCTGTATCCATCGGTTCCAGTGAATATTATAACCCTCTTACAAAACAGGTTATGATAGGCGCTTATGCACCCATTAAGGATTTCAAATGGTCTGTAATTGTGGAACAACAGAAAAATGAAGCCTACTATTCAAGTTACAGAATGCAGCGCCAGGCGTTTTTAATGATAATCGGAAGCGTGTTACTGAGCATTCTGATAGCTATTGTGATTTCAAGAAGCATGACAAAACCCATATTAGCTCTTACCAAAGTGGCCAGCAGGATAGCCAAACAGGATTTTTCCCAAAGAGTTAATATTAAAACCAATGATGAAATAAACGACCTCATTTCAACATTTAATGTCATGACTGACGAGTTAAAAAGATATGATGAAATGCAGGTTGATAAAATTGTAGCGGAAAAAACCAAGACAGAAGCCGTAATATTTTCTATTGCCGACGGCATAATAATGACGGATTTTGAAGGCAAAATCCTGCTGGCAAACAAGCAGGCCAGAAACATGCTTTCCATAGAAGACCAGAATATTGAAGGCAAAGTTCTATGGAGCCTGCTGAAAGAAGAGTCTCTGGCCGGCGTATTTTCAGAAGTAATTAAAAAGTATGAAGAGGAAGATACCATTATTTCAAAGGAAATCGATTTATCTACTTCCAACCTTATGCGTTTCTTTAAAACAACCACAAAACCTGTAACTACGGTAAAAGGTGAACAGTTGGGAGTTGTAACAGTAGTAAGAGATATAACTCTTGAAAAAGAAATAGACAGAATGAAAGATGATTTCATGCATTCTATTACGCATGACCTGAGAAACCCCATGACCTCCATAAGAGGTTTCCTGAAATTCCTCAGCGACGGCATTGGCGGGCCGCTTAACGAACAGCAGAAGAAAATGGTTGAAATTATGGACAGGGCCTCCCTCAGGCTGATGTCTCTTATCAATGATATTCTTGACCTGGCAAAACTGGAATCAGGCAGAATGTCGCTTCAGTTAGGAGAAACACAACTGCTTGATTTAACACGTAGGGTAGTAGAACTTCTCCAGCCGCAGATCCAGAAAAAAGAAATAAACATGATAATCCCGGAAATTACATTTCCTACGGTATTAAATGCAGATCCGCAGCTTATTGAAAGAGTAATAAATAATCTTGTAGGCAACGCGCTGAAATTTACCCCGGAAAAAGGAAGCATAACCATAACTATAACCGATCATCCCGACAAATTTGAATACCAGGTCAAAGATACGGGTGAAGGTATCCCCATGGATTATATTGATAAAATATTTGATAAATTCCAGCAGGTTACGGGCCAAAAGAAGGGTGGTACCGGGCTGGGGCTAACCATATGCAGGTATATTGTAGAATCCCACAAAGGTAAAATCTGGGTTGAATCAAAACTTAAAGAAGGGTCAGCATTTAACTTCTATATTCCAAAAAATCTTACCAGCAGTAATGTGACGGATATATGATGAAAAAAGTCTTACTTCTAATAATTATGATACATACTACAGCTTTTGGTGTTTTCCAGGTTTATGCACAGGAAGCTACAAAGGAAGTAGTTTTTCAGGAAGTTAAAGTAAAAGATGGCGATACCATGTGGAGTGTTGCCAACTTTTATTTGAAAGACCCTCAGGCCTGGCCGGAAATATTGAAGTATAACAAAATTGCTTCCAGTGACCCGAACGTAATTTTACCGGGCATGGTATTAAGAATTCCTATAATATTGGTAAAAGAATCTTTAAGACCTGCTACACTGATTTATATGACAAATGACGTAAAATTCAGAAAAAGAGATAATGTAAACTGGGATCCTGCCCGTTTAAATATGGAGCTGTTTAATGACGACGGCATAAGAACTATGAGTAATTCTGAAGCAAATGTAAAGTTTTTAACCGGGGAAATTATACGTGTTGATGAAAATTCATTCATTATTTTGAGGCCTGAAAAGAAAAGGGAAGAAGTGGAAATATTCAGCGGCGCCGTAAGAGCTTCGCGTGCCAGAGTATTATCAGAAAGCATTGTCATTGACCCGAAAATTCAGCCGAGGTCAAAAGAGGCAGACTTTAAAACAAGAGTAAAACCGGATAAAACCACATTAGTTGAAGTTTATGAAGGTGTAGTTGATGTAACTGCCCAGGATAAAACCGTTACGCTGACCAAGGGTTTTGGGACAGAAATTAAGTATATGGCTCCGCCGTCTTTGCCCAGACAGCTTCCACCATTGCCGGAATTTAATCTAGGAACAGGAAAGAAAACAGATTTAGATGAAAATTTTGCCAAAGATTCTTTAAACTTTAATTTAAAAACTCCGGACACAAAAAAAGGCAAGGATGACCAGTCCAAAATACTTTCAGCCGGAATAAAAAAATATCATCTTCAGATAGCCAAAGATTATGAGTTTAAGACTATAATTGTAAATGAAATAAGCGAAATTAAAGATAAAATGAATTTTGATTTTTCGCAAATGAAACTGGTAGACGGAAAGTATTATTACAGAGTAAGTTATATAGATGATCTGGATTTTGAAAGCAGGTTTTCTCAGCCTAAGGTATTTTCTATTGATAACACGGCCCCTGTGCTGGAAGTAACTAAGCCCGCTGATGAAGAGCAGACTCCTGATGATTTTATTTATGTTGAAGGTAAAACGGAGCCGGGTAGTTACCTGCAGGTTAATGACCGGGTGGTGCAGATAGTTGAAAACGGCGGTTTTGTAACAGCTGTTACGGCAAGACAAGGCAGAAATATAATTGTTATTAATGTAAAAGACAAGGCAGGAAATCTCACCAGAATAGAAAAAATTGTCTATAAAACTACTGTTTTCAGTAATTCAAAAAGGCCTAAATTGGCGGGCATGCAAAGAGAGTCAGCATCAAACAAAACTGTAAATCTGGCTATGTCTTTAATGTCTATTATTGTTATCCTAAGCGTGCTTGTGGCGATAGTAAAGCGTTGATTTTGAATTGCGGAGAAATTTCGTGGTGTGATTATCCGAATATATATTTGTTCCCGCCGGTATTTTTAGCATCTCTGCACAAATCCTTGGCTTTCTCAATTACCTGTAAAAAGTGCTTTAGGTTTCCAGAAGAAACTTGTGCAATGCCTATAGAAGCGGTCATAAGAGGCGCTTTTATTTCTTTGCCTTCTTTGTCAATAGAAAGCATGTAGCCTTTTTGAATAGTATTTTCATCATACTGAAGAACAGGAAGAGTGTTAAAAGCATGCAAAATATTATTTGCAATGGCTTCAATATCTTCATTAACGGTAACAATTACAAAGTCATCAGCAGTTAAATGGCCCAGAAAAAACTTTTCCCTGGAAACAGAAACGATGTTACGGAGAACTTCTGCGAACTTTTTTAAGAAAACATCGCCTGCATCAAACCCGTATTTTTCGTTAAACGGTTTAAAGTTATCAATGTCAATATAAAAAAGGCTGAAGTTCTTACCGGCAGAAAGCAGTTTTTTTATTTCCATCTCTATCTGTGTGGAACCCGAAAGATTTGTGACAGGGTTTGCTGAAATTTCTGCTTTAACCCTTTTTAAAAGGCCTTCAATGCGGGCAGCCAGTTCAAAAGGTTCAAAGGGTTTGTTAAGGTATTCATCTGCGCCCAGCTTTATACCTGTTATCTTGTCCTTGGTCTGAGAGAGGGATGTAAGCATGATAATGGGTGTAAGTGCTGTGCGGGGATCTTCGCGGAGTTTTTCACAGACTTCATAACCGGTCATTTTGGGCATCATCACGTCAAGGACAATAAGATCGGGTTTTTCTGCATAAGCTCTTCTTTCTGCTTCTTCGCCGTCAGAACATATAACTACATTGTACCCCTCATTTTCCAGCGTAAAGTTTAATAGTTCCTGTATCTCCGTATCATCATCTGCTATAAGAATTTTTGTCATAGTTAACCTATTAACTCCTTAATTTTTGATAATACATCTGTAGTATTAAAAGGTTTCTGAATAAACGCATCAGCTCCGGCAAAACTGCTGATTCTTCTGTCCCATTCTTCTTTTCTGGCAGTAAGTACAATTATTTTCGGTACCGGTTCATATTGTGTGTCTTCAGAAAGGATTTTACATATGTGATAACCGTCAATAATCGGCATCATTATATCAAGTATTACCAGATCCGGCTTAAATTCTTTAATATATTTAAGGGCAGACGCGCCTTCCGGAGCGGTTTTTACCTGATAATTTTCATGCTTCAAAAGAGCTGAAAGAATTTTGACAATAGACCTGTCATCATCAGCTACAACTATTTTTTTCATAAGTATAACCCAGCATAAAAAGATTATTTGCCGGAATACGATAAGTAAACCGGTTTGCCGTTTCTTACTATATCAAACACAATGCCGTCAGAAAGATTTACTTTTTTGGTTGCCTTGTTAAAGGTTTCAATGGTTTTTGTTTCAATATTGTTTATTGATTTTATCAAATCGCCTTCATTTATTCCAATATCATATCCGCGGCCTTTAGAGTCAATGCCGGTAACTACAACGCCTGTTTCATCTTCCGGTATTTTATATTTCTGCATTAAGCTGCCCGATAATTTATTTACCGTTATGCCAAGCCAGGTGACGCCGGCCGCTTCCGGTGAATCCTGCTTGATTGAAGTCTCATCTCCTGCCTCATCAGGCATTTCTCCGATTGTGAGTTCCAGATTCAGCTCATTTCCGTTTCTGATAATTTTAACCGGTACGGTTTTTTTTGGATTGGTTTCGGAAACAGAGGCTTGTAAATCAGCAGGTTTAACTATTTTTCTTTTATTAAACTCTATGATGCAGTCTCCTCTTTTAACGCCGGCTTTCTGTGCGGGAGAATTGCGCAATACATTATTTACAAGTGCTCCTTCCATGTTTTTAAGGTTGAACTGTTTTTTTATAGCCGGGTCAACGGGTATTATTTCAACACCCAGCCAGCCGCGTACAACTTTTCCTTTATGTATAAGGTCATCAAGAATTTCTTTGGCTCTGTTAATAGGAATAGCAAACCCGATTCCTGAAAAAACACCCGTAGGAGCATAAATTGCAGTATTAATTCCGATTATTTCGCCTCTTATATTGCATAGAGGCCCTCCGGAATTTCCGCGGTTAATTGCCGCATCAGTCTGTATGAAATCCCTGTATTCTTTATCTTCAATTCTTATAGATTGCCTTAAAGCAGAAATAATACCGCTGGTAACTGTTTGTTCAAGCCCGAATGGAGAGCCTATAGCAATAACCCACTCACCTACGCGTATTTTGCCGGAATCTCCAAGAGGTGCAGCAGGCAATCTGGAAGAAGAGTTAATTTTTACTATGGCTAAATCTGTCCTGGAATCTTTTCCTATAACTTTGCCGGTAAAAGTTTTTTCATTGTTGTCTATAACAGCTGTAACCTTTATTTCGTCTGCTCCGTGAATGACATGTTCATTGGTAAGTACATAACCGTCAGGATCAATTATTACGCCAGTACCGCCGCCTTCGGCTTTATATTTGCGTTGTTTCTTTCTGGGTTTTTCATCACCAAAAAAATCACCGAAAAATTCTTCTAGCGGGTCGCCAAAATAGAAGTCATACTGCGGGTAATCAAGCATTTGAACTGTAGAGATGTTAACAACGGCGGGTTTTATTCTTTTAGCAACCGTTACAAAGGTTTCCTGCAGGTTTAATACATCGTTTCCAATCTCACTGTCTTTGAGCGGTTCTATGTTAGATGCATACTGGGCATTATAGAAAAAGCCGATTTTGTTGTTTTTGATTCCTACAAAAAGTAAATAAACAATGAAACAAAAGGATACTGCTATAATCAGTCTGTAGAAATAAAGTTTGTTTTTCATAGTTACATCCAGAAAAAAAAGCTATTCAACAAATTTATAACCAAAACCTTCCATAGTGATAATGCGTTTGTTTAGATGATCGTCAAACTTACCAACCTGTTCGGTAAGTTTTTTTCTTAATCTCTGTATATGCACGTCAACAGTCCTGGATTCCACATTGTCGGAATAACCCCATAGTGATTTTAAAAGATAGTTTCTTTCAAGTGTTTTTTCGCTGTTTTTCATCAGCAGGTATAAAAGCTGAAATTCCTTAGGAGATAAATCAATGTCTGCCTTGAAATTTACAGTTACCTTATGTTTGCCAACGTCAATAGTTATTCCGCCTTTTGTGATTACTTCATCAGGCTGGGGGGCATAAAACTCCATTCTTCTGAATAATGCTTTCATTCTGGCCACCAGTTCTTTGATTTCAAAAGGTTTAATAATGTAATCATCGGCGCCGGCATCCAGCCCGGTCACCTTGTCATTGGTTCTGGCGCGGGCAGTAAGTATAACGACCGGTATTGTTTTTGTGGCAGCGGCCTGTTTGAGTTCTTTGCAGACATCTATTCCGTCAACGTCCGGAAGCCCAAGGTCCAAAATAATTAAATTAGGCGCTTCGTGTTTGGCAAGAGACAATCCGGTGGTGCCGTTTAAGGCGGTGATTACTGAATATTTTTCAAGTTCAAGACCAAGCTTCAGATACTCCTGGGTTTCTTCTTCATCTTCAATTACAAGAATTTTTTCTACCATGATTTATCCTCCTAAAACAATTAATTAGAATTAATCCAGATAAGGCCTAACGGCAAACTTAACTCCTGCTTTTTTGGCTATTTTTCTACAGGCTTTTATGTCTATATCTTCAATTGCTAATGATGTCAGACATACATTTTTTACGTACTTTTTACACTTTTTAGCAAAATCAATTACTGCATCAAAAGATTTTATACCATAGCGGGGTTTATTAAGTTTTAAATATGTTTCCCGGGTTTCTCCATTTAAACTTATACACACCGCATCAACAAGTTTTTTAAGTTCCGGGCAGATGTTTTTCTTGTTTATCAGGTTGCCATGCCCGTTTGTGTTAAGCCGGACTGTGAAGTTTTTTGATTTCAGGTATGCAGCTGTTTTCTTGAAAACTTCAAAACGCATTAACGGTTCGCCATAACCGCAGAATACAACTTCGTTTATAACCTGTCCCGGTTTGTATGCTGATATAAACTTTTCAAATTCACTTATTACTTCTGGAAAAGAGGGGTCTTTGGCAAGCTTCAGGTCATGGCCCCTGTACTGCCAGTCCCATTTGTATCTTATGCAGTAAGAACAGCTCATGCTGCATTTATTGGTGATATTAAGGTAGATGTTGTCTTTGTAAGGATATACTATCATAATATTTTAGGAAATAATATTTCAGGTTTATTTACATTGCTTCCTGTTAAAGGGGAAAGCTTTGCCAGGTTTCGGGCACATTCCTGAATATCCTGTTTCTCATCAATTGTTTTCCATATTTTTACTGCTGATTCAGGCATAACGGCACTGCTTAAAACAGCAATATATTTTATTATTATGAGAGCGTTATAGAGCACTTTTTCAAGTGCTTTCATATCTGTTTTTGCCAATTGCCAGGGTGCGTTTTTGTCTATGTAAAGGTTACCCCAAGATGAAAGTGAAATCATGATTTCAATAAAAGAATCTACCCTGACATTGCTTATGTGTGTATCTGCCGGTTCCAGTATTTTAAGAATTTCGGTTATTTCCGGATCCGGCCAGTTTTCGGGTATTGTAACTTTTCCGTTAAAGTACTTTTGCGCCATATTAGTAACGCGGGAAACAAAGTTTCCAATATTATTTGCCAGATGCGCGTTATATTTTTCTTTAAATAATGCCAGGCTGATATCTCCGTCACTGCCGAAAGGAAAGGCAGTTAAAAGAAGAAAGCGCGTAGCATCAACACCGTAAATCTTTACTAAGTCTTCCGCGTGCAGTACATTGCCAATGGTTTTTGACATTTTCTGGCCTTCTACTGTGAAGAAACCGTGAGAAAACACCTTTGCCGGAAGCGGCAGTTTCAGCGCCAGAAGCATGGCAGGCCAGATAACCGAATGAAACCAAAGTATATCTTTTGCCAGCAGGTGCACATCCGCAGGCCAGAACTTTTTGAATTGTGTTTTCTCGCTGTCATCTGCATAGCCAATGGCAGAAATATAGTTTAATAGAGCATCTATCCATACATAGATTGTCTGTGATTTATCAAAAGGAAGCGGGATAGCCCAGGGGAGATTAGTTCTGGAGATGCTTATATCATCCAGTCCCAGTTTCAGCTTGCCCAATACCTCGTTTCTTCTTTGTTCGGGCAGTATATCAAAATGTTGGAGGTGATTTTTATTGGTAATCAGTTCTATCAGTTGGTCCCGGTATTTGCTTAAACGGAAAAAATAGTTTTCTTCGCATTGTTTTACGGGTTTTGTATTATGGTCAGGACATAAATCATTTACTAATTCTGTAGGGGAAAGAAATTTTTCGCAGGGTACACAGTAAAGGCCTTCGTAATTGGATTTATAAATGTCCCCGTTGTCATAAAGGGCCTGGATGAATTTTTCTACGGTTAGTATATGAACTGTATCCGTGGTCCTGATGAAAGAAGTATATTCAATGTTGAGCTGTTGCCAGGTATTTTTAAAAGAATCTACTATTTCATTGCAGTATGCAAGAGGTTCTTTGTTTTTTTCTTTGGCCGCCTCACAGATTTTACTGCCGTGTTCATCGGAACCCGTGAGGAAAAAAACGTTGTTTACCGAATTTTTTTTCCACCGGGTGATTATGTCAGCTGCTACGGTTGTATAGGTATGGCCAATATGCAATACGTCATTGGCATAATATATAGGAGTAGTTATATAATAACTGTCTTTCATTTGCTGTAATCCTGATTTTTATTTAGGCTTGTTAAAAAATTTTCTGTTCTGATGGTTATTGTTTCGCTGATTATTGTTTTGGTTATTATTTTTTTGATTGTTATTTTGATTATTGTTTCTTTGACCGCCATTTGGATTGCTTGGTTTTTGATTATTATTAGGCTGATTGCTGTTATTCTTCTGCTGGTTTTGGGCGTTATTCTGTCTTTCTTCGCTTGGCGTGCTTATTACTGAGTTAATTTGGGTTGATTTGTATTTTTTATACTGCTTATCAGGCAGTTCTACGGTCACTTCGTCTTTAATATAATTCACATGTGTAACTATGCCCTGGCCGTCAGCAACGCTGATTCTGCTGCCTTGCTTGGGAAGTTTTTTGGCCTGTTCCGAATAAAAAGCATCTTCATAACCGAGACAGCACATAAGCCTGCCGCAGACACCCGTCATTTTAGCGATATTAAGAGACGGGTCCTGGATTTTTGCCATTTCAACAGTGACAGAGTTGAATGTTTTAAGAAATGTTTTACAGCACAGCTGGCATCCGCAGGGGCCGAAACCGCCAAGCATTTTAGCTTCATCCCTTACGCCTATCTGAACCATTTGGATGCGGGTTTTTAAAAGATGGCCCAGGTCCTTGATGAGTTGGCGGAAATCTATGCGGCTGTCTGCTGTATAGTAAACAAACAACCTGGAACGGTCAAAGGAAAACTCAACACAGGTAAGTTTCATGTCCAGTTCGTAATCTTCAATTTTCTGAATAATTATTTTCCCGGCTTCAATGCATTTTTGTTTATTATCGCGCATTCTGGGACAGTCTTCTTTGGTTAATTTTCTGGAAATCCTGTAAACATCCTGCTTGTGTTTTTCAATGAACCGTTCTTTGCTGGAAACAGTTCCTATTTCCTGGGATTGGTCTATATCAACTATTACCTTCTCGCCAACAGACAGGTTTAGTTTGCCAACATCTCCCAATACACTGTCTTCTTTTCTTCTTACTATTAAGTCAACAACAATTGACATAAGTACCCCTGAATTGTTTTATTGCAAAGTATTATTTTTTGAAAAATCTTGAAGCTTCAAAAAAAGAATATCTGCTAATAGATTTGTATTTACATTATACTTGATAGCTTTTTTGCACTGCAGCATAAAGCCAATCAGTTCGGTGTTTCCGGATTCTAAAAGGCTGGTTCTGGATAAAATAAGCAAATCGTTTATAATTTCGTTTAAAAGCTGTCTGTCTTTTGATACAGTTTCGCTTAATTCAAACAGTTGTTCCGTTTGAATGGTTTTGTTTTTCAGCCCGTTCCACAGTGCCAGTGTAACAGATAGCTTATCAGTATCATTAATAAGGTTGATAGCCTTGCCGGCTGAGCCGTCTGAAAGTGTAATAATGTCTTCCATGTTATTTAAGTTTTCAAATTCCCGGCGTTTTATAATTTCCAGCACGTTTTCATAGCGGAGCCTGTTAAATCTAATGTGCTGGCATCTGGAAACTATGGTTTGGGGTAAAAGCTCTTTTGCAGTAGAAATTAGTACGAGCAGTGAGTTTTTTGGCGGTTCTTCAAGAGTTTTTAGAAGGCAGTTAGCAGAATCCGCTGTAAGTTTTTCGGCAGGGTCAATAATAAATACTTTCCAGGTGCTTTCGTTGGTTTTCATGTTTATAGTTTTCTGGAGTTCACGGATGGTGTCAATTCTTAGCTGGGCTTGTTTCTCCGGTGCCTCGTCTAATAGCATCGCCTGATAATTGAAGTCAATTATATGAATATCCGGGTGGATTTCTTTTTCAATTTTCAGGCAGGAAGCACATTCGTTGCAACTGAGAAAATTTTCTTTCAAATTTGTGCAGTTAAGCGTGCGGGCAAGCTCTAATGCAGCTTTTTTTCTGCCTACACCGGAAGGCCCGGAAAAAAGATAAGCGTGAGGGGTCCGGTTGCCGGATAACTGCTTTAAAAGCAAAGCTACGGCCTTGTCCTGGCCGATTATATTTGAAAAGCTCATTGTTTTTTTATGAAATCCTTTACAACAGATAGAATACTTTCAAAAGTGGCTGACATTTCATTGTTACTTTTGACTATTTTTATGCGTCTTGGCTCGTTTTTTGCCAAAGCCAGATAACCGTTTCGAATTTTTCTGTGAAAAGCTGTGTTTTCATTTTCTATGCGGTCTTTTTTTCTTGTATTTTTCAGTCTTCCCAGGCTTTTTTTTGTTTCCAGATCTATCAGGATTGTAAGGTCTGGCGTCAGTCCGCCGGAAGCAATTGTATTTAATTCTTTGATTGTTTTAAGGTCCAGCCCTCTGCCATAATGCTGATAGGCAACGGTGGAATCATAATATCTGTCGCTAATAATGATTTTGCCCTGTTTTAACGACGGTAAAATAAGTTCCTGGGTATGCTGGGCGCGGCTGGCGGCATAAAGCAGAAGTTCTGTAATGGGGGAAACCGAATTTTCTGAATTTAAAAGAAGCTTTCTTATAGATTCAGCCAGCCTGGTTCCGCCGGGTTCTCTGGTAAGAATTACAGAAAAGCCTTTGTTTTTGAACCATTGTTTAAGCTTTTCTGCGTGAGTGGATTTGCCGGAGCCGTCCGGCCCCTCAAAAGTGATAAATAGACCATGTTTCATCGATAATAATTCTATAAAAAAAAGGCGGTATTGTCAAAGAAACCGCCTTGATAAATATTGTTAATATTTTTGAAACATTAAGGAAGTAATCCGGTAGGAAATACAGCTACATATTCTTTCCATTCTTTGCGTGAAAAACTGGTGGTAAGAGTCTCAACATCTAATGAATCATTATAAAAAACTTTAACCGTTCCCATCCCGGAAACAGTTCCTTTTACTAATATTGACCCGTGTATAACAATGTTGCCCTGGCTGTCAAGATTGCCGTTAACGTATACAAAACCACGAAAAGTCACTCCTCTTTTCATTCCGTATTGATTCCCATCAACCGGGTACGGGGAAGGCCCTGAGCTGTCCCATTCAAATGTGTTGTTTATGGTTGTTCCTGCATCAGCGGGGAATTCATTGGCGGCACTTGTATTTATAGCCACATATTCCTTAGGTATTTCTTCTTTAATACTTTCTGAAAGAGTATAAACATAATTTCCTCCGCCTGCTGTGCCGGAGGTTTGCATATCACCCATTACAATTACATTACCAATTATATAAGTACTGCCGCCGGCAACTCTTACGTTGCCGTTATGTCCATGGGGCATTTTTATAGCTTTTCCCCGGCACATCTGTGTTCCATCAGCAACATTTTCTCCTGTTGGATTGGTTCCGGTGCTTTCATAAAAGTAGGTCCAGCCATTTGTTTCAGCTATATTTGGAAATTCAATAGTTCCGCCGTTTGTATGATTATTATCACCATAAGAATATCTGCCTAAAGCAATTGAGCTTGAACGGTAGGCATTGAAATTTATTTGAGCTCTTGAGGGTACATCATATTCCGTCCACCAGAACCATTGTGCCGGTGGTACTCCGACAGCATCTCCTCCTGCGGTAGGAGGCCCGTAGGAAGCGTCCCAATCAACGACAAGTTGCTTAGAATACATTCTGGGATATTTTCTGCTTCCTGCATCAATAGTTTGGTATGACCTTACAGGGCCCCAGTGTACTTCTACATTGCCTCCAACATCTATTCCAGCATCAGAAAAAATTGCAGAATCAATACCTTGCACTTCATAAATTGCTTGAAGTGCGCGGGTTTCTTTTCTGTCTTTATCAATACCTATGGACCGTATTATTCTTTTCCTGTTGTTTGTGGGATGTGTGGTGATTTCTACGCAATAATAACCTGCTGAGGCAGGGCCTGTTGAGGGAATGTCAGAGTATGCCAGGTCAAAAGTATACCCAGCAAGCCTGTATCCGTTTCCAATCATTGACCAGTAATTGTTGTTTTCTTTAAGTTTCCAATAACCTCTGTCAAGGCCGGCTTCTGCCAGTTGAAAAGCAGAAGTAGAGTTTTTATCTTTAATTGTTAAAGTGCTTTCTTGTTGAAGTAAATCAATGTTTAGCGGGATGAGAATTAGGAAAACCATAATGATGACAATGACTATAACAATAACCTGCCCGGACTCAGAATTGCGGGGTTTAGGCATAAGGGTATTGGGTATTAGATACCGATAATGAGTTTTGGGATTTAAGTAATTGAACTTAGTTTTTAACGAATCCACGAGCTTATTTAGCATTTTGATGCCTCTATTAACTACTGTTTCTCAGTCGTTCATTATTCTAACTTTTTCAACTGAAAGCTGCAGGGATTTTACGTCAGGAGATTTAGAATATTTTTCAAAGCATATGGAAATAGAAATTATTTTATCATTTGAAAGCATGGGATAACAGTAAGTGATATGCCTTAAGTTTTCTGCTATTTGCTGGGTGGCTCCTCTGTTTAAGTCGGCCATGTAAAGTTTTGTACCGCTTTGGAAAAACCTGAACTGTTCATCTTTAACAGTTTGAAAATATATTGATGAACATGGGGGTTGGGTACTGTCTATTCTTGATACTATTATTGTTGTGGATTTTGATTCTCTTAGTTTTCTGTTTAGAAGGCTCAGGCATCTTCTGGCGTCTCTTTGTGTTTCCATTTTTGACTGCTGAATTTTAAAGAAACGCAAACCGTTGCCAAAAAAAGTCTGCACACCGAGCATAATAATGCCGATAATCATGGTAACAACCATTAGCTCGATAAGTGTTAAACCGATTATCCTGCTTTTTTTACCAGGAATCATTTCCGCTCCCCGGCCCGAAATTTACAGTAGTTGTTACTGACGCGGATGCTGTTCCGGTTTTTGAGCGTTTGACAGTTGATGTGCCGTCTCCGGATATTTCTGTATACCAGCCGTAAATATTATAAACAGTTGCAGTTCCTCTGACTGATATTTCATAGGTCCCGTCATCTTTGCTGACTGCCGCATAATAAATGTTTGTGCCGTTTCTTCTGTCATAATCAAAATCAGGAGGGTCTGAGCTGATTGTTTCTAATGTAGCAATTACAAGAACTCCTGTCTTTATTATTTCAGTATCTTTGTACACTGTCCCCGCAAATTTACCAAAAGCACCGGTGATCACAAATGTTGAAGACCAGACTACCTGTCCCTGACCGACAGCGACAGATTTAGCGGTGGGGGAAGATGATTCCATGGAATCAATCTGGGGGCTTACATTATAGGTTCCTACGGGTAAATCGGTTAAAATAAATTGTCCGTTACTTTCTGATACTGTTGTGTAGCTTAAAGAACCGCAGGTAGCAAGCAGTGCGATATCAGGTAAATTATCGGTTCCGTTTGAAGTAACCCACCCGGTAATCTGTCCTCCGGAAAGCAATGTGACTTCATCAATATTTGTTATTTGGCCTACTGTAACGTTAACTGTATATGTGGTTGTATAGCTGGTATAATTTTTATTGAAATTTTCAGGGTTTATTGTAACAGTAGTGTTGGTTGTGACTCTTACCATGAATCTGCCGTTATTATCTGTCCATCCAACATAACCGCCTGCATCAATTTTAATGTTTTGCAGAGCAGTTCCTGAGTTGTTTACTACTCTGCCTGCTATTATTCCTTCATAAGTTATTTGATTAAGAAGCGCTGTCCTGTAATTTGGAATTGTAGTAGCTGTAAAGCTGGGGTCTGTTGAAGCGTTGGGAATGGATGTTGCTTGTCCTTCTAAAACAGTTACACTGGATATTTCTATGTAATAATTACCGCTTGAAATTGATACAACCCAGGTTCCTGTTGCTGCGGTTATAATTTCGTAATAGGCTCCTTTTGCAGGGGTTCCTATTCCCTGGGCAATAACAGAAGAAGAAAGGCCATCATTGCAGGTAACTACGGCTCCAACGGCCGGCTTCCCATAAATTGGAATAGATACAGGTGAGGATGAATTTTGAAAATAACTAGCAGTAATTTTTGTTTGATACCCAAAATCATAGTCATTGTTATCAGTGTCTGTGGCCGGTGCTCCTGCAAACCAGCTGCCTAAAGGAGGTTTTGAATGAGAACGCCTTATTAAATAGTTAGGAGAAAATACTCCTGTAAAATCAAATGGAGTGCTTTCAGTAGCTATTAACGGAGCCTGGTTCAAACCGCCGTTATCTTTCCAGCCAATACGGTCAACATTATTATCAGAATCATCTGTAAGGCATAAACCTCCGGATTCGTTTTCTTCAATAAACCCCCATGCAGGATCCGGGTAAGTTGGGTCGCCGGCTGTGTCATCATACATTAACAAATCAGCATTTTTTGAAACGCCGTTTATTATTACAGGCGAGGTGTTTGCTATTAAAAGATAACCATAGGAAGGAACAACAGGGTCCAGGTATAAAAATGGATTTAATACTATTGTATGGAGTACAAAATCATTAGGCCCCGGGATTCCGACTGTTCTTTCTGCATATTTAAGTTTATAAAATCCGGCATTCATACCGATACCAAATTGAATTTGAAAGGTTGTTGGGTTAAAGAGTTCAATAAATTCCTGATTAAAACCTGCGGGGGATACTGTGCTGGCAACCACTTGGCCAATAACTAAGTTTGTGTTCATGCATACATATCCGGTAACTCTTCCTAATAGTCTTCCCTGCAATTGAGGGGAGTATTCTACTGAGCCGCCATCTGTTACCACTAAATCAGGAGATATCTTTTCCCAGTAACCGTATTTAGTGGCTTTTGTATGCCAGGTGCCGGTAGCGATTGCTATTTCATAATAACCGCTGCCGTTTGTTACAGTTTCATAGTTCATGTTTTCAATAACCTGGACTGTAACTCCGTTTATTGAAAAAGGTGTGCCTGTTGATGTTACTGTTCCGTATATTTTACCGCTTAAAGGAAGCCTGTTTGGGTTTTCTCTTAAATTTGAGAATTCATATCTTTTTAGGTTACCATTTTCAATCCAGGAAATGTTTACTCTGACTTTTTTTAGGCCCATATCGTTATAATCAGACGGGACTTCTTCAATTTTTCTGTCAGACCCCGTGCCTGTTTCGCGTACTTTTCTAACTAACGTTTCTCTAGTAAATGTAATGTCTCCTATAACCATTGTTTCCGGGGGATAATAGGTGTTATCGTGGCCGTATAAAGTATAATCTTCCTGAGGGGTGACCATAAGCCGGAAATAGTTATAGTTTTTTAAATATTCTATTTTTTCCTGTCCAAGATTTGTGGCAATAGTTCTTGATTTGGAAAGAAATGATCCTTTTGATATTGAATAGAAAATACCCCCAAGAGTAACGAAGAAAATGCTCATAACAACAACTATGACCATTACTTCAACAAGGGAGAATCCCAATTGTGATTTTTTGCTGTTTACAAAAAGTTTGCTTTTCATTCTAATATGGTTATAGGATGCATTCATTGTTAAGTCAATGGGTATTTAAATATACATTTATTATAGATTTTGCGGCTTTTTTACCCATCCCCATTGCTTCTATCACTGTACCTTCACCGCCGATAATATCTCCGCCTGCATATACGTTATCAATACTTGTTTGGGCTGTTTCCGGGTTCACAATAACGTTACCTTCATCATCAGTTTTAAGGCCTTTCAAAGATTGCGGCACAAGAGGGTTTGGTTTTAAACCGAGGGCAAGAACTGCGGTATTGGTTTCAATGATGAATTCTGAATTTTTTAAGGGGACGGGTTTTCTTCTGCCGGATGAATCCGGTGCTCCAAGTTCGCATTTTAAACATTTAACTGCGCTTAAAAACCCGTCTCCGTTATTTATAAATTCAACCGGTTGGGTTAGGAATTCAAAGTTAATGCCTTCCTGTTTTGCGTGTTCAATTTCTTCTTTTCTTGCCGGCATTTCACTTTCGGTCCTGCGGTAAATAATAGTTACTTCCGGCTTTATGTCAGGAAAACGGGTTTTGATTATTCTTATGGCACAGCGGGCGGAGTCCATGGCGGTGTTGCCTCCGCCAATAACAACTGTTTTGCTGCCGATATTTAGGGGTGTATCAGATTCAGGGAATTTGTCTGCAGACATAAGGTTAATTCTGGTTAAAAACTCATTGGCTGAGTAAATACCGCAGAGATTTTCACCCGGCAGGCCCGGGAAAACCGGTAATCCTGCGCCGGCACCGATGAAAACAGCCTTATAGCCTGCGGCGAATAAGTCTTCAATGGAAAAAGTTTTTCCTATGATTATGTTGTTTTGAATTTCTACCCCAAGGGATTTTATGTAGTTTAGTTCATCGTTAAGTATATTTCTTGGAAGCCTGAAAGGAGGAATGCCGTAGCTTAATACGCCTCCTGATTTATGCAAGGCTTCAAAAATGGTAACACTTGCTCCTGCTCTTGCCAGGTCTCCTGCGCAGGTTAATCCGGCAGGGCCGGATCCGATAATTGCAACTTTATGGCCCTGTGTTTTTTTTACAGAAATAACCGGCAAACTGTCTTTTTTATTTTTCATTTCATAGTCGGCAGCAAACCTTTCCAGGTAGCCTATGGCTACGGGATTGCCTTTTTTGCTAAGTATGCATTTTAATTCACACTGAGTTTCCTGGGGGCAGACTCTTCCGCAGACAGCAGGCAGATTGCTTTTTTCTTTCAGTGTGCTTATGGATTTGCTGTATTCTCCGGATGCTATTTCTTTTATGAATTTAGGGATATTTATTTCAACAGGGCAGCCTGCTACGCAGGACGGTTTTTTGCACTGTATGCATCTTTGAGCTTCTATTCTTGCCTGTTCTTCATTGTAACCTAAAGCAACCTCAGAAAAATTGTTAATTCTTTCCTGCGCGGGCGCTTCATTCATTTTCTGTTTTTCTGTATTTTTCATATTGTCCCCAGAGATTGTTTTTCAAACGGTTTAAACTGGCCCAGACGGGTCTGTAATTCATTCCAGTCAACACTATGGCCGTCAAATTCAGGGCCGTCAACACAGCCAAATTTTGTTTTACCGTTTATGGTGCACCTGCAGGACCCGCACATGCCGGTGCCGTCAATCATAATTGGATTTAGGCTGACGATTGTTTTTATTTTAAAATTGAGGGTAAGGACTGAGACCGCTCTCATCATGGGAACCGGCCCGACTGCATAAACAAGGGAAATATTTTCAGGTGTTCCGCCATTATTTATAATATTATTTAGGGCATCCGTTACAAACCCTTTCTGTCCTTTTGAACCGTCATCTGTCACTACATGCAGTTCATCAACTGTTTTTCTTAGTTCATCTTCAAATATCAATAAGTCCTTGTTGCGTGCGCCTATAATGCCTGCGACACTGTTACCGGCGTTTTTTAAACCTATGGTTACCGGCAGAAGTTCAGCTATACCTACTCCGCCGCCGATGACAACAATTTTGTTCGGGTATTTTATAAGCTCGCTTGCGTGGCCCAGGGGGCCTGCTAAATCATGGATATATTCTCCGGTATTAAGCCTGCCTAAAAGTTTTGTGGTTTTTCCGATTTCCTGAAAAACAATGGTTATAGTTTTGTTTTCCGGATTGCTGTTAACTATGGTTAAGGGGATTCTTTCGCCATTGTCATGGGTGCGTAGAATTATAAACTGGCCCGGGAGGGCTTTTGCGGAAATGGGCTGGGTATCAATTACCATCAGCGTAGTGTCTTGCGCTAATTTTCTTTTTTCCAAAATTTTATTCATTTTTAATTCTCCAATTCAATATTCCAGTAAATATTATCAATAAATTTTTGCCAGGACGTTCTTAGGCGGATAGGGCTTTTAAGTATAATCCCGAATCCGGGATTTATGGATGGCCGGTTGGGTTTGATTAGTAGTTTCATTTTAGCTTCATTAAGCAGCATGTTGCCTTTTTTCAGGTTGCAGGGAAAACAGGATGTGACTATGTTTTTCCAGTCTGTTTTACCGCCTCGTGATTTTGGTACAATGTGGTCCAGATTTAGTTCATTCGGGGCCAGTTTTTTGCCGCAGTAACAACATTTATAATCATAATGTTCGTAAATATTTTTTCTGGTGAATTTCATTTCCCGCATGGGGACTTTATCATAAAATTTCAAAGCTATTACTTCAGGTATAGCAAGATTAAAGTTGGGCGTTTTTACAAACCCTCCGGGATGGTCTTTTACAGCGCGGGACAATGTGCACCAGTCATCAAAATTATAGGTTCTGTATTCCTGGTCCACTACCTGGGCTCTGTCTAAGCAGACAAGCCTCAATGCCCGTCTCCAGGAGGTGATTTGAATAGCAAAAAAATTGCGGTTTAGTACGAGTACTTCCATAAATAATTATTCCAAAAGTTTTGCAAACAGGCTTTTCCTGAGATACTTGAAATCAATGGGCTTAAATATGCAGTCAAAAGCGCCCAGCCTGAAAGTTTGCACTACTTTATCTGCATCATGATACGCGGTTATCATTATTACGTTCATTTCCGGTTTTATTTCTTTTATATTTTTAAGTGTTTCAATACCATCCATGACAGGCATGGCAATATCAAGAAGAACCATGTCAATTTCGTTTTCTTTGATTTTTTCAATCCCTTGTTTGCCGGTGTGTGCAGTAAAGACTTTGAATCCTTCTTTTGCAAGATATTGACCCAGCACAATAACAATATCCGGTTCATCATCAATTACTAAAATGATGCTTTTCTTTGATGCGTTTTTTTCTGACATTTCGCCTCCTATTCAATGGTTCTGCCTGATAACATCAGTATGACGATTATTGAGAAAATACCAAAGGCCTGTATAAGTAGTACATAAGAACCGTTTGATCCCACGCTTCTGATTAACAGTGCACCAAGCCCCAGAATTAAATTTAACAGTACAATAAAGCTGACGCTTTGTTTGACGTTTAGCCCTAAAGTGAGAAGCCTGTGGTGAAAATGGTCTTTTCCTACATATTCCAGCCATTCTTTCACGTTTTTTACACTGCCATTTCTAAACCTTGAAATAGTGGTGTAGATCATGTCAAAAATGGGGATGCTTAAAATTAAAAGAGGGGTTGAAAAAGCAACCGCAGCATTGTTGTCTGCCCAGGTGCCAAACACTGCGAAGCCCGCCAGAAGAAAACCTATTAAGGTAGACCCGGAATCTCCAAGAAAAATTTTTGCTTTGTTCCAATTGTAAGGAAGAAAACCCATACATACACTGGCAAGGGTGATGCACATCCATGCCAGGTATTTTTGTTCAGTGGGAAGTGCAATAAGAAAGAAAAGCGAGGAGCAGACAATGCCAAAAGATGTAACTAAGCCGTCTATTCCATCAAGAAAATTTACAGCATTAAGAATTCCAATGAACCATAGAAGGGTAAGAATAATGTCAAAGACATCATGAAAAGGCATGGCAGTTGGAAAAATATCGGTGCGCACGCCGAAGTAAATGGCGGTGATTGCTGCCAGGAGTTGAAAAACTATTCTGGCAGTGGCAGAAACAGGTTTTATGTCATCTCTTAAACCCAGTAGAAATATTATGGTGGCGCCTAAAGTAATACCGATAATTTCATTGGTAAACTGCAGGTTTCTTACCACCGTAATTAAAAATGCGGTATAAATAACTATACCGCCTATCCTGGGGACAGGTGTATCATGTACCTTTCTGGCATCGGGCTTATCAAGGATATTGAGTTTATGTCCCAGATAAATGCAAAGGGGTGTAAGCAGGTTTGCTATGGCAAAACCAAGCAGCATGAGGTAGAGCCAGCGAAGATAGTTGGCATAAAACCAGGTGCCGCCCTTAGGCTGGATAAGCAATAGTATAATTAAAGCAAGAAATGAGTAATAAAGTTTTCTATATTTGGACATTTTTTTCCAGATAATAATCAAGCGCTAAACGCAAAGGGACAAATCCTTCTGCATATTTTACCCTATTCTGGAATCCTCTAAAAATAGCGCAGGCTTTTGCGCTTTCTAAAATTGAAAGTTCGGCTATTCTGGTGGCATGTACTTGGGATTTATGAGCTTCAAGGATCCTTATTTTGCTTTGAATGCTGTTTCCTATATCAACAAAAACCGTCGGCTGAAAATTTACGGTTGTGGGAACTTCATAAAAAAGCACGTTACGGATATATCTGGTGGCAGTTATAGTTGCCTGGCTGGTGTTGCGGTGGTCCTGATGGGTGTCTTCCGGATGATGTACAAAAATAAGGCCCGGGTTTACAATTTTTATAATAGATTCAATTTTATTTACAACTTCTTTTGTTATGGGCACCCGGGTATCGGTAAAGTTGCCCCAGAAAAGTTTGGCATCAAGCAGTTTGGCTACGCTTTCCTGTTCTTTTTTACGGGTTTTTGAATTGCCGCCAATCTGTCCCCGTGTCATAATAAGCAGGGAGATTTCAAACCCCTGTTTTTTAAGTTTGGCAATAGTGCCTCCGCATCCGTATTCAAGGTCATCCGGGTGAGCGCCGATAACAAGTATTTTCAAATTAACCTCCGGTGAATTATATGTTCAGGCTTTTTATTGTTTCTTCAACTATTTCCTTATTTATAAGTTTAACTTCTTTGCCGAATCCTGTTAAAAGGGCGCAGTCGCAGATTTGGTTTATTCTTCTGGGTATTCCGCCGGAGCGTTCAAAAATGGTGCTTATGGAATCATCTGTGAAAATTGGTTTTTTTGCGCCGGCTATATTTAAACGGTGTGTTATATAACCTTTGGTTTCTTCTTTGTTTAAACCTTCCAGGTGGAACCGCATGGCAATTCTCTGGTTTAATTGTTTTATATTTTCAATTTTTTCTTTTAATTCGGGTTGGCCTATTAGTATGAGGGTAAGCATAAACTTATTTTCGTACTGGAAATTCAGCAGCAGCCTTACTTCTTCAAATATATTTTTATCTTCAATAGCGTGGGCTTCATCTATGATTATTATGGATTTTTTGCCGTCAGCCATATTGTTTTTAAGCGCCAGTTCAAGGCCGATAAGTATGTCGGATTTTTTAGAAGAGACATTTTGAATGCCGAGGTTGTGTGAGATCATTCTAAGCAGTTCTACATCGTCAAGCCGGGGATTGGTGATAAAGGCAACTTTATAAATATCCTGTTCCAGTTCTTTAAAAAGGGCCCTGGAAAGAAGGGTCTTGCCGCAGCCGTAGATGCCGGTAAGCAGCCCCGCCCCCTTGCTTTCACGAATAACATAAAGCATTCTTGAAAGGCCTTCTTCATGTTGTTTGGAATTGAAGAAAAATAACGGGTCAGGAGTGTTTTCAAACGGTTTTTCTTTTAAGGCCCAGAAATTTTCGTACATTATGAGGTCCTGATAGGTGTGTTTATATAATAAAGTTTCTGCTTTCTTGCCCGTGGTTTAAAATAAGGTCAATAATCGACATATAGGGTTCAAAGCCCGGATAAACCTGTTCGTAACGAGGATGGGTGAAGCTCTGATATTCAAGGCCGATATTTTCATTCTGAAACAGGCTTTCATTCATATAGTCTTTTCCACCGGACCCGGAAAGATAAGTATTTGCAGAAAGCTTTTTACAGATATTGACAATACGCTGAGTTGATGTGCCCTCAATCTGAAGTTCGGACTCAAGTTTCAAGGGTGTTTTAATATCCAATACTTGCAGGGCAAAATTAATTATTTCCATATTTAAATCCTGCAGTTTCTGCCAGTCTTTCTGAAAACAGTTTTCAAAAAAGCCTATGTAATCTTTATAGAATTTTGCGTGGCTGTAATTTACTTTTATAGTTTCAAAATGTTTTTCTTTCCAGTCGGCAGTATTGTCAATTTCCACTTCGTTGATTTTTTGAAAAAACTTTTCTTTGGTTATGACCGGGACCGTAAGCCAGAGCCAGCCCTGCTTGGTCCTTATGCGGTTTCTGTTTTGGTATTCTCTTTTTTTGTACTGCACGTTGTCAAGGACTACGAAAATGTCGCTTTTTGCTATTTTATTGAAATATCCAAGCCAGGGAATGTACTGCGCCTGATGTACTGACATAATCATTTTAATTATTATATAAAAAAACGGGGTTGCTAACAAGTTTTACACCGCAGTCAAAATCTATTTCAAAGCGGCAGTAAGACCTGTCAGTTGATGGAGTAAAAATATATTCAAATTTCAGCGGTATTTTTTTATTGAATTCCTGAACAATTCTGCCGTTTTCAATCAGCCTAATCGTTGTGTTTGTTTTCATCCGGGCAGTTGTATTGAGATTGAAAGAAATCTTTACAGACCCTGAATAGTTTAGGGTTTCGCCAAAAATTGCGCTGCCTTTATCAGAAGAAACTGCAAAATCGTTCATGACCGGGTCAGGGGAATCGGGTTTTTGTTTTGAGGTAATGAAAAACCGGCCTTTTCTTAAAGAGTCCATAACATTTTCTTTATCAAGTTTTTCTACGTAAAGAATATTTTTGTTAAGGTTAAGCCAGTTATTGCGCAGGCCGTCTTCAATATAATCAAGCTCTGCCGTGGCCCAAACAGGTGATTTTCTTGTGCCTTTGCAGTACTGCGTAAGGGCTGTGTCCCAGAAACCTTCGGGTTTGCCGATTATATCTGTTCCTTCCCAAAAGTATGAAAATCCTGTATAACCGAAAGTATCAAGTATAGATTCCGGGTAGGGTTTTGTTTTAATTGAAACGCCGTTAAAGTTTTCTGAATTTTTCCAGTTTCTTGCTTCCGGGTGTGCCCAAAAAGTAAGCCCGCCGGCATTAGCGGTATAGTTTATTATATTTTGATAGGGCAGTTCTTTCTGGTCTCCATTATACTGATTAAACATATATGAATTGTAAGGATAGTTATAAAGCAGCAGCAGTAAGGCCGCCAGCTGAAAAAGTATAAGTAAAGTTCTGTTTCTAATTAAAAAAAATCCGGCAATTATAAAAACTGCCGGCCACAACAGTATGGGATTAAAGGTTTTTGATTTTTGATTTCCAAGTACCGGCAGATTATCGTAAGAGCGCGGGTCATTCAATCCGATAAGCAGGATGTGTTTGTGCCAGTTATTCATGGTAAGGGATTTTTTTAGAGGATTGCCGGTCCAGTAGTAATAGGGGGCTGATTCAACTCCCGGAATGATAACCATATCAGGGTATTTTTCCTGAACCCTGTGTATTTCGTTGAGGTATTTACTGCCGCCCATATACAAAATTGAATTGTTGATTATTGTTTTTTTAATCAGCCGAGAAAAGGGCCAAATGCCGTATTCAAATTCCTGGATATCATGATCAGCAGGGATGATTACATTTATGCCGCTATTTTTTGCATTTTCAGCTATTTGTTCAAGCGTCTGCCTGCCGTTGGCGCTGAAAACGGAATGAATGTGCATTACACAGGAAACCTGCTGATAGGCAGCAATCGGTATCTGACAGACGCAGTAAAGTAAAACAAACAAGAAGATAAACCGGCTGATTTTATAGATTTTCATAGATTTGTTCTAAAAGAAAGACCATTCTTTCCGGGCTGAACTTAAGAAATCCGTCTTTTTTTTCAGTTACGAAAGCATAAGCATTTGCACCCAGTTTTTCCGCATAGGTTTTATCATTAATAAGCTTTTCAATTTCTTCTGCCAATTCCTGCGGTGATGCCGGTTTTACTAAAATGCCTGTATCATTATGCTTAATAAGGCTGGGTATGCCCTGAACGTTTGTGCCAATAACCGCTTTTTTCAGAAGCATGGCCTGTAAAATGGTTTTTCCCATGCCTTCATTTAAAGATGGTTGAACATAAATATCCATGATAGACATGAGGTTTATAACATCATTTCTCATCCCGGTAAGAATAACTTTATTTTTCAAGTTAAGTGATTGAATTGTGCTTTCTATGTTTTTTCTTTCTGTGCCGTCACCGACAATTAATAGATAAGCCGGTAACGGTAAAGAGTAATCAATAAGCAGTTTGAATGCGTCAACAAGGTGAACTATTCCTTTTACCGGGTCAAGCCGGGCTACTGAACCTATAACCACTGCTTCAGGTCTTATGTCTAGCTGTTTTTTCAGCTCCGAAGTGTTAAAATCAAGATTTACCGGGTAATCAACACCGCTGTGCACAACTGCCCATTGTCCGATGTTGCCTACGCCAAAAGCTATTGATTCGTCCCGTTCGCCTTCTGTCAGGGCTATCAGCTTATCAGTTATAAGAGCGGTAATTTTTTCAAGAATAATAAACAGTTTTGTTTTTATAAGTCCGGAGTATCCATAAAATACATGGCCGTGCGGAGTGTGAACTATCTTAATTGAGATTTGAGATTTGCCTGTCGTGCCAAAATCGACGGGGTTACTCGTTGTATGGTTACGAGTGAACTTTGAAATATGATTAACGTAAAAGGCAGCCCATCTGCCGAGAAAACCTGCTTTTGAAGAATGGGTATGAAGAATATCAGGGTGTTCGGTTTTTAACAGGCGCGCAATTTCAAAAAAGGCTTTAATATCCGTAAAAAGGGATATTTCTCTTTCAAGGTTTTTGATTTGAAAATACTTTATTCCCGACAGCTCGCTGATTTTAAAATTACTGGGCCCAAACAGCAGGTGAGAATCAAACTTTTCCGTGTTTGTCTGCCTGCAGGTAATTATGGTGTTTTCCGCGGACCCGCCTTTATCAAGCCTGGTAATAATATGGAATATTTTAGTTTTTTTGGGCATAGGCCATTATTGTGGGAAATAGGGCAATTTGTTTAAATGAGAAATAGTAAACCATCTCGGAGAAGTAGTACATGGCAAACTTTCCAAGAATTACAAAATATTTGCCGAAAACCCCGCCTGTATTATAAATATCTCCTTTGGTAAATTTTGAGTTTTCTATAACTATGTTTTTATAACCGGTAAGTTCGAGCAGTTTCTTTACATCTTTAGGCCTTAATGCGTAAAGGTGTATTACGGCGGGATAAATGCCAATTCTGTTCAGTAAAAAATTAAACCTGGAAAGAGCGGCATGCCAGAGTCCGTTATTTATGCGCATAACAAGCAACCCGTCTTTTTTAAGTATGCGCGCTACATCCTGCAGCTGCTTTTTAGGGTCGTTTAACATGTCAATCACGCTGAACATGGTAACCAGGTCAAAAGTGTTGTCTTTTAATCCGGAGTTGGTAATGTAGGTACAGAGCACGGGAATATTAAGTTTGTCTTTTACAAAATCAGTAGCATCCTTACAGACATCCATACCGCTTATGTCCCAGCCGGAATCTTTTATAAGGTTTAGAAAAGCCCCAAAACCGCAGCCGATATCAATCAGTTTCACGGATTTTCCTTTAAATCTTTTCTGGAGCCTTGAAATGGTGTGTTTCATTATATTTTCTTCTGCGCTGTGAAAGGTGAGCTCGGTATTTTTATAAGGGGATTGTTTCTGGGAGTCAATCCATGCTTCTTGATGAATTCTGGGATTTCTGTAAATAAGCCCGCAGTTTAGGCATTTTACAAGGTTTTTCATTGTAGGTATGATTGTTCTGGTTTTATCTGCCCCGCAGACATTGCATTTTACAAATTCCAGTGATGAATTACTTTCCATTAAGATAACCTCTGTTTAGTTTGATTTACGAAATATATCAAGCATACTGTCAGCGCCTTTTTCCCAGGAGTAGGTGTTTAGCACAAACTGCCTGGATTTTTCTTTTAGTAGGGTAATTTCCTGTTGAGATTTTGACAGGTATTCATTTATCTTAATTGCCATATCTTCCGGAGAGGGTGATTTAAACAGCAGGTTAAGTTCCTTTAAAACTTCATTTGTGGAGCCAATAGGTGTGCCAAGTGCCGGGGTACCGCAGGAAAGCGCTTCTACGGTAACTAATCCGAATCCTTCCAATTCTGTTGTCGGCAGGATAAACAGATCTGCGGCCTGATAATAAAGCGGCAGTTTATCATCTTCTATAAATCCGGTCAGTATAACGGAGTTGTTAAGCTTGAGGTCTTCTATAAGTTCTTCAAGCTTTTGTTTCATGGAACCATTGCCGCCGATATACAACAATGTGTCAGGATGAACTTTTAAAATATTTTTCATGGCAAGAGTAAGGTTTTCCAGGCCCATTCTTGGCTCAAGGTTTCTTACGGTAAAAAGAATTTTGCTTTGCCTGCTCATACTTAATGAGTCTCTGGCTGTATTTACATTTTCTATTGGACTAAATCTGGCGGTATCTATGCCGCCGGGTACAATGGTAATGGTGTTTTTATCTGTATGGTGGTATTTTATCATGCGGTCTTTCATAAAAGCGCTTAAAACGCCGGTATGCCTGCAGGCATTTATCATGTTTTTTTCAATATTTTTCCTTAAAAATGATTTTAGTTTAGTTGAAAATAGATGCAAATGTCCCATTTCCTTCTGCCGGATTTCGTATTCTTCGTGCCAGGGAGAATTAAAATTATAAAATTTCGGAACATTTTTAAAAAGCGGGTTATAATTTACCAGCAATGCGGATAGCGGGTGATAGTAGTTAATCAAATCAAAGTGTTTGTTTTTCAGGTGTTTTGAGATAAGCTTATTAAGACTAACCCAGGAACTAAAAATTGACAACGACAAATCCGTTGAAATAGGATAGCGGATAATTTCTCTGGTGTCTCTTATTTCAAATTCAGGGGCGTTACCGGGATTTCTTGTTATTATGGTAACAGAGTGCCCTTTCCTTACCATTGCTTTTGACATTTCCGTTACCATTCTGCCGGAACCGCCTTCAGTATCTTCAAAAATAATGTCTGATACCAGCAGAATGTTCAGTTTCTTTTCTGTTTTGTATTTGTGCACGGAAACAGTTGGAAATTCAACGTTGTTTAAGGTTTTCCATTTTTCAAGAATCAGGAAGCTCCAGAACTGATCAGCGTAGTTGCGTTTGCCGTTTAGATGAACCTGCCACATGGTATGGATGTAATCATAGTTCAGATAAGATGAAAATTCTTTCTTTTTAATAAAATCTTCAACATCTGCTCTAAGTTTATCCCTTAATATACGGGCAATGGGTACCATAAAACCCTGCTTTTTCTTATGAAGAATCTCTTCAGGCAGATACCTTGCTGAAAGTTTTTTAAGGAAGTGTTTTAATTTAAACCCTTTCATTTTAAGTGCGACAGGCATTTCTGCTGCAAACTCTACAATGCGGTGGTCACATAAGGGCACTCTCAGTTCAAGCGAGTTTGCCATGCTCATGGCATCAGCCATGTAAAGCAGGTCATTTTTCAAATAAGCCTTTATATCCACATAGGAAATCCTGTTCATCAGCGATTTTGAGCGGCAGGAATCAAAATATTCTTTGTGGGCGTTTTTCCGGGTTTCGGCGGCAAGTAATGCCGAATAAGATTCGGTATACAGCCTGTTTTTTTCATTTTTATAATAAAAGGAAATGTAGGAAAGGTACTTGTCAAAGGTATCCAGCTCCATGGCCTGGAGAAATCTTTTTATCCGGCCTGTGTAATTATAGGAAGAATAGGTTTCGGGAATAGAGTTAATAAATAAGTCTGGGAATTTAATTCTTGGTAGTAATGTGGAAAGTTTTATGCCCTGGTACCTGGGATAGCCAAAGAAGAGTTCGTCACCGCCAATGCCTGTAAGCGCAACGGTAAGGTCTTTTCTGCTGATGTTTGATATCAGGTAGTTTACCAGCGCTGACGAATCTGCAAAAGGCTGGCCCATACTGGCGGTGATGGCCTCAGTAAGATTTTTTATATCAGGAGAAACAATATGTTCGGTGTGTTTGGTTTTAAGGTGGTCAGAAACGATTTTTGCTTTATCCAGCTCATTGAAAGTAGAATCTTTTTTTGAAAAGCCAAGGCTGAATGTATTTATGCTGCTGCCGGAAGTCTTGGCAGCTACGGCACAGATAAGGCTGGAATCAATGCCCCCGGAAAGAAATATACCCGTTGGTACATCACTGATTAAATGTTCTTTAACCACTGTTTGAAGCAAGGCATCAAACTTATCAAGATAGAATTCTTCATTTTGTCCGGGATTATCATTAAAATTCAAATCCCAGTACTTTTTAATATCAGTTTTTCCGGCTTCCCATGTCAGATAATAACCGGCCGGCAGCTGTTTTACTTCCTTATATATTGTATTAGGGGAAGGAATGTATAGAAAGGTAAGATATTCGTTTAAGGATAACGGGTCTGTTTCTCTTGATATGTCAGGGTATTTAACAAGGGAGTTTATTTCAGAAGAAAAAATCAGCCGGTTTCCTTTCAGGGAGTAATAAAGGGGTTTGATGCCTATCCGGTCTCTGGCAATGAATAATTTCTTGTTTTTTATGTCCCATATTGAAAAAGCAAACATGCCGGCAAGGTAAGTCACACAATTTTCTTTATATTCTTCATAAAGGTGTATGATTACTTCTGTATCAGATTGGGTTTTAAAAATGTGGCCTTTGGCGGAAAGGTTTTTGCGGAGGGCTTTGAAGTTATATATTTCGCCGTTAAAAATTATTACCAGTGATTTATCTTCGTTATATATAGGCTGGTCGCCCGTATTAAGGTCTATTACTTTGAGCCGGCGCATGCCAAGGGATACCTGGTTATCAGCATAATAACCAGAGCCGTCAGGCCCGCGGTGTATTAAAGCATCCGTCATAGCCTGAAGCAGCTGTTTGTTTTCAGTAGAAGTGAATCCGCAGATACCGCACATAAGAAATTACTTCTCTTTTGCAGATTTTAGGATATTTAAAATATCTTTAGACATTTTGTCTGAAGAAAATAATTTTGCTCTTTCAAAACCTTTTTGTTTCAGCCGGTTCATTAACGCCGGGTTGTTTAGCAATGCCTGTATTTTGTTTTTAAGTTCATTGGCATAATTAGGATTGAAATATTCCGCCGCCGCACCGGCTATTTCAGGAAGGCTTGATGAGCTGGAAGTTAATACCGGGCATTGACACGCCATGGCTTCAAGTACCGGCAAACCGAACCCTTCGTATAATGAAGGGAAAACAAACAGCTCGGCGCCGGAGTATAGCGCAGGCAGGTCTGAGTCAGAAATAAAACCCGCTGTTATTATACCGGGGCCGTAATCAGTGTTTGATTTTTTTATTCCCGCCAGAACAAGCTGATAGTCCCTCCTGATGTTTTCCGGAAGCCCTTTAAAGGCTTCTATCAGCAGGTTGATGTTTTTGTGCGGGCTTGAGTTGCCCACGCAGAGCAGGTATTTTTTGTCCAAAGAGTATTTTTTTCTTACTGCGTTAACAGCCTCCCGGGAAGCAGGTGTGTATCTGCTGTCAATAGAAAGCGGAATTACTGTGATTTTATCTTTGGGAATGTTTAAATATTCAACTAAATCTTTTTTTGAAAATTCTGAACCGGTAATTACTTTGTAGGCTTTCCTGCAATTATATTTGAGTTTGATTTTGTAATAGATATTCCGGCAGTAGCGTCGGGAATAGGGTTTGATTTTAAGGTAAAAAATATCAAAAATTACTATTACTGCCGGTATGTTTTTTATAAAGGGCGCTTTGTAGTACGGGGAAAAAAACAATTCTACGCCTGCAGCTTTAACATGCTGTTTTAAAGTATAGTGGTCCCATAAAAAGGTGAATTTTTCGGGGATTATATTTTTTACAAAGGTTTTGTTATTCAGAAATGAGAAATTAAGGTTTGTTTTTTGATTGCCGAACAGGTGATAGGTGTTTTGGTCCGGATTTTTAGAAATGTATTCCAGCAGATTTAATAATGTTCTGCCGGTGCCGGTCATGGTGTGTGTCAGTTCCCTGCTGTCTATGCCTATGATCATTAAGGTTTCTCAACTAAGAATTCTATAGCAATGCCTGTGTTTATTCCGGTAAGTTTATAAAGGACATAAGATATCCGGTCTATAAGTTTTTCTGCCCAGAAAGACCTGTCAATATCAATTCTTTCTTCAATTATTCTAAATCCTGCCTTGGTAAGCATTTTTCTAAGGGTGGCATGTGTATAGAAATACACATGAAATTCTCTTTCTTTTTCTGTGAACAATCTGGGTATTTTTCTTTTGAAAATAAAATAAACAAGGCGGTATAAAATATTATTCAAATTGGGCACTGCTATCACTGCTTTGCCTGCCGGCTTAAGAATACGGTGCATTTCTTTTAAGGTAGATGTCGGGTCAGGAACATGTTCAAGTACGTGCCAGATAGAAATAAAATCAAAATTATCGGCAGGAAACTTTGCGGATTCAAGAGTGCCGTTGATTACGTCAATCCCGTGTTTTTCTTTTACGTAGTTTGCTGCATAGGAAGACAGCTCAGTTCCGGTTGGGTACGCACCGTTTTTCTTTGCATACTCCAGAAATTCACCCAGCCCGCAGCCGACATCAAGTATTTTGCCTTTATTAACATGCCTGCCTATCCTGTTCCAGCGGTTACTAAAAAGTTTCAATCTGCTTGTTTGCAGGTTGTCTATCCAGGGCTTGTAATAAGCGCCGGTATAATTGTCTTTTAAAATAGAAGTATCGGGTATGGGGTTTAAAAAAACCAGCCCGCAGGTACGGCATTTTAAAACATTCAGGGTGTTACCTCTTTCAAACATCTCGAAAGAAGAGTTTCCGCAGAGGTTGCACTTTATGTCCGGATAATAAATTTCAATAAGTGTTTTGTAAATGTTTTCTATTTTCGAAATCTGTTGGTCTATTGAAAAACATTTCTTAATTTTCTTTTCTGCATTTTCGGCAATTGTTTTATAAAGGTTTTTATCTGTAAGGAGCCTTACTGCAATTTCTGCTATTTGGTCAGGGTTACAGGCGGTAATAAAGCCGTCAACTGCATTTTCAATTATTTCTTTAGGTCCTCCGCTATTCATGGCTATAACAGGCCTTGCGCAGGCCATGGCTTCTACAATGGTTCTGCCGAATGCTTCATTTTCCGCTGTATGAATCATAAGACAAAACAGGGAGCTCATCTGTGCAATATCTTTTCGGTATCCCGTGAAAATAATTTTGTCTTTTATTGGAGAATTTGCAGCAATATTTTTAAGGGCTTTTTCGTTTATACCGGACCCTACTATAAAAAATTTGCAGTTTGACACTTTCTGGTTTATCAGTGAGGCGCTTTCAATAAAACATTCCTGATGTTTCCAGCCATCCAGCCTTCCTATCATTCCAATAATTAATTCATTTTCTTTAATGCCAAATTCTTCTCTTAATGCGGAAGGGTCAATTCCGGAATGAAACGTACTGGTATCTATGGCGTTGAATATTTTTTCAACCTTATGCCTGTACTTAAGCGGTATTTTGTGAAGTACGGCATCTGAAATGGTAATTATTTTTGAGCTGTAACGCGCCATGAGGCTATCTCTCCAGCCTACTGACTGCGTAACACGGACATGCCAGACAAAAGGAATTTTCAGGCAGGCGGCTGAAAATGCAAGAATAAAACTATATTTTGTTGTAGGGGCATTGCAATGGATGATATCAGGTTTCAGCGAAGCTAAGGAGGAATATGTTTTGCTAAGGCTTACATGCTCAAAGGCTATGCCGTTTTCTTCCAGGATTTTGGAGTACATGCTTTCTTCAGGAAGATAAACGATAGGTGTAAAAATATCGCGGTTAAGATTTTTTAATATTAACAGCAGGCTGAACTGGCCGCCCCCAGGAGGATTGATGGGAGTGTCAACAAAAAGTATTTTATATTTTTTTTGCATAGAGTTTTATTCTGTTCTGGGTGCCGGTTAAGATTGAAAGAAAATAAATGGCTGAAGATACTGTGAAATAGAATATTTTTGAAAAGAATTTCTTGTTTCTTATGGTTTCGTCAATAAACAAAGCATAGGGTATCATGGTTTTGCCGGTATGAAAAACCTTGAACCTGTGTTTTTCAAGCAGTATATTTAGGGATTTTTTTGAATAGGCAATTCTGTGGCCGCCGGGATGTTTGTGAAAAGCATGCCTTATAAATGTATTGATTTTGCCTTTGCTTGCGTCATGCAGAAAATAAGATATTTTTCTAAAGAGGCTTTTATCATCCGGTACTTCTACAGCCAGCAAACCACCTGTTTTAAGCAGAAAGTTTGCTTTTTTAAGGGCTTCCTCCGGGTCCAGGAGGTGTTCCAGCACATCAAAGATGGTTATAACATTAAAACTGTTTTCCGGCAGATTACATTCTTTAATTGACGTATGCAGGACGTTTAGGTCCTCTCTTTTTCTTACCAGCTCTGCCGTATCTTTGTTTATCTCAATGCCGGTTACTTCTGCGCCAAGTTTTCTGGCTTCAGAAATCATGTATCCAATACCGCTGCCGATATCAAGCCACTTAAGACCGGCTAAGGTTTTAAATTTCAATAATTTGATAATTTCTTTTACCTCGTTACTGGAAAAATCTCTGAGCAGTTTTTCATTTTTTACAAAAAAATCCCGGGCCCAGTAGTAATCTTTTTCTTTCAGTATACTTTCCTCAAAAACTTCTTCTACCCAGGATAAATCGCATTGACAGCATTTTCTGACAGTGTAATCTTCCATTTTAAAAAGAATCTTGCCTTCCTCTGCGCAGATTATACATTTTTTAATATTTTCCATTTTACGCTCCCGTAGATTTGCTTTAATATTTTACAAATTATGTTAAAGATAAGCAATCTTAATAATTATAAATATTTATAATATGCCCAAAATATTGTATAATATTTATGGCACAAATATTGTTGTGACAGATAATGTCAAAACTAAAATGAAAGAATAATGAAAAAAAATAGACAAGAAGTCATTTCTGTCCCGCGCAATGGGGCAGAAATCCAGGGAAGCAGAAAGAG
>Ga0208977_1000194_pt1 | contig 65020 bp, 33 predicted proteins | sample RifOxyA2_FD_184030 | JGI IMG/M metagenome (GOLD analysis project Ga0208977, IMG submission 184030) | Groundwater microbial communities from Rifle, Colorado - Rifle Oxygen_injection A2 (SPAdes) | ecosystem: Environmental > Aquatic > Deep subsurface > Groundwater | place: Rifle, Colorado, United...
AACTGTACGTGGCTGTTGACCAAATAATTGAGGTGGAGCCAAACGTGCTCAGCTGCATTGACCACCACATATCTACATTAGCGTTGTCTTCCATGATTGCAAAATATAATTGTTCTATTCTGTTTTGTGGGTATCCGTTTCTGTCAAAGCCTGTACCGATTATCTGCGTTAACTGCCCTTGGGCGCCGCCATAAAAATTGTTGTCCTTAGGTACAACTATTGCGCTCGTTGGTTTTACGACATCGTATACAAAAATTCGGCTGGTGACGTTTACACTGTAGCCGTCCTGGCCTAGTTCAGGCACGCTGTTGTCACGCGCGTAGGTTCTTACCAAATATTGTTTGTCCTGAACCCAGGTTGGAATATCGGTGCTCTTCCACACAAAGTCGGGTTTGGTGCCGCTTAACATTGTACCGTTAAATGTTTCACCGGCTTCCCAGGCAGGGACTGGGCTGGCGTTTTTATTCCAATACGTGCTGCTGTATGTAAGGTCCTGAATTGAAATGTCTACGCGTTTTACACCGGCGGTTACATCGTTGGCTGTACCAGTAATACTCGGTAAACTTCTTATATAACTGGCCGACGGGCTTATTAATCCGCTCGTCGGACTGCTTGTGTCTAACCAGAATATTGATGCGCCCGCACCGGGCCAGGTTTCTTCATTTAATGAATAATCTTTTGCCTGTGTTTCAATATAGTAGCTGGTACCGTTATCAAATTTGCTTTCAAATAAGTTTAATGTGAAATCGTTACCGATTAAACTGCTGGTGTTAGGATATCTGGATCCCTGGTCAAATTCACTGTCTACTTCTGCACCGGTGTTCTTGTAATACATGTTGTCGCTGTATCTTTTTACCGCTACGTAAACATTACTCAAACCGCTGCCGCCGGTATCCTGCCCTGTTCCTGTTACATTAAAGACCCGGCTTACGTACGTGCCGCTGGCTGGTAACGTAACGTAACTTGCAGGAATACTGTTATCATACCTAAACCCTGTATGTGTGGTGTAACTGACTTCGTAGTTGCCGGCTTTATCTTTTGATCTGACATGTATCTCATATTCAAATCCAGTAACGTCGGTTGTAAAGGTTACTGTTGCGTACCATAAACTAAACCGCTGCGTCGGGCTGGTAACGGTGGTGACGGCTGTAAACCACGCGGTTTCACTGGCATCAAGTGCTATGTTGTAGCTTTGCTGGCCAATTGCGTTATTCCAGTACTGGCTGGTACCTGCGCCTAACGGTTTCCTTAATACTCTTAGTTTTACACCCGTATCGTTATCTAAATCGCTCTTGTAACTGCCAACCGGTAATGGGTCAACAGCCGTACCGCTGATGGTTACAAGTGTGCTGGCTCCGTAGCTGGTTACGTTTGTTGAAGGCATGACTAAATAACTTTCGGGTTTGGTGGTATCGTATATAAATTCTATCGATGCAAGGGTGCTTGAACTTAAGCTCTTATCGTAGCTTCTTTGCTCAATACGGTATTTGTTGCCGTCTGATATGAACCCGCAGACTAAACTGTAGGTGCTTATAAATAGTTCGTTGTTGTTGGCACCAACTATTTCATAGAATGTTCTGGTTGTATCAAAATCGTTGACTCCGTTAAACCATTGGCTTGGAACTGCATTCCGCTGAATAGCTATCTCAACTTTATATAATTTCGAATAAGTCTTTTCACCAATATCGTCCGGGTCAGTATCCCACGCTGTACCGCTTATCGTAGCTAAGCTGTTTACAAATCCGGTGGTTGGGTTTGTTAAACTTGTACCGGGAACGGTTTCGTCCCAAATGAAATAGCTTGTTACACCATGACAAATTTTACCGCTGTAATCTATGGCACGCGCTTCGATGTAGCATCTTTCACCGTCACCAACATCAGGGATTGGATAAGTCCAGGGGTTTGTACCAACAACTACGCACCAGCTGCTTTGTTCTAATTTCCAACTGTTTAAGCCCGGCCACCAGTAACTCTTACTGCTGATGCCGCTGGAGATCCTTACCTCAACATAACTTACACCGCTAACTTCGGCACCGGCGTATGGTTCTACATCTGCGCTTGTACCGCTGATGGTATTTAACCGGTTTGTTGGGCCAAAGTAGGCAGCATTTACTGGCCTGGTGATACTGACCGTTGGTACACTTACATCGTATACAAATTCTACTGTGCTGTATTTCGTTTCATAGTTGCCGGCGTTATCTAAACTTCTGCTTTCTATTCTGTAGCGTACACCGTCTGTTAATGTCGGTAAATTGCTGGTTTTGCTCCAGTTGGTTGTATAGTTGCCCACACTGGTTGTTCCGTAATCTACGCTCTGCCAATCTTTTATTGTTGTATACGTACCGCCAATTCCTGTGCTGAATTTTATCTCAACGCTGGTTAAGCCGCTGTAAAATCCGTTTGCTGTTCCGCGGATTTCTGTTAATGAATTAACCTGTGAATTATTTGATGGATATGTGATTTCATTTAATGGAGGAGTGGTGTCATAAACAATAACATAGGAACTTAAAGTACCATTGTTTCCAATATCATCTACTGCTTTAAATATTCTGAAAGAATAACCATGATCAGAAATCCATTTCAAATCTGCTTTTGAATAATACCATTTTGACCAGTCCGGATAACCGCCAAGGAAAGTTGCAGGGACGGTATCAAAAACAACAGTCCAGTCTGTACCGTTAAAGAATTTTCCGTCAGTTTCATCTTTCATTTCAAGGAATATTTTTCCCGTACCTGTCATGGAAGAACAATAAGGAGCATACTGGTCAAGAGCCGTTCCTGAAATTGTTGTAAGAGGAAGATAAGAAATTCCGACATATGAAGTAGTATTTGGAGTAAGCGACGGATAAGTCAAACGGCTTAAAGGCCCTGCTGTATCATAAATAAATGAATTTGAGCTATAACCAAGAGCATAATAATTTTGCACATTTCCGGCTTTATCATAAGCTCTTACAGTAACAATATATTTGCTTGACGGGCTTTCCCATGCAGGAACATTACAGGTCCAGGTGCCCTGCGCTACATCAATAAATAAAGGTTTACCTGTACCGGTTGTTATCCATACTTCTTCGGTACCCCAGGAATTTCCAGAACCGGTCCAGTATTCCGTTAAGGTATTAGGATACACATAAGCTTTCTGAACTTTTATTTCAACAGTAGTTTTTACTCCGGGTGCTGGATCGGAGAATGTACCGGAGATCGGATATAATGACGAATAGGAAGCACCGTGTACCGGCACAATAATAGCTGCGGTAGGCACTGAAATATCATACCAGAAGTTAATTGCATTTCCGCCAAGTCCGCCGCCCTGGGTATTACCCGGGGAAGGTTCTGCTTTATCTTCGGCAAGAGGAGTAATCTTATATTGAATTCCATCGGTCCATTTTGCATCCGGAATATTTATAGACCAGATTCCCGTACCGACGGTCCAGGTAGTTGTACTCCATTTAACACCTGACACCCATGTTTGTTTTTCACCATCCCAATAAACTGCATCGGCTCCGGTCCCTGTAGAAATCTGAATGCTTACAGTATTTATTCCTGCACCGGTATCATTGGCAGTTCCTGAAACTGTTACGAAAGGAGATTTTTTATATGCCAGGTCTGACGGGCTAGTTACATAAGCAACCGGATTTTCCTGATCAATCCATATTGTCATTACATTGTTTACTGAACCCGGAGTTGTTGCTGTTGTTTCACTTAATCCGAATGCTGAACTACCCATAGAATATACAGTTAACGAGGAACCTGTTAATCCAATCCAGCAATCAGTCTGAAGATTTAAGGTCCAGCCGATACCGGCATTATGCCAGGAAGAAACAGCTGTCCAGTAATCTCCTACGGAATCCTGGTAGAATTTACCATCTGAATTTCTTTGTATTGCAACTTCTACTTTTGAACAATTTTCCTGAGTTCCTGTAATCTGGGAAGGATTACCTGTCTTATAATACTTGCTATGTGACGGAGACGCTATAACCGTAGTAGGAAGTTTCGGCCTGTAGAAGAAATCCTGAATTCCCGAAATTATCTGAGAGCTGCCTGCTCTGTCAAAAGAATAAGACCTAATTCTGTATTTAACAGGATCTACACCCACTTCCCACTGAATGGAAGAAGCACTGCTGTAAGTCCAGGTGGTTATGCCTACGGTTCCGGATAGTTGATCCGTATTAAGAAGAGTCCAGCTGGCCCAGGATGAGGCACCGTCCCAGTAAGGGCCTGAGCTGTCAGGATTTTTCTGGATAGTAATTTTTACGCTTGCTAATCTTGCAATACCGGTTGCAGGAAGGTCCTGCGCCGTACCGGTAATTGAAGAAAGAGTATCGTACGGGTCTGCAAAAGTATTTACAAGAGGATAAGTGACCCCCGAAACAGGATTTGAAGTATCATAAATAAAATATGTTGCTGTTGATACAGCCATATTATTGGCTTTATCAGTTGCGCGGACAACCATGGTGTAAGATGTGTCTTGTACAAAATAGGAATAATTTAGTGTATAAGTCCACGATGAAGGCCATAAACCGCAAACCTGCCAGGAAGAAGCGCTTGAAGCAAAACCATTTGTATAATAATAGTTTCCATCAGCTCTCATTAATGACATTTCAACTTTATTTACACCTGACGGCCACCCGCCGCCGACTACCTGGTCTGCCGCAGTTCCAGAACTTAAGAAGTTCGCCTGCCATTTATAAGAAACACCGTCTACTGGATACGTTACTGCTATCGGCGCAGGAGATGATTTATCTATAACAAACGTTGCGGTTGCATAAACTACTTGCATGTTTCTTGTCGGTGTTACTTTATCGTATGCTATTGACTGGACTTCATACCAGTAACCATCACCTAACTTATTCGGATCAAGAGTTGCTGTCCAGTTTCCGCTGGTTGGTATTCTGAATGTTTCATTACTGTCCCAATTTCCTTCAGTGTTATACCAATCATTTCCTGTAAGCGGATATCTTTTGATTCTTAATTTTACGCCGTAAGTCGGATCCGTTAATTCAACACCGCTGCCTGTACCGCCGATATTGTCTGATGCTGTACCGGTAATAGAAGCTATTTCACCCTGATAATAAGTCGTTGTGCCGCTGGCCGGATTCGAAGGCATTGATTCCGGCGGTGTACGGTCAATTCTGTAAGGCAATCCATCTGTCGTCCAGGTTGGTGTTGAAGGCGCGTTGCCGGCCAGATCATATGCAAATGTGTATACCCTGTATAATAACATGTCGGTAACGTTAACGTTATTTGCCAGGTCCGCATCTACGTACTGGAATGAACTGGTGTATATGCTTACACCGGCTGAATTGAAGTGTGTGCCGCCCCAACCGTTAGTATCTTCATTCCAAAAGTTGCCGCCGGGACTTACAATTGCAATTTTTACTAATTGAGGTATCGTGTTCGGTGTTGTATCCGACATAGTACCGCTTATCGTAGAAAGTGAATAATAGGCACTGCCCATTACGGGATAAGTTACTGTTGAATACGCTACTGAAGTATCGTAAGTAAAGGTGCTCGCTGTTACAGGTGACTGGTAGTTTGATGCATCGTCCTGCGCTTTTACCCGGATTTCGTATTTTACATTGTTCTGCCACGGCGTCGGTAAATTGGTTGTCGCTTTCCAGTCAGGCAGCGCAGGGTTACCGCTGGCCGCTATCCAGCAGTCTGCTGTTTCGCCTACCTGCCAGTCGGAAATTATAGGATTCCACCAATTTGCGCTGCTGTTAGTGGTTATGGCTACATACACGTTCTGGACGGTATTGTTATCGTTTGAAGTTCCGGATATTGTAGGTAAGCTGTTTACGTACGGACTATTTGGATATAATATTCCGCTTGTAGGAAGCCCGCTGTCAAATTTAATTGCGGTTGTCACTGTCTGCGTTCTCACATTTCCTGCGTAATCAGTTGTCTTTATTTGTAACCGGTAATTGTATCCGTTCTGCATTGCAGGCCTGGTCCAAGTCCAGTTCGATGTATTAGCGGCGCTGTTATTGCTCCAGCTGTCAGTAGTTGAATATACAGCTGCTAACGATGTGAATGAACTGGTACCGTAGTTGTACCACATGCCCGTATCATCTTCTTTTATTGCTATACCTAACCATCTTATTCCTGCCGGCCAGTCAAAGGCTGTGCCCTGGATTTCGCTCTGTGCAGTACTCATCCAGCTTGTAGGAACCGTTACTGTTGCAGTTGGCGCGGACATATCATATACCCACGTATAATTACTTCCGCCTAACCAGGTGCTGGTAGAATCTGCCGCGTCCCACGCTCTGGTATAGATGAAATAACTGGTGCCATGCGTTAAATTGTAATCTGTTTCTTTCCCTGTCGGATAATAGGTCCAGGTGGAATTTGCTAATCCGCACGCTGTACCGGTATCTTCATTGTTTACCCAGTATGTCGGGCCGGCAGGTTTCCACCATTTGTTATCACTGCTGCGTTTTATTGATATTTGTGTTGTTTGTACATAAGATACTGCATCAACCGCTGTACCGCTGATTGTAGGAATTGAATTATAATACCTGATATTGTTTTGCGGCGGATTCATAATGCTTACTACTGGCGCGACGTTATCAAATGTAAATGTAGCTACTTCTGTATGCCAGTCCTGTGAATTAGCCGGGTTTGCATTATCGATAGCCTGAACAGTAACATAATAAGAAGTACCATAATCTAAGAAACTATTATCATTTAGTGCATCAAAAGACCATGTGGGCTCAGATTCAGTTGTTAAATCATAAGTGAAACTATTTGCAGTAAATGTTGAACCGGCAGGATTCCACCACTGCTGCGCATCGCCTCTTAAACGTCTTATTGCTATACGCACATAACCTATGCTGCCGGGGTTTGATCCTGTATCAGTTACACTGCCGCGGATTTTTGATGTGATATCCTTAATGTAACTTATTCCTGCAGGGAAACCAATTGTTGCAGCAGGCTTATCAGTATCGTATGTGAAAGATACTGTTGCATAATCAACAGAATAATTTCCAAGAGAGTCCCTTGCCTGAACTTCAATGGTAAACTGCGCACCGCTTATCCAGGTATGAGTTGTATACCAATAACTCCAGTCGCCCGGATTAGTCATGTTGTACCAGGTAGTACCAGCGCTGAACGGATAATCTTCCGGATTATAACCATTACCGTCCCAGTATTTGGTCTGGCCCAAGTGTTTGATACGGTATTTGACTTCACTTATCTGGCCTGCACCCTGGTCTGTTAACGTACCGCTGATTGTAACCAGCGAACTTACTCTTGGTGTTGAAGGAGCATCTTCTGTAGGTGTCGGGTCGTTTGGTAAATCAAAATAAATTACCGGGCCGACTTTATCGCAGATGAAACTTATAGTAGTAACCGCTGTTTCCATATTTGCTGCTCTGTCACGCGCACGTGAAATTACATAGTATGTCGTACCGTTTACAAGTGCTGTTGAAATTGAAATTGTCCAGGTTGATATCCCTACTTCACCAACCGTCAACGCTGCTGCTAAATAATCACCTGCCTGCGCTACCCAGCTGGAGCCTGCCCAATAATATGGCGTGCCGCCGGTTTCATAATATACTCTTGCTTTAACTGAACTTATTCCAGCAGTAGCTTCGTTCATGGTTCCTGTTATCTGCGTAAGCGATGAAACATAACTGCCGGAAGACGGATAGGTAACAACTGTTGAAGGATTTGTTTTATCCCACACAAATGTCCTGGTTGAAAAATTTATTTCTTCGTTGCCGGAATTATCTTTTGCTTTGGAAATTATCTGGTATGTGCCGTCAACAGGATCATCCAGCCCTGTAAATGTTCCAAGTTCGTTAATTACATCTATATTCCAGGTCGGGGTTTCGGTAGATTCAAAATGCGTGTAATACCATTTCGGCGCTGATGCGTTCCATGTACCATCGTAATATTTATCACCAGTAACTTTTCTAAGGGCCATGGCTACACCATAATTAAAACCAGCTGCATCAGGAGCTACCGTAACAAATGTTGTCACATATGTTACATACGCTTCTTCACCTATTGCCGTATCTACTTTATCTTCTGCCGTACCGCTGATTACCGGCAATGAATTTTTCCAGTTGCTTTCTGCAGGCAGATTTACTAACGATTCTGGTTTCTTGGTATCGTAAATGAAAATTATTCTTTCTGTAATCGTTTCTTCGTTATCTGCTTTATCTTTTGCTTTGGTTAAAATCTTGTATTTAAATCCGGATTTCCAGTCTACTCCTGAATAGGTCCAGGAAGACGCATAGTACGTAAACGTTTTTGTGCTTGCCAGCTGCGGGTTTGTACCCCAGAAATTACTGTCTGCTCCCGTCCAATACCTGGAAACTGTAAAATCACAAGATGACCTCATAACCTGAATATCAATTGATTTCCAGTCATAAACACTGCCCGGTAAATCTCTTGCTGTTCCGCTGATTATCGGAATGGAATTTGTTATCTGGGTTTCTGGATATTTTACTGTTGTCTGCGGGGCGGTATCATCTATTGTCATGCTGGAGGTTTTTACCTGCGTTTGTGTATTTCCGCTGGTCTTCGCTTTATCTATTGCCTGCACGCCAATTTCATAATCTCCTTCACTGGCCCAACAAGCAGTAGGCAGGCTTACTGCATACTGCCAGTATCCGACATCTGTTGCATTATATGTTCCTACACTTATCCAGTATAATCCGCTCGCCCAATAACCATTAGGCGCTTTGCCGCGGTAATACTGCGATCCTTTCTTTATGTATATCTCAACTTTATCTACTTTACCGGCTATTCCGCCCGTACCGGGGACCTGGTCTATGGCAGTTCCGGATATGGTTGTTATGGTGGTTGATTTATAATAATTACCAATTAGAGGATATGTAATGTTTGATAATGGCGGCGTTCTGTCAATATAAAAATCTGCGTTCGCTATTAATCCGCCGGATTCATCGCCGGCAGGGCCGTTTCCTTTTGATTTTGCACGGTATTTGTAACCATCTATAAATGCCGATGATGCTATTGTTACTTCCCACGGCGATGCCGCTATTATGTTTGTGTATTCGCTGCCCTGCCATAAAACTGTGCCGGTATCAAAGTGCGTACCGTAACTGGTTTCTGAACTGATGTCTATTCTTATTGATGTAGTATACGCTACGTCGTTTATTGTACAAATAACTTTTAACGGATATGTAGGATCGGCTTTATAATAAATAAATTCCTGTTCATCTTCATCAGGCTGGCTGATCCAGGTTTCAGGAAGCGGCGCATACAAATTAAATGTTACTGTTGAACCTGCCGACTGATAATTACCCGCTTTATCCTGAGCCATTATGCAGACTCTGTAGTCTGCTCCGCCTTCCGCCTGCGCTTTTGTTACCCAACTGACTGCTGTAGTGGTAAATTTCCAGTTCGTTAAATCGGAATCAGGTAAATCTATGTCCTGATACAAAGGAATTCCGCCGTTACCGGTCCAGATGGTTGCTGTGCTCGACCAGAATAAATTGCTGTTTGATAAACCTGCTTCTATGCACTGTAAATAAAACTTAACTTCTTTTAACTGACCCGGCGCAGCGTCGCTGGCTATACCGGTTATCTGCGTAATGGTGTTAACATCATATTCAGTAGCTTCTTCCGGCGATTCTACTCCGCTTTGCGGGGCTGTTAAATCACAAATGAATGTGTAGGTCACATAACTGGTTTCGTAGTTAGTCGCTTTATCTACTGCCCTGGAAATTACAAAATAGGTCGTGGTATCTGACCATTCATTTGTTTTGAAACTGTAGCTCCAGACGCAGGAACTCGTATATAATTGCGTGATTGTTGCTGTGGACCACCTTACACTGTCAGGTGACGCAGGGTCGGCTACGTTCCAGCTTTCTGTTGCCCAGCCGCTCCACCATTTTGTTGTTCCGCTGGATAATCTGCCTAATGCTATTTCTATGTTACTAAATCCTGACGGCCACCCGCCGCCTGTTACCGCTTCTGATGCTGTACCGGTAATCGCGGGTAATGCTTTTGAATAACCGCCGGAACCAGGTATTGGATGTGACGCTGCTTTTGATACAGGTGATGATTTATCAACTACAAACGTTGCGGTAGCTAAAATTACCTGCACGTTTCTTGTCGGTGTTACTTTATCATACGCTATTGACTGTACTTCATACCAGTATCCATCACCGAATTTGCTTGGATCAAGTGAAGCTGTCCAGTTACTTGTAGTGGGAATTCTGAATGTTGTGTTGGCATCCCACGCTCCATCAGGATTGTACCAGTCGTTACCGCCGCTGGTAGGATACTGGCGGATTCTTAGTTTTACCCGATAACTAGGGTCATCCAGCTCTAATCCGCTGCCGGTGCCGCCGATATTGTCCGAAGCTGTACCCGCAATTGAAGCTATTTCGCTTTGATAATATGTGGTTGTACCGCTGGCCGGGCCTGTAGGCATTGATTCAGGCGGCGTACGGTCAATTCTGTACGGTAATCCGTCTGATGTCCAGGTTGGTGTTGAAGGCGCGTTGCCGGCCATATCGTAGGCAAAAGTGTAGACTCTGTATAATAACATGTCAGTGACGTTTACTGGATTGGCTAAATCGGCATCTACGTACTGGAATGAACTGGTGTATACGCTTACACCGGCTGAATTGAAGTGTGTGCCGCCCCAACCGTTTGTATCTTCGTTCCAGAAATTTCCGCCGGGTGTAACGATGGCTACCTTTACCAGCTGCGGAACAGTGTTCGGGTTTGAGTCAGCCATGGTACCGCTTATTGTTGAAAGTGAATAATAGGCGCTGCCCATTACAGGATAGGTGACTGTTGAATACGCTACTGAAGTATCATAAGTAAATGTGCTTGCTGTTACAGGTGACTGGTAGTTTGATGCATCGTCCTGCGCTTTTACGCGGATTTCGTATTTTACGTTGTTCTGCCACGGGGTCGGTAAATTGGTTGTCGCTTTCCAGTCAGGCAGCGCAGGGTTACCGCTGGCGGCTATCCAGCAGTCTGCTGTTTCACCTACCTGCCAGTCGGAAATTATAGGATTCCACCAGTTTGCGCTGCTGTTGGTAGTTATTGCTACATACACATTCTGCACAGAATTGTTATCGTTTGAAGTTCCGGATATTGTCGGCAAACTGTTTATGTACGGATTATTTGGATATAAAATTCCGCTTGTAGGTAACCCGCTGTCAAATTTAAATGCGGTCGTTTCTGTCTGCGTTCTTACATTTCCTGCGTAATCAGTTGTCTTTATTTGTAACCGGTAATTATATCCGTTCTGCATTGCAGGCCTGGTTAAGGCCCAGTTCGATGTATTGGCTGCGCTGTTATTGCTCCAGCTGCTGGTGGTGGCATATACTGCTACTAACGATGTAAATGAACTGGTACCATAATTGTACCACATGCCGGTATCATCTTCTTTTATTGCTATACCTAACCATCTTATTCCTGCCGGCCAGTCAAAGGCTGTGCCCTGGATTTCGTTCTGGCTGGCACTCATCCAGCTGACAGGAACTGTTACTGTTGTTGTTGGTGCGGACATATCATATACCCATGTGTAGTTCGCTCCGCCTAACCAGGTGCTGGTAGAATCTGCCGCGTCCCACGCTCTGGTATAGATGAAATAACTGGTGCCATGCGTTAAATTGTAATCTGTTTCTTTCCCTGTCGGATAATAGGTCCAGGTGGAATTGGTTATTCCGCAGGCTATTCCTGTATCTTCGTTTACTACCCAGTATGTCGGGCCGGCAGGTTTCCACCATTTGTTATCACTGCTTCTTCTGATGGAAGCCTGTAATACCTGGACATAGGATACTGCGTCTACTGCTGTTCCGCTGATTGTAGGAATTGAATTATAATACCTGATATTGTTTTGCGGCGGATTCATAATGCTTACTACTGGCGCTACGTTATCAAATGTAAATGTAGCTACTTCTGTATGCCAGTCCTGCTGGTTACGGCTTGGAAGCGTGTTATCCAAAGCGCTCACTGTTACGTAGTATGAAGTGCCGTAATCTAAATAACTGTTTAAGTTAAGTGTATCAAAAGACCATGAAACATCGTTCTCCGTAGCTATGTCCCATTCAAATGAATTTGCGGTAAAGGTTGTTTCTGACAAGCTCCACCAGTTCTGCGCGTCGCCTCTTAATCTCTTGATGGCTATATAAACGTAATCTATTGTGCTGCTCGGATTTGTACCGGTATCTGATACACTGCCGCGGATTTTTGTTGTGATATCTTTTATGTAGCTTATTCCGGCAGGGAAACCTATCGTGGCCGCAGGCTTGTCAGTGTCATAAGTAAAGGATACTGTGGCATAACTTACGCTCCAGTTTCCTATACTGTCACGAGCTTTTACATCAACTACAAATTGCGCGCCGGTTAACCAGGTAAAACCCGTTGCAAAGGTTGCTAAGCCGCCATTATAATCCATGTTGTACCAGGTGGTACCATCAGCAAATGAATAGCTTACTGCATCGTAGCCTGTACCGTCCCAGTATTTGTTTCTTCCGATATGTTTCACCCGGTATTGTACCTGGCTGATTTCTCCCACACCGGGGTCGTTGGCTGTGCCGCTGATTGTTGTAAGTGCATTATAACGAGGGCTGCTGTACTGGTCGTCCTGCGGCGTTGTGTCATAGGGAACTGCCCAGACTAAATTAGGGCCGGTTTTATCACAAATAAAGCTGTTGGTGCTCCAGGAAATCTGGGTATTGCCCGCTAAATCCCTGCCTATTGATGTGATGTAATAAGTGACATTATTTGTAAGAGTAGGAGCGGTGGCAAAAGTATAAGTCCAGGTAGTTGTGTGAATATCGTCCGGCATGGATTTTATAAGATAATTCCCGGACTGTGTAACCCAGGAAGACCCAGCCCAATAATAATTGCCGCTGTCATTGTACCAAACAGAAATATAAATTTTATCCGCACCGGATCTGTAAGCATTTGCTGTACCGGTAATGGAAGCAAGAGAGCTGGCCCAAGCACCGGAAACAGGATAATTTATTTTGCTTGTAGGCGGTGTGGTATCTATAATAACCTCATCAACAAAACTTGCATTTGCCGATGTCGGGAACTGAGACTGGTTTGTTTCTGCCGGAATAGCATCATCCCAGGCGCGGATTTTAATAAAGTATTTCTGGTCAGAATAAAGCTTGCCATAATCAGTAAATGCATAACTCCACGTTGTATCATCCGGACTGAATTCAAGATTTGAGTCAGTATCCCAGCTGGAAAGAGATTTATCCCAATAATAGGTAGTAGCTCCCAGTACACGGCCAATCTGTAATTTAATCTGGTTTTTACTTGAAATACCTGCAGGAGTATCACTTATAGTTCCTGAAAGAGACCAATTGCCGTTTGGATTTATTTTCTTATTGGTGTAAGTATCCTCATAACCGGTAATTGCTGTTACAGGCGCCTGATTATCGTAAGTGAAGGTAAGAGAAGATTCGGTTACTGCGAAAACATACTGTGTATTTCCGCAGGGAAGAGCAGTATCTTTGGCTCTGGTTCTTATTGTATAGTAGAAACCATGAGTTAAAGAACTTTCAAATGTAGCTCTGGTATAAACCCAGGAAGACTGGCTTACATTTCCAGGCATACTTATCGTTGCAGTAGTCCAATAGAATGAAGAATCATCTTCATATGTATTATCAAATGAAGTACCGTTCCACCACATTAACGGCTGGCCGCTTTGTCCCGGCCTTTTAATATGAACTTGAATTTCACTGAGGTATCCTGCGGCGCCATATTCTCTTACGGGATCAACGGCAGTTCCTGTAATTGACGCCAGAGAAGCCCTGGTATCATCGTCTGCAGGTATTGCTATGTAAGCAGTAGGAGTGGAGATATCATATTCAAAACTTATTTGGGTTAAAGAACCGACAGCATCTTCGGAATTAAGCGCTTTATCCTGTGCTTTTGGTGTAATGCTGTATGAATAACCGTCATTCCACGGATTTGAAGAACCAACCACAAACGTCCATTTATATTGAGTACCTGAAATTAATGTAAGAGTGGTGGTGCTGTATATAGCCGAAGCGCTTACTGCCCAGCTTGAAACCGCTGCATTCCAGTACTTACCATCAGAACGGCCTATTGCAACATCTACTTTTTTAATTGCATTGCTTGTATTATCATCCTGTGCTGTACCAGAAATAGTAAACATTTTATTGTAATATTTCGCAGTGTCAGGAACAACTGTTTTTGAATCAGGCTCTTCACCGCCGCCGTCTGTATCAAGCAGGAAAGTATTCCCGGTTTTTGGAGAAGCTTCATTCTCACTGCCAAAACCCCAGGAGCGTACTGTAAATGAAGATGTTTGAGGAATCCAGGAAGCTCCGGGAAAATCATAAGTAAACGAACCCGGTGTTGAAGGAGGTGTTGGAGGCGTAAAATTAGTTGCGTTAATCCAGACCCAGTTTGGATTACCCGGGGTACTAAACGAAGACCCGTACCAGTTGTAACCATCAACATTTCTTTGTATAGCTATATTTGCCCCAACGTTTGTATAGATATTGCACGTTCCGGAGATTGTGGCCAGAGTTGTTTTTGTATACCAGAACGGCTCGCCTGCTTCTTTAGGTGAAGGCAGTGTTACCCAGGTTTCTGCAGGTGGTGATTTATAAAATATATCCGTTCCGTCAGAACTTATTGCCTCGGCATTTTCTGCTACGTCAACAGCATATACTTTCAATTTAAACCAAACATTATTTCCATCAGCTTTGGCAGAACTTGTGGAAGACCAAATCAGGTCGCAGCCGTTTCCGTTATTATTAAATGTCCAGGTTGAACCGCTCCAGGCAATCTGCGCCGTAGGTATCCAGGACTCTGTTACTGTCCAGGAAGATCCGTTCCAATAAGCTCCTGCACCACCAGTATATTTTATTTGCAGATAAACTTTACTTACCTGCCCAGGAGAAGTATCTAACGCAGTTCCGGAAATTGTAGCCAAGGTTTCATACCAGCCGGATAACTCATCTCCTGGTGATTCATTAATAGGATAAGTAATTGTAGAGCTCGGAGCTGTGAAATCAGCTTTTATATCTGTAACCGTACTATAAGTAAGCTGATAGTTTCCTGCCCTGTCAAGAACACGGATATTAAATTCATAGGTTTCACCTGTCTGCCAGGGAGTAGTGCCAAACTGCCACCAGGTGGCATTAGCGCTAAGAAAACCTGAAGAAACAACTGTATTCCATACATCAGGAGCATTTTCTGTGGTCCAGGAAGAACCTGATATTTTCCAGTAATGCCCGGCTTTTGTACCGGTTATTTGCTTAATGCGCGCTTCTGCATTAACAACTGTTCCCGGACTGTCCCAGGAAAGGCCTGTTATTTTTCCAGTTCTGCTTATGTAACCTTCATCTATAGGATAAGTAACCGTACCGGTTGGTTTTTTTGTGTCATAAAGGAAATCAACATCTCTTGCGGTGCCCATATTACCTGCACCAGCACCTTCTTCATTTGTTGCATTATCTTTTGCTATCGTAACAATTCTGTACTGATGGCTGTCCTGAAAAGTTGGGGTGGCTGTATAAACAGACCAATCCCAGACCCAGTTGCTTCCGCTACGGCTGGCAAGCAGCCACTTTTGGCCGTCGTCTGCCATCCAGGTAGCACCGTTCCACCAGGTAGCGCCGACGGTTAAATCCTGAACATATATTTTAACTTCCGTTATATCAGAAACTGACAAGGCAGAAGGTTCATCAATAGCAGTACCCGCTATCAACTGCGGTGAATTATAGTGTTCTGTATCATCAGGATTTGTTATGTATGTCAATGGTTCTGAATTATCAAAAAGGAAAACATCAACGCCTGTACCTGAGCTGACTGCAATATTTCCCACATAATCCTTTGTTTTCAATTCAACCCTGTAATTATAACCGCTTGTAAAAGTAACATTTGTACTTACATAAATCCAGGCGCAGGTAGAATGATCCGCTGAATAAGATAAACTTGAAATATCCAGCCAGTATAACTCAATATCAGCTGGTGAACTGTCCCACTCTTTATTAGGAGCATCCCAGTAAGCATTTCCGACAGGCCTTACTATTCTAACCTGCTGGACCTGTGTATTAGCAAGTTTCCTGTTATCCACAGCGGTACCGGAAATTGTATCTACTGATTTATAATAGCTGATTGAAGGCAGTGTCGTTTTTGAAGCAGGATAACCTTTATCTATGTATATTTTTATTTCGCTTGATTCGGCTCCCTGGTTTTCGCCTGATTGAGTAGTATCTTTTGCCCTGACTTTTATGAAATATGTGTAATTATTATCCCATACGCTGTCGGCATATGTTTTACTAAATGTTCTTGTGGTTCCTACTAATATATAATCAGACTCATTGAGCCAGTTGGAATCAGATTCATCATGTACGCCCCAGGAACCATTCCAGGTGCCGTCATGAACACCATCATTGTTTGTATCCCGGCACAATAAAACTTCACCATCTGTAGGATTGGAATACATGTCATAAGAAGTACCGGAAATTGTAGCAATAGTTGAATATACTTCATTATTAATTGGATACGGGGTTACTGCTGATACAGGTCCTGTTACATCATATCTGAATGTTTTACTGTTTAAAGCTGAAGATGCAGAATAACTGACTATATTGGGATTTGTTTGAACATTTCCTGCATAATCTGTTGCTTTTGTACGTACATTGTATACTTTTTCATCTTCAAAACAGGAACCGCCGCCACCAACATTTAAACTTGAAAAATTCCAGTACCAGGTAGTTCCTCCTAAGCTTGCAGTATTATAATATTCCGTAGTTTCCCAGGTACCGGACGTAGTCCAATATCTCCAGTAATAGGTTGTTGACTGATTAAGATCAGCTATTGAAACACCGATAGACGCTACGTTGCTAAGATTATCTGAAACAGTTCCGCTTAAAGTCGGCAGGCTGTTATAGGTTTGCTGATGTAAAGGCAATTTTACATAAGAACCCGGAGATGACTGGTCATTGATAATCATTATACCGTCATTATCCCCAAAAGCATCTACTGCTGACGGCAGTTTTTCAATTATTGCTCCTGAATTAAATGATGCCTGGGTTCTAAGCCTGTAAACTTTATCCGGCGTCCAGGAAATACCGCCTCCGGGCTGATAAGTGGCCCGCCAGACTACATATTGGCCTGTAGGGCCGTTATAATAATCACCAGCCGTAATATCACAGGCAGTCCAGTCAACCGATATAGAAGTATCGGTAACGTTTTCTATTTTAATTTTTACCCAGTCAATATTTCCAAAAGTGGTATTGCTGTCAAAAACAAATCTAACTGGAATTTCATCCACATCCGTGAAATAATTACCGTGCGTAAAAGCCGCGGTGGAAACCCAGGAATGATATTTTGCTTTATCAAGATAAAAGGTCCTGCCGGCACCGGGAATTTCCCAGGTTCCGGAAGTATTCCTTGCTTTAGATTTTATGGTATACAACCCGCTTAATGTACCGTCTACAAAACCAATAGGAAATGTTATAGTCCTGAAATATTCTTTTCCAGAGCAGGTAATCCAGTTTTGTGCCGTATCAAAATTATTTGCCGTACCGGTCCAGTACTGGCCGGCAGAATTTAGAATTGCAATCTGAACGTAATCCAGTGAAATAGTAGACCAGGCTTCACCTACAATTTCTGGCACACAAGAAACTTTAGATACATCAGTCCCGTCATATTCAGGCAAGTCAAGAATTTTTGACTGCGGTTTTGTAATATCGTACAGAAAAGTGGATGTTGAAAAAATACCGTCGTAATTGTTTGCATTATCTTTAGACCTTGAAATTATACGGTAATACTTGCCGCTGCTTAGGTTTCCGGATGTGGGAGGCGTATAATTCCAATAACAAGTGTTTGTTGTAGGGGTAATAGTCCAGCTGGGGGTTACCCAATTTACGCTGGCTGTCCAGGAAGAACCTGTCCAGTACAGATAATCATTGTCATTGCTTGTACCGCGGTCAATTATTTTAAGTTGTATTGTATTAAGCTGGCTGCCGGGATATTTGTCTTTTGCTTCACCGCGCAGTTCAGACCATCTGTTAATTTCTATGCCGTTTGCAGGTACTTTAACAGCTGATGTAGGCAGAGTGGTGTCATACCAGAAAGTCTGCTCTGAAGTCCAGCCGCTCCAATTGCCCGCATCATCCTCGCCTTTGGCCGACATCTTAAATTGCACACCATCGGTAAATGTTAATGCCGGTACATTTTTTGTCCAGGTAGTACTGTTTTCATTAGGCTGAGTAACATCTGCAGAAACTTCCGTATAGCTGTCTACCCAGTTGGAACCGGTCCAGTAAGTGGCAGAATAGCGTAAATCCTGCAGCCAGAATTTTACACTATTTATTGTAGAACCAAAAGTGGCGCTTTCCAAATCATTTGCTGTTCCCTGAATCTGTGTAATATCGTTATAATCGTCCGTTGAACTGGGCAGAGTAATGCCTATGCCCGGAGCAGCCTGGTCAACAGTAAAATTGATACCAGTGCCTGTTGATTGTTCCCAGCCTACGTAATCAAAAGCTTTTGAACGGATATTATATTGGCCGCTGGGCCAGGTAGGGCTTAGTTTGGCCCAGGTAGTTGTAGTATCTGTAAGGCCTGTTGCAACATCTACCCAGGTTTCGTTTGATATAAAGCTTCCTGGATAGGCGCCGTCCCAGTAAGTGTCAGGTTCAACATCCGTTCTTTTTATGCAAATCTGAACACTGCTGAGCTTTTTATTATCAGATGCAGTTCCGGAAATAGTAGGCAGTGAAGTATATAATAACGCCTGCGGGGTTGTTAAGTCAGATAATGGCTTTTCTAGGTCCATAGTGAATTTAACATAAGGAGCCGCAGGGTTTGTAAGTGAATTTCCCTCAGAATTATTGGCTTTATCAAGTGCATAATACCTTATCTGATAATCATAGTTATTTATCCAGCCGGTAGAAGGAGCAATAGTCCAGCCATGTTTCCATATGTTTGATTCATTGACTCCACCGTCAAGAGTTGCGTCAAGAGGAGTTTCTGCACCCCACCCGCTGCCAGTAAAATATTCACCGGTCTGCTCGCAGTAAAGTGATATTTTCTCAGTTGAAAGAGACGTTCCTACCGGATCATAATGAGAATTATCCCAGGCGGTACCCGTGATTGTCGCAAGAGATCCGATCAACGAATTATTGACCGGTGAAATAACTGTAGAGGAAGGTTTTGAGATATCAAACCAGAACCTTCTTGCACCGCTGGTTGCTTCATTAGCTGTAGGCAAAGAACCATCTCTGCCGCGCACAAAAGTTTCATATTTCCTGCCGTTTACAAAAGCAGTTGAAGAAATAAGCATTCTCCAGTAACCCGGAGTATAAATTGTTGCAGTGGTCCACACAACTGCAGGGGACCATGTTTTTGTAACCTGGCTCCAATAAGTGGCCCCGGTATAAAGATCCTGAAGTGTTACTTCCACCGTAGATAAATCCACATCACAGGTACCATAAAATGTCACATGGCGCTGCAATAAAGCGTTTATATAACCGAGGGAAGCAGGCGCAGTTATTACCGGCGCATTACATTCTGTATCATAAGTAAAAGTTGTTGTTGTAAAATCTATTTCATATTGTGCCGCCGGCAGGGATACCCGGTCCCTGGATCTGCTGTTAATGTCATAACTTATTCCGCTGCCGCCGTCAGACCAGGGGTCTAAGGGAGGAACATACATCCAGGTAGTTGTCTGATTGCCTGCACAATCTCCGGACAGAGCAGTAATCCAGGTGTTGCTGGCATAAGCCACATCAAAAGCTGCCCCGCTCCAGTATTTACCGTCGGTGTTTCTTTTTATCCGGATTTCCACCTGATTTACACCGGCAGTTTTATCCCAGGCAGTACCGGAGATAGTAAGCAGAGAAGACCTTCTGGCAGCATCTTTAGGCAATACTACTCTGCTGTTAGGCGGGGTGCGGTCACAATAAATAATTGTTGTTGTATAAGATACCTGATAATTAGGATTGCTTGGGGCATTGACAACGTCTCTGGCTTTTGTATAAATGGCATAACTGCAGTCATCCGTCCATTTTTGGTCTATAAAAGTGAAATACCAGATCCATTCAGGATAGGTTCCGCTGCAATCATCTGCATCTATGAAAGCTTCAGTGTTAGAATTAAATGTGGTACCGCCCCACCATTTACCGCCTGCCGTTGTTACCTTTATTGTATAAGCAGTCCAGTCAACTCCTCCGCGCTGATTGTCTGAAGCTGTACCTGTAATTGTCAGAAGAGAAGAGAAATAGGTCCCGCTTGACGGAAATACCGGCCTTGAAACAGGAAGCTCAGTATCAAAAACGAAAGTTTTTGTAGAAAATGTTGTTGATTGAAAACCTACAGAATCATAACCTCTGGCAACTAACTGGAACTGTTTATCGCTGTTAATCCAGGCAGAAGTAGCGTATCTCCAGGGAAAATCTGTTAATACCGTATTGGTATTTATACCTATCCAATATTTTGCAGCCTGCCATCCAGTGCCGGGTAAGTAATATTTGTTGTAATCCGGAGTTCCAACGGTTATATCCCTGATATACAGTTCTGTGCCGGAGGCATACCTGACGGCATAATTGTCCACTATATTTCCTGAAACAGTAGCTAAAGAAGAGTAGTACATACCGTCTATCGGGAGAGTAATGTCTGCCGTGGGTCCGTCCTGGTCTGTAGTCAGCAATAACGCCATATCTCCATATGAATTGGCACGAGGCAGAGTAAAAGCAGTGGTAACATGATTAGCTGAATAATCAGAATAAACATTGGTTCCTTCATAGGTTAAATCATTTGCTCCCGCAGCTACATCTATTTCAACTCCGCCGGCAGAAGGTTCCATTAAACCTATTCTATAGTAATTTCCGCTTGCTAAAGTTGTTGCGGGCGAAAAGAAAGACACTCTAAACCGAGTACCTACCGGCAAAGAAGGAAGCGTTACCAAGGTACCTCCGTAAAATGATTTGCCTGCAGCCGGCTGCCAGTCAAAGGTTGTGGTAACGGCAGTTTTTGCAACATATACCGTAGTGCTGACCACGGTAGTAACCTTATCTGCAGTGGTAATTTTGAAATAAAGATCATCTAAAGGAGTGCCTGAACCTACTTTTTGTAAAAACAATTTTAATTTAACTATATTTTTACGGGCTGAAGTTGAAGCGAAGTTAAACCCGACAGCACGGGTTCCGTACACATTTGCCTCATCCGTTGTGTTATAAAGAGACGCTGGAGAAGAAACGCCATCCAACCCTCCGTCAGCTACAGCAACGTTTTCATCAAATTGGGTTGGAAACCTTACGTAGGGTTGGCCCTGATAGTTGGCACCTGCATCATACCTTACAATAAATGAAGGCAGATTATTGGCAATACTAGCAAATGCACCGGCACCGGTTTGCGCAAAAGATACACCTAATGTTCCGTCCGAGCTTAAATCATAGGGATAGGTGGCAGGGCTTGGGTAAGAAAAAAGAACGCCGGCGCTCATACCGCTTGCTGCGGTAATGCTGTTGCGTGTGACTATTATGTACAGTGTTTCACCCGCGCCAGCTGCATAACTTACTGCACCGGATGCCCAGTAAGGGAACCCTGAATAATTACCTGAAACACCTACTGCGGTCGCCTGGCTAAGATAGACCTGCCCGGCCTCTGTTGCCGCTAAATTATCTGCAATTCCTATATCTATACTATCACCAGTAGCCTTTCCTCTTCCTATAGCAATGCTCAACTGGTCTATAGTTCCTGCATATTTTGTCTGAAAGCTGAAAGCAACCCTTCTTCTGACGCTCGTTCCAAGCTGCCTGCTGTGGAGTTCATATACGCCATAATTACAACCCCAGTCATAGTCATCAGAATATAATGCTCCCGTCATGCCGGTAAACAGCATTAGGAATGTAATAAAACCTAAAAAGTAGAACCAGGTTTTTTTGTTCATAAGTTTTACGGTTATTGCAAATCCTTGTCCGAGGGATGAAGCAATACCGTTTTTTATATATTTACTTTAAACTTTTCTGCCGTTTGTTTGAGCCTTTCCATTTCAACGGTGTTATTTTCTTTTGTATATATTTCATAAAGTTTGCCATATGCTTCCTTATAATAAGGGTTTAGCTCAATGGTTTTATAAAAATAATTTATGGCTTCCTGTTTTCTGTTGGTTACCATATAAGAAACAGCCAGATTATAATAGCTTCTGTACATCCAGGGATACTGCCTGATTATTTCTTTATACAACCTTTCTGCTTTGGCATACTCACCTGTGATATTATATAATCCGCCCAGGTTAGCTGCCATTTCATAATTAGCAGGAGCTATTTCCAGGCCTTTCTCAAAGGTTTTAATGCTTTCTTTATACAATTTCATTTTAAAATAAACCCAGCCCAATGTATTATAAGAATCAAAAAATTTATTGTCTAATTGCAGGGATTTATTTAACTGTTCAATAGCTTCCCCATAACGGCCTTTTTTTCCATAAACAACAGCAAGGTTATGATGCGCCCTGGCAGAGACAGGGTTTGTTTTAACGGTTTTTTCCCATAAAACCTCTTCATTTTTCCAGTCAAAATTACGAGCTATTGTGGCAGAAGAATAGGCTGTTAAAATAATAACAGACAGCACTGTTCCTAAGACAGCTTTATAATTTTTTATTTTTGCCAATAAAATCCCAAGAAAAACCGAAAACCCTATTGACGGCAGGTAAAGCCGCTGTTCTGCAAACGGCCTGCCTGCAAGAAAAACAAGGTTTGATGCCGGGATCAATGTGAATAACAGGAAAAACAACCAAAAATTAAGCTCATTTCTCTTTATGATAATGAAAGGAATTAGTATAAATAATGTCAAAATTGCCAGTATAACTTCAAGACTGAATAGATTACGTGTAATTACCAAGGTTCTGTCTGCGCATAGGTTCAGCGGCAGTATTAAAAGTTTAGTATATCCGCCTACTGTATGTAAAACAACAAATATTCTGTCATTAATAGAACTGATATCAGCAGAAGCATAAGTGCTTTTCATAATAAATTTTCTGAAACCAAAATATACTGCCAATACTGCAAAGTAAGGAATTGTAAGAATAAAATTCATTTTTATATTATCTCTTTTCAGAAATATTATGTACCCAGCCAATATAAACGGTAATGTAATTGCCATTTCTTTTGAAACTAGTGCAAGAATAAACACGAATATGCTTGCAGCATAATATATTACATCTTTTCTCAACCCGGGGTTGCCCACTTTTTCCGGGCGGCCTTCCTTAGATATATATTTCACATAAAACATAAAACTTAAAATAAAAAATATAGCGCATAGTATATCTGAACGGTTTTTTATATACACCACTGACTCTGTATGAACAGGATGTAAGACAAACACTAACCCTGAAAGAAATGCAGCCAGGTTATTTTTAGTCATAGTTTTTACCATGAAAAACAAAATAAGAGCAACTATAATATGCATTGTAATATTTGTTATGTGGTATCCTGCAGCATTTTCTTTCCAGAACATATAATCAAATACAAAAGTAACTGTTCTTAAAGGACGGTATCTTTCACCGCCTGCCTGTTCATAAACATTTGCATAACCAGGATTAAAGAAATAGGGTATATTGCTAAAACTTCTTATATGTACATTATTGGCAATTAATACTTCATCATCCCAGAAGAATGATTTATTTACAGTATTTATATATACCAGGACTCCTGCAATAACAATTACAATAACATAGAAAATATTGGTATAGCGTTTGTTATCCATTAGTTTAACACCTTTTTGATTATTTCTATTTTCTTTTTTGCTGCTTCATGTTTTGTGTTTAATTCTGTTACCCGGGAAAATTCCCCCAGGGCTTCAGGATACATTTTTTTATCTAAATAATAATTCCCAAGATTATAATGAGCCTGGTAATAGTTTGGGTTTAGATTAATTGTTTTCTTGAAATACTCAACTGAATTTTCTGGTTTCCCAAGCATTCCATATATTATGCCGAGATTATTCATTGCATCCGTATTATTGTTATCATACTTAAGCACATTGTTAAACATCTCTACAGATTCATTTGTTAAATTCATTTTTAAATATAACATACCAATGTTATAATAAATTCTGCTTGCTTCCTTATTATATTCAAGGCCTTTTTGAAAATATTCCAGAGCCTTATCATTATCACCCAATTTTAAATTTACTACTCCTATTGAATTATATGCTTCGTAATTATAAGGTTGTATTTTTATTATTTGTGAATACCCTTCAATAGCTTTTTCATATTCGCCTTCCTTTTCGTTTATTTTTGCAATCCCATTTAGTGAAGTAATGTTCTCTGACTCTTCTTTTAAAACATCCGCAAAAATGCTTTTTGCCTTATCAATATCATTATTTTTATAATATACAACACCTATATTGCTTTTAATATCTGAAGATTCAGGATAAAGTTCAAGAGCTTTACTATATTCGTTCATGGCATAGTCCAGCTTGTTCATTCTTTCAAATGCTATAGCTAAATTATTGTGTGCCCTAAAACTTTCCGGCGACTGAAGAACAGTTAAAGACCAGAATTTTAAAGGAGATTCCCACTGAAAATTTCTTGATATAGTCATATATGAAAACAAAATAGTTGTAAGCACAATGAATAATGCAAAATAATTATTTACTGTCCTTAAAGAAAAATTACCGTCAAAATTAACATATCCTGAAATTAGCATAGACAGTCCGACTGATGGAATATACAGCCTCTGCTCTGCAATAGGCCTTGAAATAAGAGGTTCAATATATAAGACAGGAAGCATAGCAATAAATATCCAGCCCAACGCAAACACTGCAAACATTTTTTTCTTAATAATAAAATAAATCAACGCCCCGGCAAACAAAGCCAGGAATAAATAATCAACAAAATATATATACAAACGCTCCGTGAATAACTGCAGGGGCACATATAGCAACCCTACATACTGGCCGGCAACTCCTAAAATGTACAGAAAATTAAAATCAGTAACCGGTTCTACCCCGCCTCTCTTTATGAATGTAAATATAAATAGCAGATGCAAGATGCTTATAAACCAATAAACCGAAGTCTTTTTTAATGATGACATTAAATTATTATTCTTTAAAGTTATTAAATACATCATTAAAATTGCAGGAAGAATAACAGCCATTTCTTTGGATAATAATGCCATAATGAAAAAAAACAATTGTAAAACGCCTGAATAAACAAACTTTTTTTCTTCATTCCTGATAAACACCCAAAAAGATAACAACATAAATATACAGCACAAAATATCTGTCCTATTTTTTACCCAGGCAACCGTTTCCGTATGAACCGGATGGACGGCAAAAATTACTGCCCCTAAAAAGGCCCCGATATTATTTTTTGTCATTTGCATTAATATTGCATAAACAAGCAGGACAACTGCGGTATTCATAACCGTATTTGTCAGATGATAGCCCATTACATTATCTCTCCAAAGCATTCTGTCAAACATAAAGGTCACCATTCTTAACGGCCTGTACCTTTTTTCCGGACCCGGAAAATCATTTATCCAATATTTCGGAGTAAAAATATAACCTATACTTGTGAAACTATGCGCATATCTGTCTTCCTGAATCAATTGTTCATCATCCCACATGAAAGTGTTTTTATAAGTGTTTATATATACACTTACTGAAATTAAACCAAGCAGAATTAATAATAAGGTATTTAATTTCATTATTTTATCCCTAAAAGTCCCAATTTATTAACAGCAATACCTGCTATTTTTTTATCTTTATCGTTTTTATGGGCTTTTAGAACATTTATTACTCGTTCATCCTGTAAATATCTGATTAAAACATTCATTGCTTCTAACCTAAGGGTGTCTTCCAGGCTGCTATTTTCAAGGAATTCTATCATTACGGTGACTGGCTGAGCTTGTTTTCCCAAGGTTTTCAAAGCCATTCTTCTTACACCTATTTGCTGTTGCTTATCAAGCACTGTTTCTATTAAAAATGAAGCGGTGGTAGTGCTTTGCTCTAGTTTTCCCACTGATTCAACAGCTGACAGTTTCACCCAGCCGATCTCGTCTGAACTTTTTATAACGTTAAAATACGTGTCGCGGTATTCATCATCTTTTGTTTCTCCCAGAGTTGCAATAAGCTCTTTCCTTTTTAAACTATCTTTTTCTGTTTTTATACTGTCTTTGTATTTTTTTAATTCAGCTTTGTTTTCTACTTTGTTTTCTTTTACCTTTCCTTTCATGTTTTGTATTTCATCCATTTCCAGGCTGTACCCCAACCCTGAAGTAAACATGAAACAGAATAAAAGTAATATTTTAATTCTTATCTTAATAACCATAATTTTTACCTTATTTACCCGGCTTTTATTTCACCGTTTTTAATACCATAATCACAATATTTGTCCGGTTCTGTTGTAAAGGTACTTTTAAATCCGCTTAAAAAATTAAATTTCCCATATGACCACTGCATATTCAATTCCACTCTTGTTGAACACCAGCAATTTTCGCAAACTTTGTCATGCAAATTTGAAAAGGCTTTACCTACACTTTCTATCGTGCAATTCGTTGAATTTTCTGGTTTTCTGCTGCAATGAACCATGCTGCCGTCAGGTTCAATCCGACAGCTTAACCAGCCGCTGGCACATTTTATTGCTTTACCTTTTGGATAAAGACTAAGATAATTAAGCCCAGGCAATGTGTTTGAGATCAATCCGCTATTTAATTTTTTTATGTTTTGCAGCATATTTATTGCCCTTTGATACTGTTCTTTGTCTGGAATAACGGTATTTTCTACCTGTGTCCCAAGAATTTCTCTGGTTACCGGTTGAAAATTAACTTTTACTCCATATTGTTTGGCTTTCAGTAATACAAAATCCAAAGAATTTATATTTATCCGGGATAAAACCGTAATAAAAGCGACTTTTATTCCATTCTTTTGGGCTGTTTCTACAGCTGTTATAGCTTGTTTAAATGACCCTTTTCCTGAAATAGAATCATGTATTTCTTCAGGACCGTTTAAACTGATATTTAATTTGTCTATCCCTTTTAAACTATCTATTTTTTCATTTACCAAACTTCCGTTAGAATTTACTCTTACCTTAATATTTTTACTTAAAGCATAATTAATTATAGATCCAATATCTTCTCTAACAAGAGGTTCTCCGCCGGTAAAACTGATATATTGTGTTCCTGATAAATTTAATTCATCTATTATTCCAAATACCTGCTGCGTAGTTAACTCTTTTTCTTCCTTTTTCCATAAATTGCAGTAAACACACTTATGATTACATCTATAAGTCAGCGCCCAGCTTACAATAAGAGGAACCCTCTTACCAAAAAGCTTGGCATTTATATACCTTGATCCTAATTTAATGGTATCAAAAAGGTTTAAATCTTTATTCATACCTTTTCTCCAAAATTACCGACTGTTTCCGCTATAACTGTATTTGTAAAGAATCTTTCGCTTGAACTTATCAGCCAAATAATGCCGCCGATTATTGCCGGTATTAAATGATGTATAAGGGTTATCAGAATACCTCCGGAAAAACATACTGACGCTTCTGCAAACTTTGATAAACTCATAACAGCCGTTGTTTCTCTAATACCTATTCCCTGTATTGATATAGGAATACTGCTTACCAGCATTATTATGGAAATATAATAAACTGTATTAACAAGGCTTAAATTCAGTCCTATTGCCTTAAAAATCAAAAATGAACTTAATATTTCGCCTGACTGCATAAAAACTGAAAAAACAATAAGTTTAATCCTATTGGTACTTTTAATCCTTTCAAAACAATATATTAAGGAATTGATTATATTATTTGCAATAGGTATATTCTTTAACTTCTGTATATTATTCATTAATAATACCATACCCAACAACCCTATAAGCACCCAGGGTAAATAATTAAAATTGTTTGTCAGGAACATACCTGTGACAAGCAAAATAACTGTTCCAAGGGTAATAATTAACCGTACAAATACCGATGAACTTAATGCCGTGCAGAAATCCATGGAAGCAAATATTCTTAAACCTGCCGCACGGACTATCTCGCTGACTTTAAATGGCAAAACATATTTCATTGAGAGTGATACTGCGTTTATTTTAAATAATTCCGCATAATTTACATCAAGTTTGCTGAAATCAAGCACTTTTTTCCATAATATCGGGTAAAGGAAAAGCCTGAACATAACTGAAACCACCACAGCCAGCGCCAAGTATCCTAAATTCGCTGATTTAAGGGTCAGCATAAAATCTTTAACCTCAATGTTTTTGAATAAAAATACAAACATTGCTATTGCAATGGCATAATTCATTAAAATAAAGATTTTTTTCTTCATTTTTTTATCCCTGAGTTACAAAACTCAACATCTTTTTAGGATACTGTTTGAAATATATTTTAAATCTCAGGTCATTTCTTCTTAAAGCAAGTATCAGCTGCAAAAACACTATAAATATATTAGGAATATATGAAAACAGCTTCCAAAAACCTTTAACTATTATAAAGCTGTTTGTTTCACGGGTCATTAAAGGCATTATTTTAAACAATTTCCTAAAACAAGCATTTTCCTTCATCATCGCTTGTTTTTGGGGTTTTGCAAAGAAATCCGATATTTCACCTCTACTTATTTTTTCTATCAGTTTTTCATCAATATCACCGCTTTGGGCTGCAAACCTAAGAATTTCTGCTTTTGGGTAATAAGTAAGGTTGTGGCATTTTATACGGTTAAGAGACTTAAGATTGCTATAAAATTCTGCTGCTTTTATGTGGTCTTCAAGTTTTTCATAAGGTAAACCAAACATATGGTCAACATCATACTTAAGTTCGTGTTGGCCGCATATTTCCAGGATTGACTTTATCTGCTCTGTTTTTTCTTTTCTGAATAAAACATTTTTTCTTATTTCTTCATTAAGCGTCTGAACACCGAATTCTATGCAATAACAACCGCTGTTTTTTAAATCTTTTATAATATTTTCGTCAACAGCATCTGCCTTGCCAAAACATTTGAAAGGAACAGCTATTTCTTCTCTATAACTTTTTAAAAATTTTTTCAGCCAAAGAGCATCTATGGTAAATACGGAATCTTTAAAAATAACTTCCTTAAAATTGAATTTCTTTTTAGCCCAAACCAATTCACTGATTACGTTTTCAGGGCTTCGTCTCCTGCAATACCTGCTGCTGTATTCATTTTTGTAGGCTGTTTCTTCGCAATAGGAACAACTTCCGGCACAACCTTTGCCTGTATATGTCATATAGCTGTCTGAAAAATTTATATATTGTGAAAAAATATCCTTATCTGGCAGCGGCAAGGTATTTAAATCAGCCAGCTTTTCAGAATCAATATTCCGGAGACCTTTATCTCTCAGAAAATCAGCAAAAACATTTTCCGGTTCACCTGTCAAAAGATAATCATATTTAACCGCTGTTTCTTTTCTTTCTAACGGCCGGATAATTATTATCTTTGCTTTGTCATTTATTGCTTTTAGATTTCTGCTGATATTTTCAATCCATTTCAAATTACCGAAATTTTCAATAAAAACCACATATTCCGGTTTTACTTTAGCAATCTTCTTTGCAACATTGTTTTCTGACGAGAACATTTTATTTATTATCGGCATATAGAATACATTATCAGTAACGCCGAATATATCCTGATCATACACCAATCCGGTGCTATAACCATATCCTTTTGCAATAGCAGACAGGTATTCTATTGTGTTTGTGTCGCGCACAAAGTACCTTCCTTTATAAGCAAAAGTTATTTTATCCATTTCTTTTTACCCACTCTAATCTTTTTAACATAACCTTAAAAATATTTTCCGAATAAGCAATAAACTTTTTTGCCGGTTTTGAAACATTTTCCTGAAGAATTATCATTTCAAAATAGGCTAAAGATTTTCTTAATAACTCACTTATCGATTTACAATTAAAAGCATGCCTTAAAAGAAAACCCAGCCTTGAATGGTACTTTATATAAGCCCACCGGGCTAACTTATCAACTTCTTCGTTGGTGATAGTTTTAAGCCAGGGGCGCGGCAATTCACGGTCTTTTTCGTTGCCTAATACCCAGTCACGCCAATAATCCTTTCCTGTTTCCTGAACCATCTGTTTCCACATAGGGGTTAACGGTTTTGCCAAAAGCTTTGAAAACTGTACGTAATCCAGGTCAAGTTTTTTTGCAAAGTCCAGTGTTTTTCTGACTGTTTTCTTTGTTTCTCCTGGAACACCGACAAGAAAGAACCCCAGATTTTGTATGCCTGTCTGTTTTGAAATTTCAATTGTACTTACAACCTGGTCCAGCTTAATTCCTTTTCCAAAATAGTCCAGAACTTCCTGTGACCCATGTTCAATACCCCAGTAAATTCTCCTGCAGCCGGAATCATACATGGTTTTTAATAAGTCCTGATCTACGGTATCAATTCTTGAACGGCAAACCCAGGTTATAGCCAGATTATTATCTTTAATTAACCTGCAGATTTCTTTCACACGGCTTCTAATAGCCGTAAATTCATAATCAAAAATATCAATTTCATGAATATCATATTTTTCAACGCATTCTTTCATTTCATTTACTACTTTTCCAGGGCTTCTGGGGTTATATGTACAGCCGCCGGCTTCACAGAATTTACATTCATACGGGCACCCCAGAGAAGTTACCATGGCCGTAAAGTTCTTTCTTTGCGTGGGAAACTCAGCATAAAGATCATTAGGCAGTAAATCCCTGGCCGGATTTGGATAATTATTAAAAACTATCTTTTCCGGGTGAGGATTAACTATGACTTGCCCGTCTTTTTTCCAAACCAGCCCGGGTACACTTTCATAATTATTTCTGCCGCTTTCAAGTTCTTCCAACAGTTTAGGAACTGTAAAATATGCCTGCTCAAGACATCCAAAATCTATCTCAGGATGAGAAACTGATTCTTGCGGATAAACTCTTAGATTATAACCGCCAATTAAAACTTTTGCTTTAATTCCGGAACTCTGCAGTTCGCTTTTCAAATACTTGATCCACTTTAACGTTTCCGGAAACATATAGGTGGTCATCATTGTTCCCAAAACATCCGGTTTATATTTTTTCAGCTGGGAAGCAACCTGTTCCATACTAAGCCTTAATGTACGTGCATCTATTATGATAACTTCGTGGCCGGCTTCACGGATAATGCCGGCAACCCAGGCCATAGATAACGGCGGGAACAGCCCGAAATATTTTTGGACTATTCTCAGGTTTTCTTCATGGACCTTGTAGGAAAATGGGTTAAATACTAAAGCTACTTTCATGACGCCAAATACCTGCCTTGTATGCCTGTGATAACTTCATTTACCGTTATCCCCTGCATACATTTATTTGTCGAATGTTTACATTTTACCTGCTTATTTTTAAATACATCTACACAGGGACTGCATTCTAAAGCTTTATAAAACACTAAGTGATTTTCACCCTTAGGCCCGTAAGCGGCCGGTGTTTCAGGGCCAAAAAGTGAAACAGTCGGGGTACCTAAAGCAGCAGCCAGGTGCATAGGCCCGCTGTCATGGGTGATGAAAAAACTTGCATTTCTAAGCAATTCTGCTAATTGCATAAAGCTAAGTTTTCCCATGAAATTTACAAACCTTGGGCCAAAATTAGAGTTTATTTCTTCAAACCCATAACTGCTGATTCCGGCTATTTTATAATCCGTATTGTCTATTAAATATTTTATGACTGCTTCACAATTTTCAACCGGCCAACATCTTTGGTTTATAAAACCTTTTCTGTCCAAGTTAATAACTATATATTTGCCCTCAATAATTTTACCAGCTTTCAAATCTTCCTTATCGACGGATAGCTGTTGTTGTTCTTCATCTTCGTTTATGTTAACGCCTGCTGAAAGAAAGGCGTTTTTAAAATTTTCCATAACATGAATTTTGTCATCAAATAAAACCGACGAATCATGAATTCTGCCTCTCCACCTGAAAGGAGAATAAAAACCTACGCTGGTTTTTGGTGCAATGATATAACTTAACATGGCTGAAGACCTGCTTAAAAACTCTAAATCTATCAGTAAATTTTGTTTTTCCCTGCGAAATCTAATGACCTGTTTTAGCATCTGAATGACAAAGTTAAATACACCTGTTTTATAATCAACAGCTACTACTTCATCAGCAACATTAAGCAGGTAACAAATTTCTTTATTATCCGACAAAGTAAATAACGTGATTTTCGCTTTTGAATATTTTCTTTTCAATTCTTTCAAATAGGGGTAAAGCAAAATTATGCATCCGCCTTCCCAGAATTTCATAACCAGTATTCTTTCAGGATAACCGGACTGTTTTTTAGACGGTAATAAACCTTTGATACCTGTAAATAAAGCGCAAAATATCAGGCCTAAATAGTCATCTATCAGCCTTAAAACATCAATAGTTATGGTTTTTCCAATATTTTTTTTCATATCTTTACCTGTCTGAAATTACCGCCCAATCTTTAAAACTGTCTAAAGACATTATTTCCAGTTGTATATCCTGGTCATGCAGATAGCAGAGAAATTTTTCCCTCAGGGTCTTCAACGCGCTATCCACGTCTTTGCCTTCTGCCATAATCCTGTACATTGTGGGGCAAAATGCTATAACTGTGTTATTATTTGTTTTTTGTAAAATTATGGGATATTTCATGTATATCTCTCTCATTTAAACATAATATATGTCTTATGTGCGTATAACTATAAGACTCTATCAATGAGAAGTACCGCAAATACATACCTGTCGCGATAATTTCTCAATCTCGAAATTTTTACTTTTGACTTTTAGTTGTTGGTGTTTTTGTTTTAATAAACCCTCCACAAAAATACCCAGGAGTTAATCCCGCCTGCCAGCCTCGAAGGTCAGGTGGCGAGACTATGTTTCTGGGTACTTCCGTGGAGAATCAACACCTCAAGACCAAGGGGGCTACCTTGGCTTTAGGTGTGTAAAACAAGAAGGGGAGTGAAACAAGGGATGTAGCAATTATGAGAGCGGATAAAAATGCCTGTGACAGGCAAACGATAAGCTTCTTTAGAAGCATTGTTATTTGAATGCCCAAAATTTGCTGGACAAAATAATTGTGTGCCGTGGTAAAATAACTGTTTAACAGGTTAAATTTTGCTTTGAGAATTTGGAGAGATTTTACCGTAGTATAGGCTTCTGCGCTGGAAAGCAGGGCATATATGCTGTCAATAAATAATTGTTTCAGGTTTTTATTTGCTTGTGCTGTTTGAATAGGCTGGTTGTACTGATCTCTGGCATCATAAGTTTCTTCTGAGTCGAAAAGCGCCAAACCTATGAAGCTGTTTGGAAATAAAAAAAGCCCACCTTTTTGGGTGAAGCTCTCACTGTAAGTCATTTCGCTTTTATATATGAAAAGCGTTAAAATTAATAAAACAGAAAATAGGCAGATGATTAATTTTTTGCTCATAAAACCTTCGGCAGCCCTGGTTTATATTTGGTCAATTTTGATATGAGTCAACGTTTCAGGACATTGCTCGCTTGGCCTTCCAAACGGGCCTTTATCGGGTTTTTTAATTTTTCAAAATATCTGCTTTTTTAACGGCTTTACATCTCTGTTACTTCCGCTATATTTATATACTATTTTAAGTGATTTGTCAATGGTTTTTTGAAATACACTATTAAAACATATTATATGTAGGTTTGTGTTATTTCTTTCTCGGAAGGTTTTGTAATAGGATTGTAATATTGAATTCGGTGACTTTAATCACAGAACCAGCTTTTTATATATGCAAAAAATAGGCCCAAAAGTTATCCACAGGCATATTGTTAACCACCTTTCTGGAAGTTGTGCTTTTATTTGATTTTCTTAAAAATAGTACAGTTTTATTTTCTTCCTTTTAATTGATATAATTGCAAAACTATGGAAAATTTTAACGCACCTTGTCCCTTAAAAAAGCTGGATGACTGGCGCTGGGAACTGCCCCGGCAAACCGGAATGAATACAGAAGGGCTGGTTTTTGCGTCGGAAAAAATGATTTCTGCTATTTGCGGTGACAAGGCACATCAGCAGGTGGCAAATGTGGCGCACCTGCCGGGAATTGTTGGCAAGTCACTTGCTATGCCTGACATTCATTGGGGTTACGGCTTTCCCATTGGCGGGGTAGCTGCGTTTGATTTGACTAGCGGGGTTATCTCTCCCGGGGGTATTGGTTATGATATTTGTTGTGGAATCCGATTGCTTAGGACAAACCTAAAAAAAGCGAACATTGAAAATAAAATACAGAAATTAATTGATAACATGTTTTACAATATTCCGTCGGGTGTGGGCTCTACCGGAAAAATAGCGCTTAAAAAAGAAGAAGTAAAACAGGTTTTAAACGAAGGCGCAAAATGGGCTGTAAAAAAAGGATACGGCACACCTGAAGATTTGAAACATACAGAAGAGGAAGGCTGTCTTAGCGGGGCAAATGCTGATAAGGTAAGCTCCCGCGCTTTGGAACGCGGGCATGAGCAGTTAGGCACCCTGGGTGCCGGCAATCATTTCCTTGAAATTCAGGAAGTAGAACAAATATTTGATGAAACGGCAGCAAATGCTTTTGGCCTATTTTTAGGACAAATTACAGTAATGATTCATACCGGGTCGCGCGGGTTAGGCTACCAGGTTTGCGACGACAGCATAAGAAACCTGCAGACTGCGACGCAAAAATATGCCATCCGTTTGCCGGACCGCCAGCTGGTTTGCGCGCCTGTTGAGTCAACTGAAGGAAAAGATTATTTTTCTGCCATGGCCGCGGCAGCAAATTATGCCTGGGCTAACAGACAGATAATAACCCACTGGGTCAGGCAGACATTTACAGAAGTGCTTGGCAAAAAACAAACCGAAATTGGGCTTGAACTGGTTTATGATGTAGCGCATAATATTGGAAAATTTGAACAGCATTTGCATAACGGCAAACCGCAGAAACTTTTTGTTCACAGAAAAGGTGCAACCCGCGCATTTCCTGCGGGGCAGGCGTCAATTCCGGAGGATTATAAAACCGTTGGCCAGCCGGTTATTGTGCCTGGCACAATGGGTACGGCATCATACATTTTAGCTGGCACGCAGAAAGCCATGTATGAAACCTGGGGCAGTACCTGCCACGGAGCGGGCAGAGTGATGAGCAGAACCGAATCCCTTAGAAATGTAAGAGGCCGGCAGTTAGTAGAAGAACTTGGAAAAAAAGGTATAATATTGAAAGCGGAAAGTTATAAAACGCTGGCTGAAGAGGCCCCTCAGGCATATAAAGATGTTAACCTGGTAGTTGAGGTGTGCCATCAGGCAGGCATTTCAAAAAAGGTAGCTAAAATGCGCCCATTGGGAGTCATTAAAGGATAGTGACTAAGTGATTACGTGATTAAGTGGTTAGTAAAAGCATGCAAAACTAAAAACAAAACCAGTGACTAAGTGATTATGTGATTAAGTGGTTAGTAAAAGCATGCAAAACTAAAAACAAAACCAGTGACTAAGTGATTACGTGATTAAATGGTTAGTAAAAGCATGCAAAACTAAAAACAAAACCAGTGACTAAGTGATTACGTGATTAAATGGTTAGTAAAAGCATGCAAAACTAAAAACAAAACCAGTGACTAAGTGATTACGTGGTTAGTAAAGACTTCATCAAAAAGTGTTATAATTAATAAAATGGAAAAACCAAATTTTATAAAAAGTTATACTGACTTAATCGTTTGGCAAAAAGGCATAGAGCTGGTGAAAACAATATATGCGATTACTAATTGTTTTCCAAGAAGCGAAATGTTCGGCATTACCTCTCAAATGAGAAGAGCTTCGATATCAATTCCATCAAATATCGCCGAAGGTTTTCTAAGAAATCACAGACCAGAAACAATACAGTTTCTTTTTATTGCACTTGGTTCTTGTGGCGAATTACATACTCAATTGATAGTAGCTAAGGAACTAAATTATCTTGAGAAACACAAAGCCTTAAGCATTATTGATGAATTAACCTTTATTAGCAAAATGCTAAGAAATTTAATAAAAAGTTTAAAAAAATGATTTGGTTAGCCTGCTAATCACTTAACCACTAACCACAAACCACTATTTTCGAGGTGCTTATGCTGGATTTAAAATTTATCAGAGACAATACGGACAAAGTAAAAGACGCGTTGAAAAAAAGAAATTCAAAAATTACGCTAGATGATTTTTTGGTTTGGGATAAATCCCGCAGAGATTTGATTGCCGAAACCGACACTCTGCGCGCAGAGCGCAAAAAATTATCCGAAGAATTCGGTAAACTGAAAAAAAGCGGACAGGATGCCGGCCACTTAAGCGCTAAAAGTGATGAAGTTGCCAAAAACTTGCAGGAAAAACAGACAAAACTTGAAGAAACTGAGAAACTTATAAATGACTTTGTACTTCAGATGCCCAATATTCCCGACGATACAGTCCCCGTCGGCGCCACCGCGGAAGAAAACAAAGTAGTCCGCCAGACAGATAAACATAACACTCTGGGAACAGATAAACCTAAAGGCCACTGGGAACTTGGCGAGAAACTGGGCATCCTTGATTTTGAAAGAGCGGCCAAAATATCCAGCTCCCGCTTTGCTTTATATAAAGGAAAGGGCGCGGCGCTTGAAAGAGCCCTGTTTACATTCATGCTTGACACCCACACCAAAGAACACGGGTATACAGAAATTTTCGGCCCCTACCTGGTAAACAGCAAATCTGCCACCGGCACCGGCCAGCTGCCGAAGTTTGCCGAAGAAATTTACAAATGTGCGGAGGATGATTTGTATTTGATTCCTACGGCAGAAGTATCTGTAACCAATATGCACCGCGATGAAATATTAAACGAAAATGAATTGACTATAAAATACGTTTCTTATTCGGCCTGTTTCCGCAGAGAAGCCGGTTCATACGGCAAAGATACTAAAGGGCTTATTAGAAACCACCAGTTTAACAAAGTAGAACTGGTAAAATTTTCCAAACCTGAAAATTCTATGGATGAACTGGAAAAACTTACACTTAATGCGGAAGAAATACTAAAAAAACTGAAACTCCAATACAGGACCGTTGCGCTTTCTACTGGAGATTTAGGCTTTTCTTCCAGCAAGACTTATGACCTTGAGGTTTGGATGCCAGGTGAAAACCTGTGGCGTGAAGTTTCTTCCTGCAGTAATTTTAAGGATTTTCAGGCACGCAGAATGAACATCAAGTTTAAAAGAGAAAACGGCACCAAAGAATATGTACATACTTTAAACGGGTCCGGCACCGCCGTAGGCAGGATTTTTGCCGCCATTTTGGAAAATTACCAGCAATCTGACGGGTCAATAGTGATCCCTGAAATATTGAAAAAATATCTGGATTTTGAAAAAATAAACTAACAAAAAACTGAACCGATCGGCTATCTATGAAATATTTGAACCGCCTGCCAAGGCATATTTTGATACAATTACTTGCGCTGATTTTTGTATTTTTTTTATGCAGCTGCATAAGCCTGCGGTTATTACACAATAAAAAAAGATATATCTTTATTGACGGCGGCGCTCATTACGGTGAATCTATCATAAAATTTGAAAACACAAAACTCTTTTCTAAATACCCATGGGAAATAATTGCTATTGAAGCCAATCCGGAAGTGATAAATAGAATACCAAAACAAAAAAATATAAAAATTATTAACAAAGCTATTTGGATAAACAAAGGAAAAATAGAATTTTTTATAACAGACAATGACAGTTTAAGCAGTCTTTTTAAAGACAACAAACCCTCCAAAGCAGTCCAAATACCTTGTTTTGATTTTAGCAAATGGCTGAAAAATAATTTTACTGAAAACGATCATGTCATTTTGAGCTTTGATATTCAAGGCGCAGAATATGAAGTATTCAGAAAAATGTTAAAAGAAGACACTTTTAAGCTTATTGACCGTTTATGTGTTGAAATGCATACTGATCACACCAGAGAACAAAAAGAAGAAAATCGTAATATTGACGAAGATGAGATTTTATTAGACAGAATCCGCTCTACCGGCTGCATAGTTTCCGAAAATTCTGCAGAACATATAATAGAAACCCATTGGAAAGATTATTTTGAAGGGTTAATTGAATTATAACAAGAACATAAAAACATTCACTACAAACATCTTTTCGAAGAAATTTAAAATCAGCCATATAATTATAACTGGATTTTTTATTCTTTCCGCACTTTTAAGTTTATACAACCTAAATCAAACTTATTTCTGGGATGATGAATCACAAGTCGGCATAATAGCAAATAATTTTCTTTCTACCGGCAATTTTACCGGATGGGACGGCAGAAATCTTTACGGCTACAATAATGGTTCACTCTTAGATAAAAATCTGCGTATTATTAACCCTCCCTTAGATTATTTAGTTACAGCAGTGTCTTTTAGCATATTTGGTTCAGGAACCTTTCCCGGAAGACTTCCATTTGTTTTAGCCGGCCTGGCAGCTCTTTTATTATTCATATTCCTAAGTTACAGAGTATTTAATGGAAATTTAATTCCCTGGATATTTTCTGTAGGCTTTTTAGCATTATCCGTAGATTTTCTTCTCTACATCAGGCAATGCCGATATTATGCATTAACATTGCTTTTTTCTCTCCTTGTTGTTGGTTTATACATAAAGCTTGTAAGTACCAATAAATGCTTTTACTCTATCTTATTATCAATAAGCGCTATTCTCCTTTTTTATTCAAATTATTTTATTGCTTTAGTGTTTCTATCTTCATTATTTATAAATCATTTTATTTTTCATTGGATCAAATTACAAAAAATATCATGGAGCAATTTAATACTGGCTCTAACAATCTTTCTTGCAGCTACTGTACCTTATTCTTTATATTTCCATATTTGGAACCGGCCTGATTTAATAAGAAACGCAAGTTTCTTAGAACTATTATTTGAACATTTGAAATATATAAATCAAACAGGTCTTATGCCGTGGTTATACGCAATTGCTATATTCTTAGTACTTTTATCTAAGAAAAATGACAATGAAACAATAAATTACCTTTTGAAATGGACGCTATTTGTTTGTATGTATGTAATTATACTTTCCTTGTTATCGCCATATCCTGATTGTAAAATACGTAATCTGATTGTCCTTTTGCCTGTTTTTGCCATTATCCACGGCTATTTGCTTCAGTTTGTCTATAAATATAACAAAACAGGCGCTTTGTTGATTTTTGCACTTCTGATTACCACTAATATTTTTACGTTGTCCCCCATAAACAAACAGTTTTCATTTTCTCTGCCTTCATATATAAAGGAAATCACCAACCCTTATCCTGAATCCTGTTCTCAAACAGTTAAGTATCTTGAAGACAATATTCAAAAAGATGAAAAAATATTTAGTTATCCTTTTTATATGAACTATCCCATAATGTTTTATCTTGGTGATAAAATAAAAATATGCTGTAATTTAAATAAAACAACCAATATTCCAATTGAAAAATTAAACGATTTAAATGCCCCTGTTTTTATTGAAGACAATTTCCCGGACTGGTTGATTTCCTATAGTTTTGATAAGGATATATTAAATGTTATTAAATATTTTGAACGTACTCATACTGAAAATAAAAAAACAATAAAATACAAATATGTTTTAAACAGAACATTAGACGTTTTTTGGTACCCCACCCAAAGGCCCGGGACAAAACATCACTTCGGGCCAATAACAGCTTTCGATAAAAAATCTCAGGCAGTTTATATATTCAAACGCTCCAAGTAACCCTTATTAATTCACTAAAAATATTTTAAAACATAATAAATATATTATTTACTACCATACTTTAGATTATGAGCAATATTACAAATCAATTGCAATATTTAATGAACTGAAATAATACCTGGATTTCAATGTTGTTAAGTAATCAAACGATTGATAAATCAAACCGCTACATAAATTTAAAAAATATTAAAACAATATTGCAGAAACCTGATTACTCCCTCCTTTCAATAACACTTGAGTCGGGAGTTGTTTTTCTGCTAGAAAACATAGCAGAAAAACAAAAAAAGAAGCGGACCATTATGGCACGCTTCTTTTTTTATTTTCGTATACTTTATTTCTTTCTTTTCCTAGCGTATAACAACAGGTTTAATGTTCCAAATTTCCTGCATATATTCTCTTATAGCCCTGTCGCTTGAAAAATATCCCATATTTGCAATATTTTTGAGTATTTTTTTCTGCCATTTTACTTTGTCTTTGTAATCCTCATAAACTGTTTCGTTAATCTTTATATAAGCTGGCAAATCCGCTAAAACAAAATACTGGTCTGGAGAGTTATTATCTACCCCATTAATAAGCGAATCGTAAAGCGGTTTAAAAAGGGTTTCGTCACCATCAGCAATTTCGCCTGTTTTTAACATATCTACAACTCTTTTTATTTCCGGATATTTATTGTAGTAATCTGACGGATTATATTTCCCGTTTTTAATAAGTTCTTCAACTTCTTCTGCTTTCAAACCAAAAATATAAATATTGTCTTCACCTACTTCGTTCATTATTTCTATGTTTGCACCGTCAAGAGTGCCTACTGTTAACGCTCCGTTTAAAGAAAACTTCATATTACTGGTTCCTGAAGCTTCTTTGCCTGCCGTAGAGATATGCTTACTTACATCTGCGGCCGGCATTATTTTTTCTGCTATGGAAACACTGTAATTTGGAATAAACAATACTTTTATTTTACTGTTTACCGCAGGATCATTATTTACCAGGTCAGCAACGCTGTTTATGAGCTTAATTATCAATTTAGCTATATAATACCCAGGCGCTGATTTTCCGCCGTAAAAAAACGTAACCGGCACCATATCTATATTTGGATTTTTTTTGATTCTGTTATAAAGCACAAGCACATGCAGTATGCTTAAAAATTGTCTTTTATACTCATGAATTCTCTTTATCTGCACATCAAATAACGAGTTGATATTAATATCAACATTCATTGTTTCTTTTATATACTTGGTAAACCGTTTTTTATTAATTTTCTTTGTTTCATAAAGCCGTACCAAAAATTCTTCGTCGTCCACAGAGTCCTCTAACTTCTTTAATTCAAAAGGTTCTGTCACCCAGCTTTCCCCTATCTTTCCTGATATCAGGTGCGATAAATCCGGATTGGCCACCAGTAACCACCGCCTGAAAGATATACCGTTTGTTTTGTTATTAAATTTTCCCGGCATCATTTCATAAAAATCCTTAAAAACACTGGTCTTAAGAATTTCCGAATGAAGTTTTGCAACCCCGTTAACCGAATGAGAACCTACAATAGCAAGATTTGCCATACGCGCCTGTTTTTCACCGTTTTCTTCTACAAGCGACATGTTGCGAACTTTATCCATGTCATTAGGATAAGTAGTTTTTATTACTTCAATGAAATCTGCATTGATCTTATAAAGAATCTGCAAATTTCTTGGAATAAGTTTTTCAAGCAGTTTTACAGGCCATTTTTCCAAAGCTTCTGCCATAACCGTGTGATTTGTAAAGGCAAACACTTTCGTAGTAATACCCCATGCTTTGGTCCACTCTATGTTGTGTTCATCTACCAGAAGACGCATAAGCTCCAAAATACCAAGAGCAGGGTGAGTATCATTAAGCTGTACCGCCACCTGTTCAGGAAGTTTGTCAAAATAATCAAATGTTTTATTATATCTTCTTAAAATATCCTGTAATGTAGCGGAAACAAAGAAATATTCCTGTTTGAGCCTCAACTCTTTTCCTTCAAGAATATTGTCGTTCGGATAAAGCACACGGGAAATGTTTTCCGAATAGTTTTTATCTTCAATAGCTTTTATGTAATCACCATGATTAAAAATGTGCAGGTCAAACTGGTTTGATGCGCGCGCTGCCCAAAGCCTGAGCGTATTAACTATGTTATTGCCATAACCGATAATAGGAACATCGTGAGGTACTGCTAAAACATCATTAGTATTCTGCCAGATATACTTTGTTTTCCCGAACTCATCTACTTTTTGCACTACGTCGCCGTTAAAACGGACCGTTTTTGAATATTCAGGCCTTTCAATTTCCCAGGGATAAGTATACTTCAGCCATTCTTCAGGTTCTTCAACCTGAAAACCATTCTCTATTTTCTGGTTAAAAATACCGAATTCATATCTAAGTCCATATCCATAACCCGGAATACCAATGGTTGCCATAGAATCAAGGAAACATGCCGCCAGCCTGCCTAAGCCGCCGTTTCCAAGCCCTGCATCCGGCTCCAGTTGGGTAAGCTTATCAAAATCATAGCCCAACCTTTTTACAATATATTTCATTTCATCCATTACTTTCAGGTTTACTATATTATTTAGAACCAGCCGGCCCATTAAAAACTCAAGCGATAAGTAATAGACTCTTTTTGAATTGATATTGTAATAAGTTTGCTGGGTGTCACTCCATTTTTCAACAATTCTGTCACGTACCGTGTAAGCAAGGCTTAAATATTTGTCAAAATCAGTGGCAGAATATTCATCTTTAGCTCTAGTATAATGCAAATGGTTTTGAAAAGATAAGCGCAGAGCGTCAACATCCATTCTTTTGCGATATTCACGCCAAAGCTCATTTGCATTGTTCTCATTTGGTTGATTATTTTCGTTATTCTTTTTTTTCATTATAACTCCTAATGTTGAATCATGATTTTATCGGTGCATTATTTTACTATATGTGCAGCTGTTTTTCAAATATCCTTGAATTGTCAATCAAAAAAAAGTAGAATGAAGGACATTACATTAGTTATTTGTATTTATAAATGTTGAAATATTTCTGAGATTTGAAATTTGAGATTTGACCGCAATCGATTTTCTAATATCTATTATCAATTGCTCTAATTTTACAAAGCAAAATTACGGAGAGATGACCGAGCGGTTGATGGGTTGTCGTGCGACGAATAAGGAGCACATGCCTGGCAACGAGCGCGAGTTGGTGAGCGCTCAGGCAGCAGAAACCTGCTCTTGCCGAGGTCTTTCAAATAATTCGTTCTTTTTTTATTTTATTGCTAACGGAGAGATGACCGAGCGGTTGATGGTGCTGGTCTTGAAAACCAGTGTGCCCTTCCGGGTACCGGGGGTTCAAATCCCTCTCTCTCCGTTTCGTTATCATATTTTTTATAGACACGGCTATCCGCCGTATCAAAAATATAACTCAACGGAACACAGCCGTTTAAAACAAAAAAACAACCTTTATTACAGGTTGTTTTTTTGTTTTATATTGATAGGGATTTGAAGCCAAGTCGAACGCTGCCTGGAATGGCAGAAGAGCGAATTTTGTAGTTTAAATGAGCGTAAGTGAGACTGGCAGGGCTCTGGAGGAGGAACGAAGTGACGGGGGAAGAGAAATCCCTCTCTCTCCGCATAAAAAAAGGAACAGATAAATCTGTTCCTTTTTTTATGCGTAACGGGATTTGAAGGCGACCCGAGCGCATCCAGTGGATGAAAAGTCCGTCGTTTTGTTTCATGACGGACGTAAGCGAGGGCGCCGGGGTGTACGCTGTGACGAATAAGTCACAGCTAGGTAGTACACGCCAGCGAGTTGGTGAGCTGGCAGGCCCGCAGGGGCGAAGGAAGAGCGATAGCGATGGGTGAGCAGAAATCCCGATACCTATTTCATTTATAATATAACTCTGGCGGAACACAGCCGTTTTTTACTGCATAAAAAAAGAATCAATATTTGAAATTAGAAAATATTGATTCATTTACAAAATTTTAAGTTTATTCTGTTCTTTTAAGAAACTCAAAATTACATATACGCATTTCAGGAATGCCTGATTTGTCTTTTATTAAAGTCCCGGTACAATCCAGCGAAAGCAAAATATGATTGCCCCGCAGATTAAGGTCTTCTATATTTTCCTTCGACAGTTTTTCCTTTAATGTCTGCAGTAAAGACAGATATTCTTCCTGTGAAATTATCCCTTCTCTGCAGGCCCGCAGGGCACTTATCCCTTCATAATAGTCACCATCTTTTGCAGCCAATTTTTCATCAGGTCCGTTCCAATAGCCCCAGATAGTTATATAATCACGGTCCTTTTCCAATACCAGCTGCTTATCCGGAGTAAAATAATTTTTATGGCTTTCATACCTGCTGTCATCATAAAGCTTTGCAGTGATAACTGATTTATTACCCGTCATATAAACAGCCCTTGGATAACTGGTGGCTATACCTTTTTTATTTAATTCTATGGCTATGGATATTTCTTCAAAAGGACTATTATAACCATGTTCCAGAATTTTTCTTTCATCTTCCTTAAAAAGGTCCATGTCAGGCATAAGACCCACATTTGAAACCTTCCAAACCACGTGTATGCCATCTTTTGTAACCACATAATACATTTCATTATAAGTTGAAATTCTTGTTTTAGGCACATTTTCCCAGCATTCCGGAAGAAAATAATCAAAAAGGTACGGGTCTTTTCCCACAACCCAAAGCCGGCCTTTAGTGCTTTCCACGTGCCCGTAAACATAATCAACACCCAATATTTTTGTATGTTTTAAATGGGGGTGCAGTTTATCAGGGGCTTCTATTAAAAATCGGTCTCTCTGCCTTTTTAGATAGTCAGCGCGCTTACCTTCTTTTACTTCTTTTAACCGCTCAGGCGTTCTTTCTAGCAATTCAAAATCTATAAGCGCGTGTAAAATATCGCCCTCTTTATATTTTGTAAGGGTTTTATCTTCTTTGGGCCTTACGATAATGTGGCTGGGTTTTCTGTCCTTAACTATAAAACCGTTTTTCTTAATTTTTTCTGCTGTTTTTACGGTAATATCTTCTACATAATCCTTATCCAGAATCTCCAGGGTACAGGCCTGGTCCACATCTATGCCTTCTATCCACTCATAAATCACGGCATAGGACCGGTGAATGTCCAGCTTTATTTCCTTATGCAGGTCAATTTTTGTCTGCATAAGATATTCTTTTCTGCCGGTTTGCCAGAGCTCTGCATGTTCAAAAGGCACGTAAATTGCCAGCGGTTTCTGGATTATTATTCTTTCGGAAGATTTATAAGTTTCATTTCTCAACTCCATGACCAGGGAAAATTCTTCAAACGGGCTGTTAAACCGCGCGTTTATTAACTCGCTTGATTCTCTTTCTCCCGGCACGTCCTGGCCCATACGGTTCCATTTTATTACAAAGTCTTTGGTTTTACCGTTAAGCTTTTTTGTTCTTACCTTGTAGATAGAGCTGGACCCGGGCAGCCGTTTAGAGTTTTTTCTGAACCATTCCTTATCGGTATAAAAATTATCCGGCTGGAGGTGTTTTATAAAAGGCAGGCCGTGTTTTGTAATATAAAGGTCATCCTTGTTTTCCAGTATCTGATGAATGTATTCCACATCAAATATCTTGGAAATTTCGTTGTTCTGGCCTTTATTTTTGTAAAACCATTCTCTGATCTGTATGTTTTCTATCATAACATTGGACAACTCCCCTTTAATTCCCCTCTTTATTAAAGAGGGGTTAGGGGCGTTTATAGGTTGTCGCCTTTAAAGAATTTAATCATATAGCGCATAATATCTAAAGGTTTTGGCGGACAGCCCGGTATGTGAAAATTTATAGGTATGACGTTTTTTACACCGTTTAAAGTGTAATACGAATCCTTAAAAATACCGCCGTTTAAGGCACAATCCCCAAGAGTAATTACCAGGTTAGGTTTTGGCATGGCTTCATACGTTCTTTTTAAAGCAAGTTCCATGTTTTTTGATACCGGTCCCGTAACCAGCAGTGCATCTGCATGGCGCGGTGAGGCTACAAAATCAACACCGAACCGTTGAATATCATAAACCGGGTTAGAGATTGCTATTATCTCGGATTCACAGCCGCCACAGGAGCCTGTATCAACTTCCCTTATATGGAAAGACCTGTTAAAGTGTTTATTTATCATATTCCTGAGCTCTTTACCAATACTTTCAAGCTCACTGCTGTTTAAGAGCGCGCTTTCAGGTTTAATTTGCCTTGTTACACAGCCTTTAATGATACTGTTTTTTATTATTTCTATCATAAATCATTCCCGGAATAGGATAAATCAAAACTTTTATTGCAGACAGGAAAATCGGGCACTATGTTGCCCGGAGCGCAATAAGAAAGGCCCTGCCAGTTATGAAATGAAGCATCAACTATTTTGCATCTGTCTATTAATCCTGCTTCGTTTATTTTCAGCCAGTACAGCACAGGCCCGCGCCAGCCTTCTACATAGCCTAAGCCAAATTTATTTCCCAGTAATAATTCATAATTAAAACTGCTGTCAGCCGAATTCAGCAAAAGTACACACTGCTGTATTATTAAAATTGACTGCTCTATTTCGCTAATCCTTACATTTAGCCTTGCCAGCACATCTCCTTTTGTCTGTTCCGGTAAATTGAATTCAATTTTATTATAGCAAGCGCCAAAATCTTTTCTCAAATCCCTGTTTATACCGGAAGCCCGGGCAGCCATTCCTGTTATTCCCACATCCTGCGCAATAACTTTATTTAATATACCCGTAGTTTCTACCCGGTCCATAAATGTGAAGTTTGCATAAAGCATTTTCTTTAAGCTTTCAAAATCTTTTTTCAAACTTTTCAGGGTTTCCAACAGCAGGGCCGTATCATTCCCGGATAATTCTTTTGAAATACCGCCTATTATATTTATTCCTTTTAGATACCTGCTTCCTGTCAGTTTATCGTTTAGTGAAAGCACGGTTTCTTTCATTATTGACGCATAAGCATGCGGAAAACTAAACCCTACATCTACCGCAATCCCGCCTATGCCGGTTAAATGATTATAGATTCTTTCCAATTCAAGAAATATAGCGCGCTGATAGTTTGTTTTCGGCGCCACTTTTATTACTTTTATTTTTTCTACAGCACTGCAGAAAGCCCAGCTGTGCGCAAAAACCGAATCTCCGCTTACGCATTCAGATAGCTTCAGGCATTCTTCCGGGAGCTTGTTTTCAAACAGTTTTTCTACGCCCCTATGCGTAAAAACCAGCCTTATTTCCAGGTTTATAATAGGCTCACCGGCAACACTGAACCTGAAATGCCCCGGGCCGATGATGCCCGCATGCACAGGCCCTACGGGAACCTCAAACACGCCTTCACCCTCAGTTTTTCTGAACACATATTCTTTTTTCAGGCTTTCCTTTATATCTTTTATATCAAAACTCTTTCTTAGCGGGTAACTGCCTTCCGGCCAAACTTCATCATGCAGATTCAGCCTTCTGGAATCCGGGCTTAAGTTTGGCTCAAGGCCGAACATTTCCTTTATTTCCCGTTCAAACAAGCTGGCAGAATACATTTCAGAAGATAATGATTCATATTCCGGATTATTTTCGGGTATTTCCGTAACAATAAAAAACCATTTTTTAAACTGCACGCTTTCAAAAACACAATACAGCTTAAACATGCCTTTGTTTTGTGTTTCATCAACGGCAAACAACATCATTACCGGCGCCTTAAGTTTTTTATGAAACAAGAGGCAGGTATTTTTAAAATCTTCCCTGCGCACTTTAACATAAACCTCATCGTTAAAGGCAGGCTCTGAAGATAAGAAGTTTATCTTCATTTCTTTTTCTATGTCTTTTATTATCTGATTGTACGCCATTTTACATTCCCTGCAGTATATTTATTGATGCTTTCAAAATATTATTAAAATATTCCGGTATAGCTAACCCGAAATAAACCATAATTATGCCAAGAAAAATAAATAGTATTTTGTTTGACATTGGCTCAACGAACACTTGCATTGCTGCTGGTTTTTTGCCAAACAACAATCCTGAAAAATGAAATATCAACCCCGCAAAAATAACCGCTATGCAGGCAAGAAAAATAAAACAGGCCGCAAAACTCTTCCCGGTAAACCCGGCTATGAGCACCATAATTTCGCTTAAAAATATTGAAAAAGGCGGCGAACCGGATAAAGCAAACACCCCTATTAACAGCATAAATCCTGTCAGGGGCATTGACTGCAGGACTCCCGTAATTTGCCTAATATTATGACTCCTGTATTTTTTTATAATGTTTCCTGCGCCGAAAAACATCAAAGATTTAGTGACCGCATGGTTAAACATGTGCAGTAACGCGCCATAATAACCCAGCCAAGTGCCAAATCCTATACCCACTGCAATAATTCCTATATGTTCTATACTGCTATACGCCAGCAGCCTTTTAATATCTTTCTGCACAATAATAAATACGGCAGCCACCACTAGCGATATGAGCCCAAGAAACACCAGCAGATTGCCCGTAAACTCCGGCCCTATACATTTATTTACAATAATCATGTACCTTAATATAGCGTATAAGGCGGTTTTTAAAAGCACGCCGGATAATAACGCGCTTACCGGTGTAACCGCCTGGCTGTGCGCATCCGGCAGCCAGGTATGCATAGGCGCAAGCCCTGCTTTTGTGCCAAATCCTACCAAAATAAATAAAAACGCTATTTTTAATACATTCGGGTTGAGTTTAGCTGAAACCGCGGAAATCTCAGTCCAATTCAGGCTGTGCACGCCTGCGTTTAACGATGCAGTATAATAAAAAAGTATGGTTCCAAAAAGCGCCAGCGCAATTCCTACGGAACAAATAATAATATATTTCCAGGCGGCTTCCACTGATTCCTTTTTATTGTAAAAACCTACCAGAAAAGCAGAGGTAAGGGTGGTCATTTCTATGGAAACCCAGATAATCCCCAGATTATCCACTACCGTAGAAAAAAACATAGTAAACACAAACATATCAAACAGCAGATAGTACAATCTGGCTTTTCTGTTTGAAATTATATTGTCCCGGACATCTTCCCCTATATAATTCACTGAATATAATGAAGCAATAAAACTAACCAGTGAAATCAGCAGTACAAAAAAACCGCTTAAAGCATCTGCATAAAAAAAATCCCTGTATGAAATACTTCTCCCCGTTAGCCTGCCTGCCAAAACCAGAGAAAATATCATTAAAACGAAATAGCCCGCTGTGTGATAAACGGCTATTTTCCGTATTTCCTTAATGACTAACGGTATCAAAGCCAGCGCAACAGGCAGGCCTAATACTACCAACAATTCCATTGCTATCCCCGCAAAGTTTTTAGTTTATCTATATCAATATGGGTAAAAAGTTTATTAATCCTGAAAATAAATATTCCCAGTATTATGGCAAAAACAAAAATATCAAAGAAAATTGCTATTTCAACAAAAAACGGGATACTGCCGCACAAAGCAACCGCCGTAAGAAAAGACCCGTTTTCAATAACCAGCAGGCCTATCACCTGCGCTACGGCTTTCATTCTAAACACCATGATAAAAATACCTATCAAAATAACTGAAAGTGAAACTGAAAAGGCCGCCACATCCGGTTTATTCTGAAGGCCCATTATTCTTTCGGCAAAAAGGTATGAAAAAAATGACAATAAAACCGCAATAACCAGAGACAGCATAGGATTTATGGATAGCCCCAGGTTATCATCTATTTTAATTTTTTTAACCATCCAGCGCAGAAAATACGGTATCAGCCCTACTTTTAATAAAAGTATAAGCGCCGCAACAACATACAGTTCTGAATCCTTGGCCCAAACGGCGCGGGTAAGGGCCAGCACAAACAAACAAAAAGACTGGAGCATAAAACCGTTTATCAAAGCAACCGTTCTTTTGGATAAAACCAACATAAGCGTTAAAACAAAAATAATTATTACTAAAAGATTCATCTCAATACCCCAACAATGCTATTATTACCGCTATAGTTGCTAACACTAAACCAAAAGCAAGAAAATCCACCACTCTGAACAACCGGACTTTTGCTGACATAACTTCAATAAAACCAATCAATGCACATAAGGTTAAAAGTTTTAAAAAATATACTGCAATATTCAAAGATACTGCAAAAATATCACCGGCAGGAAATAAATTGAAAGGAATAATAATATTAACTGTTAAAGTAAAAAATATTATCTGTTTAATGTAACCCGCCAGCTCTATTAAAGCCAGGGACCTGCCGGAATATTCCAGCACCATAGCTTCATGAATCATGGTTAATTCCAGATGGGTTTTCTGATTGTCTACCGGCAGGCGGGAGGTCTCTGCAATAGCCACAAACAGCAGAGCCATGCCGGCTATAACAGCAGAAACCTGCATATTGTTTTGCATAAATACCGCATACAGGCTGGTTGACTGTGCATTTATTGATACCGCAAACACAGTTAAAAGAGCTATTGGCTCCACCAGGCTTGAAATAAACATTTCCCTTGAAGACCCCATGCCGCCAAACGCACTGCCTGCTTCCAGGGCAGACAAGGCCATAAAAAAACGCCCGGCAGAAAGCAGAAAAATAATTACAATAAAATCACCCGTTATATTTAAGGGCGCTTCGCTTAAAATAACCGGGACCATAAACAATGCAAGAATTACTGTGCTTAACACAATGTACGGCGTAATCCTGAAAATCCAGGATACGTTTTCAGATATTACTTCTTCTTTTGCCATAAGTTTAAAAAAGTTATAATACGGCTGAACTACAACTGCGCCTTTTCTCATGCGCAGATTGTTTTTTATTTTGCGGATAAGGCCGCTTAAAAGAGGCGCCAGCGCTATAAGCATTAATGTTTGAAGTAAAATAATCATTGTTTTCATTTTGGTAGATCCCCACGGGCAAAGCCCGTGGCTCTAACTAATTACCCCATACAGTTTTCAAACAGAACAAGTTTGAAAACTACCGTAGGGATAAACAGCAAACATGCATTCACCATACCGCTTTAGCGGTATGGAACTCTGCTGCTGTTTAGAACCTGTTCATAAATAAGATAAGAAATACTATGGCCATAAAAATGCACGCTATATAAAAATGAATACTGCCGGACTGGAATTTACTTAAATATTTTGCAGCATAGAAAGTTCTTTTGTAAATTAAATCATAAATATACTTTTTAAAAACAGGCGTAATTGAGGTTTTATATTTTATTGATTTTACGTGATAATAGGATGACTTTATTTCTTCTGTTTTCCTGGAAGTCCGGTAAAAAAAACTGAACGCTATGCGAAACGGTTTTGAAAATGCTGTGCCTGTATAAGCGTTTCGGGAATCAATTTTATAATAGCCGCAGCTCCAGGTTCTGTCTCTGGTTACTTTTCCCGGGCCGGCAAATATTCTGACAGCCAGATAAACCATAACCATTATCGCTATAAGCATAACCGCAATAAAAGGTATTGATAAGCCTGCGCACGACAGCGTATTTACCGGTGTTATTACAAAACTGCCGGAGCTGAAATTATACGTGCTTTCATTTACACCATACAGGCTCTGGGAAATTCTGTTTAAACTCTTAAATATTTGCGCTGAAAACAACCCGAAAATAACAATTAAAGCCGACAGGAAAAACATGGGATAATACATAAGCGGCGGCACTTCCCGGGCCTGCCGGGCAGGCTCTGACCTGGGCAAACCAAGAAATGTTACGCCGAAAGCTTTAACAAAACAGGCTGCGGCAAGCCCGCCGGTAATTGCTAGTACCGCCGCATAAAAGCACATGGCTATAGCCTGCGCGCCGGAACAATTCAGCGCACCGTTAAACAGTACCTGCAAAGTAAGCCATTCGCTGGCAAACCCGTTTAAAGGCGGCAAAGCGGAAATTGCCATAGACCCTATAAGAAATGAAACAGCGGTAAACGGCATTGGCTTAATCAGTCCGCCAAGTTTTTCTATGTTGCGCAAGCCGGTGGCTTTATATACACTGCCGGCACCCAAAAACAAAAGGCTTTTAAAAATTCCGTGGTTTATTAAATGATACAACCCTGCAGACAGCGCCAATACCGCTAAAACCGGCAAACCCTTTGAAATAAAAACCATTGACGCCCCTACACCGAAAAGAATAATACCCATATTTTCAACGCTTGAATATGCCAGCAATTTCTTAATGTCATTTTCTATAAGTGCGTACATAATTCCTATAAGGCAGGAAATGGATGCCAATATTAAAATCAAATTACCCCACCATAAAGTATCAGCTCCTAAAATATAAATAATAAATCTGATAATCCCGTAAACGGCTGTTTTTATCATCACACCGGACATAATGCCTGAAATATGGCTTGGCGCCTGCGGATGGGCATAAGGCAGCCAGATATGCACCGGTACAATACCCGCCTTGGTACCAAAACCGATAAGTAAAAATAAAAAGACAACATTTTTTGTATGGGCAGGCATAAGCAGGCAGGCTTGCTTTATTGCATAATAATCAAAAGAATTTGCATACTTAAACATCAGTAGAAATGAAAATACTATAAAAGCTGTACCTAAATGCGTCATTATAATATACAGTATGCCGGCTTTTATAGACTTTTTATCTTCCGTATCAAAAACCACAAAAAAGAAAGACACTAAGGACATAATTTCCCAGAAAATCAGAAATAAAAGCGCATTGCTTACAGTAACCACCATAAGCATTGAACCCACAAAAAGTACAAGTAAAAACCAGGCAAGCAATATTTTTTTTGAAGAATAATGGTGTTTCAGGTACCCTATAGAATAAACTGCACAGGGTATTGAAACCAGCAAAATAAGAAACACAAAGAATTGGGATAAGGGGTCAAAAATTAAAGAAAAGTTTAGATTAAGTAAATTCATTTGCCGATTAATTCCTGACTAAAAAAAATACACTGTCCACAATTTAAATATATTTGGACAGGTTTTTTAGTAGGAACCATCAGCTTTTAGGGCGGTTTAACCTGAGAGAATGGTTAGGTGGAGATCCATCACCAGTGAAACAAGAACAAGTTACTTTGATTATTTAAAATATATAAATTCCTAACTATAAAGTCAATAAATCCACATTAATGCGAAAAGGCAGCAGACTTACAAACCACAGAACCGTAATTCATTTGTAGGGCGGGATCTCCTGATCACGTCGCAGCTTCTATATTCCGGATTGTTCGGTCTGATAGATTATCCTGTAATCTGTCATCAGACACCCTTTCGGATTGTTCGGAGAACAATCCCTACTATAAACTAATGCCACGCCATTTGTAGGGCGGGATCTCCTGATCACGCCGCAGCTTCTATATTCCGGATTGTTCGGTCTGATAGATTATCCTGTAATCTGTCATCAGACACCCTTTCGGATTGTTCGGAGAACAATCCCTACTATAAACTAATGCCACGCCATTTGTAGGGCGGGATCTCCTGATCACGCCGCAGCTTTTATATTCCGGATTGTTCGGTCTGATAGATTATCCTGTAATCTGTCATCAGACACTTTTTCGGATTGTTCGGAAAACAATCCCTACTATAAACTATTGCCACACCATTTGTAGGGCGGGATCTCCTGATCACGCCGCAGCTTTTATATGCTATTTAATCCATGCCTCCTAACTGTAAAGTCAATTATTTCTGGAACCACTTATTTGGGTCTTTGAGGTATTGCATGAACTCAACAACTACACCATCAGGTGCTTCAAAAAAACCTACTTTCACAAAATCTTCCACCACAAACGGCTCCAGCAATACTTTCATACCCCTGGAAGCAACATCAATATTTTCTACCTGAAAAGCTATATGCGGTTTTTCTCTCACTGCATTTTTTACAGGAGAATCCGGCTCATACCTTAACCACTCTACTTTATACGGGTGTGTTTTCGGGTTGGTTACCCATACTCTGGTGCTTTCTACCCAATCTTCTTTTTCCTGCTTCTCTGTTGTAATTAATCCAATGTGATCAAAAATCATAAAGTTACCACCTTTCCTGTTGCTGCAGATTTTTCCGCCGATTCAATAACCTCAACTGCCATTTTTGATTCTTCCGGAGTAATAATGTCCGGCCTCTTATTATTTACAAGGCAAGTTATAAAATAATCCAGCTCAGTTCTTAAAACACCTATACGTTTGCCGAAAAAACCAGGCCAGTAAACCGTATCAGGTTTATGAAACCCGGTACTGTCATTTATAATCAGCCCGGAATTACCTGCATCAATATAAATGGCGCCTTTTTCACCTATAATTTCCATGCGTGCATCAATAGCATAAGGCGTATTTTCAGGTAAATACCAAACCGTTTCAATAACTCCTACAGCACCGCCTTCAAAAGTGTACATAGCCCAGCCAATATCCGGATTTTTAAAGTTCCGCACACGCACATTCTGCGCATAAACCGTTTTCACTTTGCTTTTTGTCAACCAGAGCATAATATCCGTATCATGAATACCGTCACCCATAAGCGGAGAAATCTTATCCAGCACCCCGGCGCTGATATTGGCAGGCAGATTTCTTGTGGCATGCATGGAAACAATTTTGCCTATCACGCCGTCTTCTACGGCTTTTTTGGCCTGCGCTACGCGTGAATCAAACCGGCAGATATGCCCTACCATAAAATACCCTTTTGCTTTCTTTGCTGCTGTTACTATTGCATCGCAGTCCTTTACATTTGGCGCCATTGGTTTTTCTAAAAATACGTGTTTGCCGGCATCCAGAGCTTCTATAGTCATATCGCGGTGATCATCAACATGAGTTACTATGCTTACTGCATCTATATCCTTATCAGCAAGCAAATCCTTGTAATTGGTATAGGTTTTTTTTGCACCAAAACGCTGCGCTATTTCTTTGCACCTGTCAGCTCTTCTTGTGGAAATAGCCGCTAATTCCACATTGGGCATATCGTACAGCACTTCAGCGTGTTTTTCGCCGAAAAAACCCAGGCCTATAATTCCATATCTCACTTTCTGCATACAACCTCCTATCTTTTTCAAAATCAATACTTACACTCTAAAAATGTGAAAAACATTTTGAAGTAAGCCTGAGCGAAACAAATTATTCGATTTTTACAAATGAGTAGCCGGGGCTCATCCGCTATAAGGCGGGAATTATGAGAACACGGCGAGTCTCGTTTGTAAAAAATAATTTGTGTTGTGAGCGTTTAGCTAACGAAAAATGATTTTTCACATTTACCTACTTCTTATCCCGGATATTTCAGCCGGGTTCTCTTTCTGCCGGATTTTCTAAAAGCTGCTGCATCATCAACAATTTTTATAATATCGTATTCCGGTTTATAACCCAGAATAGACCTGGACTTTGCCAGGCTGTGCTGAAAATCATTGTACTTGTCATAAGTAAATTCCACCACGGGAATAGAAAGTCTTTCAGAAACATAATTGGCCAACACATCATAAGTAAACGGTGCGGGCGCACAAACAGCAAACGCGTGGCCTATAGAAGCCTGATTACCTACGGCTATCACCACTGACTGCACTACATCTTTTATTCCTACTATATGGCGCATACACGGTTTCCCGTTAGTATGACGCAACAATGCCGCACCATCAAGTTTCTTTTTAAAAAATTCTTTTTGTTTTGCTGCTTTTGCCAAATCTTTCCATACCGGAATACCAAAATTCGGTTCTTTAAGCGTAGCATGCACCAAAATATCATCTTCATCATGCACCCACGAAAACCTTAATATTGTAATCGGCAAACCGTACTGAATCCTGAACTGCTCGCACATAGTTTCTTCAAGCACTTTTGAAAAAGCATAATAACCGGGATAAGCAGAATGCGGAAAATTTTCGTCAATCACATAGGGCCTGGGATTAAAATAAATACCGGCACGGGCATCTGAACCCGCCTGCACCAACTGCTTTACGCTTTTACTTTCTTTAATTGCATCCAGCAGATAAAAAGTGCCGTTAATATTAGCTTTCAAAAACTTTTCTTTGTTTTCCTTTACATTAGCCAGATGAACCACCGCATCCATATCTTCTACAAGTTTTTTTGCAATTTTCGGGTCACCTAAATCACCCTTTACCACTTCTACTCCCGGAAAAGATACCGGTGTTTCATACTGCAATGCCCTTATCTTATACCCTGCTTTAATAAGTTCCGGAATAGTATTTCTTCCTACTTTTCCGCTTGCTCCTGTAACCAACACATTTTTGATTTTCATCTTTTCCATATCTCTATCCACCCCCAATTATTATATTGATGTTTTGTATTTTATTTCGCGCAAAAACATACTTGGAAAAAACCTCTTGTTCCTTTTAAAAAGTGAAAAACATTTTTAATAGTGAGCCTGAGCGAAATAAATTATTTGGTTTTTTGCAAAAGAGATACCGGGGCTCATCCGCCGTAAGGAGGGAATTATGAGAACACGGAGAGACTCTTTTGTAAAATAATAATTTATGAATGAGCGTTAAGCGAACAAAAAAATGTTTTTCACTAAAATTCTAATACTCTTATTTCAAATAATAAATCAATAAATTCAAATATTTCCGAACAGCCTTACAGCTCAATATAATAATCCCACTTTTCTACCGGCACCGGCACAGGCTGATTAAACATAATAGACTTCATCGCCAGCTCACCCAGCAGAGTTGCCCGAAACCCGTCAAGCTCATTACATGGCGGCTTAGTATCTTTCAGCACCGAATCCACAAACCCGTCAAAAATTTCCTCATAGCCGTGGTTTGCCTGCAGGGTTTCCCAGAGCTTATAAGAATTTTCATCTTTATTTAAATACTTTTTCTTCTTTTCCATAAATCCCGCAAACCCACCCTGCGCGCCTATCTCCGGGCACGGGTCTCTTTGAAGTTTAAACGTTTCTCTTTCCACTCCCGGCCTGCCATAATACTGGTTTTCCACATAAAACTCGCTTCTAAACAGCGCGCCGTCACAGGCAATCTCAAACTGTTCCTTTGGATAATCAAAAGACCCGTTTGGCGTAAAAGTAATAGTAGCCGTATTTCCACTCTGGAAAACCACATAAATACCGTAGCGCATACGCGCTGAACCCCACGCCCTTATCTCAACAGGCCTGTCATTTTCAAACAACCAGCTGGAAAGGTCCAGCCAGTGTACCGCTTCCCCAATAATTAAACCGCCGCCTTTAAACGGGTCTAAATGCACCAGCCGGTAGGAACTGCTTTCATCCTGCACGCGCACCTGAAAATCCGTACACTTTTCTTCTTCAAAAACAATATTCTTTTCCAACCTGCACGGGTCAACATAGCGCCACGGCTGGCGTTTTGGGTTTTCTTTATGTTTTTTCCACTCACTTTTTAAAGCCACCAGCGCCGGCGCCATCCTGCGCATATAATCCACACATAGTTTAACTTTATTTTTCCTGACCGCTTTAATAATCTTATACGCCTGTTCTTCATTCATTGCTAATGGTTTTTCACAAAAAATATGTTTGCCGTGCGCTGCTGCGCTTTCAATAATAGGCACATGAAAATCATGTGAAGTGGCAATCATAACAATATCCACTTCCGGGTCTGTAACCGCTTCTTCAAAAGATTTTGTTATCTTTTCCGCTTTAAATTTCTCCGAATAATTTTTAAGATTTTTATCTGAAATATCACATGCCCACTTAATCTTGCTGATATTTTTATTTCTTGTAAGATTAGGCCCGTGCTGAGCCGCCGCAAACGCCCCGCACCCCACCTGCGCCGCCACTAATTTCCTGCTCATAACTCCTACCCCCTAAAAAATATTTTAATTTATTATTTCAAATTTGAAATACATTATTCTCTTTGTGAGGAAACATTCCTGAAGAAAACCTCTTGTTTCATTCACTGGTATATTTAATTGTTTTAGCACTACCATCTCAACAATACTTTTACTGCTGATTTTTTATATACCAATGCTACTGCTTTATCATAATCCTCAAAACTAAAAACACCGCTGACAAAATCTTTTACTTTTAATTTCCCCTGCTCCGCCAGCTTAACAACCTCTTTCAAATCAGACAGACTCTGGCGCCTGGAATTTCTGATAACCAGCTCTTTCTCAAACCACTGGGCAGGATTAACCTCAAACTTCTTATCAGTAAAACCAAAAAACATCACTTCTTTCTGCGCCAGCTCAAATGAATATTTCATGGCTTCCGGTGACCCTGTAGTATCAATCACAACAGAAAACTTATCATTTTTCAAAGCAGCAGGCTTGAGCACTCGCTTTATCCCCATTTTATTTGCATTACGTATTCTTTTCTCATCTATTTCAATACCTGTCAAACCGCCTGTCTTCTGAAGGCTTAATAACCTGCATATTGCCAGCCCCGCAGGGCCCAACCCTATGACAGCTATCTTTTTATCTTTCAAATCACCTAAAAGCTTAACACAGTGCCGGGCACAACTAAACAATTCCAACACCGCCGCTTCCTGCGCCGGAACATTTTTTGATATTTTTACCACACCGGCGGCTTTTCTTGTAACATATTCCATATAAAGCATAGGCCCGCCTTCAATAGTCATAACCACACGGTCCCTGATTTTCAGTAATTTAACGGCACTTCCTTTTTCCACTACTGTGCCCACACCCTCGTGCCCATACACACCCGGCGCACAGGGATACTTGAATAAATTGCCGTAAAGACCATAAAATATTTTATAATCGTTCTGATTGCATATTGCCGTATATTCAAGCTTTATAAGCACCTCGCCTTTTTTAGGTTTTGGTTTGCTTACTTCCACTATCTTAAATATTTTTGGTTTAATAATCTGTAAGGCTTTCATATCAGACACTCATATCTACCGGCAGTTTCAACTGCCATTTCTTTTTGTTATCCCCATTACTGCCAAGGCTTGAAACAAGATACTCTCCCGCTAAAGCACCTATTTTTTCTATGGGTTGTTTTATTGTTAAAATAGGCCCGCCAAGAATCTTCAAATTTTCAAAATCTTCGGCTGTTTTTACCTCCGGTTCAAAAGGGTCAAACCCGGCTATAATAAAATCATCAGGAACACGTAATTTTTTTTCTTTTGTCGCATCAAGCAGGCCTGCCGTATACCTGTTTGATTCCATGAAAACACAGGCATTATGCATATCATTGCCAAGAATTTTAATACCCGCTTCTTTAACTACACTTCTTTGAGAAGAACATAAAACTATATTTGCTCCGCCAAATTCCACAGAGGCTTCCTTTAACCCTGCCCGCAACCCGGCAAGCCTGTCATCCAGGGTCTGGTTACGCACATTACTGCCCAAATAGTAAAATGTTTTAACGCCATTTTTTATTAGCATTTCAGCCGCTTTTTTAGCGCCTTCATAGTTATCTGCCGCCACATACCTGAAAGCTTCACCTGTAAAATATCTGTCTATCAGTATAAAAGGAAGGCTGCTTTTATGAATATTCTGCAGATACTTTATATTTCCATTTCCTCCCGCAGGGACAAGCACTAAAGCATCTATAATTCTATTTAGCAGATTTTCTATGCAATCTTTTTCTTTATCTGCATTGTCTTCAGAGTTGCATATTATGGTTTGATAGCCAAAAGAAGAAAGCCTGGTTTCAATAGATTTAATTATTTCCGGGTAAAAGTGTGTGCTCATATCCGGCACTACTATACCTATGGTTTTTGTGGTTTTATCCCTTAAGCTTTTGGCTATAATATTGGGCCGGTAATTGAGTTTTTTAGCGGTATGTATAATGCTGTTTCTTTTTTCGGGGCTTATTCTAATAGGAATGTTATTAAGCACTTTGCTTACGGCTGTTTTAGAAACTTTTACTTTTTCTGCAATGTCCTGCAGGCGTGTAATTTTCATAATATTATGATTACAACTATTAATAAAATATTTATTACTGATTGGTTTATCGGTTAACCATTCTGATTATAGGGCTATTTTGTAAAAAAGTCAAGGGGTTTTTCAGGATCTGGTTTACTTACTTTTTCTGCTGTACTTTGACTTGTACTGGCCCGGGGTGAGTTTTTCCATCTTTTTAAATATTGTACTGAAATAATGAATGTTTTTAAAACCGGATTTTTCAGAAACTTCTGTTATGGTGCTGGTTGTGGTTTTAAGAAGTTTTTTTGCATAATTCATTTTTATTTTAAGCAGGTAAGAAATCGGCGAAAAACCCGCCACGTCTTTAAAAATGTGGGCAAATCTTGAAGGGCTTAAATATAATTTTTCTGCAATATCGTTAACACTTATTTCTTTTGTAAAGTTTTCCTCAATATATTTCTTTGCTTTAATAGACAACTCAATATTCCGTGATAATTTTAAACTTATGAGTTTGTTTTCATCTTTCCAGTTTACAATAGACGTAAAAAGCTCAAAAAGGTAGTTTTTTACAAGAAAATAATTTACTTTTTTATTATTGCTGAATTCGTCTCTTATTTTTTCAAGCAGCCTGCGTATAGGTTCATTCTTATCTTTTGGAAGAAGACACAGAGAATTCCACTTTTCCTTGATTTTTTCATGATGAAAACTTTCATCTGCAAAATCAATCACAACTGAAAGAGCTACAAAATCTTCTTTTGGGGAAGCAGTTTTGCCCTGCATAAAGGTATGGGGTTTAAATAAAAGGATATCCCCTGTCCTGCCGATATATTTTTCCTTTCCAATTCCTACCTGCTTTGAACCATTCAAAATAAGATTAAATACATAATATTTACCATAGCGCCCTTCTGTTTTTTCATGGCACCAATTGCCTTTTATGGTTAATATTTCAATCAGCACAACGCGGGGAGGGACCAGATTTAATGTTTCTATCTTTGAATCATCGTCATATTTGTATATAGTAACATCTTCACCGTATTCTCCCCTGATCATTGGCCCCCCTTTTCAAATTAATTATAACAAAATTCTTTAATTTTAACACCCTTTACCGGCAAAGAAGCGGAGCTTTAAACAATAGATATACCCTGAAACTATGTTATAGTTCTGATATATAATCAATCAAATTCATAATTAGTGTTATTTGTTTTTAAACGGCAGCAGAATCCTGCAATCTTTCCGCCCGTGGTTATAAACGGCTGATTGCAGATTACTTATTTTTTGATTATTCTGTTATAGAAAGGTATATGTCTTGCTGCTTGTTCATTGAAGAGAAAAACAACGTGTATTTTCAAAATTTAGCTGGGAACTATTTTGACGATATTTTCACATGAATATCGGCATGTTATCAAAATCATAAAGTGATTACAGTTCTTTTTAAAATCTTGATAAAAAACTGATTCTATGAGTATCACCCAATGCACCGTAAGGAACAAAAGAATAATCTGTTTGATAGCTAAACAGCCTGAACCCTATACCAGCACCCAGGCCCATAGGCAAACCGTCATCGCTTGCTGCTGCCTGACGGCCCGCTGACATGACGTAGCCGGCACGAAGAGCCAGTGCATTTATCGGTAAAAATTCTGTGCCAAGGCTTACTATTGTTTTATTTTCATATACTTGCTGTTTTATGTCTAATCCTATTGTTACTCCTCCTACACTGTATCCCAGCCCGGCAGTTACAGACAAAGGCAAATTGTATTCTTCACTGATAAACTTCATTTGAGAGCCTAAATTCTGCAAAGAAAGCCCCAGGGTTAAACGGTTAGACTTAAACGGTAAATTAGTAAGCACGCCAAAATCAAAAGCTGCCCCTGTTGCCTGCTCTGATTCAATTTTTTGATTGATTAATTTTACATTAGTTCCAAATCCTACCTGATGCCCGTTTACCTTTACCTGCCGGCAGTATGAAAATGCCACGGCAATATCGCTTGCGCTGAAAGAACCGGTATTTTTCCTGTTTTCATCCCTGCCTTCCATTTCTCCCTGGGAAAGATATATTATACTGGCTCCAAAAATATCTTTTACCCGCCTGGCAGAAACAGACGGGGCCTTGCCGGATAACGGCAATGCAAATCCCAGGAAATCAAATCTTGAATCCCCAACCCACTGAGTATGCATAGCTGAAATTTCTTTTTGTTTAAGCTGAAAAAGGCCGCCCGGATTCCAATTAATAGCAGTTACATCGTTTGCAACAGCTGTAAATGTATTGCCTAACCCTGCTGCCCTGGCGCCAACGGCTATTTTAAGAAAATCCGCACCTGTATTTACCGCAAAAGAATAAACACTAAACAGCAAACAGGCAAGCAAAAAAATGAATATTTTCTTCATTTAATAATCCCCCAATATTTTTTATACACAGCCAATAATCTAATTAAGCATTATTTTATTACTGTAAATTTGTTTACAGACTTAATAGAAATCTCGTTTTCCAGCTCTGCTTTAATACTATACAGATAAACACCGCTTGCCATTTCCTGTGAGTTCAGTTCATATTCATAACAATATTTGCCGTTGACTACAAACCAATCGTTGCCGGATATTTGTTTACTGAGCATCAATTCCGCGGCAACGTTATATACTCTAAGTTCCAAATTATCCACCAGTCCGCACTCTATATGAATTTTTGGATTTGCCCCATTTTTTGCCGGGTTTGGGTATGAATAAACATCTCCAAATTTAACTTTTGAATCAGGCGGGCTTGATTTACCAAATAAACCCATAGAACCGTTAGCTGTTGGATAAATATAGAATTCATCAAGACTGCCGTTGGCTGTTGCTCCTGCTGCAAATGGGCTATTGCCTATCACAAATTTGCTAATCTCTATTTGTGACCAGGCAGAAGCATTATATACTGTTGCGTTATCCACTCTTACATCATCTACCCATATTTCTATTCTGCTGGCAGCCCGGTCCCATACAAATTTCCATTTATACCATCTTCCCGCCTGGGCAACAAATTGGTATGGATTTATCTGGGTATACACATTATTTACGCTATCAACATAGAATAACCAGGGGTCGCCTGAAGCTCCTGTTTTTTGCAAATATAGCCTGGATATTGTTGAGCCGCTGCTTGAAAATACATTTAGAGATGAACCGGTTCTGCCGTTATAATTAGGCCTCCACCAATACTCTATTACACCCTGCTCCGGGTCAATATCTTCCGGGCTGTTTATTTCAAACCTGGCTGTTGCGTTCCAGCCGCCAATATTTATGGCTGTATTGGAAGCTCCGGTTACACCGGTAGTACTGGTAATTACACCACTGGTAATCACTTTTGTTATCGTGCTTACTCCTACCTGCGGAGGCTGAGGTGTAGCTATACTGTCCATATTCCAATAAAAGTATTCCGGCGGGCTGTAAGTACCGGTAAAATTCTGCCCGGCCAGATTTCCTGCGCTTAAAGTTAAAATTATGCTTGCCGGTACAAATAAATACTGGGCTTTTATAGGTATTATTGTGTATGTTCCTTCAACCAAACTGCTGAAAGTATAGTTGCCTGATGCATCCGTTGTTGTGCTTCCGCTGCCCGTTCCGCTTAATGTTACTGTTACACCGTTTATAGCTGCGCTTGTGCTGGTTTGAATTGTTCCACTTATGCTGTATGTCGGCGGGACAAATGTACCCGTAAAGTTCTGATTGTTCTGGTTGTCTCCGCTTAGCGTAACATTTATATCTGTTGGCGCAAAAGTATAATTTGTTTTTGCCGGAGTTACCGCATAAGAACCATTAACTAAGTTACTGAATATATAGTTTCCTGATGCATCCGTTGTTGTGCTTCCGCTGCCCGTTCCGCTTAATGTTACTGTTACGCCGTTTATAGCTGCACCGGTACTGGTCTGCACTGTTCCGCTTATACTGTATGTCGGTGGAACATAGGTGCCGGTAAAATCCTGGTTGGGCTGGTTAGATCCGCTTATTGTTACATTTATATTTGCCGGCGCAAAAGTGTAGTTTGTTCTTGTTGGTGTTACTGCATAAGAACCGTCAACTACATTGCTAAACGTGTAATTTCCTGAAGCATCGGTTGTTGTGCTGCCAGTACCTGTTCCGCTTAAAGTTACAGTTACGCCATTTATAGCCGCTCCAGTACTGGTTGTTACTGTACCGCTTATGCTATATGTTGGCGGTACGTAAGTGCCGGCAAAGTTCTGCCCGGTTTGGTTTGCGCTATTTACCGTTACACTGATGTTAACTGGTGAAAAAGTATAATCTGTTCTTGTAGGGGTAAGAGTATATCCACCATCAATCACATTGCTTAACGTGTAATTTCCTGAAGCATCGGTTGTTGCAGTGCCGGTACCTGTTCCGCTTAAAGTTACAGTTACGCCGTTTATCGCTGCTCCAGTACTGGTTGTTACTGTACCGCTTATGCTATATGTTGGCGGTACGTAAGTGCCGGCAAAGTTCTGCCCGGTTTGGTTTGCCCCGCTTATCGTGATGTTCCTATTTGTTGGTGCAAAGGTATAGTTTGCTTTGGCAGGTGTTACTGCGTATGAACCATCAATTACGTTATTGAAAATATAGTTTCCTGATGCATCCGTTGTAGTACTGCCTGTACCTGATCCGCTTAATGTTACTGTTACGCCGTTTATCGCTGCACCTGTACTGGTTTGGATTGTTCCGCTTATGCTGTATGCCGGGGCTGGCGTTGATATCATCACGCCAAAATAATTTTGGCCTGCCTGATTTGCGCTTAAGTTTGTGTAAGATTTATTTTCAGGATTAATTATCCAACCGCCAGTTGTTGCCGTTACTGTATAGTTGCCGGTTAATAATCCGGCAAATGAAAAGGCTCCATTACTGCCTGTCTGCTGGCTTGAACTGGCGCTTCCGCTTAATGATACGGTTGCGTTGGTTATGCCGGCACTGCTGTTATCCAATACATATCCGCTGATGCTGTATGCCGGCGGGACATAGGTGCCGGTGAAATTCTGGTTTGACTGATTAGCTCCGCTTATTGTTACATTTATATTTACCGGCGCAAAAGTATAATCTGTTTTTGATGGTGTTACTGCGTATGAACCGTCAACTACATTGCTTAACGTGTAATTTCCTGAAGCATCGGTTGTTGCAGTGCCGGTACCTGTTCCGCTTAAAGTTACAGTTACGCCATTTATAGCCGCTCCAGTACTGGTTGTTACTGTACCGCTTATGCTGTAGGTTGGCGGTACATAAGTGCCGGTAAAGTTTTGCCCGGTTTGATTTGCTCCGCTTATCGTGATGTTCCTATTTGTTGGTGCAAAGGTGTAGTTTGTTTTTGTTGGAGTTACTGCATAAGAGCCATTTATTACATTGCTGAACGTATAATTTCCTGATGCGTCTGTTGTTGTAGTGCCAGTGCCTGTTCCGCTTAAAGTTACAGTTACACCATTTATAGCTGCGCCAGTGCTGGTTTGTATTGTACCGCTTATGCTATACATTACCGGAGCGTAAGTTCCGGTAAAGTTTTGGCCGGTTTGATTTGCGCTATTTACCGTTACACTGATGTTAACTGGTGAAAAAGTATAATCCGTCTTTGCAGGTGTGACTGCATACGAACCATTTGCTAAATTGCTGAATGTATAATTACCCGATGCATCGGTTGTTGTAGTACCAGTGCCTGCTCCGCTTAAAGTTACAGTTACAC
>Ga0208977_1000203_pt1 | contig 63640 bp, 56 predicted proteins | sample RifOxyA2_FD_184030 | JGI IMG/M metagenome (GOLD analysis project Ga0208977, IMG submission 184030) | Groundwater microbial communities from Rifle, Colorado - Rifle Oxygen_injection A2 (SPAdes) | ecosystem: Environmental > Aquatic > Deep subsurface > Groundwater | place: Rifle, Colorado, United...
GAAGACAGCATGTAATAGAAGGATTTGTTCTTGATTTTTATTGCCATGAATTAAGGCTTGGCCTTGAAATTGATGGATGTGTCCATTTGAAGAAGAAAGAGTATGATGCTTTAAGGCAAAATATAATAGAAAAAGTTTTCTTTTGTCTGAATGTTGGGTGAGGGCTGTTGTCTGTGATACATAAAAGAGAAAGTCAGGATATGTTACAAACTTTACATTTCCTCATTATATGTAGAAGTCAAAAGACAGGATGGATGGGTTGAGGGCAAACTTCGCAAAGCAGGTAGGGGAAATGTGCATGCTTATAACAATTATTTATTCAATAGTGGTATAATATTTTATAATAATTGCGCAAAATCATAGGAGGAAAAAATGAAAAATATAATAGAAGATGTAAAACTATCAATTCAATTAGAAGAAAAAGGATATGATTTTTATATAAAAACCGCAGAGAAAACCGGAAATCCACTTGCTGGATCAACGCTACAAAGCCTGGCTGAAAGAGAATTGATACATATAGAAAAGATTAAAGAGTTCTACAAAAACTTAACAGGTGAAAAAATACTAAGGAGTGATTGGCTGAAAAATGTTGGAGTTGCTCCAAGCAAAAAAAGTCTTATAAAACCTATTATAGAAAAACTAAAAAACAATCTTGAGAAAAAATTTGAAACAGATAAAAATATAAATGAAGCCTATAAAATAGCAGAAGGACTAGAAACTGACAGCTATAAGCTCTATACAAAAATAGCAAATAGCACAGATGATGAAACTGCCAAGAAATTTTACACAGCTCTGGCTCAAGAAGAAAAAGAACATTATGCAATTCTGGACGAGACTCTTGAATATTTAAATAACCCGGGCGACTGGTTTAAAGCTAAAGAGAGATGGATAGTTGAAGGCTGAAACCAATGTGCGCCACGAAGGAATCGAACCTTCAACCTTGACATTAAGAGTGTCCTGCTCTGCCAATTGAGCTAGTGGCGCAATATAGTTTATAGCTAATGGCTCATAGCTCATAAAACTAAGCTTATAATAAGATTTTATCGTAATTATCAAGCATTTTCAAGAAAGCTATTTTCTACTATATGTATGATATAATTATATTGTATTGCTTAGTTATAAGCCATAGGCTATTAGTTATTTGCTAAACGCGCGGGAGTAGCTCAGTTGGTAGAGCTCTAGCCTTCCAAGCTGGAGGTCGCGGGTTCGAGTCCCGTCTCCCGCTTTTTTAACAGACAACTACATCCCACATATCAGATGTTACAGAAGAAACAAACTTCTGGAAATAATCTTCGCCAAATTCTTTTTTATACACATCAATCTCTTCCCGCCTGTATTGCATATCCTCATAACTTAAGTAAAGAGGAATCCCTAAAACCTCACAAGCCATTATTTTCATAACTTTGTTATACAACAACCTGACAAAATCAGGCGGGTTTGCGCCATTTAACGAACCAGAGACAAAAAGAATGCTCTTTTCAAAGTCTTCATATCTCCCAGTAAAACTATATATATTTATAGAATTATTTTCTCTATTGCTATCAATCCGATCAGCAAGATTAAGACATAATCTTTCACGCTCGCTAAAAACTTTAGCATCAAAAGTATTGATTCTAGTAAAAGATCTGCCGGACATGTGTCTTAAGCTTTCAAAGAATTTTCTAAGTTGATTGCTCTTATAAACGCATTCAAAATCAATCGGATTAGGTCTGGCATAATACGATTCATAAGCAAGATAAAATGGGTAAACCATATTTCTAACACTCTCTTGATCAAATTTATCACGATATACAGAATTGGTTAAAAAAGTATTACTAAAAGCATTATATGCCGATGTCATATCACAATGATTGAGCCACAACGGTTTATCCAAAAACCTGCAAAGGACTATTTTCATTAAAGCGCCATTCAACCCTTGCATCCGCGTTTCCATAGCCTTGGCATATGCGGCGCCCGCACCGGATCGGCTCAATATTCCGAGCCTTACATCCAATTTAAAATCTTCAAAGTTTCTGGCATATTCTCCCAGTTTTGTCATATTGACCGAACCTTTATCGTCAAAAAGATTAAGATCCAAAAGGATGGAATAATCTTCCTCGCTAAACATCTCTTTTCTAAAAAGCCCGTCAGGTGTCCATATTTCCCCATCACGAACAATTTTTCCTGTAAAAAAGCCTACTCTTTTTATATATTCCGGCCAACTATGATGGCCCCCACCACAAACATCCCCATATGAAATACGATTTTGAAGCTGGGCCCTCTCCAGGATCGCAAGCTTCTCTTCACGGGTAAGCGCCCTTTCTGCAGGAGGAGACACCTTTTTTCCGCCAGGGGAAACAACCTGCGCAGCAAAGAGAGCAGCATCATACCCCCTCCTTAAAAGATCCCGCTCTTGTTCAACAAGACTCCATAACAAGTTCTCAAATCTGCCATCTTTTACAACAGCTGGAAACCGGCTTGCAACAATAGGGAAACCAAAATCTTTGGCCATTTTTATAAAAGCTTCCATTTCATCAGTAGCCAAGGAATCTTTTAAAGCCAAAAGCTTTTGAAATAATATTTCAGCTGTTACTTTTTTTTTTGGCAAGTCTTGCAAAGTAAATGATATAACTTTTTTGTTAAACATATCTATACTCTTATTTTTTTTCTTCTTTATCGTTCCCCGTTAAATTTGATAAAGCCTCGACCGTCCGAATCTCCCAAGAGAAGACTATTTTTTATTTCAAGCAACCTGTCATCTCTCCAAAAAAATCGTCTCCATTCAGAATTAGCCAAAGGAGCCCTTGTTTCAGGAATAAATTTATCTCCCCAATTTTCAGCAAATAGAATTTCAGGAGCAAGAACTTTTATCTCAGAGCCAAACTTCCTATGCAACACAACCTTAGTCTCCGCCATAACAGTTCCCCATTGTAGATAACTTGTATCTCCTAAAGATGAGTGATAAGTAAAAACATTAACTGTCACATTTGGATCTCGTTTTAGTCTTTCAAATAAAGATAAGCAAGCATGAAATTCTTTTGTTCCATTTTTAAAGTGATTGTCTTCACTTACAGCAACGTTAAAAACCGTAGCCATCTCTTCTCTTCTATCTTGGTAAGATAAACAATAATCACTAATGCCATATTTTTGTCTATATTTATCCGTAAAAGTAGTATATAGGTCGCTAATCATTTTTTCCGTATCTATTAATCCTTGGAATAAATCAACTGGCGCACTCTCTATATAAATAGAAGGGAGACCCTGAGTTTCGCTCATAAATAAAGGCATAAATTCTGGGACTTTAGACCCTAAAACAGTAAACTCTCTAAGATGAGTCACAGAAACCGCAACATGGTTTAATCCTCTCATCCCCCAAAGAGCCCTGGGCCTATCTTTTAAAATTTGCATAACACCATAAAGCATCCTGTCAGCATAAGTCTTCCTGTTTTTACTATCTGATATCCTATCTAACAATCCGTTGACTACCACCTCTCGGCCAGTAAGTCTTTTTGAATGCCCATGAATTGTGGTATGCATTTTTACTCTATTATAAACCTCATCAATATCCATCCCTTCAGCTTCTGTTAAAGTTCTTTTTAGATCATCCATCGTCTTTCCTATAACAGTAAATCGCTCCCCCATCCCCTGAACTCCAAGCCCCATCTCCTGATTTATTTTAGGAAGCCCCATATCCTTTGCTATTCTTCGAACCGACTCTTTAGAAACAGACTCACTGCTGTCTACCAAATCAACAAGTGTCGGAAGATCAGGTTCGCCTGTAAAAACATAATAAAAATAATAGATATCTTTCCAGTTTTCATAAAGCTCACGATTTTGTCTCAATAATGAAACTAATTCACCCGTTACATCAAAATCAAATTTATAAGCATTAAGAGACTGCGAATATTGAGGATGCAAATCAACATTAAAAGTCGCTTTCATCATAAGAGTCATAGCCTGAAAATATGTTTTTAGTTCTTCTGAATCTTCATAATGGCCTACTGGTTTAGACAGTTTATCCGCCTGCACTCGCTTAGCCCTCGCCTCCGCCGCGGCAGTTACCTCTTTTAACGGATCGATAATTTTAAGAACCGCCCCCAACAATTCCTTTGCCCCTACCCCTTTTGCTTTGCCATATAAACCCGCTACTGTATCTTTTAATAGAGGAAGCAAAATCTCTGCCTCAAGACCCATGAGAACTTCTTGATGCGCTAATTTTATACTTGGAACTACGTAAGAAACAGGAAGAAATAATGAAAGCCCATCATCTATACTCTTTCTCACAAACTTTTTATCCGCATCTGATACCAAAGGTTTTATTACTCTCTGCCTTGTTACCTCATAGCCTTTCAACATATTCGAATTTCTTGCTAACAAATATGACACAGCTATCAACTCCTTAATGATTTAAAACAACCCACTCACACTCTATAGTTTTCTCTCAAAATACACCCGAAAATTTCAAGTGATTTTAACCTGCACTATTGATATAATTTTAATCGTGAAAAGGTTCTTTATCATCATAATGTTTTTTTTAACACTCTTCTCCCTATGCCAAGCTGAAGAAAAAATACCCGTCAAAATAAAATCGGATAAATTAAAATATATAGAAAACTCAAGTATTATAGAAGCCTTAGGCTCTGTCGAAGTAAAGTTTAAAGAGGTTGTAATCTTCGCTGACAAACTTATTCTAGACTCAAAAACAAATATTGTAACTGCCGAAGGAAATGTAAAAATGAAAGGGGCTGACTATAACGCATTATCATCATCTGTCACATACTCAATTGATGATGATAATGCATCATATAATAACTTTAAAACAACAGTCTACCCTGAGAATATAAAGGGTCCGCTTTTTTTATCGGCTGATTACATAGATGACAACAAGGCCGACATGGTTGGAGAAGAAGGGACAGTCACAACATGTAATTATAAAGATCCCCATTATTTTACAGCCGCACAAAAAATAGAATACTATCCTAACGACAGAATTATAGGCCACAATGTAACTTTTTATGTAAAGGATATCCCCGTTTTCTGGAGTCCGTATATGATATACGATCTTAAACAAAAGAGAAGGAGAAATTGGTCTTTCGGTCATAATGAAGTCGAAGGAAATTTCATTAAAACATCATGGGGATATCCGGATGGTCAAATCTTTCTAGACGAGATGGAGAAAAAAAGTTTTGGGCAGGGATTTACCTACGAATACAAAAAAGAGAACTACAACGGAGATATTTATGTTTATCATATAGAAGAAGCAGACACCCATTTATCTGATTATGTAATAAAGTTCGAACATGCCATTCAACTTTCTCCTTCAACAAAGATAGGCCTTAACCATTCATCAACCACAATATATCAAATCCCTACAGGAAGGCTCAACCAATCAACATACAGTATCGCACTTAACCATAAAAGCGATAAAACCTTAAATTCTTTATTAAATGTCTACGATTACCGCCAGGCAAACCAGGAGATTCTTAATTTTCAGACAAATTATGCAAAAGAGACTCTAAGCAGTTCGTATGCTTTAAATATGAACCAAAATAAAACAGCCCCAAGAAATATAAATATTGCTGAAAAGCTTTTTCATCAGCAAAATATTTTTGGAGACAAAACCAGATTAACCCTTAATGCCGATTACCAGAATTTCATTAAAAACGCGGGTGAATACGGAAATGAACTTTTAACTCCAAAGGTTGAAATATCGCACATCGAAGATTTTTACAATATTCAATACATAGAAAACTGGCATATGGACTTGGACCGTAATTTATATGCTAAAGACAATAATGATACATATGTGGAATCTCAACCTGAACTTATAATAAATTTTAATCCCGTAGACCTTAACCTGTTTAATCTTTCAACCTCCGTCAATTACGGGCGATTCCATGAAATAGCTTATGTTCCAAGCCTCCAAATAAACCGCGATTACACTACAACCAGGTATAAAACATCATTTAACGCCAATAAGCTTATAATACTAGGGTCAACAACATTTAATATCAATGCCGGCCTCGATCAATTCTTATACGAGCCGGGGGACGCTTTAAATTCTTTCAGAGAATCATATGGTTTAAATTCTCAAGGTTTTGATTTTTTAAAAAATGAAACCAATTACAGGCGCGGGATATCAGACGGAAATTCTCCGTTTTTCTTCGATAAGGCATCAACAAAATATAATGATCTTAAAGACATTTTAACTTTTTATCATTTAGACAAATTTGAATGGAAAAATGAATGCGGATACAATTACGAAACACAAAAATATTTTAATTACGACACAAATTTAAATCTAAAGCCAATAGAACCGCTAAATTTAAACTGGCGTTCAGGGTTTAACATTGAAACCCAAAAATATCTGGAGCTTATCTCAACTGCGACATTAAATCTTAAAGATAAATTATCGGTTGAATTCTCATCCGTCAACGACTTAAACATCGGAGGTTTTAAACAAGGGAGTTGCCTGATAAATTTAGAAACACAAGATGAAAACAACTGGCAAAATCACTGGAACTTCAGATTGGGCTTTGTTTATGATAATTTATCAAAATATTTTATGCTCAGAGATTTGATGATAATAAAAGACCTCCACTGCTGGGAAGTAAAATATACTTATTCGGATTACAAGAAAGAATACGCTATAATGTTTACGCTTAAAGCGCTTCCCAATGAACCTTTTGGATATACCGAAGGAAGAGGTTTTTACTTTGACAGTTTTGAAAAAGCATTAAAAGAGGAAACAAGCAATGAGTCACCTCAAAGATATTAACAAACTGCAAACAATGGACAAGAGACAGGCCATAGTCAATAGCAGGAAGTCTGTAGTCTGTTTTCTAATAATCCTAGTCTTGTTTTTGGGCGGTTGCTCGCGAACAGTCACCCAAATGCCATCTCTAGGAAATGAATTATATGTAGAAATCAATTTAGAAGGGACAGCCAATGTATCAAACAACCGATATTTTGTAATATTTTCAACAATGGAGTCTTATCAAATCCCCCTCCCACCACCCGATAGCATAGATGAATTTTTAGAGCCTGGAAATGATCCACAACCGGGGTTGACAACAAAAGAAAGCTATTATACCAAATATTATTCCACCTGGAATGCCTATGTCGTTATTGACAGTTTTGGCTATAACTTTGTAAAGGGCCCATTTGTCTTTGGCACAGAATCAACACGGGAGATTATTTCAACTCTCGGAAGCTTAACAAACAAACTGGCTTTTAAAGTTAATCTTGAAAAAATCTTTGGTACAAACATACCAAATAATGTATATTTTGACATAGTTTCGGTTGATTATCCGACAAACTCGGAAAAAATATTAAAAGACAGAATTTCCCCCCCCGTTTACGATTTTGCAACAATAAGCGGAACAGTTGTAACACAAAGTGATATTGATGATCCCAAGATAACTACTTCATTAGACATTAAAACCTGGATGGTTAGATTAGAATGAGCCTAATCTATGCAATCACTTCAGGGCTGTTACTCGCAAGCGCTTTCCCAAAGTCAAATTTTTCTATAATAGCCTGGGTGGCCCTCGTCCCATTCTTTTTTGCAATAGAAAAAAGCAAAAACACAAGAGAGGCAGCCGCTTTAGGTTTTACTCTGGGAATGACACTTTTTAGCATAAACTTTCTGTGGATCAATTCCCTCTCTTTATATGTCGGCAAATGGGCATACCTGGCTTGGATATGCTTAGCTATTTTCCAATCGATCTTCCTACTCATCTATTCTTACATTATAAAACGTTTTAACATAACTCTTTCTATCTGGGGAGCATTTTTATGGATTCTAATTGAAATTATAAGAGGAATGGGCAATTTTGGCATGCCTGGAGGTGTAATCGCTTACTCCCAAACAATATTCCTCCCTATTATTCAGATCGCTTCATTCACAACCGCTTATGGTATCTCTTTTTTGATTATATTGTTTAATATCAGTCTTACAAAAATTATATTCCAAAAAAACAAAAAAGGGACGCTATCTCTTTTTCTCCTATCCTTAATATTAATTTTCGCTTCAACAATTTATGGGTTTATCCAATTAAACAAACCAATCAATAATAAAAATACAATTAAAATAGCTTCAATTCAAGGAAATATCCCCCAGGAAAAAAAATTAGATCCGGACTTTAATACGGAAAATCTAAACATCCATAAAAAATTAACACTCAAAGCGGCAAAAGAAGCCCCCGATATAATTATCTGGCCGGAGACCAGCATTCCTGTGTATTTACTGCACAATAAAAAATTTCTAAACGAAATAAAAAATCTGGCAAAAGAGACAAACTCATATCTTATAATCGGAACTCCACATTACGACAAAAACCATAAAATATATAATTCCATGGCAGTTATTTCTCCCTCTTTTGAAGTTGTAAGCCGTTACGACAAACAACAATTAGTTCCGTTCGGGGAATATCTCCCCTTTAGATTTTTTCTTTATCCTTTTTTAAAAAATACTGGATACTATGAAGGCGAATTTGCAAGAGGGAATGGCGCTATTACTATTAAAATAAACAATTTAACAATCGCGCCGGCAATATGTTTTGAATCCACATTTCCTTTTTCAATCAAAAGAAGAACAAAAGAAGGAGCCAATATTATTATTGTAATCACAAACGATGCGTGGTTTAAAACATCTTCAGCCCCTTATGAACATTTCAACCATGCTATTTTCAGGGCTATAGAAAATAGAAAATTTGTCGTTCAGGCAGCAAATACAGGAATATCCGGATTAATTGATCCTTGCGGACGAGTCATCAAAAAACTCGGATTAAACAAAAAAGGGTATCTAGTATTTAACCCCAATTATTAGGAAAAATCAGAAATCAACCCCAATCATAAATCTCTAATATGGGACTGTTGCGAAATATATAATTTCTGTATTTTAAGGCTTTCGCAACAGTCCCATTATGCAACCGCCGGGATAATAAGCTCCTCTGTCTGTCTGTTTACCTCTTTAAAATCCAATAAAGGACCCATAAATAGTAAAGCAGTCGAATCATCAAGAAGATTTAATTTTCTAAGAAAATCCTGCCCCCCCCTAATTCTTGTAATTACATGATCACTGGCCCCTTTTTCTAAAGTATCAGCAATCTCTTGTTCTCTTAATACAATTCCATCGGTGTAAAGCAATGAAGCGCTTCTTTTAGGGTTTTTTGTATCAAGAAAAGGGATAAAAGAGAGAATAACCCTTATATTCTGGTTACTGAATGGATAACCTAGTAGAGAAATTAACGCTTTACTCTCAGGATCTTCGTCTCCTCTTAACTCAAATCTCTCCTGTTGTATCTCTTCCGGACTGTACCAAACAGCAGCATCTTCTCTATTTTCCCAATATAATACATGATCTAAACCGAGAGAAAGACGCTCTTCTTCTTTGCCTGTACGGTTTATCGCGATTATCGGGGAATCACCTATTCTCGCATATAATATTCCGCTTTGTGAAACTAATATTGCAGAAAACGTTGTTACTCCAGGGATGTTTTCATCAACCAACTTTCTTTGCACGCAAGAGATAAGCTCAAACATTAATTGATTATTAAATTGTTGCAATTGATTTAATGTCAGAGCGTACATAGTTTCTTTAAAAAATTCGATTGCTTTAAAAGATGTCAGTTCCGACTTTTCCACGCTCGATACTCCATCAAGGATCAATCCAGCGGCAAAATGGTTTCCCTTTATTTCTCTATGAATATATCCGGCAGCATCTTTGTTTATATCTCTTCTTCCAATATCAGAAAAAAGCAAAAATGTTCCCAGAGGACTTTCTCTTCTTATAATCGGAGATTTTCTTCTCTCCTGTCTCTGTATAACAACAAATTTATTTTTTATTGATAAAGTCATAAATAATCCCCCTTGTAATTTCTTTATTCAATATCGTTCAAGAAAACTGCAGAATTTCACACGTTATTTATATAATCGGGGTTAAGAAAGATATCTCTCTCCTAATACAACAGCAGCATAATCATCAATAGGTCTTGGAGGAACAAGTAGTGAAACAGGAATAATTCTCATAAACCAAGCAGGAGGATTGTCCTTATAATATCTTTTTTTAGCATCTAAGGTTGTAAATTTTTCAGGGATAAAAACAATATCAAACGGCAATTCCATTTGAGATAACTCTTGTTTGATTTTTTTAGATCCCGTCCCCTCCCCTATAACAACCCGAGAAACAGCATATTTTGCAGCAAAAGAGATAAGTTCATATTTTAACATCTCAACATTAACTATCTTTTTATCCAATATGTTTAATGCGTAATCAAGCACTGCCAATCCACATTTTTTAGTCCCCGGATCGACAGCCATTATTATCATTGTTCAACCTTAAACCTGATATTAAGAGGACCTATAGTATAAATATCATTTTTTGCCAAAATTTTTACTTTAACAGCCCTCTTTTCAGCTTTTATTTCTTTTACGGCATCAAAAATTTCAGAATATGAGAGGCTGCCGAAAGATCCAGAGACATCAGGTAAAACACCTTTTCGTGTCGCGGAAAATCTAGCAGTAGACAAAAGATCCTTAAGCTTCTCCTCTATCTCTTTCTGGGGTTCATCTCCAGAGAAAATAAGGTTAATAAGTTCTTCATCTTTTTTATAAATTAACTCGTTTGAAAAAACCTCGATTTTCACCAAAAGATCAGAACCTATTGTTACATTTTCCATCGATTTTATCCTTAAAACAACATCCCCTCGACTATTTGTCAAAAAAGAGACTGCTGCGTCAAAATCAGATTTATCCACATCAACATTAGGAATAAGGTATTGTTTAACATCTTTATCCAAACTTTTTAAAATACCCCTAATTAATACCTGAGCCTGATTAAGATCAACATCAGCTTTAATTAACTCAATCGAAATTATCTCTCCCGCACCGAAAATGACTGTTCCCATTTTTTGTTTATCTATTTCCATGCGAAGTTTATCTCGAAGTCTTTGAAGATGTAACTTCTCTTTCTCAAGCTCTTCTTTTTGTCTTTCCACGGAGTCAAGATTATTTCGGACTACAACTAAATCATTTTTCTGCTTATCAAGCTCTTTTTTTGTAACAGCCAATTCATCTTTGTTTTTTTTTATCAACAACCTAAGCTCTTCCAGCCCAAACAAAGTCGTACGAACATCCTTTGACAGAAAAATCAGCGTTGTAAAAGTTAAGCACATAATAAGAATGCCCGATAAAACAGTAAAAATTGTTGCAGTATGCCTGGGTCTCAAATTAAAAAGAGAAAGCCGTTTCTTTCCAAAAAACCGCCCTATGCGATTGCCTACAAAAGCAATGATACCAGACAAAACAACTAAAATAAATATGATTCGAAAAGCAAAACTATAGTTCATGCTTGAGCTGCCCTCGACAAGAAAAGATATCCCAAACCAAAAGTTGCAAAGTTGGGGATCCAGGCCGCCATCCATGGAGCTATCCACTCAAGCTCCCCCAAAGCAATAGAAAAAAACATTAAAACATAATAGACAAATATAACTATAATGGAAAAACCAAGTCCGACAGAAGAGGAAGCCCTTCTGGGAGATAATCCAAGGGGAGCTCCTAAAAGAGCAAAAACCAAGCTTGCAAAAGGTATAGCAATTTTCATATTAAGCTGTATTTTAAAATCGGTGACCTTAACCCCCATTTTTTCTTTAAGCTTTATAAAATCGCCAAGCTCCGCAATATTCATATCATCAGGAGATTTATCTCCTATTGAAAAATCCGCGGGAGTATATTTGATTGAAATATATTGTTCGTCAAATTTAATTAAATGTTTATACTCACCAATATCAGACAAAAGATAAACGACGCCATCTTTAAATAACCATTGATTTTTTTGTCCATCCCATTTCGCGGTGCCAGCATTTATAATTTGGGATAATTTCCCTGACGAAAACTCAGAAACAACAACCCCCTCCATTTCATCTCCAACCATTTTTTGAGCGTAAAAAATCCGCTTTAAAACACCGTGTTCCATTTCCGGGACAAAAACATTCTCCTGCATCTTCACATTTCGTTTCGTAGCTGTTTGAATCATCAGGTTTTTTACTTTTTTATTCGACTCAGGAACAACAATTTCATAAAAAGCCAATGTTACAAAAGAAATTAAAATCCCAAAAATCAAGACGGGAACCATAAGCCTGTACAAAGAAATACCAGAAGATCTAAAAGCAACTATTTCCGATTCTTTAGAAAGCCGGCCAAAAGCAAGAAGTGTCCCTAAAAGTGTAGCCATTGGGAAAATATAAACAACTACAGAAGGAAGGCGAAAAACAAAGACCTGCAAAGCAGTAAATAAAGACATCCCGTGCATAACAACAGCCCTGACCAATTCAAAAAGAACCATAGAAGCCGACAAAATCAAAGAAAAGGACAACAATCCAAATAAAAATGGATCCATTATTTCTTTTAAAATGTATTTATCAATTATCTTAAACATATAAATATATTAAAGAATAAACTGATCGCCTAAATAAAACTTTTTAGCCTCTTCTGACTGTGCAATAGAATTTGAATCTCCGGAAACTAAAACCTGTCCTTTATGCACAATATAAGCTCTATCAGTAATAGCTAAAGTTTCGCGAACATTATGATCAGTAATTAAAACACCAATTCCTTTATCTTTTAAATACCTGATTATATTTTGTATATCACCTACAGTTTTTGGGTCAATACCTGTAAACGGTTCATCTAACAATAAAAAGGCGGGGTTGGTCGCCAAAGCACGCGCAATTTCAACTCGTCGCTGTTCTCCTCCAGACAGGGTATAAGCTTTTTGTTTTCTTAAACGGGTTACTCCAAATTCATCAAGAAGAGATACGAGTTTTTCCTCATAATCAGATTTTTTTATATAAGGCATAAGCTGCCACAAAATAAAAATATTCTCTTCCACTGTAAGTTTTCTAAAGATTGAAGACTCTTGAGGAAGATACCCTATCCCCATTTGTGAACGCCTGTGCATGGGAAGTTTTGAAATGTTTTTATCTCCAAGATAAACTGTCCCTAAATCCGGTTTTACAAGCCCGACGCACATATAAAAGGTTGTAGTCTTTCCCGCCCCGTTAGCCCCTAAAAGCCCTACAATTTCCCCTTGATTTACTTCAATAGAGATCTCGTTCACAACACGAACCCCGTTATAAATTTTAACCAGTTTATTGGTCTTTATAAACATAACCCCTCCTGCTAACTAAATTTTAACCCCGATTATTCACCCCGATTAGGAAATCGGGGTTTACTCGTGTATGAATAATCGGAGTTAAGTGGTAAATGCTATTAATTCACATAGTTTTTTATATGCCAAACCAGAATCTATCGATTCCTTAGCCAAGTTAATTCCTTCATGCATATCTTTTGCAATGCCACCAACAAAAATAGCGGCAGCTGAATTTAACAAGATAACATCTCGTTTTGGTCCTATCTCTTTCCCTTTCAAAATATTGAGAGCAATTTTCTTGTTATTTAAAACAGTGTCACTAAAAAGATCTTTCAATAAAGCCTTCTTAATCCCAAAATCTTTGGGTTTTATCTCATAATTATTAATTTTTCCTTTTCGTAATTGGGAAATTCTGGTTTTATCCGTAATTGAAATTTCATCCAACCCATCATTTCCATGAACAACCAAAGCATGTTGCACCCCAAGATTTCTTAAAACTTTCGCCATAACTTCGCACAACCGCGAATCAAAAACCCCCAGAATTTGAGCGGAAGCATTTGCAGGATTAGTAAGAGGCCCTAAAATATTAAAAACAGTCCTGATCCCTATCTCTTTTCTTGAGGGCATGGCAAATCTCATCGCTTTATGAAAAACAGGAGCAAATATAAAACCAATCCCGATTTTATCAATACACTCTTTAACTTTTTGTGGCTCAATGTTTATGTTTACTCCCAAGGCGCAAAGCAGATCTGCCGAACCGCATTTGCTTGAAACCGAACGGTTGCCGTGTTTAGCAACAGTAACACCAGCCCCTGCGGCAACAAAAGCTGACACCGTTGAAATATTAAATGTACCCAAAGCATCTCCACCCGTACCACAAGTATCAACAAGATTAGTTTTATGAGGATGAATTTGAATCGCATGTTCTCTCATTTTTTTCGCAAAACCCGTAATTTCATCAATGGTCTCGCCTTTCATTCGAAGCGCGGTAATAAAAGAAGCAATTTGCGAAGGAGTTGCCTCCCCTTTCATTATAAAATCCATAGCAAAAGAGGACTCGTTAACAGACAAATTTATATTTTCAACAACCTTCTTAATTAAAGCTACAAACATTATTTAGTATTCTATCACAGAAATAAAAGTTTTTTTGCATGGGGATTTATTCAATATCGCATCGCCTAGTTTCATAAACATCAGAAACTTTCTTTACGGCTTGTATAACCTTATTTAATTGTTCAACATTTTTCACATCAATAACAAGACGTAAAAAAGCAATGCTTCCTCTTTTTGTCTTAGTTGAAGCAGATTCAACATTTGTTTTTGTCTCCACAATCTGGGCTAAAATATCTTTCAAAACACCCAATCTATCAAAAGCTTCTATCTCTATTTCTACAGGATAGTGTAGTTCGGAAGCTAGGTCCCATTCAACATCAACAAGTTTATGAACATCCGGCTTATTTCGCAAAAGGCTGTTACAATCTTTACGATGGACAGCGACTCCTTTCCCCTGGGTTACAAAGCCCACTATTTCATCGCCAGGCAAAGGCCTGCAACAACGGGATATTTTAACCATAATACCGGAAAGTCCTGCAACATTTACGCCATGAATTATTTTCCGCTTACGCGGTCTGCGACCAGATAAAGGAGAAACAGCTTCAATTTTACTCTGCGGGTTTAAAATATTAAAAATTTTCCTGGCGCAATCAAAGGCGGAAATATCGCCACAACCAACCGCTGCATACAAATCTTCTCTTGATTGAAGCTTAAATTGCTTAAGCAATAAGTCTATATTTTTTTGGGCAAGAGCCTCTTTGGGAATAAGGTGAAGTTTTTTCAACTCCTCATCTATGGCAGCTTCTCCACGCAAAAGGCTTTCATCTCTCTTGATTTTTTTAAAATAATTTCTGATTTTTGTTCTGGCGCCAGAGGTCTTTACAAAGTTCAACCAATCAAGAGACGGATTCCCAGTTTTTGAAGCTATAATTTCTACTATATCTCCACTCTTCAGCTTATAATCCAAAGGTATAATTTTGCCGTTAACTCTAGCCCCTGCGCATTTATGTCCGATTTCCGTGTGAACATGATAAGCAAAATCAACAGGAGTTGCGCCTTGCGGTAATTGGATCACTTTTCCTCTTGGAGTAAAAACAAAAACCTCATCCGTAAAAAGATCAATTTTCAAAGTATTCATAAAATCTTTCGCGCTATTAAATTCCGCCTGATGTTCCAGCATTTGCCTGAACCAGGCCATTTTTTTATCAAAAGATTTATCGGTCGATGTCTCTTTGTACACCCAATGAGCGGCAACTCCATACTCAGCAGTCCTATGCATCGTAAGTGTTCTAATTTGAACCTCCACAGGTTTTCCTTCATCCCCAACAACAGTAGTATGTAAAGATTGGTACCCATTACTTTTGGGGACTGCTATGTAATCACGAAATCTTCCGGGAATAGGTTTCCAGTTGGCATGAATAATGCCTAAAACTTCATAACAATCTTTAAGTGAAGGGACTATAACCCTGACGGCGGTTAAATCATAAATCTGCTCAAATTCTAAGTTTTGGGTTACCATCTTACGACATATGGAATACAAATGTTTTGGCCGCCCTTTAACCTCTCCTTCAATATTCAGCTCTTTTAAAGCTGAACTAAGCTTTTCTATAAATCTCCCGATGTATTCCTCTCTTGCTATGCGGCTTTCAGAAATTTTTTCTTGAATACTTTTATACTCCTCTGGTTCCAAATATTTAAAAGATAAATCTTCAAGCTCCCATTTTAAACGCCACATGCCAAGCCTATGGGCAAGAGGAGCAAAAATATCTCTCGTTTCCAAGGAAATTTCATGAATTTTTTGTTCTGGCAACCATTTTAATGTTTGCATATTATGAAGACGATCAGCAAGTTTGATAATAACAACACGCAAATCTTCTCCCATAGCCATAAACATTTTGCGAAAATTTTCCGCTTGTTGCTCTTCTTTTGAATCATAAATTAATTGACCTAACTTTGTAACTCCTTCAACCAACTTAGCAACAATAGGCGAAAACTTTTTTGAGATATCTTCAATTGTGGTATCACTGTCTTCAACAGTATCATGCAATAGTGAGGCACAAATTGTGGGAGCATCCTGTTCCAATTCAGCCAAAATGTTCGCAACCGCAACAGGATGTATTATATAAGGATCGCCGGAAAGTCTTTTATGATCACGATGTTTCTCTAAGGCAAATTCATACGCCTTTTCAATATCTTTCAAGTCATTTTCAGAACAATAAGCTCTTACTTTTCTTTTAAGGTCATCAAAATTCATCTCTTCCTACGATAACTTCTATCCATAACTCCAATTGAAGGAGGGATAGCCGACCGGTAAGTTTTTTGTTTAGATTTATCATCTCTTTGCCCATAACTGCTATCTGTTTTTTTAGAAAAATTAATCATCTTGCAAGATCTCTCCGCAAGTAAAAGATACGTGTAGGCTTCATTAAAACTTTTACCGATAGAAAAACTCCCATATCCCCTGACAATAGAACAAGGATAACAACTTTTAAGCAATGGGACAAGAAACCTATTAATCTCCTCGATAGAATGAGGATCTCGAACCCTAACAACGGGAATCCCCTTTAAAAATTGCTTGGCATAATAATCTAAAGGAATTATTTTTTCTTCATGAACAGCAATCGCCATAGCATATATAGGGGTTGCATGAATAATAACTTTTATATCACAAGCTGAATAAATAGAAAGATGTGTAGGCAAGTCTATTGAAGCGTTAGGATTTTTCCCTTCACCAAAAGAGACTTCTGCTAAATCATCGAAATTAAGATTAGATAAAATTGCCCCCTGTTTGGTTATGATAATTTTATCCCCATCCCTACAGCTTAAAGTTCCTCCACACGGGCCAATCAACCCCTGTTCAAACAGTTTTTTTCCCATCGACTGAAATTCTTCTAACATTGTTTACCTCCATTTTTATATCACAGGAATTACGCCTTTTATAGGCTTTTTCATCACTCCCAAACTATTTACCATCGCCATCCTAATAAAACAAGTAAAATTTATCAATTTCTGTTAATCTTCACTAATTGTCGCAAAAGAGAGAGCTTCAAATTCTGAGAATCTTCTAAACTCCGAAAATCTATCAAATATTTCACGGACAACCAATTTGCGCATCCGCTCCAAACTAAAATCTTCAATATTAAAAGATGCCATTGTAGAACCGATGACCATTGCCTTCTTAATACTACTTAGAGAAACATCCCCTGTCCTCGACAAATAGCCCATAAACCCTCCAGCAAAAGAATCTCCTGCACCTGTAGGATCACGAAAAACCTCTTGCGGATAAGACGGTGCGGAAAAATGGTCACTTTGCGTAAATAAAAGAGCGCCATGCTCTCCTTTTTTTACAATTACGCCTGAAACTCCAAGCGCAAGTAAACGTTTTGCCGCCAAAGGGATGTTTGGAGTTTCCATAAACATCCGAATTTCTCCCTCATTAATCAGAAGAAAATCGACCCTTTTAATGACTTCGTAAAGTTCTTCTCTTTTATTGCTTATCCAAAAATCCATAGTGTCGGCAGCAATAAAGCGGGGATTTTTTAATTGGTCTATAACTTTAAGCTGAATTGCAGGATCAAGATTTGCAAGAAAAACAAAATCACTTTCTTTATGTTTATCACTCAATTTAGGATCAAATTTCAGTAAAACATTAAGTTTTGTATCTTTTGTATGGGCTTGGTTCATATCATACTCATAAAACCCATTCCAACGGAAAGTCTCGCCGTCATCTACAACCAAACCGGACAAATCAATATTTCTAGACTTTAAAAAATCCAAATGATCTTTTGGAAAATCTTTACCAATGATGCCGCTGATTGAAACATCAGTAAAAAAACTCGCGGATACTCCCGCATAAACAGAAGATCCCCCTAATATATCTTCTTTCCTGCCAAAAGGAGTTTCAATTGTATCAAGAGCTATTGTCCCTGTTATTAAAAGAGTCATTGAACTACCCTCCAAAATTGTGGTGATAAACAAAATTTAACTTTTTTGACTAAGACTTTTTGATCTTTCGGCAGCCGCCTTCACAGCTTCCAAAAAAACTTCCTTAAATTTTCCGGACTCCAAAACATCAAGCCCTGCCCTTGTTGTTCCTCCCGGAGAAGTAACCATTTCCCTCAATTCTCTTGCGGACTTCTTTGTTTTAAGGAGTGTCTGGATAGATCCAAAAAAAGTTTGAACTGCCAACTCCTCAGAAACAGACTTAACAAAACCCAAAGACTCCCCCGCTTCTATCATAGCTTCAATAAAAAAATAAACAAAACCGGGACCCGATCCGGAAAGAGCCGTTACTGCATCCATTAAAGACTCTTTAATTTGAACAACTCTTCCAACTGTGCTAAAAACAAACTCCGCCAACTTAATATCTTTTTCTCTGGAATCACAAGAAGGAGAAATAGCAGTAATGCCTTCTTGAATAAGAGCAGGATTATTAGGCATAGCTCTTATTACAGATTTAACACCAACAAATCTTTTTAAATAATCTATTGTTATCCCCGCAGCTATTGATATAACAATATCTACTTCTGAAAAATCCAAATTTACAATGGCATCAGGAAAATTTTGAGGCTTAACGGCCAAAACAACAATTTTAGAACATTTTAGAGCTTCCTGATTATTTCGAACAAAATTAATTCCGTATTCCCTTTTTAAGTAGTCAAGCCTATCTTTTTTTATATCAGAAACAATTATTTTTTCAGGAGAAATTTTCTTAGACTTCAAAAGACCACAAATAACAGCCTCAGCCATCCGACCTCCACCAATAAATGCTATTTTACTGCCTACTGAAAAAAGTCTCTTTTTGCGAATCAAATGAGGTTATCTCCTCTCCTATAGAAGCCCTTTCTTCTGCATCGGTAATTTTTACGGAACTTGGGGTAAACAGAAAAATAGAATCCCCTATTTTCATCATATGACCATCGATAGCATAAGCTGCTCCACATATAAAATCAATTAATCTAGTCCCTTCGCTTGGATCTAGACTTCTAAGGTTAATAAGAACCGGTTTTCCTTTTCTCAGATTTCCAGAAATATTTAATGAGTCTTCATAAATTTTGGGCTCATAAACTATGATTTCTGAAATATTATCACCAACAGGCATCTCTCTTCTTGGTTTTATAACTTGACTTATGTCTAATTGACGATTATCTTCTGGAATATAACCATTATCATCCTCTTCTTCAATGCCAATGAATGCTTTTGCGCGCTTGAACAAACTTTCCATTTACATACCCCCTTGGTAGTTGCGCTCACCAAATATGGCGCTACCTATTCTTATTATATCAGAACCTTCTTCTATTGCCAGTTCAAAATCATAAGACATACCCATTGAAAGATGTTCGATATTTGTGTAGCCTTTTTGATGCAGCTGATATTTTAAACCTTTTAATTTTTTAAAGCAAGCTCGAATTTTTTCGCTATTTTCAGTAAATGCGCCTATTGTCATAAGCCCTGTAATCCTAACATGTGTAAGGTGAGAAATCTGTTCAACCAATTCAAAAATATTTTCCGGCTCAACTCCAAACTTACTTTTCTCATTTGATGTGTTAACCTCCACAAAAACGTAAACAGGCTTATCTGCTCTTTTATCTATTTCGTTTGCAATTTTAAAGCTGTCAACAGATTGTATGACATCAAACATTTCCAACACCTGTTTAACCTTATTAGTTTGAAGATGTCCTATAAAATGAATTTTCACATAAGGATATTTTGATCTTATTTTTTGAACTCTGGTTTTAGCTTCCTGTACTCTGTTCTCAGCAATCACAGATATTCCCGCATCTAAAGCTTCAAATACTTGATGAAGAGGAACCGTTTTCACGACAGCAAGGAGAGTTATTTCCGAAGCATCTCTGCCCGCTTTTCGGGCCGCTGCACTGATTTTATCTTTTAAACACGAAATTCTATCTAAAATTGAAGGCACAAACAAATTCTAAGATGAGGTTAATTTATTGTCAACAAAGAAATTATCCTTGTAGCGCGTTTAAAAAACTAGTGTGGCTTTTGGAGAACCTTCTTTAACTCCTTTAATTACAATCTCTTTTCTCTCTCCTTCATAATCAATAACAATATGACATTCTTCATTTGGAGAAACCTTGACACTTCCAATCTTATAAAAGTAATCCGAATCATCTGTCAATCTATGAAGCGCAATCTCGTAAGAGGGAGAACTATCGGCAGTCCCAAGAATAAAATCTCGAGCTACAAGCCTATAATCGCCAACTGTTGCAATATCAACACCCCTCCTTAAACCATTTAAGTATTCATTTTTATCTTCATAGACAGTCTCATCCGTGCAAAAGATACATCTATCAACTCCTTCATTAACTACAATTTTATAGTTTTCATGAAGGATAACTTGATCAACCGAAATATCCTTTTGCACAGTTCGAACGTCAAAAACAGGTATGCTATCTTCGTTTCTTCTCCTTGCGAAATGAATGTAATTATTATCTATAAATGATAAACGATAAAATTCTAAAGGCATCCTCAATCCAAATGCCCTAAAACGATTTATTGCTCCTATAACTACAGGCCTAATAGAAAAAGTTGTATCTCCCCTATTTTTTAAAAGCTCTAAAGTTACATCTAAAAAATCTTGAGTATTCGCAATTAATCCTCCATCAATATGGTATATTTTTTCCTCCAGCCCGGAAGAAGAGACAAAAGACAAAGCACATTTCATGGCTAAAAAGACTTCCGGCTCCTTGCTAGACGGATCGATGAAGTGTAAAGAAGGGAGATAAGTATTATTAAAAAATCCCTCAGCCCCGAAATCACCAACAAGAGGACTTCTTACCTCCACACCAAAGGGACTAAATAAATCTCCTTCAATATTCATTGAAGGAATTTTAGCCCAATTTTCCGTGGCAGGAACTCCATGAGAACCAGGCCTAACTACTTCTAATACATATCTACCAGTTGTAGATAAAATTTTTAAACCTACCAGTCCTACTTGTGAGATCCTTTGCGTATCCATAAAAATAAATCTCCTACATTATTATCGTCAGTTTTGACTGAAAATTTCTAGTTATTTAACATAAGCGCAGCAAAAAAAACAAATCAATATAGATATTTATCCCGACTATTCACTCCGATTAGGATAATCGGGGTTCATACCTGGGAAAATTTCCAACACTCTGCTGAAATTCTGTTCGTCTATAAAGGGACTGTTACATAATGGTCATTCCCGTGAAAACGGGAATCTATTTTTCAGAAAACAACCCCGATTATAATAATCGGGGTTAAGATGGATCCCCGCTTTTGCGGGGATGACAAATTGCAAAAACTGTCATTACGCAACAAGCCCATAAATAATCTGGGTTTACTCGTGGTAGGAATAATCGGGGTTCAGCTAAATGCTCCTTGACAATATCCGTATCAAAATGTTATATTGGCCCCGCCTAATAAACTTTTCTTCTTTTAAAAAGAGAGGGGAATAGATCGTTTGAGTGAGGAGATATATCATGAAATTTAGATTGGCTTTGTTATTAATTTCTGTATTTTTTATTGCTGGATGCAGTGATCTGTCAAAAATAACCGATTCTGAATATTATAAAGTTTCTGTATCATCAACACAAAGTAGTTACACAACAACCTACAGCGTATCAACAATAAATAATACATCTGCTACAGGATATGTCATAAACAAAACTTTGCCAAGCCCTGCGTTAACACTTCTCACATATCCTAAGGAGACACCAACTTCATCAACTCTACTGCCACTTATAACTTTCAATCAAATGGATGTAACCTACACAGTAGTTCAAGATTCGGCGGGAAATCTTATAGGGACATGGGCCCCTTCTACTGAAAGCACCGGAGTTAATATTGTCATTCCTGCAGGAACAAATTCATCAAGCATAACTATTACTGATAACAACATAGCCTCGTCAGTACTAGCATCAGAAGTTTTCAATAAAATAGGAAGTATAGCTGTATCTTCAACTGCAAGTGGAACATATGCTTTTGCGTTATCTCTTAACACCTCTCTCGCTATAAGGGCAAATACAACCCTTACCGGCACAGATGAACGAGGACAACCCGTGTCACTAACCTTTTCAACGACTCTTTATTTTGCGATAAGTTCATAAACAATATTCAATTTAACCCCGATTATGACAATCAAGGTTAATTTCTGGTTTTACCGTGAATAATCGGGGTTAAACTGTCTTTTGATTTTCCATGGCGAGACCCTTTGTTTTAATTTACAAAGAATGTTATAATGCTTTTATTCTTTCATCGCGGGGTGGAGCAGTCCGGTTAGCTCGCAAGGCTCATAACCTTGAGGTCGTAGGTTCAAATCCTACCCCCGCTAGTAAATTTTACGAAGTAAAATTTACTCCCTAATTCCTCTCCCTATTTTCAAGTCTTCTAACCTATAGTACTTCGTAAAATTTAAGGATAAGAATGAAGGTTAAGAATTAGGAAATACAGGTTTTAGGGGGTTGGTTCCGTGGAGGTTCAGTGAGAAGGGGAATGCTGCTTGCCGTATTATGCTTGTACCGTTTCTAGTTTTTTAATGCGAACATCCATATTATCCAGTCTTAAATCCTGCTCTTTATCTTTTGCAAATGCAAATATTCTATCTTCTCGAGCTTTTTCTAATTCATGCATAAGTTTGTCCTGTCCGGTAAGAAGCCTATCAAATCCAGCGTCAACTTTGTGTTCCAATTTATCGAACTTGGATTCAAGGGCATCGACTTTGGATTCAAGCCCTTTGAATTCTATCTTAGTAACAAACACTTCTTTCAACGCTTCTATATCTTTTTTTGTAGCAAAAACCTCTTTTAGTGTCTCTACATCTTTTTTTGTTATCGCCATAATAGATAAATTTTATCCTTTTTAATGTTTACATGTCAAGACAATTGTTTCGTACAAACGCGAGGCAGTAAAACAGGCGTCTTTTTGCTATATTTCACATAATCATCCCCAAATTTTTTAAGCAACTTAGGCTCTTCAAATTTACAAAGATAAAAAATTACGCTGACGATAAAAACAGGTAAAACTACGAGCAGTAAAGAGATCGATCCTAAATACAGACCAACCCCAAACATAATAAGCAACCATCCAAAGATCATCGGATTTCTTGTATATCGATAAGGGCCTACGATTATGAGCTTTTTAGCAGAAGGCAAAAACTCTTTTCCAAAAAGTTCTTGAGGGTTTCCTCGACCTATAAAAACAATCGCCAGCATTGACCAGACCATCCAAAACAAACCAAAGACGACCAATATAAAAGATAATATTAAGCAGTACGGACAAGCACTTCTTTGTGGAATTCGAAATAATCTATCAAGGCCAAATCCTATCTCGACAAAGAATGCTGGTAGAACTCCTAGGAAAAATATAAATGAGAGAAGGTAGCTTAGGGTTGTTTTAAGAATTTTCATGCGACAGCTACTCCATCAACCACTTCCGCAACATCTTCCCCGGTAGCTAATTCCAATAATTTAATCTGTGGTAAAGCCTTTCCGGCTATTGCTTCAAGTTCACCATACATACCGTAAGTGTTATCTATAACCTTATTGATTTGCTTTCTTTTTTTAGCCCACATTCTAGTAAAATACTGCTCCTCCTTATCCAAATCCTCTCTCATCCCTGTAAATGCTTCAACAATAGCTTCGACTCTCTGTTTAAATTCTGTGCCAGTTAAATAATTATAGATAATCTCCATCTTTTCATTTTTACCTACTGAGGCAAGTTTAACAGACATAACCTGCATGAGGTTTATTCTTAGTGCCATAGCGAGACCAACAACCGACTCAAAATTAGATACCCAGACATTATCTTTTTGTTTATGAGTTTTAATCCCATCAGGTAGAACGACTGAAACTATGACAGCTATTTCAGCACGAGCCTCTCTTTGATTTTCTTTAATCTTTTGATAATCCATCTCTAAGTTTTAAATAATCTTTTTCATACGGAATCTTATCTATTTCATAAGTTGTCCCTGTATCTAATAATTTAAATAATTTTCCAGACATTTTTAATCCTCCATTGCCTTTATCCTGCGCCATTTATTCGATTATTGGTTTTGACTTGCCATATTAATTTCAATGTTCTTTTTGAGCCGTTTAAAAAGCGACATCAGAAAGGTTAATCATTTTCAGCATACCAACCAGTATTCTCATGATTATTTATTGCTTTTTTAATTAATTGCAAAGATTTTCTGATCGCAGACATCGCAATAGGTAAGTCCCTTCGAGCTTTAACATACAATTTCCCCCACTTTTGAGCATAATTACCTTCTTCGGAGATAGTTTCAACTCCTCGAATATTTTTACCCCCAGTAAAAAGATGAATTTTGAGACCCTGCTTCTGAATTGAGACATTAAAGAACACCTTTTCTGGCGAATAATAAAAGACCGCATATTTTGCCACCTTCCTCCATATTTCTCCGCTAATTTTCATTGTTAGCCCATGTAATTCATTATAAAGAGTCTTTGATAGAGTGTAATTTTTAAATAAATCATTAAGATTATAATCACTTATCTGCGAGACCTTATCAGGTTCTTCAACTACTGTATTGGGATATTTTTTATACTCAGTCTTTAGTTCAATTATTTCGATTTCCTTTGGACATTCTTGCCAATCATGCTCCCAACACACAATGCTGTCGCATTTTGTCCCTAACCGCATCCTTTCTAAATGCTTGTGCTTAGGGAAATCTGAGGATTTAAATTCAAATTCAATATTAACTTCTTCCCATTGTCCATTGCCTACATATTTTTTCGCAATACAATCAGGGAATCCTTTTCTTATGGTTTCAATATTCATATTTAAATCGTTTGTTATTTTAGAAAAAAGAAAAATAACACCATTCTCCTCAACTGGAGCGTAGATTAATCCTCTAAAATTGATAACCTTCCCCACAACATTTCTTCTTTTCATGATTGCCTCCTCAAATTAGCCCTTTATACAAGTATAGCCCAAATGTCTAAAGGGATAAACTTTATTTACACCGCAACAAGCACCCCAACCATTTATAACTAAAGATTTTATTTTATAAAGCTTAAGCTATGTTTTTTTAATCGGCACAATATCGTTTTCCCTTGTGGAAAGGTTTAAAGAGACCATCAACCCCCTTGATTCCTTCTCAGGAGGGTTTTCATTGTCAAAGCGGGGCGGTGTGCCATGATATAATACATATAAAATATGCGTTATTTTTTATTAAATAATTGGCAATGGGCTTCTACCTTTCTAGTTTCTATCATAGGAGCTTTTATCTCTTATAAAGCATATAAAAGTGCTGATATGGCAAGTAAGGACACATTACAATTAACAATATCTCAATATAATGATTCCTTACAAAAACGAAAAGAAGATATAAAAAACAGAATAATTGACGTTGCAATTGCTGAATACCATAGAAAGGGACAGGCAAAGAGTTTCTTATTAGCAGAGTACAAAAAACTTAGGCCAAAGGGCTGGGTCGAGGAAGAATTTGAGGAAATATACAAAATTGTGGGGTTTCATACAAAAGAAAAAGAATTTAAAAATCCTTTATTTGGTTGATGTGGTTTTCCCCTTCTTTCGTTTTTACGTTCCCGCCCCAAAGAAAAGGGAGTAGTAGCTACTATAACTTCCCGTTCCGTCACGGTTCCGTGAGATGAGGAAAAATCATTAGACAAAGATTATTCCTGGTGTGTGCCAATAGCAGTTGCCTCTGCCAACTCTCCAGAATATCAAGATTACAAAAAAAAATATCCACATTCGAAGATGAAAAGCACAAATTCTATTTTTGTAAAACTGGCAAATGAAACCAAACCATATAAAATCAAACCAAAGCTTTTGCCCTCGCATGAGCTACTTTGCAGAAATATTCAATTACCGCGTCCATCTCACCAACCTCTAAATAAGCATGCGCAGGACACCACAAACAAAGATTAATTATAGAACATTTGCGGCATTTTTCTAAAAATTCTTTGCGATTAGACCGCATATCCCTAACCTTTTTTATAAACTCCCCCCATGCTTCTTCTAATCTCCCTTTTTTGAGGTCATAAATTGTATCGGGATGCCAAAGGGACGAACAAAGCCTGAAAAAACCGTCATAACTGACATTAAAACTTCCATTTCCCGCCCCACAATGAAAAAGATGGTCGCAGACATGCTTCTCAAATTCAGGATTAATAAATTTATCACAATTTTCTTTTAGAGAAGAAAAACGCTTATTATCAGCCTGCTCGACAGCAACAATTTCTTCAGGGGTAAGCCGTTCCGATTTTATCAATTGGTTTCGTTTTTCATCACGGTCAAAACGGAGATGAAGCTGCGGGTCAAAACGGAAATAATCTTTTGTCCTCTCCCTGCAAAATTGAGATATCATCTCAAGCTCATGGAGATTGGATTTAATTGCCATAGTTTTAAAACGTATCCTGACTCCAGTCTTTAATAGTATCTCCAAGCCTCGCATAAAAGCATCAAAAGAGCCAGGCTTGCGGCTTATTCTTTCATATGTTTCTTTTGTAACTCCATAGACCGTAACTTCAATATCACGAGGAGGATATTTTTTAAAAAAGTCGGCATGTTTTTGGGTAATAAGACCGGCGTTAGTAAAAACAGAGACCAAAAGCCCTTTTTTCTTAAGCATCATGTAGATATCAAAAAAATCAGGGCGAAGTAGCGGCTCTCCCCCGGTAATCAAACACCAAAGCGCTCCTAATTCTATTGCCTGATTCGCGATATCCGATATCTGCTCAAGGGAAAGTTCTTTTTTTTGAGCATCCTTGTCATTCGCGTATAGATTTATATAACAATGGGAACAATCATTATTGCAGCGGGCGGTAACTTCTAAAGTAAAAGATATAACCTGATTTTTTGAGTTTTTTTTCATTTTGTCCCACAAAACAAACTCAGATAAAGGGGCAGATGATGAAAATTTCTTATCCATTGTTATTATTTTTTCTAAAAACAGATAAAAAAAATCTAATTAAAAAAAGTAAAACATTTAAAACTTTAAACCGGCTTAAAAAAGCTATAAAAAACTTATCAATCCCAAATCCAATTCCTATCTTCCTTTTGCCTCTTTCTATCTTTGAAACAATCCCAAGCAAATTTTCAGCATGGATTGTACCATCAAAGTTCCAGGAATTATCTCCTTTTAATAAATAATTATTCCTTCTCTTTCTAACTATTCTATGAACAATTAGCTTAATAAATCCCGGTTTGATAAAAGGAACCACATCACCAATTTGAAGTTTTTGTTTTAAAGGGGATATTGTAAGAATATCTCCATCCCTAATGAAAGGAGTCATGCTAATGCCTTTTGCTTTGAAACGAAAAAGATTGCCTTTTTCATGCACCGCACGCATTAGTTCTATTAGCTGAAGGCTATAAAGAGAAATTTCTCTTGTTTTTTTTGTGTCAGGCACTTTTTTAGTGGCTCTCTACAAGCATTCCTCGTTTTACAAGTTCAGAAGCTAAACCAAGAACATCTTTTTCGATTTCTTCCCTTAATGCATCAAACTCTGCTATTAATTCATCTACTATAGCCTTAAGGCTCCTATTTCCATCAAGCCTTTTCCATATCTCTTTTCCTGTATCATTTAGCGTAAACAGCTCGTCCTCCATATCTCCAACGCCAGACATTAAAGGAACAATAATAAGTTCTCCTTCAATCTCTCTCGCAACTATTTTCTCCGACGGCATATAGATAGAATCCAAATTTAAAGCCATATAATCATATCCTTTCGTTTAATCAAAAAAGCATCTTAATACCAAACAAAAACTATGAAGCAGCATTTACATCGCAAGTAACCCCACATCCAGATTCGTTCGAATGGCACTGAGTATCGCTATTATTTGGGCCAGCAGGAGCAACTCCTCCATTTTTACAAGTAATCAAAACCGCCTCCTCTGCTTTCCCTCGTATTAAAACTTGCAATATAGGTTTCATCCATTTCTTATTCATCACAACCTCCTAATATGTATTCCGCCTGAAATAATATCATTTTTCTAAATATTTTCAACAAATTTATTTATCCTCTCTCTCCACTCCACCAGGGTCCAAGCCTTTTCTCCTTTATTAAGCAAACCCAAATATTCCGCCTGCGCATGAGCAACATCACAGATATATTCCACAGGGGTATCTAATGTCCCATATTCCATCCAGGATTTAGATGGACACTGGTCACAAAGACCTTTTAAAAAACATTTCGCGCAACGTTTTAAATATTCAGAGTTTTTCGCCATAATCCCTTGAACCTTTGGAAAAAAATTATCAATCGCGTCTTTCAATGTCCCTTTTTTAAGGTCATAAACCGTGTCTGGATGCCTTAAAGAAAGGCAAAGCTGTAGTTTGCCATAAGCATCCACGCAGCCCCCACCATGACCCGCGCCACAGGAAAACAATTTATTTCCCGGAGGCCCCATAAATTTGGAGCAAAAATCTTTCATCTCTTTAATATATCGCTCTTTATTCCTGGTAAGCATTTTCAATCCTTCAGAAGGGGAAATTCTTGTTTTTTTAATTGCTATATTCTTTTTTTCTTCCCTCCTGTCTCTTAAATTAAAAAACATGGAATAAGAAGGGGGTCTATCCATCCATGGAATTGTCGCAGCCCAAGATTCAAATTCTTCCATATCCTGTTTATTTTGAGGAAGAAAAGCGGACTTAACAATAAAAGGAATTTTCTTATCAAATAAAAGATTGACTCCGCGCCAAAATTCTTCAAAAGAGCCCTTGGCTCTAGAAACTGCCTCATAAGATTCTTTGTGCATCCCATAGACTGTAACTTCAATTTTTTCAAGAGGAGGATAAAGCGCCAAAAAATCGGCCAATTCCGGGGTAATTAAACGGGCATTGGTAAAAAGCATGACTTTAATCCCAAGTTTTCGTGTAAAAAGATAAAGTTCTTTAAAATCTTCACGCAGCAAAGGTTCTCCGCCTGTGAAACGAATCCTGATTGCGCCCAAACCGGCGGCTTCCTGAATTATCTTTTTCCATTCGTCAGTAGACAACTCTTTTTGCTTTGCAATTTGATCATTTTCAGGAAGGTTAATGCAACAATGGATACAATTATTATTGCAGCGTTCGGTAAGCTCAATGTCCAGTTTTAATAGAATTGGTTTTGTATTTTTGAATAAATCGGAATTATTGATAAGCTGTGTGGAAACGTAAGATGTTCGGTTCATCTAAAACAAGTCCTTAACCATAAGCGCAGTCCGCCTTGCAGACAGGCACAAGACAAAAAACATATTGTCAAAACATTCAACATATGTTTTTCCCCTTTTTTCTTCATACATACCCTCCATTTCCGCGCTTGCAAAAGCAAAACCTCGACAGCTTTACTACCGTGGTTTTCTGCATAGACGAATAGAATTATGCCGCTCTATTTTTATTAACTTCCTGACCTCTCACTGCAGGCTGAATCCCCTACGACGAGGAGCCAACCGTACAGTCGTCACATCCAAGTGTGCCGCAGTTGTTATAAGACGCCCCACTCTGCCCTGACGCGGTTGCACTCTTGCACGTTGTCAAAACACTCTCCTCAGGTTTACCTCTTACTAAAATATTCAACATTGGTTTTTCCCATTTCTTTTTCATAAATGCCTCCTATAAAATAATAAAGAAATAATACTATATATTTTTAATTTGTTCTACAATTTTACCGCTTTTATCAAACAACATTCTATAACATGGAATTTTTTTAGCAATTTGCTCTAACAAGGTTAATTCCTTCTCCCACCAATCGGCAGTTTCAAAAGGTTTAATTAGGCAAGTTACAAATTTTTTAAAAATTGCATTTTTATCCGTTAAAAGTGTAATTTCATTTTTTTTGCTCTGCTCTAAAAGAAAAATAGCATTAAGAGGGGCGGAACTTGCTGAAATATCCGGCACATCCCCGTGGCTCCATGTCCCATAAATTTTGAAACCATCAGAATGCTTGCGAATGATTATCCGGTCATCGCAAAGGATTTGTCCTCCATATTTCTTCATCATTAAGCTGGTAGTAGATTTGCCGGCTTCGGAATGACCGACAAATAAAAGCCCTTTGCCGTCTAAAACAATTCCACAGGCATGCATAAAGCATCCCTCTCGATCAGCCAAAAGCCTGGCAATTAAAATCTGATCCGTAGGGAAAAGAGTAAGAGAGGAAATCTCTCCTTTGCAAAAAGCCCTATCATCTTTATGATAAATTCTGGCACGGGAGTGGTCTTTGTTGAAAACCGCAACTTTATGTAAATTTTTTTCACCTGTAGCAGGAGAAATGCCCAAATAAATCCAGGAATCTCCTTTTTTATAAATAGACCAGGGGGCTTTAAAATAAAATCTCTTTCCCAGCGCTTCTTTTTTAATTTCCGGCAAAGCAAAATGATGCTCAAGATAAATCGTATCCTCTCCCGGCTCGGATACTTTAAACGGATCAAGTTTTTTATGAAAAGTATCCCCTTTTATCTCCAGATCAGAATCAATTTGAATGGTAATTCCGCCAATCTGATAAAATGTCCGGTGCTGCTTCTTCCAATTCTCTTTATATTTTTTGTTTTCCTTTGCAACCGCACAAAGATATTCTACTTTTCTTGAAAAATCCCCGTGTTCCAGATAACCATAAACCGGACACCACCTGCAGCTTTTACGATCCTCGCACGATCCGCAACCATTAAAATACTCCTGCGTTCCCTCAACCTTAGACGCCAAAGAAGGGATAAAAGTTTCCCATCCCTCCTCCACGCTACCACTCCTTAAATCATACCTCAAATCCGGATCTTTAATAAAAGAGCAAAAAGCCATTTTTCCATACGGATCAACATGAAAATTCATCCGATTAGCAATACACGAGGCAAAAAGGCCCTTGTCCCCTATCTCATGCCGGCCGCAATACGATTCTTTTTCCATATGTTCTTCATAAGATAAATTCGGTTTATCAAGTTCTATTATTTCTTTAGGTGAAAGCCGCTGTCTTTGAATTTCTTTGTTAATTTTGGAATCCCCACATGATGATAAATACAACCATGGAGCCCCTATCCTGTAATGTTTGCTTAGAGTCTTTGCCAACTCAACCATTTTATCAAACTGATGATAATTATCTTTCATGGGAATAAGCTGTACGATAAACCCCACTCCCGCTTCTTTTAAATAAGCAAAGCCGCGCATTGCGGCCTCAAAAGAACCCGCGTTTCTGGTCACATGATCATGAACTTTGGCATCTGCCCCGTAAAGAGCTATCATTTTTATCCCTTTTTTCCTCATCAGTTTTGCAATCGCAGGAGTAATAAAAGTTCCGTTGGTATTTAATGAATAAGAAATTGAATGGCTCGTAATATAGTCAAAAATTTCAGAAAAATCAGGCCGAAGCATCGGCTCACCACCCGAAATAGACCAGCGCCTGGTTCCTAGATTTTTTGCTTGAGCAACAATATTTTTTATCTCAGCAAAAGAAAGCTCTTGTTTTTTCTCTTCTGCTCCGGGAGGAATGCATAGCCAACAGTGCCTGCAATTGTTATTGCATCGGTAGGTCAAATCGATAGACGCTTCAAGCGGTAAACGGGGTATTTTATTTTTTGTTTTTAAAAAATATTCTTTTGACATTTTACATTTTTAGCTTTCTATCATCCCATATTATCTCTTTCCTAAAAAATTTTGACAAATTCTTACGTTTATAACTAAACAAAACATTAAAAAACAATCTTAATTGCCTACGCCAATTTAAATTTTTAGGCCATCTGGAATTATACCAACTAATAATTGACCGGCTCCTTAGATTAAAATTTTCCCAAACATTTATCTCCTGTTTTGTAGGCTTGGGCCACTCATCAAAGCCAAAAAGCCCTATAGGAATTTTAAAACCGGACCATAATTGTGAAATTTTCACAGCAGATTCAACCGCCAATCTCGCGCCAAAAGCAACACTTTTATCTTTAAGCTCATCTATTCTGTTCTCCGCAATAATTTCTTGGAGGAGCAAACTAATATCATAAAGCCAGATCAGCCTCATCTCCTCGCCATGAATCATCCTCGCATGAATTGCAGCATGTATTAATGAATCTATCAAATCAAGAGTTTTAAAGCTTAAGAGTTGCCCCTTTACTTCTATTTTTCTATCAAAAATAGCCTTCATATCATTATCAGGATTATTCATCCCCAAAAAACCATGTAAAGACCAGTGTAAATCGATAACAGCCTTTTTATTATTTTTATCGATAAACACTTCTTCAATAAAAACCTCTTTAAGATTATCAAAAATATGATTTTTACATTCATATTTCAATGCCAATAAAATTTCTTCCCCCCTTTTTACCTGATTCGGAAGAATCAATATATCAATATCGTTGCTTGGACGAATGGCGGAATTGGGATAAATCATTTTTTCGTAAGCTTTCCCTTTCAAAACCAGATATTCAATCTTTTCTTTTTCAAAAGCCTCTAAAATAAGCGCAAGCTGAGAATCTGTTTTAAGCGACCGGGCAGAACTCAACAAAAAAACATTCTTTAAATAAGAAAAAATCTTTTCCGGAGGATGTAATTTTTTTGGAAGTAACTTTATATGCCAATAAAATAGCGGCAATACTCCATGAAGCGCTAAAAGCTTAATAAAACTTTGCCAATCATCATAGGAATATATAGGGAGAACAACTTCTTTTTCATCTCTCATAACCTGAATAAAATAGTCCAATAATCCATCAGGCGCGTTTAATAAAGCATTTTTGGGCATGCCGGATAGTTTTAGCTCTTTATGAAGATTTTTAATTTTTTCTAAATCAGTTAACATCTAATTTTATAATCCTGTCCGCCGCTTTTATTGTCGATTTTCTATGAGTCACAAAAATCATGGTTTTATTTCGTATCGCTTTTGGGAGTATATCAAAAATCGACTTTTCCGTTTCTTCATCCAAAGAAGATGTCGGTTCATCCAAGATTAAAATATCAGGATCTTTTATTAAAGCACGCGCAATCGAAAGTCGCTGCCTCTGCCCTTCGGACAAGTTGACTCCATTTTCACCCAACAATGTAAAATATCCTTTAGGAAGAGTTGTTATAAAATTATGGATATCGGCAATTTGTGCCGCTTTTTCAACATCTTCCTTTAGCACCCCAGGATTACCATAAAGCATGTTATCCATTATTGTCCCCGAAATAAGACGCGTATTTTGAGATACATAACCAATGTGACGGCGCAATGAATCAACTGAATAACTTTGAGCAGGCACGCCGTCAAAAAATATCTCTCCGTTTGTAGGCCTATAAAAATCAAGCAATAAGCTGATAAGAGTTGTCTTCCCAACTCCGCTTGGGCCAATAATAGCAACATGCTCATGAGGAAAAATAGTAAAAGAAATATTTTGCAATATCAAATCTTCCCCATTATAAGAAAAAGAGACATCGCGAAAAATTATTTCTCCTTTTAATTTTTCAGCAGTAATTCCTTTTCCATGTTCTTCGGGCAGAATATCATAAAAAGCAGAGACTCTTTCCAGCGCAGCCAAAGAGCTTTGCATAATAAAATTTGTATTTGCTAAGAACTGGACAGGATTGTATACATAAGTTAAATAAGTAAAAAAAGCAAACAAAGATCCAGCCGTCCAATTGCCCTGAACAACAAGAGGGATTCCGGCAACAAGGATTATAAGTTTAGAAATATCACCCAAAGACCCAATTATTAATTGAGCAAAAGACTGTACAGCGCTCTGCTGCAAAGAAATTTTATAGTTTTCTGTTATCTCTTTTGTTATTCGATTTACTTCCTGTTTTTCAGAAACAAAAGCTTTTAGCAGCGAGACAGAGGAAAGAGCTTCCTGCATCCGTTTTAAAACATTGGCCCCCTGCTCCATTCCATGATGGCTTAAAACTTTAACTTTACTTGAAAAATAATAGATACAAAAACCAAAAAGAGGCAAAACAAGCAAGACCCCCAAAGCCAATCGCCATTCAAGATAAAAAAGCAATGCTACGCCCACACAAAAACGAATAATATTTGTTATTATATAAATTATTGTGCCGGAAAAAAACCACTGCAGTTCATTTGCATCATTGTTAAGCCTGGACATCAAATAACCGGTCTCTTTATCATCAAAAAAGGCTTTTGGAAAATGAAAAACCCTGTTTAGCAAATCCGTTTGAATGTCAAACATCACACTCTGCCCAAAACGTTTTAAATGAAACTGCTGGAGCATTTCAGTCAATTTACTAAACAACTGAAGAAAAACAAAAAGCAGCACTACCCATAAAAGCAAATTAAGCTTCTTTTCTAAAATTACAGTATCAATTAAAAACCGTTGAACAAGAGGGATTCCATAAAGAGCAAATGAACTCAGAAAAACCAATATCACACCTAAAACAGCTTTTGTCCAATGCTTAAGAAAAAAAGGGAATAAAATCTCAATTTTTGGCTTTGAAACCTTACTAGAAATTTGATCTTTTGTTTTTTTATGGGAAAGGCCCTGTTTTAAGTAGAAAAGCCAGTTTTGCATCCGGTTAAATCCTTTTTTTAAGAAGTATAACATAAATTATCTTTATCATGATAAATACATATTACAGAGACTGGTGGCAATAGTACACAACTCAGTGGCAAAGAAAATCAAATGTCAAAAGCTAGCTCCTAAAGAGCTTGTTTGATAAAACGGAAAAATCGTAGAACAAATCAGCAACATATAAATACATAAAAAACAAAAAGGCTCTAAAACATGGAAAATCCTAAAGCCTTAAAAACATCCGCATTAACTCGCGCTTAAATCTGAACAAGTCCCGCCGCAACCAGATATACGACAAGTCCCATTATCAGAATCAGGGCCAGCGGCCTCCCACTTACAAGTAGCCAAAACATTTTCTTCTGCATTCTCCCTTATGAACATTGTCAAAACAGGTTTTTTCCATATCTTTTTCATAGTTCTCTCCTTTTTTAATTTCAGTTTACATGTATGGTATTATAATGTTTTTTATTTGTCAATAAAATAAAAACCATAAATTATTAAATAATGTCAAGCTATTTATAATTGGATATAATTGGACATAGTTAAAACATCCAATTAGGGCAATGTCGCAAAAAATACTAAGGTAGCAAGACCAACGGTAAAGCAAACGCTCGAAGTACTGCTCAAATTAAAAAGGATTGAACGCATTGGATTGGGAAGAAGTGCAAGATATAGGATGCTATGAATTTTGGTTCCGTCACGGTTCCGTGAGATGAGTAAAAATCATAAAAACTTTACGCTTTTCTGGACAAATGCGTAAAGTTTAGAAACCACTTTTTTATCCGTAGCATCTCCACTTTTTGTTGCTATAGCTTTGTTTTTATGACTGTTACAAGATAATTTGTAGTTAAGAAGGTTAATGTAAGGTGAGTGGGCTATCAGGCTCATAACCTTGAGGTCGTAGGTTCAAATCCTACCCCCGCTAGTAAATTTTACGAAGTAAAATTTACCCTCAATCCTTCTCCTTCTCCTTCTCCTTATTTTCAAGCCTTCTAACCTATAGTACTTCGTAAAATTTAAGGATAAGAATGAAGGTTAAGAATTAGGAAATATAGGTTTTAGGGGTTCGGTTCCGTGGCGGTTCCGTGAGAAAAGATATTTTTATAGTTTATTTACTGCATTTAGAAGGTTATCTTGTCCAAGATGTGCGTAGATTTGAGTGGTTTGTACTGAAACATGTCCGAGTAGCTTACTTACATTATAAATATTTACTCCCTTTTGAACTAATCTGCTGGCAAAGGTATGTCTAAGAGCATGAACAGGCTCTCCTCCAAAAAAGGGTCAATCTCTGTCAACAGTTACACAAGTCAAAGTTTTTACAACAAATCCGGTACTTTGGATTTTTTTAATCACATTTTCGCCAATAGTTTTAAGGTCAGAGGCTTCAACAAAAATTATTAAATCATAAGGACCAGTAACCAAATGAACAGTTTTAACTTCTTCCAAAGCAGCTATTATTTTCTTGAGATCAGTTGATTTTCCAGGAATACATTCTATTAATATATATGCTGATGTCGGCATCATATCTCCTTTGTAATTCTATCTATTTGTATTGTTGTATTGTATTTTGTTGATAGTATAACTGTCAAGTGATAGAATTAAGAGTATCAGAATATCAAAGCGTCAGATACCGAATTAAAAACTATCTTGCTCATCTGACAATCTGGTTATCTGATACTCTGATATTCTAACAGGAGGCATTATGTGGACAAAAATAAGTAATTACTTTTTAAGGGGATTAATAACTTTATTGCCTCTTTTAGTAACTATCTGGTTATTGTGGTTCATGTTTAATTTCTTAGATGGGATTTTAGGAAATATAATAACAACTATAGCAGGGAGGCATTATCCGGGACTTGGGCTTATTGTAACCGTATTACTTATATTTATAACCGGCTATTTCGCTACGCATGTCTTTGGAGCAAAAATATTCCAAATAGGAGAACAAATTCTATGCAAAGTTCCGATTGTAAAAAGCGTCTATTCATCCGCAAAGCAGATAAATGATGTCTTATTTATACATAAAGGTGAAAGTGAATTTAGAAGGGCTTGCCTTATAGAATATCCCAGGAAAGGCATATATACAATGGGTTTTGTAACTTCCGATGCCGCGCATGAAATTGAAGAAAAAACAAAAAACAAGCTTATAAATATATTTATCCCTAACACCCCCACCCCCGCAACAGGATTTTTGATTATGGTTCCAGTGCAAGAAGTAATCCTTCTTGAAATGAGAACAGACGCAGCGTTTAAATATATTGTTTCGGGCGGTGTGCTTCAACCTGAAAGCAACAGATCACATTCTTCAAATGTTGAAGAATGAGTTAACCCCAATTATTCACCCCGATTAATTATCATAATCGGGGTTTATATATTTTTAGGCGCATTTCCTAAATGAACATATTTCAAGCCGGCATCATGCCCAATTTTTTCAGCCATTTTTAGCGTCTCAAGAGGTGTCGGTTCCAAATAAGAAAACTCAAAATACGGGAAAAATCTTGTCACATGCCACGGAGTCTCAGATCCCAGTTCTTTTGTTATCCACTCCGCAATGTCTTTTAATTGTTTCTCATCATCATTAATCGTTGGAATGACATTTGTAACGCATTCAACATGTATCCCAAGCTCTTTTGCCTTTTTGGCAGCTTTAAGGATATGAGTAAAATCATAAACATTTGCCAATTTTATATAAGCTTCATCTGTAAACCCTTTTATATCAACCCTATAAGCATCAAGATATGGGGCTATCATTTCAAGAGGAGGAATAGAGGTATAACCATTTGTCACCCAAACGGTATAAAGATTATTTACTTTCGCAAGCTTCGCTCCTTCAAAAGCATATTCAAACCAAATCGTCGGTTCATTATAAGTCCATGCAATTCCGGAAGAATTATATTTTTTGGCAAGCTTAATTAAATCTTCAGGAGCTATTTTGTGATAAGACAACTTTTCGTTTGAAATGTCAGCATGTGCTATTTGCCAATTCTGGCAATGACCACATTTCATATTGCAACCGTAAGTGCCAACAGATAATACCCTTGTTCCTGGATGAAAATGATAAAGAGGCTTTTTCTCTATCGGGTCATTTGCAATAGAAGAAACAATATTGTAAATCAATGAGTAGAGTTTTCCATCAATGTTTTGCCTTACACCACAATACCCTACACTTCCATTTTTGATCCTGCAATCACGGGGACATAAAAAACAATGAACATTTTCACCCCGATGCCATAATCGGGGTTCATTGTCTGATTTCTCATAAAAAAGAGCCTCTTTTTTTTGATCAAACACTATATAATAATTTTAACATAAACATTTAAGACAAGGTAAGAAATGCTTTACATACTAAATGTAAAATAAATTTCATCTTCCCCCCCCTGATCCAACCCCTTAGCATAGCCCATATTAACAGAGACAGGAAACATCCCCCACCCATTTATAGTAGACAACCCAAGTTCAGCGCCAATAGTCCTCTTCCAGTCAATAATAGAAGCAGAACCAAATGTCGCCCCCACCTGATCATAAAAAAACTTACCGTATATTCTGTCCAAAAATAGATATCCATATCCAAAACCATTTTCAGGATAACCTACAGGGAAAATATATTGGATTGACCCTTTTGCCGATTTTGATCCGGAAATATAGTTATAAGGATAACCTCTTACAGAAATATTTTTATAACTAAATCCACTCTGGACAAAACTGTCACCATAATTTATATTTCCTGTCGCGCTTAATCCTAAAACATGATGAGGAGTAAACATTTTATGATAAGTTGATCCACTAATAGTATAACTTGTCAAATTATAGTCGGACCCAGCATCTTTGGAATAAAGCCTCGTTGCAATGGATAACGATACCCCCCCCTCCGGTGCAACCGAATAACCAAAGCTCCTTAAACTGTTATACCGATAAGCAGCAAAATATCCTCCTAATTTTCCCAACGTTGGCTGATTACTTAAACCCTCTAAAGAAGAAATATTGCTCAAATTATTATACTCATAGCCTACGGAAACCGATTGCCTGTCAAACTCAGAAAGAAACCTATTGTCGTATAAAGAGAGATAAGCCCCCAAATTTTGCTCGCGTTCCCAATAAGTTTTTGTATCAGAATCCCACAAATAAGAATAAGCAACATCCCCTGCCGTAAAAGTCAATTGTGGCAAAAACTGATCATTATTATAGATAAAAGAATATGTAGGCCTTCGAGCTGTCCAATCATAACCAAATTGCAAAACCGAATACTGTTGCCCTAAAACATCAATTCCGGCAGTATATGCCAGCATATGATCCCCATTCTCATCTGAATAAGAATAAGGAAACCAAAACTTAGGCAAAAAAGATGGCAATGGATTATAATCATATTTTTTTAACACAACATCATCTTTTACTCTTGCCTCATCTGTTTCAATCACTGATTTATATTCTTCTTTCTTGTTGTCAAAATTTATTTTCTTCCAAGAAGAAGGGTCAAAATCAATTAAAGCTAAGTCACAACCTTTCTCCGTATAATTAATATACGCTATTTTTTTGACGTCAGAAGAAACATTTGGCATTCCAGCCATTCCTAAAACATTTGTTATCTTATAAATTTCGGAGGTTTTCAGATTAAAAGCATATATATTGGGAACACTGCTTGCGTCCGATTCAAACAAGAGATATTTCCCGTCAGGACTAAAAGATGGATTGCCTTCTATTGAAAGTTTTTTAGTGGTCATTAACTTTTCAATGCCTGTATTAACATCAACAAAAACTATTTTCTGCTTACCTTTTACCCATTTTGCAACAGCAATTTTTTCCCCATCGGGAGAAAATTTAGGAGATAAATACTGCTCTTCCTCGTTTGATGCCGTAAATTTTCTTTGCCCTGAACCATCACTATTCATAATCCACAAGCTTTTCGTTCCAAGATTATTTCTTACAAAAACAATTTTTTCCCCGTCAGGAGAAATTGCAGGATCAGATGCTCGCGCCCCTTCTGTTAGCCTTTTCTGCGAACCTGTTTTTAGGTTTAAACTATAAATATCTTTAAAATAATAATAATTTTTATATATATCCCCTTTTGTAAAATATAAAATATCACCGTTAATAGTCATAGAATCGTCATAAAGTATCCCTTCCAAGATTTTATTTTCTTCGCCTGTTTTTACATCAATACACTTAATCCGTGAGGAATCATCCATGTCAGCGCTGGTATAATATATTTTTGAAGAATTGCTCCTCCATACGGGTTTGGCTTTAAAATATCCGGTATGTGTTAAAATTTTCGGAGAAGTTACGGTTTCTTTTTCTATGTTTTTCTTTTTTTCTTCCGATTTTTTTATAAGATCCTCTTCCCAATCTTTCCAAAGAACCCACAAAGTTTTGCCAAAAATATTAGAAAATGCCATATCAATACCATAAGAAAGGACATAATCACCGTATTCCTGGCTTAAACGATATATTTTCTCTTCTCCATAAGTATTAGCTAAATATTGTATAAAACTGCTTCCGTACAAATAAGCGACATTTCCCATCGGCCATCTTACTGTTGAAACGGAAGCTTGCTGTATACTCTTCATATCTTTAGACAAAGCTTCCATTCTAAGGCACGCTTGCCATCTTGGGTCATCAAGCCTTCCGCCTTTAGAAAATTTCGTCTCTTCATATACCGCTATCCCTTCTATAATAAATAAAGGATTTAGAAAGTTAGGAAAAAAAGACCGCCCCAAAAGCATTTTAAAAAGGACAGTGCTCCCTTCAACCGTATCCAAATGAAGCAAATGAGTATATTCATGGACAAAAACAAAATGCAACCAATCATCATAAGAAAAAGGTTGCGCATTAGAATCCATATTAGCCACAAAAATATAAATCAATGGGTTTGGCAAAACCGTAGTAAAACCGTTTGTATAGTCAGTATTATCCAAAAGGACAACATCTGTTTTAAGATCAGGAGTATGCCTAAACAGAGGAGATAACCTTAAATGAACTTCTTCCGCAATTGAAGCAAGTTTATATGCTATAGGTTCCAATTTATCATAATAATTTATTTTAAAATGAAGGGTCTCCAAAGTTTTCCATTTTAGGGATGGATCAATTGATGTTGCAGCCTCGCAAGGAAATCCAAATGACAAAACCCAAAATCCAAATAAAACCCAAAATCCAGAAATCAAAATAATTCGAAATTTGGATTTTATTCGTCTCGATTCGTTCGGGACGTAATTTGTCATTTTAAAGATATTCCCAGCCTTTCTTTAAACCCTTGTGTTAAAGCGTATTTAATCTCATCAAAGACAACTTCCCGCCCTAAAACTTCTTCAACACTAATAGCATTATAGCGTTTAAATGGCCTTTTTAAAACTGAAAAAATCCTTTCATCAGATTTCCTGACAAAAATAGAACCCTGTTGAAGTATTGCATTTTTCCCTCGTTTCTGAGCGCTCCCCACAACTTTTTTGCCCTCAACTACAATTTCATGTTCAGCAGGATAAGAAAAACATAAACCAGGTTGTCGGCGGTTTGTGATTTGTTGTCGATGGTCTGGTGTCTGTTGTTTGATATCCGCTTTAATCCCAATACTCTTCAAAGCAATGACAACCGCCTCTGATATAAAAAGATAAGACGATATAAGCCCTTTCGGTAAAATTGGATTTTCAGCTGGCATAATTAAAGAATATGTAATTTCCGCTGTATTATGAAAAACAATTCCCCCGCCTGTCGGCCTTTTTACAACCTCCCACCCCAAAGATTTTGCTTTTTGCATATCAATTTCTTTTTCTTCTTTTTGAGAATAACCAAGCGATATACAAGGAGGATAAAAAGAGTAAATACAAATTACATACAAATCATCCTTGGCTTCACATTTTTGAAAAAGGGAAAGATCGCGTTGCATGTGAAAAGAACCTGATTTGTTTTTATCAATAAAAAGACTGAATTTTTTCATACTAAAATTAACGGAGTAGAATAAAACATAACAAAAAGCTAAACCATTCATTCTTTAGCAACAATAATCCCTCAATATGGGCTCCCTCGCAGCTCTTGTTTCATTAAGACGGCGAACAGGAGTAACATGAGGAGCTGACATTACAATCTCAGGATTATATTCACATTCTTTGGCAATTTTAATCATAACATCACAAAATGCATCCAGAGTCTCTTTTGACTCGCTTTCTGTAGGTTCAATCATTAATGCCTCAGAAACAATAAGTGGGAAATAAATTGTAGGCGGATGAAAACCATAATCAATTAACCGTTTTGCAATATCAAGAGCTTTAACTCCATATTTTTCTTTCTGCCATTTTGCGGAAATCACAAATTCATGCTGGCAAACTCTATCATAAGGCAAAAAATAATACTCTTTTAACCGATTCATCATATAATTAGCATTTTCTACCGCTTTTTCAGAAACTCTCCTCAAACCAAAAGCTCCAAGATTTCTTATATAGCTGTAAGCTTTTACCAAAACATTAACATTTCCGTAAAACGAATGCACTCGACCTATACTCTTTTCTCCCTTATCCAATATCCCATACCCCGTATCCTTTTTAATAATTCTAGGTCCTGGCAAATATGGTTCAAGTTTTTCATTTACCCCAACAGGCCCAGCCCCGGGCCCCCCTCCACCATGCGGGGTTGAAAAAGTCTTGTGCATATTAAAATGAGCCACATCAAATCCCAAATCCGCAGGACGACAAATACCAAGATTTGCATTCGCATTTGCCCCGTCATAGTAAACAAGACCTCCTACAGAATGAATAAGCTCAACAACTTTCAGAATATGTTCATCAAACAGGCCAAGCGTGTTTGGATTAGTAAGCATAAGTCCCGCAGTATCTTCCCCTGCTATTTTTTTTAAGGCCTCAACATCAATATTTCCATGGGAATCAGACGAAACAACTATAGTTTCAAACCCAACCATCGATGCCGACGCAGGATTGGTCCCATGCGAAGAATCAGGTATTACAATTTTATTTCTAACAGAGTCGGTATCCGACGGTCTGTTGTCCATAAAATAAGCCTTCATCATTAAAAGAGCGGTCAACTCACCATGAGCCCCCGCAGCAGGCTGAAGAGTAAAGGCTTTAAAACCAAAAATGGCACAAAGATATTGTTCCAAATTATAAAGCAACTCGAGAGTCCCCTGGATTTCCGATTCATCTTGCATTGGATGAAGATTTGTAAAGCCGGGCATCGCAGCTATCTCTTCATTAACTTTCGGGTTGTGTTTCATGGTACAAGAACCAAGAGGATAAAAATGAGTGTCTACCGAAAAGTTTTTTTGTGATAATTTTGTAAAATGTCTTACCACTTCTAATTCAGACAAACAATTCAAGGGCAATGTTTCTCTCAATAAATTAATTGGAATTAAAGTCTCTAAAGGCTCTGAAGTGACATCACAAGAAGGAATTATTTTGGAAAAAGACTCTTCCTTTTCTTCTGTATTAACCGATCCTTTATTCATCTTAGATTACCGATTTTTGTGTTTCTACATCAAATAGATGAATTTTGCGTAAATTAAAAACAACAGTAAACTTACTGCCAGGAGGAGTATCTGTCATTACTCCAACCCTGGAAACAAGTGGAATATCTCCTACTTTCAAATAAACATAAGTTTCAGACCCCATAAGTTCTCTAAAATCAACCTTTGCATCAATTGTAAATTTTCGATCTATCCATGCGGAAGAAGGAACATCCCATATATCAGAAGGTCTAATTCCAAAAAGCATATTTTTATCTTCATAGCCCTCAAGATATTCACCGTACCCCAAATCTTCTGTAAAATCAATTTTAAAACTGCTGGCTTCAAAACTATATATCTTCCCTTTTTTTCTTAAAACACCTTTTACAAAATTCATTGGTGGAGATCCTATAAAACCTGCAACGAATCTATTAGTAGGTTTTTCAAACACCTCTATAGGAGGAGCCACCTGCTGCAATTCTCCGTTTAAAATAACAGAAATTCTCTGTCCCAAAGTCATAGCCTCAACCTGATCATGGGTAACATAAATCACTGTAGCATTAAGTTTTTGATGAAGTTTTTGAAGTTCAGCCCTCATTTGCACGCGAAGCTTGGCATCAAGGTTGGACAAAGGTTCATCCATCAAAAAAACTAAAGGCTGTCTGACAATCGCACGCCCTAATGCAACCCGCTGCCTCTGTCCTCCGGATAATTGTTTTGGTAATCTGGTTAAAAAATCTGTCAAACCCAAAATTTCCGCAGCCTCTGCGACTCTTTTATCAATCTCACTCTTTGAAATTTTTCTAAGTTTTAGGCCAAAAGCCATATTATCATAAACTGACATGTGAGGATATAACGCATAAGATTGAAAAACCATTGCAATGTTCCTATCTTTTGGAGGAACATCATTAACACGTCTATCGCCAATATAAATATCGCCTTCTGTAATTTCTTCCAACCCTGCAATCATTCTAAGAGTAGTTGTTTTCCCGCAACCGGAAGGACCAACAAACACCATAAATTCCTTATCTGTAATCTCCAAATTAATATTTTTAACCGCTACAACATCGTCTTTAAATTTTTTGGTCACATTTTTTAGTACAACTCGAGTCACAATATCGCCCCTTTCTTAAAATTCTTTTCCAAGGTTTACCATTTCAATAGCCGAAAGCGCAGCCGTAAATCCTTTATTTCCTGGTTTTGCACCCGCACGTTCTAGCGCTTGTTCCAATGTGTCAGTTGTAAGTATACCAAAAATAATAGGAATTCCCATGTCCAAAGAAACGTTGGCAATTCCTTTTGCTACTTCTGACGCCACATATTCAAAATGGGATGTCGCACCACGAATAACAGCCCCAAGACAAATTATAGCATCATATTTTTTAGATTCAGCGAGTCTCTTTGCAACAAGCGGTACTTCAAAAGATCCAGGGCACCAGACAACTGTCATCGAAGTATCCTTTGCTCCATGCCTTTTTAAACAATCTAACGCCCCATTTAGCAACCCTTTGGAAACCATGTCATTAAACCTAGAAACCACTATACCAAATTTTCCTTCCGACGCATCAAGATTAGCTTCCACTATTTTAATCATCTTTAATCACTCCTCCTAAAATATGCCCAAGTTTTTTTGATTTGGTTCTTAAATAATGCAAATTATACTTATTGGGCTTAACCTGTAAAGGAATTCTCTTTACAATCTTCAAACCATATCCTTCAAGTCCGACCACCTTCTTAGGATTATTCGTCATCAATCTAACTGTAGTAAGCCCTAAATCTCTTAATATCTGAGCGCCTACCCCATAATCTCTTAAATCAGGAGGAAATCCTAATTTTTCATTGGCTTCAACGGTATCATATCCTCTATCTTGTAGTTCATAAGCCCTGATTTTATTGGATAGGCCGATCCCCCGCCCCTCCTGTTTCATGTACAATACCACACCAAGCCCTGTAAATTCTATTTTCTTTAAAGCCTCGATTAATTGATCCCCGCAATCACATCTGCATGAACCAAAGACATCTCCTGTTAAACATTCTGAATGAACCCTGACTAAAACATCTGTCACTCCGGAAACTTTGCCTTTGACTATAGCTAAATGATGATCGCCTGAAACAAGATCAAGATAATCTACTAAGGTAAACGTACCATATTTTGTAGGCAATTTCGCCGTTGCAATTTTTTTCACCAGTTTTTCTCTTTTTATTCTATACTTAATAAGATCCGCAATCGTCACAATTTTTAATTCATGTTTTTTTGCAAATTTAAACAGATCTTTTACTCTGGCCATTTTTCCATCATCTTTTATGATTTCACATATAACCCCTGCGGCTTGTAGTCCAGAAAGAGATGCTAAATCAACAGCAGCTTCTGTGTGTCCGGCTCGTTTTAACACCCCACCCCTAACCGCACGAAGAGGAAAAACATGCCCGGGACTTACCAAATCATCCTCTTTTGATTTTAAATTAATCAATATTTCAATGGTTTTTGCCCTATCTGAAGATGAAATACCGGTTGTTACTCCAAACAAATGAGCCGCATCAACCGAAACAGTAAAAGCGGTCTTCATTTTCTCTTTATTGGAAGGAGTCATAGGCTGAAGTTTTAATTCATCGATACGTTCACCCGTCAATGGGACACAAACCAATCCACGGCCAAAAGTTATCATAAAATTAACAGCAGACGGGGTTATCTTTTCGGCAGCCATCACCAAATCGCCTTCATTTTCACGATCCTTGTCATCAACAACTATAACAAACTTGCCGTTTCTGATATCTTCTAAAGCTTCTTCTATTTTATTAAATTTCATAACTATTTCCGGCCGCATAGACATTTTTAATTGTCAACAATTCCCATAGGAAGAATGCCCGAATCAATAAAAACCTGTTCAGTAGAAGTTACTGGCGTTCCTTTAAGCAATCCTTCTAGATATTTTGCAATGATATCAACTTCAATGTTAACCTCATCGCCTATCTGCCGCCCAACAAGATTAGTATTTTGAGCTGAATGAGGAATTAAAAAAACAGAAAAACCATCTTTATATAAATTAGCAACAGTCAAGCTGACTCCATCCAACGTCACAGATCCTTTCAAAACAACATATTGTTCCAGACCTTTTGGCAAATGGAAGAAAAGTTCATATCCTTTTTCATTAACCCTTTTTTCAACTATTTTGACAATCCCATCAACATGCCCTAAAACAATGTGGCCGGAAAGTCTCCCATTAAAAGATAGCGCCCTCTCCAGATTAACCTTCTGGCCTACTTTACAACGAGAAAAATTTGTGGTCTTAAGTGTCTCTTTTGAAACTGTTGCGGTAAAAGTATTGCGAGAAATATCTATAATGGTCAAACAAACTCCATTAACAGCTATACTATCACCAACAGACAAATCTTTGAAATTTTTTTTAATTGAAATGGTAATAACGCCGCTTTGTCCATTATTCAGAAAAGAAGTGATAATCCCTATTTCTTCAACAATCCCAGTAAACATTATTAATATATATTTTACTATAAAATACGTAAAAAATCAAAGCAACTCAGTGTAAATCTTCAGTTCTCCCAAACGTTCCAAATAAACCCCGATTATGATAATGGGACTGTTACAAAATATATAATTGTGTCATGGGTCTGTTGCATAATGGTCATTCCCGTGAAAACGGGAATCTATTTCTCAGAAAACAAGATGGATCCCCGCTTTCGCGGGGATGACAAATTGCAAAAACCGCTATTATGCAACAAGCCCGTCATGGTGAGCTTGTCGAACCATGCGTAATTTTAAGGCTTTCGCAACAATCCCATAATCGGGGTAAACGGTTTTGTTGTCATCAGAAAAGTTCGTAACTATTTCAAAAAACTGACAAGTTACAAATCAGCAAGCCTTAATATACCCGCCTAAAATCCCGTTAATAAATTTGGCAGCTTCAAAAGAAGAATATTTCTTGGCAAGTTCAAGCGCCTCATTTATTACAACTTGAGGAGGAGTTTTCGTAAAAATCAATTCATATAAAGCCACTCTAAGTATATTCCTGTCAACTCCGCTCATTCTTTCAATCGGCCAATCTTTGGAGTGTTTTTTTATAATAGAATCTATCTCGTCTTTTTTATCAAAAGCGCCGCAAGCAAGATGTTTAGCAAAAGACAAACTCTCTTCTATCATATTCTCTTCTTTAGAAAGCCTCTCTATAATTTCTAAAACTTTTGCCAAACCAAAATCAGCTTCATATAAAGCTTGCATCGCAAGCCGTCTGCCGGTGGTTCTTTTTCCCATGTTATTCCTTTAAAAAATGATGCTCAACAAAATGCGTAGAAAAATGACCAGATCTAAAAGCTTTACTATTCATAACTTCCAAATGAAAAGGAATTGTAGTTTTAATTCCGTCAACTACAAATTCATCCAAAGCTCTCTTCATGCGAACAATAGCTTCATTCCTATCTTTGCCCCAAACTAATAATTTTGCTAAAAGCGAATCATAATAAGGAGAAATTTTATACCCTGAGTAAGCATGGCTATCAACTCTTACTCCAGGCCCTCCCGGAGGAAGATAACTAGTAATTTCTCCTGGGGATGGCCTAAAATTCTTAGCAGGATCTTCAGCATTTATCCGACATTCTATTGCATGGCCATAAAATTGAACGTCTTTTTGTCTTAAAGAAAGCTTTTCTCCCGCAGCAATGCTTATCTGCTCTTTTATAATATCAATGTTAGTAATCATTTCAGTAACAGGATGTTCAACCTGAATACGAGTGTTCATCTCCATAAAGTAAAACTTCCCATCACAATCAAATATAAACTCTATCGTCCCGGCGCTTGAATAATTCACGGCTTTTGCAGCTTTTACTGCAGCATTCCCTAGTTTCTCCCGCAACTTATTGTCCACAACAGGAGACAAAGCCTCCTCAATAAGCTTTTGATGTCGTCTTTGAATTGAACAGTCACGTTCTCCTAAATGAATCACATTGCCATATTCATCCGCAAGTATTTGAACTTCTATATGGCGGGGTTCTCCAATGTACTTTTCAATATAAACCTCAGGATTTCCAAAAGCAGCGCCAGCTTCGGCTCTTGCCATTTTAAACGCATGCAATAGCTCACCTTCCGAATGAACAACTCTCATCCCCTTTCCTCCGCCTCCAGCTGTCGCTTTAATTAAAACAGGATAACCAATTTTTGAAGCTATTTTTACCAATTCCTTTTCGTCAGAAACATTTCCGTCAGAACCTGGAACAACAGGAACGCCAGCTTTTTGCACAGTCATTTTTGCCGTGCTTTTATCTCCCATTTTTTCCATTGCTTCTTTAGCTGGCCCGATAAACTTAATCTTATGTTCCGTACAAACATCTGTAAATTTACCGTTCTCAGCTAAAAATCCATATCCGGGATGGATTGCCTCCGCGCCCGAAAGCTCGGCAACTGCAATAATACTTGCAATGTTTAAATAACTTTGCGTCGGAGAAGCAGGCCCGATACAATATGATTCATCAGCAAGTTTAATATGAAGGGAATCTTTATCTGCTTCAGAGTAAACCGCAACAGACTCTATATCCATTTCTTTTAAAGCTCTTATTATACGAACAGCTATTTCTCCGCGATTTGCAATCAACACTTTTTTAAACATATAAAAAAACAACCCCCTGCAACAGACAAATTAAAAGTATACTATATTTTCATCTTTAGTGCAGCCTCAATTAAACTATCTATCTCACCATCAATAACAGATTGGACATTACCTATTTCAACTCCCGTTCTATGGTCTTTAACCATTGTATACGGTTGAAAAACATAAGAACGGATTTGGTGTCCCCATTCTATTGCTTTTCTTTCACCTTTTAATTCTTCAATTTTATCTTTATGTTCCTTTAGCATCATTTCATACAATTTCGCCTTTAAAATTCTCATGGCATACTCACGATTCTGGTGCTGAGAACGCTGTTGCTGGGATTGGACAACTATACCGGTTGGAATATGTGTGATTCTAATAGCAGAAGATACTTTATTTACATTTTGGCCTCCGGGTCCGGACGCCCTAAAAGTATCAACCCTCAAATCGCCTGGATTTATATCAACCTTTATATCCTCCGCAACTTCAGGCGCCACTTCAACTGAGGCAAACGAGGTATGTCTTTTCCCTTCTGACGAAAAAGGTGATATTCTAACCAATCTATGAACGCCTGTTTCCGCCTTTAAATATCCATAGGCATATAATCCGGATATTATAAGAGTAGCGCCCTTAATTCCAGCCTCCTCCCCATAAGACATATCGGCAAGTTCAACAGAATATCCTTTAGATTCCGACCAACGGGTATACATGCGAAATAATATTTCTGCCCAATCCTGAGCATCAGTTCCTCCTGCTCCCGAAGCTATAGTTAGAATTGCATTGTTTTGGTCATAAGCGCCAGAAAGCAATGCCGTAATTTCAAGCGAGGCAATCTCTTTTTTTATGTTTTCAAATTCTTTCCTAATCTCAGCCTCTTCCTTATCGCCGGAAGCAAGCTCAGTTAAAACTTTTATATCATCAAAATTATCGCGAAGATCATTATAACTTTTGGTCTCTTTTTCAAGAGACTTCATCTCTTGAAGCGTTTTTTTTGCCTTGTCGGGATTAGACCACAAATTATCCGATTGAGTCTCTTTTTGCAACTCACTTATACGGATTTGCTTGGTGTCAACTTGCAAAAACTCTTTTATTTTATCAATACGGGCACTTAACTCCTGAATCTCTTTTTTTAAATCATCAAGCATAATAGAATTCAATCTTATCATTTTCACAACTTAAAATTAAGCGAATATTTTTTACCCCCCCCCTAAAAAAATAAATTGAACCCCGATTATTCACACCAGAATCAATAACTAACAAATTATCAAACATTACTTACGGTATGAATAATCGGGGTGAAATTTCCAGTTTTAACCTCCGAAGAAGTTGTGTGCATAAAAAAGGTTTTTAAATAAATAACGGAGGCAGATAAAAAATGAGTGATATGACAATTTATGCTTTAGGAAATATGTGTAGGAGGAATGGGAGTAGTTGTCAGGCAAAGATAGTAGAAGAGGATGCAAAGAATATATATAATGAAGCATCAGAAAAATTTCCAGCGGATCAAGAGAAGATTGATGGGGCATTTATTGAGGCCGCAAATTTAGATGGAGACGATAACCTTTCTCCCGAAGAGGCTCAAATTGTTGCAGATGCAATGGAATATTATGGCGGGGAAGTTGAATCTGTTCTTTCACTGACAAGGTGCTTGTCCGCGTTAAAAAATTGCACTGAAGTGGATGATTTAATAAAAATTGAAGTAATAGAATTTCTTTTGGAAAATGGCTGTACAGAAGAACAGATAACAGATGGCACTATTTTACTGGAAGATGGCGGATGGTATGTTAACTTAAATATAAACAGTAAAAGCAATTTTACAATAGGCGGAATTTCATTAAGCGTGCAATATCCATATGCTCCTTATGTAACTAATAAAAAACCTTTAAAGTTAAGATTATATTTTGATGGCAATAAACATACAACTGATGATCCGTATTTGTCTATTAACATAAAAGATCGAAAAATTTATGTTTCGGCAAATTTAGCAGAAGAGCTAACTCTCTCTTTCGGGGAAAATAATCCTTTTATTGATAAGCAAACAGGAAGTGGAGATTTTGTCGTAAGATTCAATCATAGTGAGGCAGGTTTAAGTTTTGAGAGTTATCCAGCAATCAAGATAATAGTCAGCGAGGATCGGAATAGTTACCCTTTTTTCATTGAAAATGGGAGCGTGACTGTTAAAATAAACAAGAATTATCCTGTAAGAGTTGAAGATAATGGAAGAAATGCAAAATCAACGCCGTCAACTATTGTTGTTGATAGCACTCGCTTGGATACAAATGAATGGGGAGAAACAAGCCCTTCTTCATTTAAGTATAATTTGCCGGTAACTCCCAATCTTACACAACCAACAAATTCTTTCAGTGGCTGTTCTTCTTCAACCGATAGCAGTGGATATTCTATGCAAGATTTTAAAAGAGATACAGGAATTGAAATACCCGAAAGATTCTCTAACATTAATGATATAATATTAAGATATCTGGCATATTCAATTTTGTCTCTTCCTCTTGCGGCACAGGGAAAAGTTAAAGTCATTGAATTTGGTATGAGCGATAATGGTGTCATTTTTAATAAATTCCCAGAAATTACTTTTAATAAAGATTCAGGCTTATTATTTCTTCCCAGCACTACATTCCCAATTTATGGCAATGTTTGTAGCGATTCTTTTTTCGATGCGCTTTGGGTTCATAGCGATTGCGCAGAAGAACCTCCTCGTCTTTTGATAGGATTGGCAGACATACATCAAACCGTCATTTCTGCAGTTGTGCCAGAAGATGTAATAACCAAATGGCAACGGCACCCTTCTCCTCTTGCCGACTCCTCTTCCACTCAACAGATTAGAGAAGAGATTGGATATTCGTTGTATAGACTTGTTACCAGTGGAGATCGGTTAATAGAACTATCTGGTGATAATCAAACTAGGTATAATAACAATTTAATCTTGCTAGAAACTGCAGGACTTGTAACCTCTCAACAGATTGAGGTTATTATAAATAAGAATGCTAAATAAATGGCTCTTCGCAGTTTTGAGTGGGTAAATATAACAGAATTTTAATGAAAATGATTAATCTAACAGAATTTTTTCAAAGATTCTTTAAAAACTTTCTAATGTCATCATGATTTCCAATTATCAATAGTGTTGTTTTTCCATCAACGAGAGAAAATAAAATTCTATCTTTTATTGAGGCTCTTATTTCCCAAATGGTTTTTCTTAATTGTTTTAAACCTAATCCTTCAGTCTTTATCCCTGAATCAAAAAATGCAACTAATTCTGAAACAGCTCTTTTAACTTCTTCTTGCTTATAAAAATCAAGCTTTTTAAAGAGCCGTTCAAAAAGAGCCGTTGTAAGAAATATCATTTTTTTGAAATCTTTTCCAAATGAAGCAACAATTCATTCCCATCTTTAAAAGATTTATTTTTCTTGTTATCGGCTAATTTTTCTAGTTTTTTAAACTCTTCATCGTTAAAGGTTTCTTCTTTAGTTTTTGGTGTAATTATTATTTTATATCCGTCATCGGTTACTTCTACATAATCACCTTTATGCAGGCCAACTCTGTCAAGAATCAAGTCAGGTATTTTGAGCATATTTTTTTCTTTAATTTTTTGAACCATATTTTATTTCCTCCAATAATTAATTATCATATAATAAATAAAATTACTAAGCAAGCTTGCAAAATATCAAAAATTTTATCATTAATTCATATTACGCAATGTTATAATATCCTTTAACATGGATTTTAAAACTATAAAAATAGGGCCTATTCAGACAAATTGTTATATCATAAGCGACAACAACGAAGCACTTGTCATTGATCCCGGGTTTGATATTGATCAGATACTTCCCCTTTTAAAAGACACAACCGTCAATGCGATTGTTTTAACCCATGGGCATTTTGACCATGTTACAGAAGCCTTTCTCCTGCAAGCCAAAACAAAAGCTCCTGTCTTAATCCACGAAAAAGATGAAACTATGATGGCCTTTACCAACAAAATGAAAGCGAACCGTTTGCTCAAAGATGGGGATGTTATAACAGTCGGAAATGAAAAGTTTGTTGTAATCCATACCCCAGGCCACAGTTCGGGATCCATATGCCTATACAACGAAAAAGAAAAACTCTTGTTCAGCGGTGACACGCTTTTTTATGGGACATATGGCAGAACAGACCTCCCCGGAAGCTCTCAAAAAGAGATGGAAAAATCGCTAAAAAAATTGCTAAAACTTCCTGAAAATGTTAAAGTTTATCCGGGTCACGGTAGAGAAACAACGATTGGAGATGAGCAATCCCTCACCCAATCTCAGTTGTTTTAATAACTTATAGTAATTAAACCCTCTCCCTCAGGGAGAGGGTGATTTGGAGAAAGTTTTTTGAAAATATTATTGGCAGGTTATAATTTAGATAACGAAGTGATTGAAGCTTTAAAAAAAGGCAAAACAAACAGAACAGATGTAACGCCTGAAGTATTGTCCGCTTCCTATGCTCGCATAAGCCGCGATCCCCGCCCTATCGACTCCTTACGCAAAGCGGCGCGGGAAGAAGTGGAAAAAGCGCGCAAATCCAACCAGAATATTATCTTTAAAATGGGGCATCACTCCGTTGCCGAACACGCGGTATTTAACTTTGACCTGATAGATGTCTCCCGTCTTGCCATGGAAGAAATCGAAAAATTCCGCCTCTGCTCATATACGGAAAAATCACAAAGATACCAAAAACTTGAAGACAATTTTTTAATCCCCGAAGAAATAAAATCGGTAAGAATGGAAAATCTTTTTGTCGAAACCCTAAAGGCACAAAATAAAGCATATCAGTCAGCTGTCGCAATAGATGTCCCGCCCGAAGATGCCCGATATATTACATCCCTTGCAACTTTAGGTCAGGTCGGAATGACCGTAAACGCAAGAAATCTTGAGCTTTTGTTCAGGAGGTTTGCTTCTTCTTCCTTAGCAGAAGTCAGACAGATCGGTAAAGAGATGTTTCGCCTTGTCGAAAAAATCGCCCCTTCTATAATTTTGTTCACGCAGGCTACGCCTCTTGACCGCGATACTTATCCTGCGCTTCAAGACTGGGCAAAAAATAATGTAAAGAATAAAAATAATAACAATACAGAAGAAGTCTCCTTAATTAATTTTGATAAAGAAGCCGACAATATTATTTTAGCCTCCCTCTTACATATTTCAACAGATTTAGATTTTAATACTTGTCTAAAAGAAATTAAAAAATTAAGCCATAAAAAACAATTGGAACTCATAAAAATCTCCCTTAAAAATTTAGAATTTTTTGATTCAACCATCAGAGAATTTGAATTTTCGGATTTAACTTTTGAACTTATTATATCTTCGGCTTGTTTTGGACAATTAAAAAGACACAGGATGGCAACAACAACTGCTCAACCGTATAATCCAAAACTCGGAATAACAGTTCCAAAAACCATAAAAGAAAAAGGGCTTGAAAAAGAATTTGTAAATATTGCCGTGGAAACAGAAAAAGCATATGAAAAAATTTACAGAAAAAAATCGTTAGCAGCTCCTTATATTTTGACAAATGCCCATCGAAAAAGGGTTCTATTTAAATGCAACGCAAGAGAACTTTATCATATAAGCCGTTTAAGAGAAGATAAACATGCCCAATGGGACATTCACTCAATCACAAATAAAATGGTTTTTCTTGCCAAAAAAGCAATGCCAATATCAATGATTACAATCTGCGGAAAAGATTCATATACTGAAGTTTTTAAATCCGTTTTTGGAAAAGAACCAAAAATAAAACCCGTTTATTAACCCCGATTATCCTAATCGGGGTTTGTCCCGCGCGGTCATATACTCATCAAAGACATCATAACCGTATCTTTTGCATATTTGACCGTTTAAACCAAAGAGATGAGCAACTGTTTTAATTACATCCTTAGCCTCTTTTATGTCGATTGCCCGTTCATCTCTTATGAAACCTGTCGAGTTAAATACTAAAATATCAACATCAAAACAAGTAGAAAGACTTAAATTATGGTGTGAATATTGAGACCAGTTGATATTTGGATTTCCGCTATGCAACACTCCGCGCAACTCATTGTGTACAAGATCTGTCATAGATCCCACGCTGGCCGCAAACCCCTGAAATATATTGGTTAGAACCATCTCCCACGACACAACTCTTCCCTGTTTGTCAAAAGCTTCAAAATAAAAACTCAAAATATCCTTTAAATTATTAGTATCTTTCGGCAATAACTCCTTTTCGCTTAATCCTTTAAATTTCATGCTATAATCATAATAGCCTGCAAAAGGAGATAAATTTTTAAACAAATCATATGGATCTTTTGTTTGTAACAAGCCCATCAATTCTGATATTCTGACATTTGACATCGGTCTATTATCCGGATCTTTTAATAGATAAGTCTCAACAAAAACATTTGCAGGTTCTTTCCCTTCTTCATGCAATTCCAAAAAGTCCATCATTTTTCTTGCATTTGCTAAAACAGTATATTCTTTAACACCATCGTCTTTCTCTCTAATCTCTATAATTTTTCCGTCAGCTAATATGTCTCTTATAGAAAGAAGAGTATTCTTTATAAACTTAGTATCTAGGCTGTCTTCCAAATCACCTTTTATCTCCAATGTAATTGGGATCCTTTCTACTTCATGGGATTTTACATCATGCAAAAGGATCCTATCATTAACGCCATATATTCTGTCCAGGGCTTTTACTCTCCCTTCTTTATTTTTCATTGCATGCTCTAAACTTGCAACCATATCCATATCTCTTTCGACTTGTCCCTTCGAAACGCCTCCCATTATACCTTGACTTCCACGCTTAAAAGCAATTTGCAAGAAAGCTGTATCAGTATTACTGTTACCCGATATTTTTGATTTAGAATATTGCCAACCCATAACACTTTTAGAAGCCCTGATCCCTCCCCCTTTTGTTATTTGAACAACACCATTTGCATAACTTCTTGGAAAAGACCTGACATGCACGGTATCTTTCAGATAAAAACCGGGATCTGCCATATATACCGTGTCGCCATCAACAGTAGGAACAGGAATTTGATCCACCATAAGCTTTTCCACCAGCTTGATCTTTCCTTTATACCGGCCATCATGATACCTGCTTAACAGATAAAAGATCATTTTATCAAGCAATAAAATAGCTTCACCATTTTTTCTTATCCATGGGCTAGTCAACAAACTTTTCACCCTGCGTCTGAACTCCTGAGGGCTCTCTTTTACAAAACATCTTTTCATGATTTTTATAAGCTCTTCAAAGAGAGGGCTTTTATCATAAAGCATATACAACCATAATAAAGATTCAGGGGATTCTGCGGGAAGAAACTTTAACAAACTAAAACCAACTGTTGATAAATTTTCATCCTCATATAGATGTTTTATAAAATAACGAAGCAGCTCCAAAACCCTAATCCAGTGATCCCATGTCTTTTTATCTTTTGTCTCCCAGATATTACTTCCAAGATCAACCATTTCAAAACCATCCAAGCCGATAATGCCGGCAACTGTCTGCCAATGTAAAGGGGAAATTGGTGATGATGAAGATGCCTCTCCTGCCCTATCTCTAACGTACCCCAAAGGAATCCCTTCTGCTGCAAAAAACGGGACATCAAACCTTTCCCTTTCCAAAGCCGCTACCGCATCAAAAGCAGATTTTAATGTCGCCCTTCTGTTTGCTGAATTTTCAAAAAATAAAAAGTTGCTAGTTAGGTCATCTACAATTTCCTGAAAATCAGCATCTTTTGACATTTGCAAAACTTTATAGTTTTGATAAATTGTCATATCATCACTCATCATTTTTAATAACGACTTTAACGCAAGAATTATAATATTTTGATCTCCCTCTTCAGTATCGAGGGGATCTGACTTGCTAAATTTTCCTACAAAAGCCTCCGCCTTGTCATAAAGCTGCATGACTCTATCTATGGGAACAAATGAATCATAAATACGAACAAGTCCTGCTTCTCCCTCCTTAAGTAAATGCTTTTTCATCGAACTGACAGGAAATTCTATATTTGACTCTATATCCAAACTTACCCCTATTTTTGAAAGCTCATCTTGTATCTTCCACAGTGTTATCAATCCTTTTACATCATGTTTTTTTATTCTCTGAGCAATAACAGGCTCCCCCGCATCACGCAAAAGAGCTACCGCCTGTCTTACAAACGAAACAACCCCTTCCTGCAAAAACATCTTTGGCTTAAGGACTATCATGTTAAAACCATCCACTCCGACATTTAAAGCGTCCACAACCTTATCAAAATCAACATCATAGTCATCTATCTTTAAAACAGTCCATTTTTGAGATTGTACCCGTTTAAGCTCAGCAACAACAGAAGCAGCGGGAGTTCTTAAATATCCATTTAGGCCTTTTCGTATCTTCTCATCCGTAAGGGTCACGGTCGCGTGTTCTTCATCTACTTTTTCAATCCATTTTTCTTGAATTAAAAGATCCCAAACAGCCTCTTCATTATTGCACGCGGAAAGCAGACGGAACTTTGAAACAACCCCGGAATCGAGCATCTTTAAAAGTCTTTTACCCTCCGCGCTCCCCCTTAACACCTCTTTTATCATTTCAATCCCGGAGGATCCTGAAATAACAGGATTCTGACTCATTGCTTCAGCAAGTTCCATTTTATTGAAATCTGCCAGCGGCTCTTTATCGTAACTTTCATCCTCCAGCCCTCCGAATGAAAGGTTTTGTAAATTTATCTTCAAACGCCCGAGACTACTCCTGAATGTTTCAAATAAAACCGCTTCTAAATTAAACTCAGGATCCATATCCTTTACAATCCCCTCAACAGTTATAAAAGCCTTTAAAAATTTGGTGTACGACCTGTCAATTGCGATACGTGCTTCATCCATCGCGGCAAAAACACGCTGGAGGGTTCCCGTCCCTTTCAATTTACCGCAACTTATATCGATTAAAATCCTTTCAAAATCCCTTCTCAGGCTGGCCCTGTCTATATCAGAACCATTTACATTCATAGCAATCGCGGCGGAAACAAGCTCGTCAATATCTTTTACTAGCAACGCAGATATCAACTCCATCAGAGGATTTAGAAGATCGTTTTCGCTCTTTTTGGTCATAGAGAACATAACGGCAGGATCGATTAAACCCAAATGCTCCATCTTAAATTTCAAAGAAGAATCATCACAATAAAACCTTATATTTCCGGGATTCCAATCCCCATGAACAGGTTTTCCGCTTATTACACAATTCAAGAAGAATCTCATTAAAGCCCTCCCTGCTTCAGCCCTTTTCTCAGGATTATCTTTATACGCCTCACGAGGGCTTACCCCTTTGGCCTCCGTCATAAGTAAAACATCCAGATTTGGCTCTATCTCTCTATTTAGAATATGAGGCAGAGCAACTCCCAGATTTTGAGCTCTAAGTGTTTCACAATTTCTCGCTTCATTTGAAAAATCGACCTCTTCCTTCAACATTTCAAAAAACTCAGCGTATATCCCTTCCGGATCCATAAGCCCCGGGAATCGCTTTTTAATCTTTTTAAGATCGGAAGCCAAACGTTGCCAGGAAAGCATCTCTCTTGTGGGCGCCCCCTCCGCGTCTACAACCATTCCATCTATCTCCGGTTTTCTCACTTTTATTATTATCGTACCTTCCCTATTATCATCTATTTTTAGACCCTCAGGAACAGGTTTTCCATCATTTAATCTGACTCTTGCGCTGTATGCCTGTGCTATTGAACCGGATCCTATAGGTTTAGGAATCGAAATCAAAGTAAATCCCGCTCTCTGCAAATGAGGGGAGACACGAGTTGCAATCCCATCGTAAGGAAGAGCTTTAAAATCTTCCTGCAGCTCACGTAGTGTATCTCTGTATTCCTCTCCTAATAAATCAGGCCTCTCACTAAGCATTTGTCCCAATTTCTTCGCAATTATGTTATCTTCTTTCATAAAAACTTTTACAATCTCGGCTTCACTTGTCATTTTTCCAGTCCCCATAAAATCCTTCATTAAACTTAAGATTTTTGCCTGTACCTTTAAGTCAAGCTCTTTAAATCTCTTCCGCATAAGAAAAACAAGAAAATCCCCACCTCTTTTAAAAGGGACACTACTTAAAAGCTTGTCAAACTCAATCTGATGTTTGATCCCCAAATAAACAGGGGCAATCTGAGCCGCTTGAGGAAGAGTTAAATGGACAATACGCCCACCCCTTCGATCAAAATCACCAACAACCACCGGATCAGCAGGGCAGTATTTATTATAAGAATCTATCATTTTCCTATATTCAAGATCAGACAAAAAAGATGTATCGACAAATTCATCATATCTTCTATTAAACTCTTCCCGATTTTCAAAATAGATGGGCTTAAAAACAGACCATTCAAGCTCTCTACTTGAAAAACTATCAAAACAACTGTATTCCTTAAACGAAAGAGATCCATTACAAAAAGCGGCACGTAGATCATACTTCTCCAAAAGGCAGTTTCTTTTGTTCCACCACTTTATAGCATCGTCAATCTTTTGTTGTGTCTCTTTATCAGGTTTTTCCCATTCCAAAAATTCAAACATATAATACAAGAACCCGAGAGGAGGAACCTCAAAATACCTTTCTTGAGAATACCCATCATCTCTCGGTTCTATAAAATATTCGCTTTTATGGCATTTAAGTACATACCTAATAAAAGTTCTTTGCAATTTTTCATCCCAAAACTGAACCTCGGCTTCATATTTTCTTTTTATAAACGCCACCTGCGAAAGAAATTCTGTATTTCTCTCTAATCCCTCTAAAAAAGAGAAGAAAACATCTTTCATAATATCAACTGGAACCGGTTCTTTATCAGTACAAGACAATAGAAAATCTCTGGCAACAAAAAGCTTTAGCCTGGCGGTTGTGGGCTCTCCCGATGAGATCAAAATATCCGCAAAAAATCTTTGATAAATAGGATCACTTTTTTTATCAATTAATATTTGTTTTCTAAGAAATCTACTTATTCCGCTATTCCAATAAACTTCTTCAACATGATAAGCAGCTATAAAATGATGTTCTTCAAACATTCTTGAATCCATTTGTAAAGATAAAAACTTCAACTCGGCTTCATAAACAAACTTCATGTAATCTCTAAGTTCTTTTAAATCCTGTGTTCTCCTTAAACTTACTGGTTTTTTTATAAGCTTCTCAAGGTCATTCGATGCCTGATCAAACTCACTAAGAAATACTTTAGGATCTGTAAGTTCTCCCTTGGACATCTGCAATTCCAAAGCTCTACGCTTTACTAAATATTTAAATTTAATTTCAGAGCTTTCACCCTTCTCTATTAAAGAATAAAACTGAATTCTGTCTAAATTAAACTGATGTTCCTCATCACATCTCACACCTCTTAAAACAGTTAAAACCTCACTATCAAGCAGGTGAGGCTCCGCTTCAAAAAAGATGTCACAAATTATCCCGACAAGCCGCGATTTTTCAAGTGATTCCAATGATAATCCCGCCCCTACAGAGTCTTTTTTAGCTACATTATCTAATAAATAAAGTAGTGTGTGTCTTGTTTTAGGATAATTCCCATCAACGATCAGAATTTTTAATGTCTTTTTCAGTTTCATAAAGCTAACTACTTTATCTTTTGTTTTTTCAGACAACACCCCCCAAGTCTTTGTCTGTTTGAGCAATCTCTGGACAAGTCTTTCTATAAGCTCATCTTTTATTTCATCTCCGGAAGAATAAGACAAAGAAGCGCCCAAAGAAAGTCCTAAAGAAGTATTAGTATGGATACAATCAATCAATGAATGCAAATTGTCGGTCAGTTTTGAAGCATCCACATTTTCAACAATGTAGTAAAGAAGTGAATTCGCAAGCCACTCAAGATCAGGAAAACTTTTCTCCCACAATTTTATAATCTCTATTATCCATTTTGCTGAAGGATACTGTTTTTTTTCAATAACCTCTAAAAAGAGATGCCGAGCTCTCATCTCCCTTACTCTTGGATCTTTTATTTTTGCAATAAGTCCAGCTTCCATTGTCCAGCAAATGCTTACTGTCTCTTCAAAAATTTTCTGCCATGTAAAAAATAGATTCTCAAGATCTTCTCTGTTAAGATCGATCTTTTTTCCTAAAGCAGCATAGATAAAATTTTTCGCCTCATCAACATCTCCCTCCCTTAGTAAATTAAGAGCATGATGAATTTGAGCAAGTTTTTTGTAAAAGAAGAGCCTTAATTCTTCTAATCCTAACTCCATCTCTTCCAAGGAATATTTCCCGCTATCCAAATCACACAAAAATCTATCCGCCGACAGTTGAACAAGATTTAAATACTCTCCGGCAAAAAAACTGATATTATTGCCAAACATCTTTTTATACAATTTATCTAAAATATTTATAATGGCATCTTTATTTTCCGGAAAAGGCGCTCCTTTCAATCGCAAAATTTCACTGCGGAAATTATTAACAGTCGACAATCCATGCAAATCATAAAACCCATGGCCAATTCTTCTGCTTTCAACTCTCTCAACTTTAGCAAAAAGATCTCTTCTCCTTACAGGATCGTCCGCTGCCGTAAAGGTATGACCTAAACTCTTTAAAAAATCTTCCTGCCTATTTGTAAGGCCAGCTTCAAAAACAATAAAAGGATAAGACGTATTAACTGTACAAAGAGTCTCATATCCATCAAAAAGGGACTCTTTTTCGTTTTTAGATTTAAAGAAAATAGCCTTTTTTCCATCTTCAAAAGAAAACTCAAAGAATCTGCTATCAGGATACCCCTGCAAAGAAAACTCCATTTTTATCTTTGCATAAAAAGTTAATACTCCCTTATCATATTCTGAAAGTTCTTTATCAGGATCACTTTTCATGCAAGATAAAACAGCTGTAAACAACTTAAGCCATTCCTCATGCCCGCTAGTACAACCAAGCCAAGGACTGTGCATATAATAATAAAAAACCGGAGGTAACCTGTCTTTTATAATATCTATTATCTCCTGATCACCAAGTTCCCTTGCGATTTCAATCATTTTTGGTAAATTTCTCCTGAAATAAAAAAAGTTATCGTATCTTTTTGGCCCTATTTGATTATTTTCTATTACATCTTGAACATCTTTAAGCTTTTTAAATATCAAATCATAGAAAAAAGCGGTCATTTCACCAAATTTCATTTTTTTAAGGTTTACTCTCTTTTTTTTATCAATTAAAATCCCGTAAATTTCAACGGCGATCTCCCTGAACTTACCATCAGCCCTGTATAATAAATTTAATTCATCTCTTATCTTTCTCTTAAGGATTTTTTCTCTTGCAATATCTTTTGTATGAAGATAGCGAAAGATAGATACCATCAATTTCCTGGAGTTTAAATTTTTAACTCTTTCTGTATAAGCCTTTTTCAGTTCATTTTCCAGATCTCTTTCTGTTAAAACATACGGTTTATCCTTGAAAGAGATTAATATATTAATAACCTCCTTCACAAAACTATCATCAAAACCGTCCATACGTGAATTCCTAATTCTTTTGAGCATCTCCTCCCAATATTTTTCTTTTTGATCAGGATCTACCATCCTCACATACGTAAGAAACAAAGAAACAATACCGTCAACGCTAAAAACTTCAGTCTGTCTCATCGAAATAAGATTAAATGTCTTTTTCCATATCCGCGAAAATAATTCTCTATTCTCTTCCCCTTCATCTTTTAACACTTCAAGAAAACCGACAACATGATCAAGCTCAAGCTCGGAAAAGCCTTTGTCAATTTTTTCTAGAATCAGTCCTTTGTAATACTCTTTTATTTCCTCTTTCGAATGCTTATATAAAAGTGTCCACCCCTCAATACTACTCTTATCATACAAGTCTCTCTGGCTTAATCTCTGTTGTGCATGAGCAGTCAATCCCGCAAAAAGATGAATATCTGACTCTTCCCAATTAATCCCTGTTATTTCTTGAACATCAGGCCATGTTTTGGGCTTTAAAACTTCTACTGTTGTGGAAGACAATCCATTGGCAGAAGAGACCATTCCTGTTAATGAAGGAGAAAGAGAAGCATGCGCTGCCTGAACTTGTGCCTGGCCTTGCAGCCTGCCTGTACCTGAAGCTGATCCTAACAAAGGGACAGTTATGGTTTTCAACTAAACTCCTCCCCATGAAAAAATATACTGGATAAGAACATGCTCTATAGGCACTGTGTATATATCGACATTTTTTATAAGAAATTTCGGACAACAGATACTTCGCAACACGCCCATATGATAAAATAAAGATATGAATAAAAAACCGATTGATTTTATAATCTTTGATTTTGATGGGACTCTAACAAATTCAATACCTCCCGCAATAGATGCAATCCAATCTATGATAAAAGAGCTTGGGTATCCCTACAAAACAAAAGAAGAGATAAGTTCTTATGTAGGTTACGGTGAAATCTATCTTGTTTCCAATTCCATAGGTAAAAAAGATATGGAGACAAGTCAACAAGCTATGGATGTTTATTTTGATTATTATAAGAAAGAGGGCATAAAAAAAGTAACTTTTTATCCAAATGTCATTAGTACGCTTAAACTTCTCAAAGAAAAGAAAAAAGCTATAATTTCAAACAAAAGATACGAGCTTATGAAAATAATTTTAAAAGATCATGGGATAGAAGATCTTTTTATTGAAATTTTAGGAGGGGTTAACGCCCCTTGCTTAAAACCCGATCCATGCGCGATAAATAAAATTATAGAAAGAGAAAAAATACAAAGAGAAAAAGTTTTGTTTGTAGGGGATATGACGATTGATATTAAAACTGGAAAAAACGCAGGGATTGCAACTTGCGCTGTAACCTACGGGTTTGATCCAATAGAAAAGCTTAAAGGATCAAACCCAGATTACCTGATTGATGATTTTTCACAATTAAGAGAGATCATAATGTAACCAGATGTAGGAGTAAAGGGCACAAGATTTTGTGCCCTTATATGTGCTCCTGACTTTCTCTTTTATGTATCACAGACAACAGCCCTCACCCAACATTCAGACAAAAGAAAACTTTTTCTATTATATTTTGCCTTAAAGCATCATACT
>Ga0208977_1000206_pt1 | contig 62665 bp, 46 predicted proteins | sample RifOxyA2_FD_184030 | JGI IMG/M metagenome (GOLD analysis project Ga0208977, IMG submission 184030) | Groundwater microbial communities from Rifle, Colorado - Rifle Oxygen_injection A2 (SPAdes) | ecosystem: Environmental > Aquatic > Deep subsurface > Groundwater | place: Rifle, Colorado, United...
CTACCCGGGCCTTAAACGCCGGGTCAAACTTTTTACGCATCATAATGGCCTCCTACTGGTGTATTTTACTGCTTTTTTACACCTTAGGTCGGCCTAAAAAGCGGTCCAGTTTTTCCCGCCTATTATACTACGTCGCCGCTAACTCCATCAATTTACACAATTATTATCAGCATTCTACGGCTATTCCCCCTACCGGTTTCTACTTGCCGGCGCCCATAACATATTGTATATGGCAGGGAACTTTTTCTCCGTTATCCCTTCAAAATGTTGATAGCCCGCCACCCGCCGGCGTTGAACCTGCGGCCGAACACAAGGGCCAGCAGTGTTACGTAAACAAGCGCCCAGACCCAGACGGACATAAGCGAGGCATGGGCACAATTTACCAGGTAATAGATACCCGGCACGAACAGCAGCCAGGCCAGCAGGCTTCCCACTATCATCTGGAACCGCGTATCTCCCGCCCCCCTGAGGGCGTCGGCGAATATTATCGCTACGGCGTCAAAACATATATAGAAAGTGAGCACTTTCATCAGCGGCCGGCTCGCCGCCAGGATCGGCAAAAACTCGGACGAATCCGGACTGCCGAAAATATCCACGAATACCCCCGGGAAAGCGAAGAAAAGAAAACCCATGAAAACCACATACAGTAGCGCCAATTTTACGGCATTGCGGGTTACTTTCACCGAGACATCCGGCTGCTGTTTACCTATATAGCGTCCCACAAGGGTCAGGTTCGCCAACCCCAGGCCGATGACCGGCATGAAGGCTATCATATTGATGGAAGCGATGATATTATTGGCCGCGAGAGAATACTTATCCATATCTCCCACCAGAAAAATAAAGACGCCGAAGGAAGCGATATCCAGAAAAAACCCCACGCCGTTGGGAGCGCCGTATTTTATAAGCCTTTTAAAAAGTCCCGGATGCACTCCCACAAGGCGCGCGGTGCGGTATGCCCTGCGGTTCCCGGCGGAAAAGATGAGGGTAAGATAGATGATCAGCACGCAGGCCTGACCGATTACGGCGGCATAGGCCGCGCCGCTGATACCCAGTTCCGGCGCCGACCCCCTGCCGAAGATAAGCAGCCAGGAGAACAGGACACAGACGGCGTTGCCGGTCATATTGGCCGCCATGGTAACCTTAGTGCGCCCCCGGCCTGTAAAAAAGGCGGCAAGGGCCGTATTCACGGTCACAAGAACACCGCCGGCATTCAGGATGGTGAAATATTGCTTTTCAAGAATTTTTACGGCTGCCGGATGGCCGGAAACATCTATCAGATACCGCCCGACCGGAGTCAGAGCCAGCAAAACAAGTCCGGAGATGAGCCCCAACCACACTCCCTGCCACACAGCCACGGAAACGCTGGCGGCCTTGCCCTTGCCGTAATACTGGGCGACAAAAGCGTTCGTATAGGAAGTGGTCCCCATGAAAAAGCAAAGAAGGGTAAAACTGAGAATGCCGGCTGGAACGCAGGCGGCGAAGGCGTCGGCGCTGTAGCGCGAAAGGAATATGCGGTTGATAAACTGCATGACGGTGTTGGAGGCGGTGGAAATAATAAGCGGGTAGGCGACGGACAAAAGTTCGGCCATGGAGCCGCTCTCAAAGCCCTTCTTCGTAAGAGATGGGATTTCTCCCTGTAAAATAATAGTTTCTTCCATTAAATAGGATTACTGAGGCAACAATATCCGCACCAGCCGGGCTGATTTCAGAACGGAACAGGGAACTCGGAATGCGCTGCCTCCGGGCTATGAAGCGGAGCCTGACGCGGTTGCAGCCTAATGTCTGCGTGGGTTTATGACGCGGGAAGCATACGGCGGAAACGTTTGATGAAATGATAAAATGCCGCCCAGGCTCCGACAGTTCCCGACCAGCAATGGATGTTTATAATATAGCCTTTAATGGATTTAGGAGGCGGCAAAAGCAGTACAAAACCCAAAACAATGCAGACGCCGAAAGCGGCAAGAAGAATCCAGTTCCAGAAATTCCGGATCTGCTGTATGCCGGCCGGAAACCGGCGTTCGGCCGCTTCGGAAAGCACGGTCAGGGACGCCAGCAGAACTAAAATATGAACGATATACAGTTCAAGGAAATAGTTGTGACGTACCGGCGCCGGAACGGCCGGCGATGTGGCCTCCTCCGACGAAATCCGAACGGACTTATTATTTACGCCTCCCGGCGGAACAGCGGCCGCCGGAACGCTGAAGGCGTATATGAACATTGCTGCAATAAATAAACCGACCTGAATAAAACGCGTCATAAAAATTCCTTTACCGCCGCTTTTCAGATGAAAAAGCCGTTGCTCTTCGGAGTTTTCTCACCATCGGCCATGAAGCCGCTCTCAAATCCATATAAACAAGCGACGGCTGTTTTCTGAACCGTTAGTGATTTAGCATATCCGCGTAAGCGCCTTCCAGGAGATCCGTTTCACCTATGGCAAGGCGCCGCATAAAATCTTTTGCCAAAGCCTCCCCCTCTTCGAAGGCTTGTCCGTCTTTCATACAGACTTCCAGCTCGATAAACCGGCCCAGGCCCTCAACTTCGTCAAAATGTATCCGGGTTTGGCCGGACAAGAATAAGAGACGCTTCTTTTTGACGGTCTTACCGCGGCCCAAGGCGGCGCCAAGGAGGGTTTTCATTGATTGCGGATCTCTGACAGGGGAAGGATAATAAACCGAACTCTTAGGCCCCTTTTGGTTGAAGCGCCTGTAAAAGATCAGATAGCTCTCTCCGCCTTCGATAATACGGAGTTTCAACCGCCCTTCAGGGCACTCGGCCGCCTGAGGCGCACCGTGCCTTGTTACGGCATCTGCGCAAGTATTGAAGAAAATGTCTTCCTGGATCAATTCTTCGGTCTTATCAGCAAGCGCGCGGGCCAGCGCGATCTGCCCGTCCCAATCCGCCGCCCTGGCCTTTATCTCAATATTGGAAGGCATAACCCGCTAAAAATATTCCTTCTCTCCCCTCTTGCGGAGGGAATGGTCCAGGACCTTTTTGCGGAGGCGCAGTGATTTGGGCGTGACTTCCACATACTCGTCTTCCTCGACATACTCTATGGCCTGCTCAAGGCTCATATTAACAGGCGGCGTCAGAGTGATGGCCATGTCGGAGGTTGAAGACCGCATGTTGGTCTGTTTTTTCTCTTTACAGGGATTCACCACCAGATCGTTTGAACGACAATGTTCGCCCACTATCTGGCCGGAGTAAACATCCTGGTTCGGGCCGATAAACATGATGCCGTGGTCCTGCAGGCCGTTCAGCGCGTAGCCGGCCGACTTGCCGGCCTCTTTTGCGATGAACACTCCGTTACGCTTCGGGGCCTGGAACCCCCCTTCGGGCATGAAGCCGTGAAAGTTATGGTGCATCAGGCCGGCCCCCTTGGTCAGGGTCATGAACTCAGACTTAAAGCCTATGAGAGCCCTGGATGAAACCACATATTCAAAACGTACGCGCCCGTCGTCGCCGACCTTCATATCCTTCATCTGGGCGCCCCGGCGGCCCAGCGCTTCCATCGCGGCGCCCTGAAACGCGGACGGTGAATCCAGGACCAGGTATTCCACCGGCTCTACGGTGACGCCGTTCTCCTGATGAGTTATGACCACCATTTTGGAAACGCAAAGTTCAAAGCCTTCCCGGCGCATGGTCTCGATAAGGATAGCCAGGTGCAATTCTCCACGACCGGCGACTTTAAAACCGGACTGACCGGGAACATCCTCCACTTTGAGGCCCACATTGACCTGCTGTTCGCGGTAAAGCCTTTCCTTGAGCTGGGTGGCGGTCACGAATTTACCTTCACGGCCGGAAAAAGGACCATCATTGGCGTAAAATTCCATGGAAAGCGTAGGCAATTCTATCTCAAGGCCGGGCAGGACCCCCGGAGCATCGACCGAAGAGACCGTGTCTCCGACTTCTATGCCTTCAAGACCGGCCATAGCCACGATATCACCGGAGCGCGCCGTTAGTACGGGCACACGGGTCAGGCCCTTGAAGCCCATCAATTGTACCACCTTGCGCGTGACAGGTTGGGAGATGGGCGACGCCAGAGAGATCATCGTCCCCGTTGCCACCGTTCCCTGGAAGATCCTGCCTATCCCTATGCGTCCGGTATAAGAACTGTAGTCCAGCATAGTCACAAGCATCCGCAAAGGTTCGGCGTCCATATCCAACGGACCCGGAACGTACTTGAGGATGGTTTCAAAAAGATAAGAAAGGTCGTTGGTCTTGACGTGATAATCCTTGGAAGCCCAACCATCGCGCCCCACGGCATAAACAGTGGGAAAGTCCAGTTGATGATCGCTGGCGCCAAGTTCCATAAAAAGAGCGAAGATCTTATCCAAAACAGCGTGGGGGTCGCAGTTTGGACGATCCACCTTGTTGACTACAACAATGGGCCTGAGCCCGAGAGCCAGGGCTTTCTTAAGAACAAACCGGGTCTGCGGCATGGGACCGTCCAAAGCATCCACCAGCAGCAGAACCCCGTCCACCATGCGGAGTACGCGCTCAACCTCGCTGCCGAAGTCGGCGTGACCGGGCGTGTCCACAATATGTATGGTTGTGTCTTTGTACTTGACCGCCGTGTTTTTTGAAAGTATGGTGATGCCGCGCTCGCGTTCCAGGTCGTTGGAGTCCATTATGCACTCGCGGGATTCGCCGCTCTTGTCCTTGAAGGCGCCTGTCTGCTTGAGCATGGCATCCAACAGCGTCGTCTTGCCATGGTCTACGTGGGCAATAATGGCTATATTGCGAAGATCCTGCCTGCGCTTTGCCGTGTCATGTTGCATGAATGATAAATCTCCTAAACCCGAATTGGCGCAGATCAACACATTTAGCGGCTATGATGATCCGTATTCCTCTATCTGTGTTCAGCCGCGTTTTCCAGCGCTTTTAACTCTTCCGCGGCGGCGGCTATCTTGTTCTCAAGGGCGCGTACTTTATCGCCCAGTTCCTGCACCTGTTTATAATCCGAATAGATCTCGGGCGAAGCCATCTTAGCGGCCAGCGTTTCCACCGTTTTCCTGGAATACGCCATCTCTTTTTTCAGGGTATCCGCGCGCTTGAGGCGCTTGCGGGCATCGGAATCCTGCCGTTTTTTCTCTTCCCAATTCACTCCGTCGGACGCGGCGGCATCCGGCCCGGGGCTGGCGGCCGGAGCGTTGCGTTCCTCCTCAGCCTGCAGCTGCTGCTGACGGTGACGAAAATAATCGTAATTTCCGGGATAAACGGTGGTCTTGCCTTTTTCTATGTGCACCACAGAATCGGCCAGGGCGTTTATAAAATACAGGTCGTGGCTGATAAAACACAGGGTGCCCTCAAATTCTTTCAGCGCGCCCACAAGGGCTTCCACGCTGGGGATATCAAGGTGGGTGGTCGGCTCGTCCATAAGCAGGACGTTGGGCGGATCCAGCAGCAATTTTACCAGCATAAGGCGGCTTTTCTCGCCCCCGCTCAGCACCCCCGCTTTCTTAAATACGTTGTCGCCGGGAAAAAGAAAGGTGCCCAGCACGGTCCGGACCATAAGCTCCGGGTTCATCCGGTCGTTATCCATGGCTTCCTGCAGCACGGTCTTGCGCGGGTCCAGGATGCCTTCGCGATGCTGGGAGAAATACCCCGTCTTAACGTTGAGGCCGAGCGCGCGCTCCCCGGAATCCGGCTCTATAACTCCGGCGAGCATTTTCAAAAGCGTGGATTTGCCCGCGCCGTTATGGCCGACAAAGGCCATCTTCTGGCCGCGCAGCAGCGAGAAATCGAAATTCTCGTAAACGCGTATCGCCTCATGGCCCGGGACCTGGTAAACCTTATTGATGTTTTTAAGCTCCAGCACTTTGGTGCCGGTGCGTGAGGGCTGAGGAAAGCGTATTTTGACCGTTTTGGTCTCTACCGGAAGCGTCACCAGTTCCAGTTTTTCAAGCCTCTTGATCATGCTCTGCACCCGTGAAGCGGTGGAAACACGGGCCCGGTTGCGCGCTATAAAATCCTCCATCTCGGCTATCTGGTCCTGCTGCATCCGCCAGGCGGAATATAGTTTTTCTTTTTCGGACTCGCGCTGGGCCAGGAAATGCTCATAATCCCCATGATAGGCGCGCAAGGTCCTGTCCTGCACCGAGATGATGGCGTTGCAAACGGTGTTTATGAACGCGCGGTCGTGTGAGATCACAAAAACCGCTCCTTCGTAATAGCCCAGATAATCCTGCAGCCACAGGAGAGAGTCGAGGTCCAGATGGTTTGTGGGTTCGTCGAGCAGCAACAGATCCGGCTTCTTGACCAGAAGGCGGGCCATGGCCGCGCGCATAGCCCAACCGCCGCTCAGCGTATTAACTTTCCGGTCGAAATCGGAAACTTTAAAACCAAGCCCCATCAGTATGGCCTTGGCTTCAGCTTCCTTGCGTCCGCTGTAATCCTCCACGCCGTCCAGGGTCTCCTGAATGACCGTCCGTTCCGAGGTCGGGGCGTTCTCCTGCGGCAGATAGCCTACCACCACGCCTTTTTTGAACTGGATCTCGCCGCTGTCCGCTTCTTCCTCCCGCAGCATCATTTTGAAAAGAGTGGATTTGCCGGAACCATTGGGCCCGACAAGCGCGAAGCGTTCCCCCTCGTTGATCTGGAGGGAGGCGTCCTCTAACAAAGTCTGGCTGCCGAAAGATTTAGAGACGTTCCTGATGGTTATCATATATGCACAAACCGATCCCTGACGGGGTAGCGCGTATTTTCAGAGCCTTGTTAAGGGATAAAAAACTATCCTGAAATTAACACAAGGAAGCTGGGGGTGCCGATTCGGACCGCTCCGGCGATGCTACGGATATATTTTAGCATTTTCATGCTTTAAAAACAGGATGGAAAGCGGAGGAAGGGTCACTCTGAGGGAAAAAGGCCGGCCGTGGGAGGGAATATTCTGGGCGTCGGCGCCGCCGAAATTACCCATTCCGCCGCCCCAATAGGCCGAAGCGTCGCTGTTAAGCAGCTCTTTCCAGAAACCGCCCCGCGGCACTCCTACACGGTAATCCGTCCGCGGCACTGAAGTAAAATTGAATATCGCCAGGATCATTTCCTCTGCGCCCCGGCTTTTCCGCAGGAAAGCCAGCACGCTTTGCTGGGAATCGTTTGCGTCTATCCATTCGAATCCTGCCGGATCGCAGTTTAATTCGTGCAGCGCGGGTTCGGACCGGTAAGCGAAGTTAAGATCAGCGACCCACTTCTGCATCCCGTAGTGGGGCTCATGTTCCGTCAAGTGCCAATCCAGGCTCCGTTCATGGTTCCATTCCGCCCATTGTGCGAACTCGCCGCCCATAAAAATAAGTTTGTGTCCGGACTGGGCGAACATGGCGCCGTACAAAAGCCTCAGGTTCGCGAATTTCTGCCAATCGTTCCCCGCCATTTTATCCAGAAGTGATCTTTTCCCGTGTACCACTTCGTCATGAGAAAGGGGTAGGACAAAATTCTCCCCGAACGCGTAGAGCATACGGAAGGTTAGAGCGTTATGATGATATTTACGGTATACCGGATCCTTTGTCATATACCGCAGGGTATCATGCATCCAGCCCATATCCCATTTCAACCCGAAGCCCAGGCCGCCAAGGTAAGTCGGCCGCGAAACCATCGGCCAGGACGTGGACTCCTCCGCGTAGGTCTGGGTATCCGGATAATTTTCATAGACGACATGATTAAATTGTTTTAGAAAAGCGATAGCCTCCAGATTCTCGTTGCCGCCGTGGCTGTTAGGGATCCACTCGCCCTTCTTCCTTGAATAATCCAGGTACAGCATGGAAGCGACAGCGTCTACCCGCAGGCCGTCCACATGGTATTTATCCAGCCAGAACAGCGCGCTGCTCAGCAGGAAACTCTTTACTTCGTTGCGCCCGAAATTAAAAATAGAACTTTTCCAGTCCGGATGCACGCCCTGTTTGGGATCGGCGTGCTCATAGAGATGCGTACCGTCGAAGTATTCCAGGCCGTGCGCGTCGGCCGGGAAATGCGCCGGAACCCAGTCCAGAATAACCCCGATGCCGTTTTGATGAAGAGTATCGATCAGGCGCATCAGGTCCTGCGGACTGCCGTAACGGCTGGTGGGAGAAAAATAACCGATCGTCTGATAACCCCATGACCCATAAAAAGGATGTTCCGTGACGGGCATTAATTCAACGTGGGTAAACCCCATCCGCTTTACGTATTCCGTCAACTTGTCCGCCATTTCCATATAGGTTAAAGAGCGGTTCCCCTCTTCCGGAACGCGCATCCAGGAACCAAGATGCACCTCATAGATCGAAACCGGATTTTTTAGACCATTAACCCGGCCCCGGGTCCGCATCCATTCGGAATCTCTCCATGCGTAATCCATGGACCAGACTACGGACGCGGTTTTGGGAGGAACTTCGGAAGCGAATGCCAGCGGATCCGCTTTTTCTCCGTGAAAGCCGGCGTATCTGGAAACGATATGATATTTGTAATTGTGCCCCTGCTTAACCCCCGGGATAAACCCTTCCCAAATGCCGGAACGGGCCCGTTGCTTCAAAGCATTGCCGGTTTTATTCCAGCCGTTGAAATCCCCCATCACATAAACTTTAGCCGCGTTGGGCGCCCAGACTGCGAAGTGCGTCCCCTCCGCCGAACCTCGGACAACCGGGTGAGCGCCGAATTTTTCGTACAGGCGCACGTTATTGCCTTCGTTAAAAAGATAGATATCCTGGTCGGTAAGCAACTGCGCGTCGCTGGAAAGTTTTTTCATATTAATCAATAAACCCGCGCCCAGATGGCCTTGAGGTACTCGCCTTCCGGGTAGTCGGAGGCCACCGGATGATCGGCGCCGGCGCCGGACTTCCTAAAGATGTGCGCGCGCCGCCCCGCGTTGGCGGCCGAAGTGCGCACAAGGTACGCGAACTCCTCCATAGAGACCATGCCGCTGCACGAGCAAGTCACGAACAGGCCGCCCTCGGCCACCAGCGACAGCGCGAGGCGGTTAAAATCCCTGTATTTAAAAATGCCGTATTCCCTATCTTCCCGCGAAGCCACCAGTTTGTAGGGGTCCAGGATTACCATGTCGTATTTTTTGCTGTTCTGGAACATCTGCCGCATATAAGGGAAAGCGTCGGAACAGACGGGGTCTATCTTGACTTTGTTAATATTGGCGTTCCGCTTCGCAAGTTCCACAGCCTCGGGATCCAGCTCCACGCAGGTCACCTCTTTGGCCCCGCCCAGTTTCATAGCGTAGATGCCGAAACCGCCGGTATAGGAACAGATGTCCAGAACGCTCCGGCCTTCCGCGAGCGTAGAGGCGTAAAGCCGGTTGTCGCGCTGGTCGCAGAAAAAACCGGTCTTATGTCCGCCGGCCAGGTCCACTTCGAATAGCACGCCATTTTCAGTGACACGGATCTTTTTTTCAGGCCCGGCGGCCCCAGGTTTTCCGCCGGAGGCGGACCCGCCGGTTTGTTTGGCGGGCAGCGTAAAACCTTCCATAGTTTCCGTGTAGGAACTGGCGCGATGATGGAAGACGGCTTTCGGAAAGTGTTCCCTGAAGGCCGCCTCAAGCATAGGAGCCAGCCGGTACATTGCGAAAGAATAAAATTCAAGCACAATGTTGTCTCCGTAAATATCCACCACCAGGCCGGGCAGGCCGTCGCCGTAGTCGTGGACCAGGCGGTAGGCGTTGCCGGTCTTATCAAGCTTAAGCACATTGTGCCGGAAGTCCACGGCGCGGGCCACCTGTCTTTTTATGAAAGCCTCAACATTGAACTTGTCGGGGTTTTCCCTGCTGAAAATTCGCAGGGCGATCTGGCTGCGGGGATTAAAGAGTCCCACTCCGTAGGGCCGGTCGTTTTTGTCATAGACGGCGACTATCTCGCCGGCCGAGGCCCCCTCAACGGAACCGATCATCCGCCTGAAGGCGTTGGGTCCGGCCGGAGCGTAGGCAAGTTTTACTTTCGGCAGTGGTCTATTCATGATGTTATACTACTAAAATAGCAATTTGCGACCGCTTTATAAAGGAAAGCAGAGAACTTCACACTTAGCTGATTAACTTTGGGTTAGGGAACCGCGAGATGCCCAGTCGGGGCGCCGGCGGATCTTCTGCGCGCTCCGGGTCCGGGTTTTACGGGGAAGGAGACCGGGGTCTTACGCCGGCTGCGGAACGCGCCGGCCCACACAGTGGTCCGGCTTGAACGGTCCTCGCCGTCGCTAATGTCAGCGATGCGCTCCAGACCCCGGTCTCAAAACCCTCCGAATGGAGCGCGCAGGAAACCCGCCGCCGCCCCAGCTTTGCAATCCTGCGACTCTGAACCCAAAGCCAACCAGCACGGCGTTACCTTATAAGCAGTTTACAGGGAGCGGGATTTATAGATAAACTATTTGCGAGGACACTTTATGAAAAACAATGAAGAGAATAAAAAAATAGTCATCAACGGAAACCAATACTATAACCTGGAAGACGTGCCGGAGCCTTTCCGCGATATGATAACGGCGAAAATGGAAACCGCTCAAACCGACGAACAAACTCCCGGGGAATCAAAAACAACTATACAAAAAGATTTTCAGTTCCAGGGCGGCCCGGGCCTGAACGCCCTGTTAAAATTCCTGATCAAAGTCGCCCCTCCACCCAAACCCCGCGCCCCAAAACTTCCCAACCCCGCGCCCATAGAACCTGAAACCGACGAGACGCCGGAAGTGGAAGAAATTTTTGACCCGGAAGAAATACCAAATCCATCTTCTGCCTATAATCTCCCTAAACCCGACCCCATCGAACCATCAGCCTCCGATTGGATAATATGGCTGGCGGCCGGCATCCTTGCCGCCTTCTACTATTTTTATCTAAAAAAATAATATGACCGAGCTGGAAACCGCGATAAAAACTATGCCCAAGGTGGAACTGCACCGCCACCTGGAAGGCTGCGTACGAATTCCGACTATTATCAGAACCGCGCTAAGACATAACCTTAAACTGCCCACTTTTGACGCGGCTGAGCTGTCAAAAACAGCCAGACTCAGCGGACCGATGGATTCGCTCACGGAAGTACTAAAGATGTTCGAGATAGCCCAATCCGTCTTCGTCTCTTACGGTGTGGTGGAAGAAATAACGCGGCAAGCGCTGGAAGACGCATATAGAAAAGAGAACGTCAGGCTTTTAGAATTACGGTACAGCCCTGATTTTATGCTGAAAGGCAAAGACCTGGACTGGCAGAAAACCCTGGAAGTCATCGCGTCGGCGGCTCATTCGTTCCAAAGGAAATATCCCGTTTTCACCGGCATAATAATCATAGCCTCCAGGTCCTATGGTATGGATTCGGTCCTGAAGACCATAGATTTCGCGGTTAAGAACAAGGCCCTGATAGCGGGTTTTGATTTCGCGGACGATGAGATAAATTATCCGGCCGCGCTTTATGCCGAAGCCGTCAAAAAGCTTCATGAGGCGGAAATACCGTTGACCATACACTCCGGCGAGGAAGGCCGATTCGGCCAAGTCCTGGACGCCATAAACTTCCTGGCCCCGAGGCGCATCGGCCATGGCGTGAAAGCCATAGAAGACCCATCGGGCAGAACTATTGAGCTGATAAAAGAGAAGGGAATAACCATCGAGACCAATCCCTACAGCAACTATCTCACGCGCGCCGTGGCCAGACTTGAAGACCACCCGCTCAAAAAATTTATTGAAGCTGGCGTAAGTGTTTCCATAGGCGCGGATGATCCGGAGATACTGGATACCGACCTGAACAAGGAATATCTGCTGGCTGTAGAAAAAACAGGCCTTTCAACCGCCGACCTGGCCTATGCTAATAAATGCGCCTTAGCGGCCTCATTTCTCCCCCCCGACAAAAAACAGGAAGCCGCAAAATGGTTTGCGCCGCAGGGCTCATAACCCGGACATAGGCTTCCCCGGACCGGCCGTCATAAACCGCATGTCAGCCGAAAAAAACCGCAGTTATGATAAAATATGCGTATGCCCTTCTATGACGCTTTAACGGCGGTTTTCACTCCGGCCCTGGTCTGGCTTTTCCCGGCTATCTTCATGCTCATCGCCGCGCTTTCTTTCAAGGCGCCTTCCGCGCGAACGCGGCTGGCGGCGGCCGGTATGCTCGCGATATCGGCGGCAACCGGCCTTTTCCTCGCGGCGGCGCTGCGCTGGTTCGGGGTCACCCCCCAATCCCTCCAGTACCGGGCGATATTCGCTTTATCATGTTTTCTTATTTCCACGAGCGCCATCAATACGCTGGGAGTTATGGTATTCGGTCTGCTGCTGCCGGCGATGCGCGTTACCCTGCCCGCACTAATGCAGGATATTGTTCTTGCCGCGGTCTATGTCATGACCGGGTTCGTGATCCTCTCCGGCGCGGGGGTGGACTTCAGCGGCATCCTGGCGACTTCGGCGGTGGTAACCGCGGTGGTAATGTTCTCCCTTCAGGATACTTTCGGAAATCTCATCGGGGGCATGGTGCTCCACGCGGAAAGTTATTTTTCGCCCGGAGACAGACTTAGGGTCGGTACTGATGAGGGCGTGGTAAAAGAAATACGATGGAGGCACACGGCAATTCAAACGGGCGAAGGCGACATAGTAGTGATGCCGAACAGCGCGCTGATGAAAGGAATGGTCACTGTCCTGGGCAAAGCCTCAGCAAGTTATAAACGTTTTTCGCGCATTTCTTTTCACGCCGGATACGAATACCCTCCCAACAATGTTATAAATACGCTCAATCAGGCCCTTGCCGAAGACCTTCCCGATGGAGTGGCCCCGGCCCCGCCTCCGCGCTGTCTTTTTTCCGAGCTGGATGATAAGAGCGCGCGATACAGTGTCGGTTACTGGCTTACCAGCCCGGTATTGGAGGCGGCTGCGGCTTCCGAATTGCGCGTAAAGATCTATTACGCCCTGGCCCGCGCCGGAATAAAAGTTTCGGTGCAACTGCGCTCCGTAGTGATAACGGAAAACGCCGCGGATCTTCAGCAACGCAGAGGAATGGAAGAGTTTGAGCGCAGGCTCAGGGCGTTACGCGGAATGGACATCTTTCAGGGACTTACCGATCCGGAACTCAAAGCCCTCGCGGACGAATTAAAATCAACCCCTTTCGCTAAAGGCGAAACGATTACGCGCCAGGGCGCGAATGCGGACTGGCTTTATATTATTGACGAAGGTTCGGCGGAGGTCAGGCTGCATTCCGAGAGCGGCTCCTCATTCCGCGCTGTAGCCACGCTTGGCCGGGGCAATTTTTTAGGCGAGATGGGGCTTATGACCGGGGAACCCCGCTCCGCCACGGTAGTCGCTTTAAGCGATGTCGGTTGCTATCGCCTGGACCGCAACAGTTTCCGCGAGATCCTGGCTAGAAGGCCGGCATTGGCGGAGACCATTTCCCTTGTATTGGCCAAACGGCGTCTTGAATTGGAAGCCGCGCGCGGAGTATTGAAAGACGAAGCGGTCCCGGACCGCATCGCAAGAGAACAGGGCAGCCTTCTTTCCAGCATCCGGGACTTTTTCGGGCTTAAAGTGTTATAGAGTGTTTATTTGAGAACTATACCTTATTGATTCGCCGTTAATGTATGCCGCCCGCCAGCCGGGCAGGTCGTAAAAATCGACCTGATAAATATTCGGCTGTCCGGACACGTCCGCCATCTTGTAATAGGGAGCGTCTCCGACGGCCCCCTCAAAGTCATACGCAGGATCCGATTCAAATTGGTTATACACCTTTTTCCCCTCTTCGCTATGGCTGCGCGACCCCATGCGCTGCTGCTTGAAATAACATGACGGCCAGAGAGGTTAAAGGCGACCCGAAAGGCCTATAAGCTTCTGGGCAACATTATATAAAGCAAATATGACTTTCGGCCCATGTATTATTGCGTAATGGACACTAAACTATCAGCAGAGAGCCCGGGGATGTTTACCGGAAAACCTAAAATCGAGGAGAAACTTTAAATGAAGAAAATATTCGTGGCAGCATTACTCGCACTGACAGGCACACCTTATGCGGCTGAAAACGCCATCGAGTCCCTAAAATTATCGGTCCCGCCCTCAGCCCTGGAAGCGGCGGAAGCGCCGCTCCCTACCACGGTTAAGTCACCGGAACAAACAATTAACGGAATGTCGCTTAGGACCTTGGAGATGAATCTGCTTGTCAGCCCGCAGTTCGGATTCATCATGGACAGCGGCTGGGGCGACGAATCGATTATGGCGGTAAATACGGATGAAGGATATAAAGTACTAGCCGCCGTCACCGATGACGGAACAGGCGAAGCCCGGAAAATGTCCATGAAAATCACGCGCATCCCGGTCGAAGGCGTATCCTATATGCGCTATAATTACCGGCTTGAAGGCAAGGGGGTCAACCTGGAACTGAGAAAAGCCGCCAAACAGGATGCCGGCTCGGTTCTAAAACTCGCCGTGGTAGGGAAAGTCGGAAATGAAAGCATAAAGCTTTATGTCAGCTACCTGCCTTATGGAACCGAGGGCGGAACGCTGAAGATAGACGGCCCCGGAGTGGAACTTAAAAACACCGGCGCGATCCTCAACACAGCGGCCAAGTTTGACGGGCGCGTATCGATATCCGCCGAATCAGCCGCCGCCGTGCTTTCCATAGTCATGGGGATGCATGCCGACAACACTTCTTTCGGAGATATTTAAGGGAAAGAAAGGAAGGACGGATATCGCCGCCAATAAGTTCGGACATTAAAAGACCCACTTATGCGGTAAAGTCTACAGTGCCGCACGTGAAAAAGGCGGATTCGGCCAAGAGTTGCCGAATCCACCTTTTTTCATTCGCAATATTATAAATATCGGAGATCTGACCGCAGACCGCATTCCAGGTTTTCTATGCTATACCCCCTGCCCAGGTAGCTCCAGGGGAAAAAAACCGTTTTTCCCTCGGAATCTTTTTTAAAGTTGCATTCTATTTGTTTGAAGAAATTCATACCCCTCCTTGCTGTGTAACTTTGGATACAGATCCCCGGACATTATAAAACACGGTGCGCCAAAAATTAGGGGAATAACCCGGTTTATGTTATCCACCTGTAACCTGTAACCAAATCCGCCGGAAAAGGCGCCGCAAATGTTCTATTTAATCGGGCTTGTTCCTACGGGACCTTTGGAATTAAGGGCTTTAGGAACAACACCACGTTTGGGGAGGACCAGACAGCCGCGCAGAATTTTCAATTCTTTTCTGAAAGCCGGACTTTTCATATACAACGGATAAAGGATCTCAGCCAACCGCTTGCCGGCCTCAAGATCCGAAGGATGATGCACTCCGCCGATTACGCGGTAAAGCGCAACCTCGTCCGCGCGAGCCATGAAATCCGTGCGGCGCCCAGGCACAAGATTGGAAAAAATGAGCGCGTACATCCGGGATATTGTCGCGTGCCCGCTGGGGTAGGAGTCCCCCCCTATTTTGCCCAGACATGGGTTAAAACTGGTGTCGCGCAGGAACGGGCGGGGACGCTTGTACCTGTCTTTTATGTCCGCCGCTATGCCATCGGTTTCCATCTTAATACGTTTTAAGACCGCAGCCGCCTCGGGCGGCATGGGCTTCGGAAAAGGACTTACCGCCCCGAACAAACTGTCAACGTCGGCTTTGGCCTCGGCGTTAGCATTGGCGCATTGTTCGTCCGTGCGTTTCGTCTCCCACTCGCGCACGGCAGCCAGATCCGCCAGATCCTCTTTGCTCCCCTCTGCGGGCGGAGCCGGGAATAATATCCGCTGCTGTTCGGCGGTAAGATAAAAATTGGTGCGCGGGATCTTCCACTGTTCGGCCGCGTACGACGGGGGAGCGAAATAAAAAAACAACACCAAAGCCGTAAGGAACAGTGTCTTTTTTCGCAACATAAGCTGATTTTTGGAGGTTAGAATCAAAATCGGGGCACCAGGAATTGAACCTGGAACTCATGCTCCCAAAGCACGCGTGAGAACCATTTCACTATGCCCCGTCTCTGTCGCACCCCGCGCTTAACACATGCGCGGGGCGGATTACCGCCGGACCTCCTAAGGTTATCGGTCCGGTGCTCCCGGAGGGGGATTCCATCCCCCTTCCGCGTTTGCTTCCTTCGCCAAGGCTCAGTCGCCGCACTGAACCCCCTGATGTGGAAATCTCCTGAATACTAAGGAGGCAAATCTTCTTATCTCTGTCGCACCCCGCGTTTAACTTAATTACCGATTTGCGCGACACACGCTTTCGCGTGCTGCGCCCATGCGCGGCGCGAAAACTCCCTCAACACTACCTATAACATTCTACTAAAATAGCCGCGACTCTTGGTCGCACGTTTTAAACTTTGTCTAAGCGGGTACTAAAAATATATAATAATGCAATATTCCGGGATAGTGTAACGGTAGCACGAGAGACTCTGAATCTCTTTGTCTAGGTTCGAATCCTAGTCCCGGAGGTGATTTGAACAAGAAGACCCTTTGACGAGTATGTCAAAGGGTTTTTTGTATGTAGGGACTACACTTTTTCCATCCAAGGTGCAGTTCGAAAGTACCGTGTTCAGCAACTCCCGTTTTTCATGGGACTTTCGAACTTTAAACATACTATAAGCTTTGTTTGACCATTCTAAAATCCTGATTCCCGTCTCAAGATAGTTTTTGTTTGCGTTCTGATGCTTCTTTAGGGTCTCAATAGCTATTGTCTGACTATTAGCCCATTCAGTTGATACCTTGAGCCAGTATTGTTCGTTTATGACCCCTCTAAGCTTATCTTGATAAGCCTTGTCTGTCCAATCCTGTAATTGGGCGATCTCTTGAGTCAGCTTTGCAACAACTTCATTGTGATATTCTTTTTCGTCCTCATGGCTTTCAAGTAAAGCTTCTTTGTACCAATTGAGGTGTTTGTCTGAAATAGTAGTCCTTTTGACTATTGAGGCGAATTGTTTTTCAAGGTCTTCCTGACTTATATAAGCACTAGAACATTTACCTTTGAACCCTGTGCAATGGTAATAGATATATTTACCTTTCTTGATCTCCGCTGTAACTCCGCATCCGCATTTGGCGCAGGTCAAAAGTCCGGAATAGGCAAAATCATGTTTCCGATACTTGGGCCGATTCAGGCTTTGGAATTGCCGCTGAACACGATCAAACAATTCCTTACTGATGATCGGCTCATGGATTCCCTTATACAATACCCCACGCCAGCGAAAGTCGCCATAATAAATCGGATTTTTTAGCATCCAATCTACTTGGCTTTTACTTAAAGGTTTGCCAGTTCTCGAAGTAAGACCTTCTTTGCGGAGCAGTTCTTTGGCTTTTTCAAGCGAATGTTCTCCGGAACTATAATATTCAAACATCTTGCGCACAAATGGAGCGCGAGCCCTGTCAACTTCTATGCGCTTTGTTTCAGTGTTATTAATATAACCCGTAGGAGCCTGTTGGGGATATTCCCCTTGTCGCGCTTTTTCTAATAACCCCTTAATGGATTCTTCACTCAAGTTATCTGTATAATTTTTAGCAAGCAAGACTTTGAGGCCGTGAACAAGTTTCTGATGAGATTTAGAATCCTTGCTTAATGTCTCGCCCTCTTTAGCCAGGATGACCGTTAAACCTTGTTGATCGATGTCTAAGGCGACATGATCAGTAAAATTTCGATATAGCCTGTCTGTTTTCTCACAAAGAATCGTCTTGACCTGTTTTTGTCGCTTGATGAAAGAAACCATTTCATTAAAAATAGGCCGTCCCTTTACCTTTGCGCTTTCCGACTCGACAAATTCTTTGACAATCGAAAGCCCCTTTTCCAAAGCGTATTGCCGAAGAAATTGTTGTTGGGATTCAATTGAGTAGCCTTCTTCAGCCTGTTCTTTGCTAGAAACTCTTACATATATGACACAGTTCGTATTTTTGGTATCCATTTATTTAACCTTATTAAGTAATTTTCGCAAGTCACTCACAGAGTATAAGCGATATTTAGATATAGGATGACGATAGGCTTTTAGTTTACCGGCCCTATCCCATCGGCGCAATGTTTCAGCATTAACACCGATAAATTCAGCCGCTTGGGAAACCCTCATATAATCTTTTAATTTTCTCATATCCTAAACAACATTATACATCTCTTTTATCTAATTCACCGCGTATTACCGGAGGATCATAAGCATAAATCGTGTTTTGCAACCATTCCAGTACACCTATGGGTGGTTTATTAAACACTTCTTTTAAAGGAACCTCGAATTCCCCTCTCTCTTTCCCCGAGGGACAAGCAATATCGATACCATACGGCAAAAGCTCACTCCTATATCTATAAAAAGTAGGTTTACTTTTGAGTACACTTCGCAAATCCTTACCTGTTTTCCATGAATCATAGGCCATTTGTTGCCTAGGTTTCAAACCCTCAATCCTGACACTATCAAGATAGATGTTTTCGGGTAATTTCATTGCCATTATGCGTTCCATTACAATATTATAAACCTGATTTTTATCAGTCCAAAACACACCCCACTCTAATTTCCGTTCCTTCAATTCCTTTCCGCGCAAAGTAACCTCGCAACGCAAAATCTTATCGGCATATAAAGCGAGGACGTTACGGACACATAGAGGGATTTTATCACTCAACTTATGCGCTATAATTTCGTCACCCTTACAATATATTTTCAGACTGACCCGCCGAGAGTTCTGTCCGATATATAAAGTTTTTTCTGAATATGCAGAAGTTTTTTGATGTCTTCCACTGGCAAACTTTGTAGCAGTCCGAATCCAAGATCGGACCTCTTCACGGGAATTTAATTTAAAATTATGCGTACAATCTATGCGCTTGATTAAAAAGAGTCCGTTTCTCATCATAAATTCAACGTGGGTATTTTCTGATGGAATACCTAATTTTTCAAGCACTCCCATTACAAAGGCAAAAGCCAAGCTTCTTAAATCATCCGAACCAAATAAATTATGCCCTTGTAAGAATTTGACTGGATTACCGGAGATAGTGATCATAGATGTTTTACCGTCTTCCACTTTTTTAGTTTTTACCGATACGGTTGCATCATGGGAACCCGTTACTTGCTTAAATTTGTCTATTTCCCATTCAATCGTGCCATCCTCACGAACTGACGCAACTTTACCCCCAGAGATAAGTTCTGGATGCTCTATTGCAACATCTATGGTAAGCCAATCAATCATAATCAATTCTCAAATTTGGTACTAAAGGCCAGTATTACTTGTACTGGCCTTCCTACTGCCCCATCCCCCGCCCCGCCTACGGCTGGGGCGGTGGGTGGGGCGATACTTACTTGGGCATCATCCTTTGCCCATTTCTCTAGAATTTTCAAATAGGACTGCGTATTGGATAGGATTTCTAAAGCATCAGCCTTGGATAAGGAATTATTGTAATCCTCATTCCATTCGCCTATTGTCAGGTCTATTAGCTTCTCCCGATCGACCATACGCAGTTTAGATCAAATGCAGACATAGAGGAGCATGGCAATAGCCGATGCCCCAATTGTTAGGCAATTGATCTTATACTATGGCTTTCAGACGAAGCGAAAAGAACCCTATTAAGGGCTTTAAACGGATGCAATCGAGCCATAAGAATACCTCCACTTGTAGATTCAAGCGTGGACTTTTATGGTTTTATTTTTAAGTTAAGTTGAAGCGACTAGATTATTTGAAGGTTAGAAATTTTATTGGCCCGATTTGATTGTTTTATAAGGTTTATATACTACCTATATTTTTAATTAATTTTTGTGGGCCGGGATTATAATGTTTTTAGTTTTTCGTTTTATGTCGCCGATATATATTTTCGTTCTAATTTTAATTTAGCGTTATTTTGTCCATCCACGCTACAGTCTAATACTATCAAATAGTTTCAGGGATTTCAATGCGGCAGAGCATATAATGAAGATTTGGGTGGTAAAGAACGCCTTTGGATCGCCGCCCTCTTGCTCCGCTATCCAGCGGCGACCTAGAGCCGCCGCCGGATAACAACCCGGTCGGCGAAAAATAAGGCTTGTGTTATTATTGAAAGAAACTAGGCAAGCTCATTGGGCATCTATTAAAAAGAGCTCAATGGTTTGCCATATAGCTTTGCAAAGGCTTGTAACTCGGTAAAATCCACCCTGCGTTCACCAGATTCGCATTTCGACACAAAAGATTGTGGTTTGCCCAATTTTTGGGCGACTTCAACCTGAGTAAGCTTCGAGCTAAACCGCGCTTGTCTCAGTTTAACAAGAAATGATTGATATTGCTTGGAATGGACGTTAGACATGAATTATTGACCACTTTGAAATAGATAATAAATAATGATAGTATCCTGTAATCGAATAACCCAAAATAGGATATAGGTGCTCTTAGAATAGGCATAGGGCTTCTGAATAATCTAGTGATTAGAGGAAAGATATTTTATGGATAGACAAAGGAAAAATTTTTTACGGAAACTTCATTCGCCCGCACAGTCGTTAATTGATAGAGCAAGGAATACGTTTGACACAATAATTGAAGAAAGCCTAATCGTTTTTATTGCTTGGTCATTGGCTTTGTTTGAGTGGATGCGATATTTTTTCTTAAAAAAAATGATCCCAGTACCGCTTACGCTTGTAGCAATTATTGTTACCTGTGTTTACATAATTAGATTGCGACGATTGTCAAAGGAAAATTCATCAGTGGAGAAAGGAATAGAGGGCGAAAAAATAGTAGGCCGGCATCTTGAAGAAGAACTTACTCCCCTTGGTTATTACATTATCCACGATATTGTGGCTGATAATTTCAATATAGATCATGTGGTTATTGGTCCAACGGGAATTTTCTGCATTGAAACAAAGAACTGGACAAAACCCACTGATGGAGAGCACCACGCAATTACAAGCGATGGTAAAAGAATTTTTAGAGATGGATTTCCCGTTGAAAAAGATGTTATTTTTCAAGCAACCAGTTCTGCGAAATGGCTATCTAGATTGTTAAAACAGTTAACGGGAAGAGGGTTTTACGTACAACCTGCTGTTGTATTTCTTAATTGGTTTACAATTACTCCTAAAAAACCCGGCTATGATTTGGTATGGATTTTAAACGAAACAGGAATTATTGATTACATTAAAAAGAATTTCAAAAAACTCTCTCTGGATGACACAGCGTTAATAGTTGCACAAATCAAAAATCATATTGTCCAAAAGTAATCTCCAATTTTCTTAAAATCCCCATATGCAAACCGGGGGGCTGTAAAGCTGTAACGCATTTTGCCCCCCAACAGACCATCAATAAAGGCTAATACGCAAGCTAAAAATACGCGAAATTATAGGGGAGTCGGGTCAGTTTTAGTTGCAACTTAAGGATTATTTTGATTGCGACTTTACAGTCGGCACCCGATAACAGCTCGGGCGGCAAGCGGTTCATTTGTAAATATTGTGTTTTGCTGTAGAACTTGTTTGTTAAATGCTAGAATTTTTCTATGTTAGGGACGGACCTAACCCCTTTCTCTACCAATTTCGTCGGGGTCTTTTCGTTCTATATAATTAGGTGGTTATCATGGATAAAATAATTGGATATTTTGCTTCGAAAAACCGTCCGGAGTGTTGGGGTGTGTTTGTTTTTATTGTCTTAGCTCTACTTAGTATCTATGGTGCTTTATCCTCGGAAGCTTCTCTTACAAGCATAGTAGCGCTTGCTTTGGGTTTAGTGGCCGCCGTCGTTTCCATATGGTTAGTCTTCCTGGCGCATGACGAAACCAAAAACAACAAGTTGACAGGATTGATTACGATAGTCATGATTACCATAGTGTATATTAGTGGATTTTATACTGAAATTAAACAATCATGGTTCCCTGGAGAGGAAATAACAAGGGATTATCAGTTTCATGTTGTTTTCTCTAAGCGCAATACTAATGGCCAAGGAGACATCTGGCTCCCAGTGTGGCCAACCCTCAACAATGCCCTTTCTAGCTATCATGTTAAAATGGGTCAGATTTTTTTAAATGTAATCGAAGCGATGAGGATTGGCGATAAATCTGATTTGACGCGTTTACGTGACACACAAACGCTTGCGTTAGATTGCATGGAGTACTTGGTCTTGACTGAATTGTCAAAACGCACTAGAAATTCGTGGTCAGGCAAGTATGTCAGCACAAAAATAGCGCATGCGCAGGGCTATAGTTCTGTTGGGGTACAGATGCCTAATCCGAGTACGGGCAGTGTGACCTCAAGTTTGATTGAAATTATCAGCCAGAATCCGTTAGTAAAAACAACTACCCAACATGGAGTATTAACTCTACCTCCTGGAACCACATGCCAAGTTCTTCGTACTGATGCAAGCAGTAAATTAACCTTCAAAAATGATTTTGTGACGATAAACATAACAATGGTTAGCAGAACTGGCGGTGGCGCGAGAGGACCAATATGGGGAGTATTAGACAAGGAAGATGGGCAGATTGCAGTTGTTGTCGGGACACTTGAAGCCAATATCAATGCCAGATTGCGTAAGAAAGGCGAAATTCCGCATTATCGAGCATGGGTGCAAACAATAGAGTCTATAATGACTGAATATGATTGGAAAACAATTCAGGACGAGTTGGACAAAGAGGCTGTAAGACGAACGGCGATTTCAGTGGTCCATTAATGCAGATATCCTCCCAGAAAACATGTCGCTATTGTGATGGCCATCTCCCAATATATTAGCCCGCGGCGGACTGTGGGTTTTGACTTCCATCGTGCAATAAATCCCCCAAATCTGCCTTTTCGCAGGGATTATTGAGAAGCCAGTTGCGAAACGTGTCTAATTGGGGGAGGACACTTTCAAAAGAGACCCTTTGACGAGTATGTCGAAGGGTCTTTTGTATGTAGCGTATAGCTTTTTCTCTATCAGAGTGTAGTTCGAGCAGAGCAAATGTAAAGTTGCAAGCCTTTTTGACCCAGCAGTTGCAGAAGTTGCCTTCTTTTTTACGTCGTTAGATGGGTCAATTTACTTGCAACTAGAGGGTCAATTTCCGTTGCAACTTTACACCTTTAGCGTTTAAATATCCTTCAGATACATACTGTATGGTAACAAAATTATTGCACTTTGCATAAATATACATCTAAATTTCCTAATTTTATCCGGATAAGTTTCTGGATGACTATATTGTTAACCGCTATATTCCGTTTGGGGGGAAATTTCATAAAGACCTTGGTAGTTTTACCGGGGTCTTTTTGTTTTGTATAGTTGAGGTAAGATTATTGGGAGAGAGCAATGAATAACATTTTAAGTGACATTATCCGCGCCGTAACCAACACTGATAAGGTAAACAGATTGGAAAGCGAAATATTTCAGATACGAACCATTTTAACAGACCAAAGAAAAGAAAGGAGTGAAAGACGAAAAGACTTGTTGGTGAATTTTGTTGTGGCACTATCAAGCGGTGCCCTTATAGCTTTGTTTACTATTTGGCTCACCAATACTGCAAACAAGAAGAATTTGGACTCACTTATTGATGTCAATTTTGGCATGCAAGATAGCTTTGGAAGAATTCTAGTTTCCACCGGCACGGTTAAAATATATATTGAAAATATTGGTCCCAATGATGTGCAAGACATTCGACTAAACCTGATAACATTTCATGCCAATATTCTAGCTTTTGATAAAATCGAACTTGACGTCTGGCCTCTAAAACCACTGCATATAATTAAAAAGTTGAAGGTAGGGGAAAAGTATACTTTAGATTTAAAGGAGGCTGGGTTTAACTGGGAAGCTGCATTCCAAAAGGACGAAAATCCGAAATTAAATGCTCATAGGCCAAAAGAATCTCAATTGTTTTGCAGATTAAGTGCGAAGTATAGTCGTTCGTGGGATAACAAACCTTTCTATGTAAACAGCATATATAAAATGTACAGGAATATTCTTCTCCCATGGAATCTTCCGATGAGCAACGATAAATTTATACCGGATAATAGGCTCTAACGGTGCCCTTCTCCTTAAAAATCAGACCATTCCCCATAGTCCCCATAGGTTAACAGTAAACTAGCCTGATTTCCCTTACAATGGTCAATTTGTTCCCCCCTGTGTTCCGTTGGGGGGAGTTTTTATAAGGCCTTCGCAAAACAATTTTGCTTAGGCCTGTTTTTTTGCCATAATTATTGCCACTTATTTTAAAAAGTAGTTGAACTCTGGCGTGATGGGATAAATCATGGAAATACGGTACATTAATGATAATGAGGAAAAACTGCGGAGGTGGATTGAAGAGTTGACCTCCAAGCCAACCGATCTTCTTGCACATACTGCTGAATTCCAACACGCATATTTTGGGGCATTCCACGATGAAAAAATTATAGGTTTTTCCGTAGTGCTAAAAACCGACAAATGGATATTGGATGCATTGTTCGTTCATCCAGATCACAGGGGCCGCGGTATAGCAGGGGAATTAACAAAAGCTAGGTTAGCTTTTGCAAGACAGAATGGGGCGAAAGAAATATGGTACTGCTGCGGCGACCAGAATACTACCAGCCTATCCTCGCACAAGGGGTATAAATTCGTTAAAGTTAGGAAAGCCACTCCGGAAGAGGCTCCGGCACCATCCCACTGGTATAAGATGAATATATAGTATCCATCCCCTTCAAGAAAGTTCTGAAATCGTCCAAGCCGGGGAGCCAAGATTTGATGATTCGAATTGACGGCGGTTAAGGTTAACCGCTGTCATTTTTTCCCCGTCGGAGAATCCACCGCCTTCCGCTTTAGATGCGAATAGTAGAGCATCTTTTCGGCCGAAAGACCGCCGGTCTTGGCTTAATGGGCTTAGTTTCGCTGGTTAAAATAATAAAACCTGCCCCTTTTTGAACATTAGAGTTCGCCTCTATGGGGAATATATCATTTTTGAATTATGTATACTGTCCCTGAAACTCCTCGCTGAAACTCAACGATTGAATTGAGACTTGAATTATGCCGAAAAATAGCGACTTGACCATCAAAACAACCGCCGGTGTTTTTGCCGCGCGCGATTACGGCGGCGTCGGCAGGGATATCCTATTTATACACGGCACCGGGCATAATCTTGAGGTTTGGGCCCCGCTGGCGGAGTCGCTAAGGAATAAGTTCCATCTTGCGGCTTTTGACATGCGCGGCCACGGCCAGACTCCGGAAAATTCGGTCTCGCCGGAGCAGTATTGGCGGGACATCGGCCCTGTGGCCGAGGCTTTAGGACTCAAAAAACCTTTACTGGTAGGCCACTCTACAGGCGGCTATGCGGTAACCGCCTATGCGGCTTCAGGTGGAGAATGCTCCGGCATAGTGATACTGGACGGATTTGTGCTTGATGGCAGGAAGACTCCGGAGGAGGCAAAAGCCTGGCATTTGCCAAAGGAACAGCTTTGGGAAATGTTTCGTTACGGATGGACGGCGACCGAAACCCAAAAAGAGGCATATATCGCTGAGGTCTGCTCTAAAGCTGCCGGCGACTGGTTAAATGCCGGCCTTTCATCGGCACTTATTTCAGATTTTACGCGGAAATCATTCTTACGTTCTGGAAACACCTGGATACGGCGTCCTACGATGGAGGAAATAGCTGTGGTCGGATATCCAGACACTGATGCGGAGATATACCCGTCAGTTGATATTTACTCCAGGGTTAATGTCCCCGCGGCTTTTATTTTTGCTACCAATGGGCTTTACGCTAACAGACGTAACGATCTGGAGGGTGTTGTCTCCAGCAAGAAAAATAGAATCCTCGTTACCATTGAATCTTCCCATAATCTGCACATGCTGAAGCCTGCTGAAGTTACCGCAGGTATTCTTAATCTTGCGGCTCTTTTATAGGTTCCCCGCAAAATGCCAGGATTTGACCATACCCAGCGTTCCAGCCCCATAATAGGCTGTTTTATCCCGTTTGAGGTTGGGATTTATATGTATAATTGTTCTATGGATAATTCTTTTTTTGACAATCTCAAAGAAGTTGTCGACGAGTTTAAAAAACAGGGTGGAGGTAAAATGGAAAAAGACTTTACAGGGAAGCTGTTGTTACCGGCTATAGCGGTCATCGCGGCCGTATTTGCGTTTTCATCCTTCTTTATAGTCCCTCCCGGTGAGGTGGCCATAAAGACCCGCCTCGGCTCCATAGTGGATTCCTACAGCGAGGGGCTGCATTTCAAGATGCCATTCCTGGAAAGTATAACCAAGTTCTCAATACAGATACAACGCGCCAATATTAAAACGCAAGCCTTCTCAAAGGACCTGCAGACTATGAACGCGCACTTGGTGGTAAACCACCGGATACAGAAAGAAACAGCGATCAGCATTTTCCGCAACCTGGGGCCCAATTACGTTGATAATATCGTGGACCCGGCGGTTCAGGAGGTTTTTAAGGCAATAGCGGCCCGCTACTCCGCTGAAAAGGTTATCTCGGAGCGCAATGCGCTTGTCCAGGAAATTAATCTAGAGGTAAAAGAGCGGCTTACAAAAAAGGAAATTATTGTTACGGATATCTCCGTGGTAAATCTTGACTTTACCGAACAGTTCCTGAAGGCCGTGGAAGACAAGCAGGTGGCGGAACAACAGGCCCAGATGGCCGGAAAGCTGGTGGAGAAAGCCAAGCGTGACGCCGAACAGCAGATAGCCAAGTCGCGTGGCGAGGCTGAAGCCCTGCGCATGCAGCGCGAGCAGGTTACCCCCGCCCTTATCGAGCTCAGGAAAGTGGACGCCCAGCTTAAGGCTATAGAGAAGTGGAACGGCGTGCTGCCTGGCTACGTTGGCGCCGGCGTGCCGTTTATTTCCATAGAGAAAAAATAAAGTTTCCACTACCGTTAAACTCGGAGAGAAATTTTAAAGACCGCTTCTTCATATAAGGGGGCAGCGTCCGCTGGGACTGCACAGAGAGCCCTTCACGATTGATGGTTCGAACACCCACAAAAAAGCGAGTTACACCTATACCCCCGCGAGCCGGCCATTAACGAGTGTACCAAAGCGCCCGACTCTTGGTCTCCCTTCCGGAACACCCTATGACCAGGAGGCCGGTCTGCGGGTCGTAAAGCCACTTACCGCTGTCACCCGCGAGCTCCGGCATTTTTCCGGCGCTCACGTTCGGGTGCTGTGTTGCATAGTTGACATCGATGGTCTCCAACGGGCCTTCTCGGCCGTCCGCAGCTATCTTAAAAGAATAGCGCCCAGGAGGCAGAGGCACTTCCAGCCCCCAGCTGAAACCGTTGGCCCCTTTGTCGGACATCAGACCTTTAACCGGGTCGTAGCCGTTAAAATCTCCCAGCACGGACACTTTGCCGGCGTGCCCGCCGCTTATGTACGTGGAAAACATCACGCTGAAATTCTCAAGCCCGGCGCCGGGCCGCAGTTCCACCCCCGAGATCCTGTGCCGGTGCATGCCCCTGTCGCCGGTTTCAAAACTGTAGAGTTTCAACTCCGGAACTTTAAACCCCGACAGGTCCGCCGGCAGCCGGCCATTGGCCAGGCTGTAATCCCAAATATGCCGCCTCAGATTATGGAGAGCGCCGTACCCCCGCGTATCGCTGGCGAGCGCGAACATCATTTTGCCCCTTTCCACGAACATCAGAAAGATCATAATCCCGAACAGCACGGCCGGCACGCCCAGGACAATGAGAACGATCTTGCGCGTCCCGCTTCCACCGGCCCGGCCGCTCTTGCGGACCTGCATCAGCTCGCCGCGCAACCACGGATCCAGATGCTCACCCACAAGCAGGTCCCGGTAGTCCTTCTTGGCCAGTTCCAGCAGCTCTCGCAGTCTGGCGGTATCGCCGCGCGAAGCTATCACGATGTCGCGGCGAACCCGCTCCGGCTCCTTGTGCCAACTCTCGGCGCCGTACTCCTCCAGCGCCTTCAGCACGCCAGGGGCTTCCTTCTCGTGAAAATATTTTTTTATCCAATCCGTTAGGTCCATGCTGATTTTTTCGCCCATTTCCGGTTTCCCCTTTCTGCGCTCATTCACCGCTGACCATGTAATGAGTCTCGCGCTAACACTCTTCGAAGCTGACAAGGAAACCGCCGCCTTCACCTATAAACTTTCAACCACCAGAAGCGGCAGCTCCATCCTCTACTGAAAATCGAGAAAAGTATATTGCGTGTATAATTTGGGATATTGCTTAACGCTGCGCAACTTAGCTGACCGCTAAAAATTAAGATCCGTTCATTTCAGTAAGAACTCCAGGCAACTTCTTTCAAATCCTTGTGCGTGCAATCTATGTATATGTTTCTACCGTCGTAAAGCCAGCGGCCGCTATCTTGTATATCCGTGAAAGTGGCCACGCGAATCTCGCTGCTGTGCGGATGCCCGGAATAGGGAAGCCGCAGTTCCGGCGGCGAAGGGATAACGCTCTCTATATCCGGCGGAACTTCCAGGCTTGACTGCGTTTTTGCCGCCAACTGCGCGCGCATTTCCTTCAGCTTCCCCCTGGTGGCGCCAGCTATGGATTTCCCCTGCATGCCGCTGAAATAAGGCGAGGCAATAGCGATAATTACCACCGCCACCAGATAGAGGCCGAACATCGCCCCGCTGCCGGCCGGCCAGGGCCGTTTCCATTTCATGAAAAGCCGGATCAGGAGGTAAATGAAAGGCGCGGCGAACAGCAAAATCTGCGGCCAGGCCGGGCTGCCGCAAAGTGCCGATTCCCGGCCAAGCGCTAAAATCCAGTATATCGTAACCGAATAACATAAAAGCGCCGTCAGGGTTTTAATCACCGACTCGCCCAAATCAGGTGTTTCGTTTTCGGGTTGTTGCGGAGGGGCTACCGGGGCCGGCACGGACGGCCAGGCCAGCAGGGCCAGCAGTATCAATAATCCAGGTATTCCGATGATCAACAAGAAAATGAAGTACTCGCTGCGGCCCGCGTTTCGAAGACACCGTAACAGCAGGGAAAGTAAGGGGATGCACACCAGGACGAAATATATAGGGGAAAGGAAATACCCGTTGGGGCCGTAGATCAAGTGGTCTATGGCGGCCAGACCGTAAATAATAAGAATATTGGCCGCGGCAAACGGCCATAATTCTCCCGGCCCGGACCTGCCTGAAAAATCCGCAAAACGTTTAAAGGGGCCAATAAACCATTCCATGATTTTCCCCAAATTCGGCCAGTAAGCATCAAAGCATCTAAATTAGAGTGTTTTCAGATCCCGCAGATTAACTGCAAGGCCCCTACAGGTTATTATCGTAGCCGCTTTTGGGAGAAGACGTTTCAGTCAGCAGCGACTGGACCCAGCGGCGGTTTTCCCAAAGCGCGCAACCGCTTCCGGTTTCATCGAGCCGGCAGTGATTGTCGCGTATTTTTTTCAAGAAGAGCGACTGCAGAGCCTCTTTGAGCGGACGCTGTTTGATATTGGTATCGGAAAAAGGCGCGAACGGGCATGGCTCCAGTTCCCCGCCGGGGCCTATGTGCACAAAACCGCGGCCCGCCGCCAGACAGCCGTCGTATATTTTCTCGTCGCCCGGGAACTGGACGAATAATGCTTCTCGCCTAGCATTTAAGGCGTCAACGTGTTTACCGAGACTCTCTCTCTGCGCATCCGTGACCGTTTTCTCCCCCGTTCCTTCTTCGACTGGAATAAACTCTATGAAAAAAATTATTTTCGCGCCCAGTCCGGACACTGTTCGCAGGAACTGTTCGGACGTTACCGTTTCATAGTTGTCCCGTGTAACGGTTATCGAAACGCCGAAAAGGATGCGGGCGCCGCGCAGCTTATTTATTTTTTCCAGAATCCTCGCGTAAACCCCGGCGCCCCGCCGCACGTCGGTATCCTGCCCTACCCCCTCCATGCTGATCATAGGGATTGTATTAGGCTGCTTCTTGAACCGGCTAAGCGCGTCTTCGTCAATTAAGAGGCCGTTCGTAAACATAACGAAAAGAGTGTTCTTAAGATCGCGGCTGATATCCAGTATCTCTTTACGCACCAACGGCTCGCCTCCGGCGACAAATACAACCGAAATGCCCAGCGCCTCCGCCTCGGACATTACTTCTCTCCAGCGTTGAGCCGAAAGTTCTTCTCCGGCCGGACGGTGGTGCGCCTGCGCGAAACAACTCTTACACCGGAGATTGCAGCGATTGGTGATACTGGCGATAAGATAGGGCGGCACATGAACCCCGGACCTTTCCAGGGAAAGCCGCAACCGCGCCGCCTTGCGTTGGGTTAGAATAGTCTTGAAAGCAAAGTAGGCATACGATGGCCTGCGCAGCGAGATCCACAATACGTTTTTTACCGCTCTCAACAGCAACTCATTCATTGTTGCAATGTATTTTGTATCTTCCGCCATGTTTCACTCCCGTATGTACCTGTACATAAGCGCAATTGAAATTACAGGCGTTCGTAATATCCAATTGAACACTCATAAATTTCGGAGCCCAAAAACGCTGTTTTTAATTGGGAATAGATGATTCCCCTTCCTAAGTTTTAATAGGTGGTTAGAATCTGCCCCGGGGAGCATACGATTGTTGGTTCGACCGGCGGCGGTTAAGGTTAACCGCATGATACCTTTGCGGCGCGGCGCCGGACTGGCGGCTATCGCTTGACCAGTTCCATCAACGCCGCCATCGCCGGAAGCAGGATAGAACCGACCATAGCCTCTCCCGCCACCAGGCCCGAGGCCAGGGGCGTGGCATAATGAGCGAACCCCCCGCCTTCGTCCGGGGAGAACCGGTTCCAGACGGCCGAGATCACGCTGCCTACGGCCATACCGATGTTCAGCGAGGCCGGGAGGATCAGCGCGAAACCCAGCGCCGCGGGGATCGGCACCATCCAGAAGCGGCTAACCTCGTGGCCCTTCTCGTTGGTCTTCTTGAACGCGAGCAGCAGCTCGAAGAATACGCCGATAAAGATTGCGATGATGGACGCCTGAAGCGCGCCGTGAGGAAGGAAGGACAGGCCTTTCTCCATCACGATGGCGAGCGTAGCGATCTTGAGACCCGTCGGGGCGGCGAGCTGGCCCGGGTTGAGGCCTATACCGTAGGTGCGCTCCAGCATGTTAAACATGAACGGCGTCAGGATCGCGCCTATCGGTATCACTATCAGCTGGGCCAGGATCAGGGTCTTGAACTTGCCGCCCAAGCGCTGTGCCACCCAGAACGACGGCACAACGTTCTCCGAGGTGGCCTGGGGGTTGGCGCTGACGTAGGCGGCGGTCAGGTTGGATCTGATCTGGGCGGGCCAGAGCAGGCCGAACAGGAACTGCGTGGCGTTGGCCATCAGCGAGACAGGCCCGGAGCCGGTGATGCCCAGTACGCGCAGGCCGGCGATGATGAGTATAGGCTGGATGGCTACAGCCAGCAGCACCTGAGTCCAGGGCATGTCGAACCAGGAGCTGGTCATCCAGACCAGCAGCGTCACGGTAACGGAGATGCCAGTAATAGTCCACCAGAGCGGGATACTCTCATCGGCCAGGGACTTGAACTCATGCTTCTCGAACTTGACCTTGTCCTTGTGCAGAAAATGGAGAACGATCGGGACAATTATGCTGGTCAGCGCGGCGGATATCATCATAGCCGTGGCCGGCCACATCATCCACTGCACCACGTACTTGAAGTGGGAGGAGGCGCCGGCGAATTCCGCGGCCTTGCCGCAGGTGGCGTTCAGGAAGTCCATCGCAGCCGCCTTCTGCGCGCCGTCCAGGCCGCCCACGGAGTTGAGGGTGTTCAGGCAGTTGGCGAAGTTCTCCTGGGCCACTCCGGAGAGGGCGGAGTACTTGGCCACGGTCTCTCCAAAGGCGCTGACCAGCCAGGTGCCGAGAAGGCCGGAGAGTCCCACGGAGAGCGGCACCAGCATGCCTATGCCCATGGCCGCGAACTCGGGCCCGAGCGCTATGTTCAGGGCCGGGTTGCCGACTATCGGGCTTATGACTCCCAGCCCGTCGCGCAGAAAGGTCAGGAAGCCGGCCACGCCGGTGCTGACCATCAGCACGTCGCGCTTGGTCTTGGTGGCGGCACTGGCCTTGGGGTCGGTCAGCGTCTGCGCCACGCTCAGTGTGGCCTTGCTGGCCGGCCACGGGATCGAGTGGTCCTTCAGGATGGAACTCCTCGGTAATATTCCCATAAAAACGCCAAGGTTGGCGGAGACCAGCAGCCAGAGGAACATCTGCCAGGTCTTCAGATCAAAGCCGATGTTGCGGCCGAAGACATTCTGGATGTAGTAGAACGCCGCAAGGATGACGACCATAAAGGCAATGCTGGACACGAGGCCTATCATGGTCTGAATGATGTTCAATTCGATGGCGAGTTCCTGGCCCCGCATCCGCTTGCCCAGGACAAAGGCGGCAAGAAACATGCCGCCGATGGTCAGGTCCACGCTCTGCCCTAATTTCAGCGTCACATACGGGGTCGCGGCCGCGGCCACGGCGCATAACAAACCGCCCAACAACAGCAACCGCCAATTCAGTTCCTTCATGATGTCACCTCCGGGTCTTCAACAGATGGTAATTTAGAATCGCAAACAACCTGGTTTAACAACGCGCTTTTTCCTTTGAAAAACATCTTCCTACTCCACCCATTGTTTAATATATAAATGATACCAAAAAGAAAAGTTATTTTCCTGAGAACCACGCTCTATCATATTGGGTGGTTTATTTTTCGCGGATAAATCAATGAAAAGCAAGAAGAAGTCCTAAAATGGTGTTTTAACACTTCGCCAGCCCGCAGGGAATAATACCTTTCCCCCCCTTCAAGAAAGTTCTGATTGTCTCCGGTTCAGACGTGGCTTCCTGCGCCGGCAGTTGTGTTTTACGTGGTTCGGAATTGCAACAAACGGAGCAGTGCGGGAACACCGACCAAGCAGATATTTACTGCCAGAGAATGGGGTATGAAACCAGCAAAATGATTAAGCGTCAGAAACGCAGCCTGGGCACAAAGCACGGCTGTTATTGCGGACGTGCGCGGTGTTTTCTCATCAAATTTCAGTCCACCCAATTTTGAAATATTCCTGTCCGGCCTTTTAGCGGCCCGCATGAAAAGGGCATAGCCTGCGAAAAAAAGAAGAATAAGGTATGTAAGGAACAGTCCCGCTATAAAAGCTTCCATGTACGCGGCTGGCGGCGGGGCAGTTTTGGGACTAAGTAAGGAGAAAAGGCTGCGCGAGGAAAACAGATAAAACCCCATAAATACCGCGGTCCCCAAATACCACAGGTAAAGGGGTATTTTGAGGGAACTGTCAATGATGGCTCCTGAGAATTCCAGCAGTAACGTAGCGGTGGACATTATGACGCAGACCGCAAGCAGTGAAAAGTTCAGGTAAGGCGTGTGGCCATGTTCCGGCCTCAAATATATCTGCGCCAGGACCGCCCAAAAAGTGAGCGTGTAAGATGTGGCGTGGTGAATACTGATAGCGGGAAGCATTTCCTCCATGAAGCAGATTGATAGCGCCAATACGAAGAAAACTGTAATTGGAACAAGCGAACCAAACCGCGTTTCGTCGGGAGAGAGGAAAAACAGCGCCGTAAACACGCACAGAAGCATCGGTATCAGGATTAGTTGTTTTTTCCTTCTTGTTTGCAGCGCCGGGAGCACAGCCTGGACAAATATCCCGGCGATAAAGGTTATGGTGATGTAAAACGCGGGATCTTTTTGTATTGAGTCCGCCATGGGTTGAATTGTATCTTTTTCGGTTCTTCCGTGCAAAATGCTGTTAGAACCTTTTCGATACGAATCCAGCAGTGCTCGTAAACAGTATTACTTCCGTTTAACCGCCGATATATTGCCGTAAATTTATCGCTGGCGCTTTTTGAGGCAATGACAATCATAAGTCGGCCATCCTTCCTCAATCAAACATGCAGTATGTTATAATCTTTAGCATATCACATGCGGGGATCTGGTCGTCGTATTGGCGGGCAATAAGCTGATCGAGGAAATTTGCGGATCGCCCAAGTTCGACAGCATCCATCCCCTTCAAAAGGATTCTAAAATCATCCGGGGTGAGGAGAAATTCATGGAAATCAACGGCAAAATACACCTTCTGGAACAGAACCTTAGCCGCCAATTGGATTGGATAAGGGCCGCCGATACAAAAGTAGCGCCGGTGATGTTTATTACCAGCTCCATGCTGGGCGCGGCGGCGGCAGTTCTTTCTCGCGCCGAGACCATTTATGCCGTTACGCTACTGCTCGCGGTGTTGACTATAATCCCCCTGCTCTGTACGCTATTCTTTATCGCCATGGCTAATTTTCCGCGCTTTAATCCGGATACGGGCTCAATAATCTTTTTCGAAGCCATAAACAAGGCTGGGCTCTCGGCTTTCGAACAAAAAGCGAAAGACATAACGGAAGAGGAATATTTTCGCGACCTTTCGGCCATGTGCTACAACAGCGCCCACATCGCAACCCTGAAATTCCGCCATCTTAAAAAGGCGACGATCTTCCTATTCATCGCTATAATACCCTGGGTCGCGCTGATATACAATATTTTTCGCAGCTACTACATTGCCGGCCATTTAGGGAAATAGATCCGGAATCCGTGTAAATGAGGGCAAACCACAAACCTGATCAAAGAACGGTCCACAAATAGAAAACTGTTCTGGTACAGTGTTCTGGAGAACGTAAAGACGTAAAGCATATGCCATATAACTGCCCGAATTGCGGACAAGCCGTTGTTGCCGCGGAGATAAACACCGTTACGTCCATAGCCACATGTCCCGGTTGCGCCCAGATATTCAGCATAAAGAGCTTATCCCCGTTCCTTGCGCCTTGCGACCTTAAACCCTTGGCCGATAAGCCGGGACGCTTTTCAGTTAAGCGTGAATGTGCCGATATTGTCATTTCATACCGATGGTTCTCCTTCGATCTCGTGTTCCTGTTCTTGTTCTGTCTGGCCTGGGACGGTTTTGCCGGTTTTTTTTGCTTTACGATGTTCAGGGGATTGCCGTCCGGGCTCTGGTTGATCAAGATCCCGCCTCTGCTTTTTGCATCCGTAGGCGCGGTTACTACATACTACCTTGCGGCCGGGTTTGTGAACAGGACTTTCGTCCGCATCAGCCCTGGCGGGATAGTCATACGCAGCGGCCCACTGCCATGGCCCGGAGATAGGGCATTCCTGAAAAGCGACCTAAAGCAGCTTTTCTGCGAGGAAACTCGCACTAAAAAAGGCAACAGGCTTTACCATCTCTCCGCCGTTATGAGCGACGATTCGCGCGTAAAACTGCTTTCCCGATTCAGATCACCGGATGAAGCGCTATTCATAGAACAACAAGCAGAAAGCGCCCTCGGCATAAAAGACCAGCCGGTGGCGGGGGAGACGAAACAATGGTACTACGGTTAAAAGTACGCCGCCAGGAAAGAATTAGCGCGCCGAAATTTCTGCCGCCGCAACGCTCCCCGCTATTATTTTGCAGGCAACCATCATACGCGGTTGTCGGACAGCTTACGTATGGGCAGGCCGCTTTTTCGGCGGTGGTAGGCACAGGAATAAGCGAAATAATGTTAGGAAGCCTTTGGGGTTATAAACGCGAAGGTTATGAGCCCGAAATGGTAATGTACCCTTTCGTTATTTAACCGGCTAAAACAATTACCGAGATGAGAGGATGAGTTTTATAAGGATAACCAGACCGGCCAGGACAAGCAGGACCGTTATAGCCCGGCTGGATAAAGACCCTTCAGGTTTTATGTCTACGGCCCGGGGCGTGGAGAAGGACATGCCGGACCGCTGTGCCACAGCGTCGGCCTTCTTGAGGGCTTCTTCATAGACCTTGCGCGCGTCCGGCGGCATAGCCTCGGGGCTATCGTATCCTATTCCGTTTACGGTTATCTTGTGCCGACCGGCGCCGGGTTCAGTCGAATTTAATGCATTCTGAACTATCTGCCTTTGCTCCTCCGGCACCTCGTCCAACGACCCGTATTCTTTCCCGTTCACTGTGAACTTGCGCTTGATATCAATGTTAAAGTTAATGCCCATATATCCGGCCTCCGCACCGCCTTTTCACAAAATATATAAAACCCGTATCAGCAAAGCAAATAAATCGGATATTATTCATGCGGGATGAGGACAACCGAGATGGCGAAAAAATGAACCATTATCGCGAAGCGTTCTTTGAAGGACGCGGTCATTTACAAGTTATAACATATAATTTAATGGCTGCTGGATCTTGGGGATTCTGAGACGGCTGATCTTCAAAGCCCCCCTTCGTGCGGAACACATTTGGTAGAATATCCCGGCGGGCCCCAGTTCCGCAAGTAGCGCCGGCATAAATGGGCGAATCATGAAAAAAAGCATAGTGTCCGTTTTATTTGTTTTTTGCGCGGTGTGCTCTACCCGCGTGCAGGCGCGGCCTTTCGCGGAGTATGAGCATGCCAATTACCTCTTCATGTCTATGGGCGGCTCTCAGGAAAAGCTGCAATTGCAAAGACGGATAATTGAGAACCTGCCGCCCGGAATACAGGTTAGGCTTTATTACTCTTATTTCCCCGACCTTGATGTCAACGATCCGCCTAACGTCGGATCTTTCAGGTACGACATGGATTCATTATGGGCCCGGGACGTTCTGCCTTACGCCGTTATGCGCCCGGAGGGTTGGACTTTTGTGTGGCCGTATGATCAGGATTTCGGTGATTTCGCCGTGCAGTTCAACCGGCCGATGATAAATTCCGGCTCCTATATCGCGGGCGGAAATCTGATGGCCGACCGGCATGGGAACTGCTTCACCGTTGACAAGAATCCGGCTTTTCTTGAAAGCGTGCTTGAAAAAAATTACGGTTGCAAGACCACAACAGTGTTTCCCGAACTGGGAGGCATAGGGCATATAGACGAAAGATTGAAGATAATTTCCGACACCGAGGTTCTGGTGGATGAACCCTCTTTTATCCCGGCGCTGAAAAATATGGGCTACAAGGTAACTCTGCTTCCCCGGCCGCAGGCGCCTTACGGCAATTATTCCAACAGTCTTCTTATCAACGGCGTGGTCTTTATGCCGGTCTATGGAGAGCCGTCGGACGAAGAGGCTCTGCGAATATACCGTTCCTTCAATCTTAAAGTGGTGCCGCTGAACTCCTCGTTCCTTATCGCCAACAAGGGCGCCATCCATTGCATGACAATGACCTATCCATAAGCGCGGCCGACGCGTTTGAGAGGTGACGAAGAGGTCTCTGTAATTTTTTTACCGCTATAGCCACTTTGCGGCAGATTGAATAAAAAATCAGAAGATCTTCCGAAAAACCCCGGCAAATTTGCCGGGACCTGTTTTTCTTTGGTATAGTTGAATTTAGGCGGGGTTAGGCGGGGTTGACAGATGCAAGAATCAGGACCTGCCCGCTTTGGCCGGTTTTATACCTTATATGGCGTACCGCCTTTGTTGTAGGAATATACTTATCAGGAACGGATACGAACATGCAAAGCAAAATGAAACAAATCATCAAAAAGATACCATTGCGCATGACGTTCGCGGCGTTTGTTTTACTCCTACCCGGGCCGGTCAAGACAACCGCCTTGGAGGCTTCTGCTTTGAATTCAACCGACGCCGATTATATCCGCGCGACAGTTCCTGTTAAGGCAAATAAAATTATTGCGCCGAAACCGGCGGATACCGGCGAACAAATTCCGGCAAGAGCAACTGGACATGGCATACGACCTGGCATCAGCCTGAAGGTAATGACTTACAACATCCGCCATTGCGAGGGACTGGATGGTAAAATTTCGGTTGAGCGCATTTTTGACGTTATTCACAGATCAAACGCCGATATAATCGGACTGCAGGAAGTGGACCGTTACAGTATACGCACTGACTTTCAGGATCAAATTCGGCAAATCGCGTCAAAACTAGGCTACGATTATGCCTTCGGCACCACCCTGGGAGTTTCGCCTTTCGGTTATGGCAATGGGGTTTTAAGCCGATATCCGATCGTTTCCTCCCAGAACCTCTCCCTGCCCAGCCGGCTTGAACAACGCGGCGCATTAAAAACAATAATCAAATTGGACAATGGATTCAACCTGACATTCATTAATACCCATCTTGGTTTATCCAAGTCCGACCGCAAAAACCAGATTAAAGCTCTTATAAAAAGCCTCGACGGAGTGTCTAAAGGGTCCATTCTTGTGGGGGATTTTAACACCACTTCCGAGGCATCTGAGTTCGCAGAACTGAATGAATTATTTGACGACAGCTATAAGCGGGCGGACCACAGGGATGGAGATAAAACGTTAGGCAATAAGTACAGGGTGGATTTTGTATGGTGCCCCCCCGACTTCAAACCAACCTCATGGGCTACAATCCCGTCCGATGCTTCCGACCATCTGCCAGTGGTGGTCGATCTGATATCGAAATAGTTTTTGGCGCCGGCCCCCGTGCATTAGCCTGAAGAGCACAGTTGGTGCATAAATATTAAAATCCGTGGAAAACAAGGGCACTATCGCAAGTTTAATAATTGCACCTGAGGCTTCCGGGCTCCCCAATTTGCACAAATAAACCCTGAGCGCTATATTACAAAAAGTTGGAAGGCTATTAAACTAGAATCTAATTCTAAGATGTTTTTTGCTAGAATAACGTTGGAATGACCTCTTTTATTTATCGTGCCCGATTATTTATTCTCGCCGCGCTGGTTTCGTTTTTTCAAGCCCTCCCGGTCCTTGCTGTTTCTTACCCCGCGCCCAAGGGTTATGTTAATGATTTTGCCGGTGTTATGGACGCGGGGATAGTTGAAAACCTAAACAATCTTTTATCCGATCTGGATTCCCGGGCCAACGCCGAGGTTTCGGTGGCGGTCGTAACCAGCCTTGAGGGGACGGATGTTGAGACTTATGCAACTGAAATGTTTAAACGCTGGGGAGTGGGGCATAAGAGTACAAACCGCGGCCTATTACTGCTTGTGTCGGTAACAGACAGAAAATCCCGCATTGAAGTGGGGTACGGTCTGGAGGGGATTTTGCCGGACGGCTTAACCGGCGCCATTCAGGATAAGTATATGGTCCCCTATTTCAGACAGGGTGATTATTCAAAAGGGATATCTCAGGGAACGCTGGCTATTGCCGGCATTATAGCCAAAGACAGCGGCATAGAGCTTTCGGCGGGATCTATTGAAGACGCCGGTAATATCCCCCCTCGGAGCAGATTGCGGAACGTATTTTCTATTATTCTGTTTATCTTTTTTATAATCCTGGTGATACGCCATCCGTTCCTTTTATTGTTACTTTTAAACACCGGACGTTCCGGCGGGTATGGCGGTTTCGGCGGGGGCGGTTTTGGGGGATTCGGAGGCGGGCTTTCGGGCGGCGGAGGCAGTTCAAGAAGCTGGTAGGAGACCGATATGGCTAAAATCACACCTGAAATTTTGACCGGCGAACTTAAAAAAATATGCGGAGATAATCTTCGTTCCGTTGTGCTTTATGGTTCCGCCGCCGCGGGAGACGGCGTTAAAACTTCCGATTATAATGTGCTGGTAATTCTGGAGCATGTCGAGGCGGAGGATTTAATAGCTCTGGCCGATCTATCCGCCCGCTGGGGAAAAGAAGGAAATCATGCCCCCTTGTTGTTCACGCGGGCAGGTCTTGCGCGGTCCGCCGACGTGTTTGCCGTTGAGTTTTCGGACATAAAGCAGACCCACAAGACGCTTTACGGCGAAGATTATTTAGCTAATATGGAAATAGATCCAGCCTGCCTGAGGCTTGAGCTTGAGCGCGAGCTTAAAAGCAAGCTTATTCTTTTAAGAGAAAATTTCCTGGTCACAAAAGGTTCCCCGAAGGAAACGGACCGGCTCATGATTTCCTCAATTTCCTCTTTTTTGACTCTTTTTAAAGCCGCCTTAAGGCTTTACGGTGAAGTCCCCCCCGCAAAGAAAATGGAAGTCCTTCCGGCGATCTCAAAGCATGTCAACGTTGATGAGGAAGTTTTTGCTATCGTCTGGGGGTTGAAAGAAGGAAAAAACCGGCCGGACATTACTTCCCTGCAGATTTTCATACGGTATTTGAAGGCGGTCCAGAATGTAACGGACGCGGTGGACCTCTGGATAGAAAAGTCGGAAAAAGAACAAGGGAAAAAGAACTGATATTGCGCGAAGGAGAATTAAATGAAAAAAGCCTTATTGATCGTGTTTGGAATTGCGGTGGTAATCGGCCTATGGGCGGTTTCAGGTTACAACAAACTTGTTGGATATTCCGAAGCCGTTCCCGAGTCGTGGGCGCAGGTTGAAACCGTGCTTCAGAGGCGTTATGACCTTATTCCCAATCTGGTTAATACCGTCAAAGGCTACGCGAAGCATGAAAAAGAACTATTAACCGAAGTCACAAGATTAAGGAGCCAGTGGGGCGAGGCTAAAAATCCGGACCAAAAAATGGCCGCTTCAACCGGCCTGGAATCGGCCTTGAGCAAACTGATGGTGGTAGTTGAGCAGTATCCCCAGTTAAAAGCCAATGAAAGTTTTATCCGTCTCCAGGATGAACTTGCCGGCACGGAAAACCGCATTTCGGTTGAAAGAATGCGGTATAACGAAACGGTGAAAACATATAATGTGACAGCCAAAGGTTTCCCCACTAATATCTTGGCGGGCATGTTCGGGTTTAAGAAAGCCGAAGGATATTTTGAGGCTGAAAAAACCGCCCAACAGGCTCCAAAAGTGGCGTTTTGATCTTAAAAGACGCTTCAGAATTAGCCTGAAAAATTCAGTTGAATTTTTCCCTTCGCGGAGCTCAGGTGCGCTTCGCGCGGCATACACCCTAGAAAACCTGGCGCGCATTGCGCTTGGTTTTCGACCCGCTGCTGCGGGGAATCCCGGCCGTCTGATGGCCATAGGCCCTTATACGGCAAAGCCTACGCAGGTATTGCTTTTTTTGTTCACAGGATCTTCCAATGGAAACCAAGTTGAACTGCAGGATTCGGGTTAGGGCTGATATCCGTCCGTGCGGCATTAGGCGGCTTCATGTGAAAGTCCTTATGCCCGGTCACAATCCGTTAACGTATCCGTGTTCTTATCCGCTTCAACAGCGGCAAGTAATTTAGGCAGGACCGTTGCCGCAGTTATTTCACCGATTTTCCAGATAACAGGGCGGCCCAGATTGAAATGGGCGGCCACACGCTCAACCAGATAATTACGAACCACCAGAACTAGCGGACGCCCGCTGCGGCATAATTCTTTGAGCGGCACCGACCACCCCCCGCCTTCCAGTTCAAGAGAACCGACCTCGTCCAGGAATACAGCATCCGTGCCTGAAAGCTCAGCGGGCGAAAGCGCTGAAAGGCCCGCCGCCAGCCCCTCTTCAAAAAAAAGGAATTTTCCAGCACGAATACCGTCTCCCGGGCCGCGCCGGCAAAGCGGGACCCTGCGGCCGGAAGACAGGGCTACAAGGTCAAAACCAGCGCGCAGTCCGTTTTCCCAAAGGCCCTCGGCCAGGATGCCGCCTGGCTTTTTACCCGCAACGCGCATAGCTTCCGCCAGTTCCGAGACAAGAGTGCTTTTACCGGATCCATGGCCGCCGGTTATTATAAATACCGCTGGGGGCCGCATAGAATCCAGCAGGAAGGGGGCACGCGCCACCGCTCTCCCTATCACTGCCAAGGGCCGCCTGGCAAATTCGCGCCCTGAAGGGAGCCCTTCAATTATGCCGGGCAGAGCGCAGAAAGCGTATTCCAGAGTCTCAAAGAAGGCTCCACCGCCCAGACGCTCCAGCCTTCCGCGAATAACCGGGTTCACAAGCTCGTACCCTATGGCCGCGAAGGCCAGCGTAAGGAGGAAGGCCCTCAATGCCATGTAAAAGCCGGCCTCTGCGCTGCCTAATATAATCCCGGCCGTAAGTGAGGCGAACAACACGCCGGCCCATACCCCAGTACGCTTCAACACCCCCCGGACACGCGGATAAGAACGCGCACAGATATAACCATAAACGCCCGCCACTGGCAACAAGGCCACAGCCGGAATCTTCCGGCCAACGGCCATCACCACCGACATGAACAATACATGAAAGCCAAGGGCCGCGATAGAATATTCATGCGCGGTATTTTCACAGCGGCCGCGCGGATTAAAAGCCTGTTTCGCGGTGGATGGATTTGGGAAGTATGTTTTTCCTTTCCCGGAGCGCATTCCTGATAAGGCGGCTGACGCACCGGCCAGAAAATATACAGCAAACAACAATATCAGCGGAGCCCATAAATTCCCCGGACCGAAACCGCATCGCAGGCGAAGCCACTCCGCTCCGCGCAGGTAAATGCTGACCGCATCAGGACCGTAATAAATGAGCAGATTCAGTAATTTCTGAGCCAGGGCCCAGCACATAGCCAGCCCTCCCCCCAGCGCATAACCGGCAAAGTTCCCGCCCATAAAACTGACCCCCGCTTCGGCAAAGATCCCCTCCATGGAGATAGCGATCATCGGGCCAAAGATGACCGCGCTTGGAGAAACAGACTTCATGGCCGCACAGACAAACCCAGCGCGCCACAACAGACCGGGCTCAGGCCACAATCTATGTCCTGATATAAGTATGATTATACCGATAAAAGTAAGGGATTCCCCGGCAAAGGGGAGATGAGCGTTATGCAGAAAACTGCCGAAAATTATTTCCGAAGCGGCCCAGAGACTGCCCAGCACCGCGGCTTTGCGCCAGAGAAGTTTTCCTTTTGAGTGATTCTCCATTATCAGAACTTCGCTTCCAAGGAGGCGGTTATATCCCTTCCCGGGGCCATATCCGTGGAGCTCTCCTGGAAACGTTTGTCGAATATATTATTGACGCTGAACTTGGCTTTCAGACCGCGGGTAAAACTGCGCGCAGCCGAAGCCGAGAAAACAGAATAGGCCTTTACCCAGGATGTGTTATCGTCTATGGTAAATTGCTTTGACTTGTATTTCCAACCCAGGTTAAGATCAACCGGGTTGGTATTCAACCCGGCGGAGACAGAAACGCTGTGGCGCGGGGAATAGGTCAGGTTTTTGCCCTCAAGCGCGGTATTTAAAGGATATCTGTCCACATGCGAGAAGGACCGGCCATATGAGCCCGACAGCGAAAACCCGCCGGACATAAACTTTGCCGGCAGTTCCACCCCGTATATCTTTACCCTGCCGACATTTTGCTTTTTGTATACTGTTTTGTTGCTCCCGCTTATGTTTATCGTACCGCCGGTATTCACTTCATAGATAAAGTCACTGCCTATTGTGTAGTATGCGTTCGGGTCCACATAGACCCCCTGGAACGGGTTAAACCGGAAGCCTGTTTCCACAGTATCCACTTTCTCAGGTTTAAGGTCCGGATTGGCCATTGTGAAGCGCGCTGACAAGCCGCTGCCACGCAGGAGAGAAAGACACATATCCTCAAGCGCCGGCCCCCTAAAACCCCTGCCATATGAAATATACTGCGACAAACCCGCGTCGTAATCCCAGCCGGCGGAAAGTTTCGGGGATAAACTTTCCCAACGATGCCCGTCAAGCGGTCCGTTCGCCAGAGTCCAGCCTACGGCAGTGTTGCTGAAATAACCGTCGTGGAAAAAAGCGTTGTCGTAACGAAGGCCGGCAAGCAGTTTCAACCGGTCGGATAACAGTTTCTTCTCGGCTTGAAAATACGGAGCGTATAGATCCATTTTGCCCCGGTCATTTGCATCGCTCACAGATGCGGATGGTTGCAACTGATGATCGGTGACATCCACGGAACCGGACTTATAGTCCGCACCGAAAGTGGAGTTGATGCCGTAGAGCGTCTCCATGGAAACCGCGGCCTGAGCGCCCACATCATTACGCAGGCCGCCCGTGTCTACACGATTGTAAATTCCGTTCCGATAATATTCATTAAGGCGTATATAATTCTCCCGCTGGTAGTATACCAGCGTTTGCCAGGAAAAATCTTTTTCTGCCCCGTTCCAGGCGACGCGCGTAAAGTCGGTGCGATAACGCCTGCTTGTTCCGTCCGCCGTAAGTATGCGGACGCCTTCACCACGCAGACCGTCGTAATGAGAGTACTGTATATCTATTTTACCCGCTTCCCCCACATCGACCGAGGAGTTCAGTTCGGCGGTTTTTTCACGGACGTATTTTTTTACGGTATAAGCATCTCGGGCACTGATAGGTGTGGAAATATAACCGTCGCTGGAAAGATAGTTCCCTCTCAATGACAGGGTCAAGCGTTTTGCTATCACTCCGGCTCCGACGTTTGCATTGAACGTTTTATAGGTCCCATAGGAAACAGCGTATGAATAACCGGAAACGGATTTTTTAGTTATAACATTTATGACTCCGGACGCGGCATTTGAACCGTAAAGCGAGGAGGCGGGGCCTTTGAATATCTCAACCCGCTCTATCCCTTCCGTACTCAGCCGGTTCCAGTTGACGGCGCCGGTGGCGCTGGTATTTACCGGAACGCCATCGAGCAGCACCAGGGTGCGGCCCTGCTCGGCGCCGGGAAACCCCCGCATGGTCAGCACCGAGGCGAATGAATAAATGCCGCTCGAGCGAGCAGTCACAAGGCCCGGCGCCGCGGCGGAAAGTTTTTCGTCAAGCGTGACGCCCGGCAGTTTTTTTATTTCTTCCCGGGTTATAACTTCCACCGCAACGGGCAGGTCCATGATGCATCTCTCGGTTTTAGCGGGGGTCGTAACCATTATGTCGATATCCGCCGCTCTAAGCGGCGCGCAGAAAAAAGATGCGATGCATATAAATCTGATGATTTTTTTCATTTTTCAAGTTATATTGGCGCCACTATTGAAAATGCGCCATAAGTTACTCCTTTTACGGCCCGGAGCGCGTCCGCCAGTCGTTCCATAACGGCCGGTTTTCCGATGACCGAAGCTGAGGTCATAATGGCTCCATTTTTCAGCATTACCGTCTGTACGGCAGCCACGTTGACAGCATAGCGGGCAAAAAGCATTTCTACTGCGCGTGCGGGGCGACTGTCGGCAGAATCGTAGTATAAGGAAATAGTTCCGACACATTCCCGCCCACCCTTCCAATCTTTTTTTACTATGGCGCGGCGGAGAAAGTCCGCCAGGGCCTGTGAGCGGCTGGGGTATCCGCGCTCCGAGGCTATCTCGTCCAATCGAGAGAGCATGCCTTTTTCAAGGCAGACGGTGAAACGGTCAAGGAATTTATCCTGTGATTTCATATTCATACTATTATACAATAAAGTATGAATAGAAGCGCTCTATTGAAAATGCCCGGACAGTCTAACGCGAAACCCTGCTCTAAGGTATTTCAAGCGGGTTCTGAAGCTGGGAATATCGAATGGGCACAAACAAGAATTCTCCACATTAGACTAGGGATTGCGCGGCGTATGCCTCGACAGGAAGCAATTAAAAGTTTCAGAGGATGTTTTCGGTGAAGGTGCGCGTCAGCCGGACTTCTTATTCAGCGCCGTTTTTCCCATGCCCCGGTTTGAAGTTTTGCCTATCTTACGATCAGCCTTTCCAGCCGCCGAAGCCGGAAAGACTTTCTTCTTTTTAACCGAGGCTCCGCCGGCGGAACGGGAATCGTGTTTCCGTGGATAATGACGGCGCCGCACAGGGCGTTTTATCACCCAGTAGCGGGGCGCGCCCACATCAAGATGCGTAAACCCCTTGTTGGGATAATACCCCACTCCGCCTATCCAGAGTTTCTGCGCGTATTTTTTCACCTTTGTAGAGCTGTAACCGGAGATCTTTATATCCGCGGCCCAGCCGAGCATATGCAGACTGCGTTTTGCCGCGCCGGGAATCGTAATATTAAACTTGGGAGTGCGATAACCGCTAAGCAGCGTAAGCCCTTTTTTTCCGAACTTATCCTCAACGGCGTCCAGCAATTCCACCAGTTTTATTGAGATCTCAGTCTCTCTCCCTGTGAGGCCGCAACGCATTATATGGTTTATCCTGGCCAGTTCCGCCGGGTTATAGCTTCCATCCTTGTTACGGTAATGCGCATTGATCTTTTCGTTAGTCTCCTGACGTGTTAACGTAAGACTGCCGTTGCCGCCCAAATTTACCGGCTCGGGAATGTGCGCCAGCGCGCTGCTTATAAAAACGTCCGCCTCGCTCTCTTCACCTTCCTCAATATCCACTACTTCGTTCTCGGTAATTTCCCGCACTGTGGGGGGGACACGGTCTGCGGAATAGTCCGGAATGGAGGAAAGCAATTCAAGCAGCGGAGCGGAACCTAGCCGCACATTGGGGCCGGCAACGGGCCCAAGCAACTGCCCGTAGGCGCAGGGACACAAGGCCAGTAGAAGCGACGGTAGAACAAAATTAAGCGTAAGCCGTGGCATCGGAAATAATATTCTATCATAGTGCCAAATTTAAAGCGATTACGTTGTTTTCCACGTTCCATCCGCGCCCTGCTTCATCGCCCCGGATCGGCATGCGGTCGACACCATGCTGTCTTACCAGGTTTTCGAAATGATGTCTCGGTATCTGGGAAAGGATGCTGGAAAATAATCTGTTATAATGAGCCATGAAAAATCCTCCGTCGAGATAAGTGTTTTCTCAGCAGAAACATTTTACCATTAGCGGAGGAGGATCTCTTTGATAGTCAATTTTATTGGGACAGGTCCGCCTTCGGACAATTATTCGGTCTTGGTGAGTGAAATCTCTATACGGCGGTTCTTTGCTCTTTGTTCCGGAGTGGCGTTGGCGGTCACTGGACGGTATTCTCCGTACCCCAGTCCGGCAAGCCTTTCTGGGGCGATGCCCAGTTTCTGCATATAGTCCACCACGCTGTACGCCCTGGACATGGAAAGCGCCCAGTTGGAGGTATATTGGCCGCTTTTGATCGGCACATTATCCGTATGCCCCTCTATCAGCACCTCATTGGGCATGTTTTTCAGTTCCCCGGCTATATCCGCAAGCACTTTTTTAGCGTTTTCCTTAAGTTCGGCCCGGCCGGAGTCAAAAAGTATAGCGTCGGTAAGAACCAGTTTTATTTTCTTGGAATTGGATTCTATTTGAACGAATTTAGAGAACTGCTGATTGTTCATTTTTTCCCGCAGGCGGTTCTCCATATCCTGTTCATTGGACTGCAACCTTGCCTTTTCCATACGCTTCACGTCCACCTTGCCGCCGAAAGCTTTCTGTATCTGGTTTAAGGATTCCTCATATTGTTTGACGTTCGATTTATCATCTTTTGCCATGGAAAAAGAGAAAAGGATAAGAAAGAATATCATAAGGTAGCTCATCATATCGCCGTAAGTCACGGCCCATAAAGCGCCCTTATTCAATTCATTTTCCAATTCATCTCTGCGATGCCTGTAGATCGCCATACTTTTACAGATCTTTCCTTTTACCGGCTCTCATTATCCGCGGCTTCCGGTACACCTCATCTCCCTCTTTGATCTTTTCTCCTGCTTTCTACCTCAAGCTCCGACACCTTGTCCCTGAGCTCGTAAAAGTTCCGGTCGGCCTTTCCGGACAGGGAATTTATTTTCCAGACCGCCTCTTCCAATCCAACCGCCAGGGATCTTACGGTGTCGGCCATTTTATGAATGGAGACATCGCTTTCGCCGGACGAATGGACTATATTCGAAATATGGTCTTCCAGGAAGGCGACTCTGGACGCCAGCGTAGTAAAGATTTCCCTGAACGATTTAAACTCCGTCTTAAACATTTCCAGATTGTCGAAAAACACCTTAAAGGAATCGGCGCCGGCTTTCACTATTGCGGCGGATTCTTTCGCGCTCTTCTCCAGCTTGACGACGCCCTCGATGCCGGATTCCAGCGGGATCATCTTCCGGGAGAGGCTGTTTAAACGACTCTCCAGTTCCATCTCCAGCTTCTGCTCCAGTTTGACCAGCATAATCTCAAAATCACGGGATTTATCCGCCATCCTGCCGTTCAATTCCACCGGCAGATCGGCCAGCTTCTCCTTCAGCCTGCCGCCCTCGGCGTCGCGCCTTAACGCTTCAGTTTTCAAGTCGCCGCACATTGCCTCCAATTTATTCAGCCGCACTGTCGCGTCTAATTCCGCCGGTAAAGAGGAGACTTCCTTCTTCAGCCGGTCAAGATCTTCTTCGCGCCGGGACGAACCCGCCTTCAACTCGCCGCACAACGCCTCAAGCTTCTCCAGCCGCTCGCCGATCCACCTATCATGTTCCCCGCTGCGCTGATTATCCTTTATGGTTTTAAAAAGATCCTCCGCCTCCTTTGTGGCCTTGTGCTGGGCTTCTTCCCTGCTTTTCAGCTCCAAAGTGGCGCTTAACGCCTTTTCCTGGACTTCATATAGTTTTCTCTCCAATTCGGCTGTTTTCGCCTGAAAAAAGGCCTCAAATCTGGAGGGGGCCGCGGCATCCCTGTTGTTTTCTTTTTCCCTTAGTTTCCGTTCCAAGTCTTCGATATGCGCTTTCATCTCCATTATCTGCGAAGAAGGAGGAGACGAAGGAGGCGCAACGGGTTTTGGCGGCAAAGAAGGCGCGGGCTTCGCCTCCTGGGAAGTTCCGCCGCGACGTATTTTACCCAGACTTGAAAGGAAACTCCCGCCTTTATCGGCGTCTCCCTTTTTTTCATCCCCGCCTTTCATTTTATATCTCCTCCGCAATACGCGCAGGGTAACGGACAAGAAACCGGCTCTTCCGCCGCGCGTGACCGGCTACCCGTTTAATTCTAACCCGGTTCGGACGCCAGCAGATTTGATACGGCCGACGGCCTTGTGATCCGTCCTTCCTTTATAAGTTTCTCAGCTGCGGCGACCATCTTTTCTATCCCCGCGTCCATTTTCTCCGCCGAAGGCGCGCTGAACTTAAGATTCTGCTCTATGATCTGCCAGGAACGCTCAGGCAGCTGCGCCTTTATCCTGTCTTTAAAGTCTCCGGAGAGAGCCGGTATTATATCGCTCCACTCTGGCAGGGTAAGCGCCGAGATCAGGACGGACAGATCCTTCTCGGCAAGCCTGGCCAAGTCTTCGTCCAATAAGACCATCGCCCGTATCTCGCTGGCAAGCGCCGGTTCCTGCGCTTCAAATATTTTTATCATGTCTTTTTTCGCCTTAAAACCGAGTTCCGCCATGAATTCTATGACTTTCGGCACTCCCCCCATGGCGCTGTTCAACTTCCTTTCAAGCTCATCCTTTATTTCAGCCACTATCTCCGGCTCCACAAAGCGGACCGTCGCCATATTCAGCATTATCTTTGATGAAAGCTGTCTGTCGAAAACACTCATCAGCGCCCTTCTTGTGTCAGGCGGCAGATGATTCACTATTATTGCGATATTGGCCGGCTCTTCCCGTTCAAGCATAAATTTCAAAAGCGGGACATGCTTCAGCTTCACATTGAAGACCACCTCGTCGCCCATCCCCTCTCCGCCGACTACAAACTCTTCGCCGCCGGTTTTTTCACCTCCGGCTTTTTCCACTACGACTCTTTCCTCGCCGGACGGTCCTTCAAGGGCCGGGGTATCCCCTCCGCTTTTTCCGCTAAAGCTCATCTCTATCTGGTGCGCCTGCTGGACCTGCGCCATAGAACTCATGGATCCCGCCAGCCTGAACACGGCCGCGGCGAGTATTATCATGGAGACCACTACGATCAGGGATATAAGCCCGTATCGCGTGAGCATAGCGGCAAAGTCCGGATTGCTGAGCATCGTTTTCCATGCGGGGATGAAAGGCGCGCGCACTATAGTTACGATATCGCCTCTTTTAGTGTCAAGATTTAGAATGCCTGCGACTACTTCTCCGATATTACCCGCCTGGGAGGAGGTTATATTCCTGTCCAGAACGATATTGACATTTATCCTCTTTATCAGGAACGGCAGAAAAAGGGTGCTATCCGAGGAGGACTTTCTCTCATGATTTTCCTGGGTAGCGGAATAAAAACCGGGCAAAAGCTGCTGGGCGACCGCCGTAGGCTCCTGGGAGATACCGGCCCATTTGAAAGGGGCCTTTGGCTCCGGCGGCGGCTCTACCGGTTTTTCAACCACAGCTTCAACTGAAACACGGGCCTGATTGGGCCCCAGAATATTGACCAGCACCTCCTGAACCTTTTGCTCCAGAGCATTCTCATACGTTATCTTCTCCTGCACCGGTATATGCGCCTGGGCGAAGGCTCTGGAAGGAACAAAGGCGCAAAGGGACAAAGCCGTCAGCGAACAACAAACGAGGAGTTTAAGATTCTTCCTTTTCATATCTTTCCACTTTCTCCGTCTCCTCCAGCAACAACCCCATGACGGATAAAATATACCGGGAAGGCCTTCGGCGCGGCCTTGTACGGCCCATGGGATCCTTTCCTGCGTTCCGAAACACTCAGAACCCACAACGGCGGCGTTGCATCGGACTTGCGCCTCGCGCCGGGAACACGGCCATTATTTTTTATCAGCCAGATATACCTGCAGCCTGCGTTCCACCACCAAAGGGACGCTGCCTTTCATTATTTCCAGTATACCGGTCAGGATCAATCCTTTGACATTTGTCTCCAGCCATATTTTGGCGCGAAGTTTGCCGGCGACAGGGATGCATATCATATTGGCGAACCCTATACCGTAAAGCGCCGAACTTATAGCCAGAGCCATAGAAGGCCCTATGGTCTGAGGATTGGATAATTCCTTAAGAACGTTGATTATTCCAAGCAAAGTCCCTATGAGGCCGAACATCGGAGCCAGGAGCCCCATGGTCCGATAAAAATTCACGATCTCACCCTTGGCATCCATCTCCTTGTTTATTTCGTCTTCTATAACTTCCTTGACGAATTTGGAGTCGTTATATTCCATAGCGGCGGTGGCGACCCTTTTAAGAAAGCCCTCTCCGATATTGGGGTCGGCGTCTTTCATTACCATCATACCCCTGGACCTGGCCTGTTCCGCAAGCTGCACAACCGCCGTAATGATCGTCTCTGGATTTTCAAGTTCCCTGGTCCCGGCGAAAAGCCACTTGGCCGCCCCCAGCGACCGCATAAAAAGTTTCATCGGGGTATTGATAAGCATAGTCACCAGCACCCCGCCCATAACCACAAAAACGCTGTGGAAATTAATCACGGTAGCCGGGATCTGTTTGGTCACTACTCCCAGAACAACAAGAACCAAAAGGCTTACCGAACCTATCAAACTTGATGTATCCATATATAACTCATCTCTTTTAAAAGCCAAATACTTGCACCGGTTCCGTATCAAACACGACGTTCCATAGTTTACAAACTTACGATTGTGAGTAATATGAATAAAAGGTTAAATAAATGTTACCGGGCTGGATATTTATGGGAAACCGGGGATTATTGTTCCGCCATGGGTTGTATCGGCAATTTAAACCAGAAAGTGGAGCCATGCCCAAGTCCTCTGCTCTCAGCGGCGATCTCGCCTTTATGCAGCGATATTATCTCCAGGGCTATAGACAAACCAAGCCCCCAGCCCAGCTTAGTCAGCTTATCATCTTTCTGGTATTCGGCCTGATAGAACTTCTCAAATATTTTTCTGGTCTCGCTCGGATGTATGCCGATTCCCGAATCTTTGACATAAACATATATCCAGCACTTATCATTACGCGTTTTAAGCTCTACCAGGCCTCCGCCCGGGGTGAATTTTATGGCGTTGGCCATCAGATTCTGTAGCACCTGGGAAATACGGAACTTGTCACCGTCAATCACCGCATCGCGGCCAATTTGGTCGTATTTCAGAACCACCCCTTTGGTTTGCGCGCTTATCTCTATGGCGGGCATAAGCTCGTCCACCACCTCGCAAAAATTAAAGACGGCCGGCTCTATTTTAAGTTTGCCCGACTCTATCATGGCAAGGTCGGTAAGGTCGGAAACCAGACGGTTCAGCCGGTCAACGGCCGACCCCATATGCTTGGACATAGTCCTCTGTTTATCGTTTGCCGAGGGATCTCTGGCAAAAAGATCGCTGAAGCCCCTGATGACGGAAAGCGGCGTGCGCACATCGTGAACCACCATTGAGAGGAATTTGGATTTCATATTATTAAGCCGGGCAAGCTGGTTATTGGAAAGTTGAAGCTTATTGGCCATATTGTTAAGTTTAATATTGTTGCGGTATATGGTGTTTTCGGCCACCGCAAAGTTCCGCATAAGGCCTTCCAGAGCCCGGGCCGTCATCCTCTCGCGCTGTGCGGCCGAATTCAGCTGGCCGAATCCCACAGCCCGGTGAAAAATGAGAAAAGAAACCGCCAGCACCACCAGAACCGCGGGGACCAGGATCAATAAGAGTTCCATTAGGGCTGTTTCTCCCAGCCTTGCATCCTCATAAATTCAACGACCGAACTGTTATTCGGGTCTATTTGCAGCGCGGCAGTGTAAGCGTCCCGCGCGCGTTTAAAATCACCTATGGCAAAATAAGCGGAACCGAGCCTTGTCCAGGCAAGAGAGTTCTTTTCATCCAGCAGCAGGATCTCCTCGCATTCCCTGGCCGCCAGATCGAATTTCATCAGCTGGAAATCATAGTCCGCCTTCCGCATCTTTTCCTTTACAAGAGTAAGCCTTGGAAGGATCTCATCCTTTCTGACCGGTATTCCGGTGACATTGCTCATAACAGTAAGGAACTCCTCAAACGCCGATTCTTTGATATCCGCCCCCGCCGAAGCATGGGCATAAAGCATGCTCTTAAGCTCCTGGGAGTCCATATAAGCTATTAATGCGGTTTGCGCCAGACCGGCTTGTTCGCTATTGCGGGAGAATATTTTCTGTTTCTCGGTATTATATTTAAGATTCATCTTTTCAACCACCACCGCCATCCGCTTATACTTCTCACCCCATTCCCCGTCGGCTATAGAATGGTCCATGGCCATCGCCTTATCCATGTTGTCAAGGAAAGCGGAATACTGTTTTTCGTTCAGAGCCTTGCTGGCATCCTTAAGATAATCCTTCGCCAGAATGTTCGGTTTGTCCTCCTTTGTTATCTTCCCTCCTGTGCCGAACTGATAACCCACGGAGATCTTATTGGACATGCCCAGTACCGGATGCCTGGTAACGGCAATGTCCAGACTGTAAGCTTTCATAAAAACCGTCCCGATCCCGAAGGATACCACGCTATTGGCAAAACCAAGGCGCATGGAGCCTATAGACATCGCATATTCGGTTCCTATCTTAAATTCGCCGTCATTATTAAGTTCAGCCGCAAGCATTATATCACCGATAATCCTGTAGGCCGCCCCCGCTTTTATGAGGAACGGCAATTTGTCGGAAGTATCGCCGCTGGCAAAACTCACCACATTGCTCATGACCAGCCCCAGATCAAGCTTGCCGCGCGCCAGCGGACCGTACTGCGTACCCAGGTCAAAGGAAAAATGTCTGTCGCTTGAATCCGCGAGAGTTCTGTTAAGCATTTTGAGAGAAGCGCCCATGGAAAGTTTAGGAAAATAAACTCCTTTTATTCCGCCAGCCACGGCAAAAGCGGTTTCGGCATAATTAAAATCGGAGGTTATGTTATTGTACTCGTCCCTGCCTTCCACAGTGCCGGTCTTAAGCTGGATAAATTCCAATCCCCAGCCACCCGGCAGTTTCTTAAAATTCCTCGCATACCCCATATAGTCATAATACGCCTCTTCAAACAGCGCGCTGCGCATAAGCTGGATATTGGGACGCGCCAGCATACCGAGCCCTGAAGGATTATAATAGACGGAAGAGGCGTCTCTGGAAATCGCCGTAAAAGCGCCTCCCATTGAGATCGGACGCGCCCCCGCGCCGTAATTAAAAAGTTCCCCTGCCCGCCCGCCCACTTCCGCGAAAAGGTTAAGAGGCAGAAGGCAAGCGGCAAGGAATAAGGAAATGCAAAACGTAAAACAGAAACCTTCACACCTCTTTTTAAAAGAGGGGACGGAAGGAATTTTAAACATCGGCTTTCTATACGTTTTCATATCCTGATTCCGGCATCCGGTCAATGGATCACACCTATCTTCACCTTAACGCTCTGCCCCGCCGCTTCGATAACCCCTATATATATCCCTTTTGAAGCTTTCTTCCCGTTGGAATCCGTGCCGTCCCATTTTATGTCATGAACGGTATCCGGCGCCGAATCCAGCGTCTTCACCTTTTTCCCATAGATATCGTATATCTTAACCACCGCGCCATCGGACATATTAAGCTGTAAATGTATGGTAGTCTCCACTTTCCTTGAATCAAAAGGGTTCGGATAAGCTGAAACGTCTGAAATAGCCTCCAGCGAAGAAAGAGAAAGATCCACCCTTAACGGTTCGGTCGGAGTTCCCTCAAGTCCCGCGCCGCTGACCGGAGTCACCCTGTAATAATAGGTGCCGGGCAGCCGGCTTATAACGGCCGACGTTCTGTACGAGGACGGAAGACCGCTGGGACTCATTGCGGAATCCCCTATAATGATCGTACGGGAGTCGGTGGCGCTTACCTGCACCCAAAGCGGACTGTCCGCCTTTCTCTCCTCCACCCTGTAATATGCCACGCCCGAAGGCACGTCGGAGGCCGAACCCCAGTTTATCAACAATGAATTCTGTTCCCTTGTCACGCTAAGACTGGCTGAAGCCAGCTGAGGGATAAGCGCATCAACCGTAAACTGCCGGCATACGATGTCGCTGTAATAAGCGCCCAGAGAGTTCTTAGTTCTGACACACAGATAATAATTGTTCGCTTGAGTCAGGTCCAGGCCCGTAGCCCAGAGGTCGCGGTTGATCCCGCCGCCGGTCCAGGAAGATCCCGGCGTATTCCCGTCCGCCTGGACGGCGCCCATATAATAATAGACCTGTTCTATATCCCCCGCCATGACCGAAGACTCCCATGAGAAACGCATCCGAGTCTTGTAGGGGTTATAGATCGCCGCCTCAGACGCGAATATTTCACCGTTGGCCTTATAAACACGCAAAACCGGCGGCGTGGGGATCTTCGCGTCCCTTATCGTGCCGACCGTAGTGGCAATACCCGAAAATGGAGCGACAGTGTCAACGCCAGAGAGCGTAAGGCTGGTTTCATTAGTGAAGGCCAGGCCCGCGGTGGCCCCTATGCCTGCGGACCCGGAGATATCCATCATAAGGAAGAAAGTCGCGGTGGAAGCCGTTAAATTCAATCCTCCGCCGAAGTCAAGCGAGGAGCTGTCTCCGGAAACCTGAGCGGACCCGGCAAGCACATCGTAGGTGGAATTAAACAAGCCGTCCCCGTCGGTGTCTTTATAAAGCTTGACCGCTATATCGGAAGGAGAAACGCTTCCCGAAAATCCGACCCTCATGGTATTGATAACAGCTCTGTCCCGGTTCGTCCAGAACTCCAGCTTACCCATATAATTGTTAAAAGTACCCTGATAGAGGCTGGCGGAAGCCTTGTCTGTGAGCCGCGTATAGAGAATATCCGGGTCATCGGACAATGTGCCGACCGTGGTGAATACCGCCGTACTTCCCGCCACCGAGAGGATATCCGGCGCGGCCACATTAAAATTCTGAGCCGGAGCCGTTATGCCGAAGGTGGCGCCCACCTCCGCCAGTTCGGCAACGCTCACGGTGATAAAGAAGGTTTTGCCGGCCAAACCGATCACTTTAGAGGGCAGGAAACTGAGTGAAGAATAACCGCCGGTAAAGCCGCCGGACTGGGCGGCCAAAGAATCATTAACAGCGCTGAAATTTCCGTCGCCGTTATCTTCCCACACTTTTACCGCCGTTATATCCGCGTCGGGCAAAGTGCCGTTTTTGTCCAGGCGCAGACTAACCATCGTGGCCGAGTTCTGATTCGCGGCCATCACAAGTTTGCCCATGACTTTATCGGTATCGCCCTGGCGGAGCCCGGGCGACGAATCCGTGGGCGTTATAGAAAGCGTGTCTATGGTCGGATTAATGACCGCAAGAGAGCCTATGAACGGAAAAGCCGCCGCGGAAACCAGATGAGGAGAATTGACCCTGATGTAATTGGGCGTGGGCACGGTGATGCCGAAAGTCCTGCCATAGGAAGCGTTAGTGGCCACATTGGCGACTATATAATAGGTCTTCCTGGATTGCCCCACGCTGCCTGAAACGTAAAGCGGGGCTATATTATCATAGAACGCGGCGGTGGAAACCAGCGTTTCCTCGCCTATGCCCCCCCATAAACCGTTACCGCTATCCCCGTATAGCCTGATCTCGGGAATATCAGAATCGTAGCCTGTACCGGCCCTCATTACGTCTATCTCGGTCATATCTATGGCATAGGATGAGGCATAGACCGTGAAGCTTGAGACCAGAATGGTGTTCTGCCCCTGCGCCACCCAGGTACTGAGCTGGTTCTGGAAAGATGCATAAAGCGTCTGTTGAGGCGCCTGTATGGTTATAGCGGAGGTACCTAACGGGCTGACAGCCACGCTGTTAGGGGCATTAACCGTGAAAGAAGCGCTGTTGAGTGCCCTGACTATCAAGGTCTTGCCTACCGCGGCGCCGGCGGCAATATCCACAACGAGAAAATAATTGATCGGCAGGGTGGTAATGGTCTGGGCGGCGGTGGAAATATTAAGGAAAGCCGCGCCCATAGTTCCATCCGAACCGAAAGCAACGGTGGAGGGCGTGACCTGCACATAATTACTGAGAGAATTCGGGTCGAAATAACCGCGGTTATTCACGTCATAATAGATCTTCACCGCGGCGATGTCGGAGTCGGAGGAAGTGCCGGCCTGGTCGAATTTCATGGAAAGTATCTTCGCCCTTGAAATATCGGCTCTTGCGGTAAGCTTGAAAATGGGAACATTACTCTGGCCCGGATAGACCCCCGAAGAGTATATGCCGGCTGTGCTTATGGTAACGGTGTTCGGATACGCCTGGACCCCCACAGGGCCCGCAGCCACCGGATATGAAACGGCGCTGGTGGACATATAGTTGGGCGCGGTGACCGTGAAATAAGCCGTATTCGCCGCCTGAAGGCCTATGGTATAGCCGGTTTCAGCGTTCGGGCTTACGCTTAGAGCGACAAAATAAGTTCTGGTGGCCCCGATAATCTGCGGTTCGGTAAATGAAAGATTGGAACTGCCGTTGGAGAACAAACCGGCGCTTTGGGTAACCAGTGTATCGCCGGCGCCGTAGTCTCCACTGTCGTCTTCATCACGGAATATATTCAGGGCCGTCACCAGATTGTCCGCCAGTGTCCCTGTTTTATCCACACGCATGGCGGTTAAAATCGCCTGGTTCCTGTCGGTGGCGAACGACAGCTTCAACATCGGATAATTAACGGCGCCCTCATATATGGAGCCGGTAGTTATATCGGATACGGCGGCCAGCATAAGTTTGTTGACGGTGGCTTTTATAGGCGCCGTGCCGGTATTAAACGGCAACGGGGTAACGGTCTTTGAAATGGTATAGGACGGCATTGTCAAATAGTCCGCGTTCGTCACGCTTATGCCTATGGTATTGGTGGGATTTGCCAGAGGCGCGATATTCAGAGCGTAGAAAAGCACGGAATCAAAACCGGCGGTTATCGTCACTGTCGTTATATTTATAGTCGCCACCCCGCCGCTGAAAGAAGCCGAACCGAGGAACAGGTCCGCGGTAGTATTAAGCGGGCCGCCGTCCTTGGTAGAGTCGAGATAAATGCTTACGACCGCATCCAGATCGGACCCGAAACCGGTGCGGTTAACCCTGATCCGGCTAAGCTGGGTTATCCCCACATCCACATTAAGGGTGGCTATAGCCACCTGGTAGCTTATGCCCTGGGAAACTTCGGCGGGCATTGTGGCGGCCAGATTTATGGTTGCGGCGTTGTAGAGCACTATGGTCGTGGTAGCGCTGGTAAAAGAAGACATGGAAAAAGCCACCGTGTCCGACGAGTTGCCGAGGCTGAAATCGGAAGCGGTGGAGATGCCGATATTAAAGTTGTTCCCCTCCACGGCGCCATTGGATACATCCAGGGTTACGAAGAAATACGACAGAGCGGAACCGACCGTTCTTAAAGCGTCGGACGCGGTGAAAGCGACGGTGGAAGTACGTTCGTCGGCGGAGAAAGTATCGCCGCCGGAAGTTACCAGCGTATCGCCGCCGTCAAAAACCCCGTTCAGATTCGAGTCTCTGTATATTTTAACGGCGCTTATGAAATTCGCCGACGCGGTTCCGCCAAAACGTAAAATCAGTTTATCAAGCCGGCTGATGCCCTGATCCGTCTGCATGGCGAATTTTATCACGGGTAGATTTAATACTCCGGGCTGGGCTATGCCGGGGGCCAGATTTGACGGAACTATGTTCAGGATGTTGGGGCCGTCCGCCACTATAGCGGATATCGAATCCGAGGGGAACGTACCAACCGCCCTGAAAGGATAAGTGAACGTCAAATTGGAAGCGGCCACAAGCCTGACCCCGATGGTTTTGCCGACTCCCGCGGAAGCGGAAAGTTTATAGACAACGAAGAACCGCTTGCCGGCGTTGTCTATAAGCTGCGGCGTGACATTAATGGTGGCGGTACCTGCGACAATCACCGCGCTGCCTATCTGGGAATCCCCGGACCCGAAAGTCCCGTCCCCGTCATCGCGGTAAATATAAGCCGCGGCTATGTCGGTGTTGGGAATATTCCCGAGCTTTGCCACCTTAACCTGTGAAAGATTCGCGGAACGGCCCGCGTTGGTGTTAACGTCGAATATAAGAAAAGCGACTGAAGTTCCCTGAAGAAGAGAGGAGGGTGCGGTGCTTTGGGCGGTAAAATATACAATACCCGAAGTCATGGTGGAAACCACAGCGGAAGGGTCGCTCAGGTTATCCACGTTATCCCTGGCATAGGCCCTCAGATAATAAGTGGTGCCGTCATCAAGACCGGTGAACGTGAAACTGTTCCCGGTGAAATTGCTGCTTGAAACCCCGCTGTCAAAAGCCTCCGAGGGAGACAGTTCGTAATTATAATCCCTGACGCCTGAGGCGCCGTCGCCGGCGGAAGCGGAAACCGAAACTGCGGAATCCCCTATCCCCGCCGGAGCCGCCGATACTCCCGCCGGCGGAGTGGTATCAGCCAGCACCGCGTACGGACTAGAGATCCTGGTATTGCCGATCATATCTCTAACCGTAAACTTAAACTGGTTCGTGGCTCCGCAAGCCGCGCCGCCGCAAATTTGCGTATTAGTGGATTGCACAACCGCTAAGTTGTAGGCGGTCAAGGTCTGGGCTTCGGTAGAACCGTTGACCCCGGACCAGCCCAGATATGGCGCCGACCCCGCGACCGTGGAAGAGATCGCGGACCATGTGGCTCCGGCGTTAGTGGAATATTGCACGCTGAAAGCGCCGGTAGACATGCTGAGACCGCTTATAAGATCCTGCGCCTGGACGCGCGCCGTAACGCCGGTCGCAAGCCTTGTCCACTGGCTCTCTCCTAGCCAGCCTCCAGTGGAGCTTAATGTCGCGAAACCGGATACCGCTGGGCTTGAGAAGTCCAGGATATAATCCGCTATGAACGGCCAGGTGGAAAAGGCGACGGTATCCAGCGGGTTGCCGAGCGTCAGATCGGAAGGAGTAGAGATCCTGATAGAGAAGTTATAAGCCTCCTGGGCCCCGCCGGAAATATCGAGGGTTATAAAGAAACTGGACGGGGTGGAACCGGCCGTTCTTAAAGCGTCGGACGCGGTGAAAGTAACCGTGGAGGTGCGGTCGCCCGCGGAAAAAGTATCTCCGCCGGATGTTACAAGCGTGTCGCCGCCGTCAAAGATGTTGTTAGAGTTGGAGTCCTGGTAAATCTTGACGGCGCTTATATAATTCGCCGGAGCGGTTCCCCCAAGCCTCACGATCAGCCTGTCAAGACGGCTGCTGCCGGTATCGGTCTGCGCCAGCAGTTTGACGGCAGGCAGATTCAATACCCCGGCCTGAACCACGCCCGCGGTAAGGCTGGATGGCGTGATGGCAAGGATATTGGGCTCGCCCACAACCGTGGACTGCGTTGAATTAGCGGGAAACGTTCCCACAGCCCTGAAAGGATAAGCGACAGTTAAATCGGAGGCGGCCACAAGCCGGGCCCCGATAGTTTTCCCCACACCCGCGGAAGCGGAAAGAGCATAAACGGCAAAGAAACGCTTGCCGGCGTTGTCTATAGTCTGCGGCGTGATATTAATGGTCGCGGTACCGGCGACGACCGCCGCATTGCCTATTTGGGAATCCCCGGGCCCGAAAGTTCCATCGCCGTCATCGCGGTAGACATAAACCGCAGCGATGTCCGAATCCGGAATATTACCAAGCTTTGCCACTTGCACCTGCTGAAGTAAAGTAGCGCGGCCGGAATTGACATTCAGGTCGAAGAGAAGCGACGCGGCAGATCCACCCTGAATATGCCAGGCCGGAGCGGTGCTTTGAGCGGTAAAATACAAAATGCCCGAAGTCATAGTGGAGACCACCGCGGAAGGATCGCTCAGGTTATAAGCATTATCCCTGGCATAGGCCCTCAGGTAATAAGTAGTGCCGTCATTAAGACCTGTGAACGTAAAACTATTACCGGTGAAATTACTGCTTGAAACCCCGCTGTCAAAAGCCGCCGAGGTAGACAGTTCGTAATTATAATCCCTGATGCCCGAAACCCCGTCATTGGCGGAAACGGAAACTGAAACCGTAGAATCCCCTATCCCGGCCGAAGCCGCCGATATACCTGACGGCGGCGTGGTATCAGCCAGCACCGCGTACGGACCCGCCGTTTTCTGATTTCCCACGCTGTCGGCCATACCGAACCTGATCTGGTTCGTGGCTCCGCAAGCCGAGCCGCCGCAAATTTGCGTATTAGTGGATTGCACAACCGCTAAGTTGTAGGCGGTCAAGGTCTGCGCTTCGGTAGAACCGTTGACCCCGGACCAGGCCAGGTATGGCGCCGCCCCAGCTGTCGTGGACACGATCACAGTCCATGTGGCTCCGGCGTTAGTGGAGTATTGCACGCTGAAAGCGCCGGTAGACATGCTAAGACCGCTTATAAGATCCTGCGCCTGGACGCGCGCCGTAACGCCGGTCGTAAGCCTTGTCCACTGGCTCTCTCCTAGCCAGCCTCCAGTGGAGCTTAATGTCGCAAAATCGGATACCGCGGGGATTGAGAAGTCCAGGATATAATCCGCTATGAACGGCCAGGTGGAAAGGGCGACGGTATCCAGCGGGTTGCCGAGCGTCAGATCGGAAGGAGTAGAGATCCTGATAGAGAAGTCGTACCCCTCCTGGGCGCCAGCGGAAATATCAAGCACTATAAAGAAATTGGACGGGGAGGAACCGACCGTTTTTAAAGCTTCGGACGCGGTGAAAGTAACGGTGGAGGCGCGGTCGCCCGCGGAAAAAGTGTCGCCGCCGGAAGTGATAAGCGTGTCGCCGCCGTCGAATACGCCGGTCAGGTTAGAGTCCCTATATATCTTGACCGCATTTATGTAATTTACCGACGCGGTTCCACCGAGCCGTAAAAGCAGTTTATCCATACGGCTTATGCCATAATCCGTCTGCATGGCGAACTTCACCACCGGCAGATTCAATACCCCGGCCTGAACTACGCCCGCGGTAAGGCTGGAAGGGGTTATATTCAACATGTTAGCCTGATCGGCAACAACGGCCGAAACCGAATCTACCGGAAAGGTTCCAACCGCTCTGAAAGGATACGTGAAAGTCAGATTTGAAACGGCGTCAAGCCTGGCCCCGATGGTTTTCCCCACCCCGGCGGAAGCGGAAAGCGCATATACGGCGAAGAAACGCTTGCCGGCGTTATCAATAAGCTGCGGCGTGATATTAATGGCCGCGGTACCGGCTACAACCGCATCGCTGCCTATCTGTGAATCCCCGGGCCCGAAAGTTCCGTCGCCGTCATCACGATATATATAAACCGCGGCGATATCGGAATTTGGAATATTACCGAGCTTTGCCACTTTCACCTGTGAAAGATTCGCGGAACGGCCAGGATTGGTATTCACGTCGAATATAAGGAAAGCGATCGAAGTTCCCTGAAGAAGCGTCGCTGGCGCCGTGCTTTGAGCGGTAAAATACACGATCCCAGAAGTCATAGTGGAAACTGCGGCGGAAGGATCGCTCAGGTTATAGGCATTATCCCTGGCATAGGACCTCAAATAGTACGTGGCGCCGTCATTAAGGCCGGTGAACGTGAAACTGTTCCCGGTGAAATTACTGCTTGAAATTCCGCCGTCAAAAGCCTCCGAAAGCGAGAACTCGTAATTATAATCCATAATGCGGGAACCGGTATCGCTGCCGGAAGCCGAGATCGAGACCGTAGAATCCCCTATCCCGGCTATAACCGCCGATATGCCTGACGGCGGCGTTGTATCCTTGAGCACTTTAAATACGTCCGTTATGGTGGTGGTGTTGCCAACCGTATCATAAAATTCCACACTGACATAATTGGTGCTGTCGCCGGCAAGCGAATCGAAGTCCACGGCCCAGTCGGACGTGTAGGCCGCGCCACCTATACCGGCTATAGCGGTGGATGAGATCCGCACCGGAGGATTGCCGCCGGAGGATGTGCGGACCGCGTACTTGGCCCCTGCCAGTTTCGAACCAAGGTCGGAGAAATCCACGTTATAACCGCCGGCTTTAGCCGCCTTGCGCCAGACCAGGTCCCCGCCGTCTTCCCCATTGGCATAAGAAGGAGGAGTAGTGTCCTTTTTCACGATAAAAACATCCGTTATGGTTGAGGTATTGCCGGCTATATCGTAAAATTCCACGCTGACATAGTTGGTTACGCTGTCCTCCAGAGAGTTAAAATCCACGGACCATGGCGTGGAATAAGCCGTACCGCCGACACCGGCTATAGTTGTGGAGGCTATTTTCAGCGTCCCACCGTAATTCGGGCCGGTCCGGACCGCGTATTTAGCCCCGGCCAACCCGGAAATGCCATCGGCAAAATTAACATTGTAACCGACGGAACGGGCCGTTTTAAGCCAGTTCAGATCCCCGCCGCTTTCACCGTTGACATACGACGGCGGCGTTGTATCCTTGAGCACTTTAAATACGTCCGTTATGGTGGTGGTGTTGCCCGCCAGATCATAAAACTCGACACTGACATAATTGGTGCTGTCGCCGGCAAGCGAATCAAAGTCCACGACCCAGTCGGACGTGTAGGCCGCGCCACTTATACCGGCTATAGCGGTGGATGAGATCCGCACCGGAGGATTGCCGCCGGAGGATGTGCGGACCGCGTACTTGGCCCCTGC